>Ga0299915_10000064_pt1 | contig 71786 bp, 71 predicted proteins | sample RVTome_13_FD_200263 | JGI IMG/M metagenome (GOLD analysis project Ga0299915, IMG submission 200263) | Soil microbial communities from uranium-contaminated site in the Upper Colorado River Basin, Wyoming, United States - RVT92D227 (version 2) ...
GCGGACCGGGGATGACGTGCGTCAAGTACTTCGGGATCGCCGGAGCCCGCGGCCCGGAGTTCAAGACCTGCGAGATCCCGTGCAAGAAGGGGACGAAGTGTCCCGCCGGAACGACCTGCGGCATCATCGCGGACGGTCCGGGACAGGTCTGTCGCTGATCAATTGACCAAAGTCTCGCGAGGCCGTCTGGCCGAGCGAGCGAGAATCCGGACAATGACGACTCGCTGGTGGATTGGCGGCAGACTGCCGCGCCGCCCCGCGATCGTCTAGCGTGCGCTCTTGCTGTCGACGCGCGAGCTGCTGGTCCGCAACCGCGACTTTCGGCGGCTGTTCCTCGCGAGCATCGTGTCGCTCGGCGGGGATTGGTTCTCGTTCGTGGCGGTCGCTGACCTCGTCACCGAGCTGACCGGGCGTCCCGGTGCGGCCGCGTTCGTGTACGCGGCGACGGTGCTGCCGGTGTTCCTCGCGTCGCCGTTCTCGGGGATGGTCGGCGATCGCTATGATCGCAAGCGCATCCTCATCATCGCGGATCTCGCACGTGTGCCGGTCGCGCTGTTGCTGTGCCTGGCGGCCGCGTGGGGGAGCGTCGAGCTCGCCGTGGTGGCGATCGTGCTGCTCGGGGTCGGCGCGAGCTTCTACGATCCGATCGCGGCCGCGGTGACGCCGAACCTCGTCGACGAGCGCGAGCTCGCGTCCGCGCAGTCGCTCATGGGCATGGTGTGGGGATCGATGCTGCTCGTCGGTGCCGGCATCGGCGGTGTGGTCGCCGAGGTGTTCGGTCGCCAGACCGCGTTCATCATCGATGCGGCCTCGTTCCTGGTGTCGGCGTGGCTCGTCGCGGGGATTCGCCGGCCGATGCAGCAAGCCGGGCCGGAGGCGCGGGCGAGGAGCGGCGACCGCGGCGGACAGCTGCGCGAGGTCTGGCGCTACGCCCGGAGCAATTCGATCGTCGGGCGCCTGCTGTTCGCGAAGGGCGGCGTCAGCTGGGCGAACGGCATCGTCGGGCTGCTACCGGCGTTCGCGCACGGCAAGTTCGCCGGAGTCCCGATCGCGACCGGCCTGCTGTTCGCGGCACGCGGCCTCGGCGCGCTGCTCGGTCCCCTGATCGCCCGGCGCGTGGCCGGAGCGAGCCCGAGCCCGCGCGCGATCGTCGCGATGTGCGCCGTGTCGACGCTCAGCTACGGCGCGGTCTACGCCGTGTTTCCGCTGGCGCCCTGGTTCGGCCTCGCGCTGGTGCTCGTCATGCTCGCGCACCTGGGCGGGGGCGCACAGTGGTCGTTGTCGACGTACGGCCTGCAGATCGCGACACCCGATCACCTGCGCGGCCGGGTGATGTCACTCGACTACGGGCTCGCCACGCTCGCGATCGGCGTGTCGTCGATCGTGGCCGGCCTGCTCGCCGACGCGTACAGCGAGGCGAGCGCGACGTGGTGGCTCGCCGGGGCCGCCGCGATCTACGGGATCGGATGGTTCGCGTGGAGCTTTGGCGCCACCCGCAACCAACCCGGGTAGCGCGCTTGCGTCATTTGCCGCTCCCGTCCATATGTGTGCCGTGACGGCCACCTCGACAGCCTCCTGGCACTGCCGGGCCGCGTCGCGTGTCGAGGCCCAGGCGTGGGACGAGCTCACGCAGCAGCAGTCGCCGCTCGCCGATGCCGCGTGGATCCGCTGCTTCGTCGACGCCTTCGGTGACGACGCGACGATCCACACGGTGCACGACGGCGCGCGGCTCGTGACCGGCATACCGCTGGTCCGCAGCGACGGGCTCGCGCGGGTCTGGACCTCGCTCGACAACGAGCACCATCCATACTGGCTGTTCGCCGGCGCGCCCGACGTCATCGCCGCCGAGCGCCTGCTCGCCCACGTGCTCGACGGCGCGGAGTACTTGTTCCTGCGCCGGCTCCCGATCCAGAGCGCGGGGTGCAAGGCGCTCGTCGAGGCCGCAAGCCGCATGCGGCTCCCGATCGTCCAGATCGAGAGCGAGGCCGGGGACGCGCGCATGGTGCTCGACGGACCGTGGGATGCCTTTCGCGCGAGGCTGCCGAAGAACTTCCAGCGCGACCTGCCTCGCAAGCAGCGCCAGCTCGAGAAGCAAGGCCGCCTCGCGTTCGCCGAGCTCGTCGAGCCGGGCCCCGCGCTCGACGCCGCGCTCGCCGCGTGCTTCGAGGTCGAGACGCTCGGCTGGAAGGGCACCGACGGCTCGCCGATGAAGAGCGACCCCCGCACGTTGCAGTTCTACGGCGAGCTCGCCCGCACGCTCGCCGCGAACCGCCGCTTCGTCCTCTACACGCTGTCGCTCGACGACAAGATCATCGCGTTCGAGTACTGCCTGCGCGGCGGCGGCCACATCGAGATGCTCAAGCTCTCGTTCGATCCGGCGTATGCCGCGCAGAGCCCGGGGCAGGTCCTGCGCATGATGCTGCTCAAGCTCGAGCTCGAGCGCGGCGAGGTTCGCTACTACCACCTCGGCCGACCGTCGGAGTGGAAGCTGCGATGGGCCACCGAGGTCGGGCCGCTGTGCACGCTGCGGATCTACGGACGCAGCCCCCGCGCGCGCGCGGCGCACCTCCTCGGGCCGGTGCTTCGCGCTCGCCTCAAGACCTCGCCGACGGCGGCAAAGCTACGCGCGCGCGTGACCCAGCTGCGCGCGCGCCTGGGACGCTGATCCGGCTGACGCGTCGACGATCAGTCGTTCACCATCCGGCCGACGTCGAACCACACCTTCCACGTGCCATCGGCCTGCTTGCGCCAGATCGTCACGTACGTCGAGCGCCACGTGTCATCCGGCTCGGTCCCGGTGAAGGTCGCCTTGCCGACGGTGAAGCCGACGTCGCCACGCCGCCCGCTCGCGATCGGATCCCACGCGAGCTTGCCCGACGCGAGCAGGTCTCGCATCAGATCGGCGATGGCGCTCTTGCCCTCGACGCGCGCGCCCTTGCGCATCATCGCGCCCTTGTCATCGAACGCGGCGACCCAGCCCTCGACCGCCCGCGCGGCGGTGTCGGCGGCGAACGCGCGATCGGCCACCTCGAGCTCGGGCGCGGGAGCCGCCTCGCGACGACGGAACTCGAAGCGCTCCGTGCGCTCACCACCCGCGGCCACCGCGCCGAGCCGCGCGCCCTCGCGCTGGTAGCGGATCGTCTTCGGGTAGTCGTGCGCATCATTGGCGAACGTCACCGACTTGTCGCCGAGCTCGCGCTTGCGAAACTCGACCGCGGGCGCACCGCCGGGCATCGCGATGAAGCGCAGGATGTCATCGGCGGCTCCCGGTCCGTCGGCGTCGTCGACGATCATCACCTCGAAGCTACCGGCTTCCGGCAGCGCCACGCCGTAGAGCGCGCCGGCCGCCGCGATCCAGTGCTCGCTGCGATGATTGCCCTCCCAGTCACCGAGCCACCACGCGAGCGGGGTCAGCGCGGGAGACAGCTCGGTCGCGCGCTGGGGTGTGGGAGCGACCACCGGCTTCGCCGCAGGCACTGCAGGCGAGCCGCAGCCAAGTACCACGAACAGGAGCAGGAGGCGCATCGCGCGCATCGTGCCACGAGATGCCTCCGGCTATCCGATGATGCGCGCGACGGCGGCCGTTCGTGCCGAATTCCGGGATTCCCACACGATCGCGACCGCGACGCCGAGCGCGTACGCGAGCAGGTCCCACGGATCGAACGTCGTGCCGAGGACCAGCTCGCCGGCGAGCGAATTCGTGCGCCACACGGTCTGCCCGAGCTCGATCGCCGAGGCGATCGCGAGCGTCACCGCGGCGCGGACTCCGATCCGGACCCGCGCCAGCACGAGCCCGAGCACCGCGTAGACGAACATCGTCGCCGCGACGTCGCCGAGGTGTCCTCGGATCAACTCGCGCGCCGGGCCGCGATAGAGCACGACGAACGCGCCGACCGCGAGCGCGGCAACGCCCATCGTGACGAACAACTTCCGGCGACGACGACGATCCACCCCGATCTAACGCGTCGCCGCACCAGTCGATTCCAGGGCTTGCCAACCCGGTGTTGACAGCCAAAACTGCGTTCCGTAGCGTCACGCGCTCGGAGCCGGACCATGCGTGTCACCCATCAGCTTCTCGTGTTGTTTCCCAGCAGCTGAAACCCGTTTCGGCGCGGCCTCTGCGCCGCTTGATTCATTACAGCGCTGCTACATCGGCAGCCACGCCGACTTGTAACTCGACGTCGCGCGCGTGGCCGTCGAAGGTACGACGCGTGACTCGCAACTCGTTCGCGCCGCTGGCTGCGGTGCTGTGGATCGCGTGTGGCTCGCCTTCGCCGGGCGGCACCGGCGATGACGACCCGACCCCCGACGCAGCACCCGACGCGCCTCCGGGTCTTGGAGAATGGACCGCCGACCCGGCGTGCCCGGACTCCGCCGACTCGATCTACATGACGCCGGCACAGCTCCCGGCGTCACGCGGCGCGATCGTGCGGTGCTCGCTCGGCGACAAGCTGGAGCTGGCCGAGGTCCAGGCCGACATGGCGGACGAGGGCGCCGAGGGTGTGATCGCGCAGACCGGCGCGCGCGTCGTGAAGCTGTCGTACACGAGCGTGCGCAGCAACGGCAGCGTCGCGGTGACCAGCGCGACGGTCTACTTGCCGCTCGTGCCACGGTCGCTGCCGGCGCCGATCGTCTTGATCGGCCGGCCGACGTCCGGGATCGCCGATTCCTGCGCACCGTCGAAGCAGCCACGTCCCGAGCGCAACCTCGCGCTGCCGTTCGCCGCGCGCGGCTTCGTCACGATCACGCCCGACTACGCCGGGCTCGGCACCGACGGCACCCACTCGTACCTCGACAACCACGACGCGGTCGGCCAGCTGTTCGACGGTGCGCTCGCGCTCCAGGCGCTGCAGGCGCCGGGCGTCGTCGGAGATCCGGTCGCGGCGGTCGGCTACAGCCAGGGCGGCGGCATCGTGCTGTCGTCGCAGGCGCTCGAGCACGCGACCACGGGCAAGCGCACGCTGCGGGGGATCGCCGCGATCGCACCGCAGTGGCCGATCACGAGCCGATCGTTTGGCTACGAGGACGTGCTGCGCAACCCGGATCGCATCACCGGCCTCGCCGGCCTCGCCGCGCCGACGGTGACCGTGCTGCGGCACTACGGGTTCCTGATCAACCGCACGAGCATGAGCGGCGGCGAGGCCTTCCCGGCCGGCGAGCGACAATCGATCAGCAACAGCATCGAGTCGCTGTGCACCGTGCCGCTCGGCGGTGCGCTCGGCGCGCAGCAGCCGCACCTGCGCGATCTCGTCGACGACACGTTTCGCCTCCAGGTGCTCGCCTGCATCGATGGCACCGCGGGCTGTGCGGGGCTCGGGCAAGCGTTCCACGACTGGATGGCCGGTGACTTCGTGACCGCGGATCCCGCGGGGGCGCGGGTGCTGATCGTCCAGGGACTCGCGGATCAGGTGATGCCCGCCGCGGGCGAGGCCGCGTGTGACGTCGCGAAGCTCCGGGCCGAAGGAGTCGAGCCCGAGCTGTGTACCGACGGCTCGGCGACGCACGACAGCGTGCTCGAGAAGAAGATCGAGGACGTCGTCGCGTGGATCGAGGCCGTCGCGACCGGCGCGCAGCCGCCCGCGTGCGGCTCGCAGACCCTGCCGGCGTGCAATCGCTGAGCTGCGCCAGCGAGCAAGTGCCTTGGGGTAGACTCTCGCCATGCGTGCGTTCCTCGTGTGGGTCGTCCTCGCGGCGTGCGGTGGTTCCGCCGTGACCTCCGCCCCTCCGCCGCTTCAGCCCGCGCCACCACAGGCCGAGCCGTCGGAGCCCGCGGGGATTCCGGCGGGCTACGTCGATGCCCACGTCATGCAGGTCGTCGGCTCGACCGAGGGCTCGGCGGTGCTCCTGCTCGACGAGACCACGATGCTCGTGCTCCCGATCTACATCGGTGGAACCGAGGCGACCTCGATCGACTTCCGGATGCGCGGCCTGCCGCCACAGCGTCCGCTCACCCACGACCTGCTCGACTCGATCATGAAGAAGCTCCGCGGCACGCTCGTGAAGGTGCAGGTCGACGAGCTCCGCGACAGCACCTTCATCGGCTCGGTGTTCATTCGCATCGACCGCCGCATCATCAAGATCGATGCGCGGCCGTCGGATGCCCTCGCCCTCGCGATCGGCAACAAGGTTCCGATCTACGTCGCGAAGCAGGTCTTCGATCAGGCCGGCGTCGCGAAGGACGAGATCCTGCGCCAGCTCGCGCCGCCTCCCGGCCCGACGACGTAGCGCTCGTCGACGTCTGACGCCCGACGAAGTGGTGCGGAGGGCGCAAGCTCGCCATACTCCGGCCATGGATCAGGCGACCCAGGATCGGCTTCGTGCGGTGGTCGCGCGACGCTGGCGGATCGGCTCGGCGCTGACCGCCGTGATGATGCTCGGGTACTTCGGCTTCATCTTCCTCGTCGCGTTCGACAAGCCGACCGCGGGCACGTTGATCGCGGACGGCCGGGTCAGCATCGGGATCGTGCTCGGCGCGCTGGTGATCGTGCTCGCGCCGATCCTCACCGCGATCTACGTCCGGTGGGCGAACCGTCACTACGATCCCGCCGTCCACGCGCTGCGCGAGCACGACAAGCCTCCGCCGGACGCCGCATGACGCAGGTCTCGGTCCTCGCGACGCAGACCTCGTCCTCGTCGCTCGGCGAAGCGAACGTCGCGGCGATCGCGTCGTTCCTCGTGTTCGTGAGCATCACGCTCGTGATCACGTTCTGGGCGTCGCGTCGCACGCGGACGTCGGCGCAGTTCTTCGCCGCCGGCGGTAAGATCTCCGCCGCGCAGAACGGCTTCGCGCTCGCCGGCGACTACATGAGCGCGGCGAGCTTCCTCGGGATCGCGGGCATGGTCTCGATGTCGGGCTTCGACGGCCTCATCTACTCGGTCGGCTGGCTCGTCGGCTGGCCCGTGATCACGTTCCTGATCGCCGAGCCGCTCCGCAACCTCGGCAAGTACACGTTCGCCGACGTCGTCGCGTATCGGCTGCGCCAGCGCCCGGTGCGCATCGCGGCCGCGATCAGCACGCTCACCGTCGTGTCGTTCTATCTGATCGCGCAGATGGTCGGCGCGGGCGAGCTCATCCAGCTGATGTTCGGCATCGAGTATCGCTGGGCGATCGTGCTCGTCGGCGGCGTGATGCTGCTCTACGTCCTGTTCGGGGGGATGATCGCGACGACGTGGGTCCAGATCATCAAGGCGTGCCTGCTGCTCCTCGGCGCGACCCTGCTCGCGATCCTCGTGCTCGCCGAGTTCGGGTTCAGCCCGCTCGAGCTGTTCGCCGCGGCGCAGCGCAAGTACCCCGATGCGATGTCGCCGGGGGCGCAGGTCGCGAACCCGCTCGACGCGATCTCGCTCGGCATCGCCCTCATGTTCGGCACCGCCGGCCTGCCGCACATCCTGATGCGGTTCTACACGGTCCCCGACGCGAGCACCGCGAGGCGCTCGGTCGCCTACGCGACCTCGCTGATCGGCTTCTTCTACCTCGTGACGTTCATCCTCGGGTTCGGCGCGTCGGTCCTCGTCGGCCGCGAGGGGATCGCGAAGTTTGGCGCCAAGGGCAACATGGCCGCGCCGCTGCTCGCCGAGACCCTGGGCGGCACACCGTTCCTCGGGTTCATCTCGGCCGTCGCGTTCGCCACGATCCTCGCCGTCGTCGCCGGCCTGACGCTCTCCGGCGCCGCCGCGCTCGCGCACGATCTGTGGGGCCACGTCGTTCGCAAGGGCAAGGTCGACGAGCAGGCGCAGCTGCGGGTCGCGCGCTACGCGACCGTGGGGCTCGCGGCCCTCGCGGTCGCGCTCGGCGTCGTGTTCGAGGGCCAGAACGTCGCGTACATGGTCGGCCTCGCGTTCGCGATCGCGGCGAGCGCGAACTTCCCGGCGCTGCTGCTGTCGATGACGTGGAAGCGCTTCACCACCCGCGGCGCGGTCGCGAGCATGATCACGGGAACGGTCAGCACGCTCGTCTTGATCCTGCTGTCACCGGCCGTGTGGAAGGATCTGCTGCACCATCCCGAGGCGATCCAGCCGCTGAAGAACCCGGGCGTGATCACGGTCCCGCTGTCGTTCCTCGTCGGGATCGTCGTGTCGCTGTCGTCGCGCGAGCCGGAGGCCGAGGCCGCATTTGCCGAGGCGCAACACCGGATGCACTTCGGCCCGACGAAGCCGTGATCACCGCTCCACGAGCAGCCAGCTCTCGGCCGCGCTGCTCGCGATCACCACGACGCCGAAGACCTGGTCGAACGCGAGCTGCTTCGGGCGCAGCAGCGTGCCCGATGGATCCGCGATCGTCACGAGCTCCCCGTCGCGCGCGAGCTGCCACGCGTCGTCACGGCCGATCGTCATCGTCCACACCGAGCCGTCGTCGGCGAGCGCGGCCTCGACGACGCGCGTAACGTGCTCGAGGCTCGAGCGCTGCGTGACCTTGCGATCGCTCGCGACCCGGGCGACGACGAGCTTGCCGCCGGCCGCACCGACGAGCACCAGCGTTCCGTTCGGCGAGACCACGAGGTGCTTCGGCTCGAACCCCAGCTCGGTCGCCGACGCGAGCCGCTCCACGACGCTCGCCGCACCCGGCCACCGATACGTCGCGATCCGGATCGGCGAGTCGGGATTGCATTCGACGATCAGCGCCGCGATCGCGATGCCCGTGCTCGCCAGCTCCACGATCTGCGGGGTGCTGCACTTCCTCGCGCTGACCGGCGAGATCCCGGTGATCGGCGATCCGATCAGCTCGTAGGGCGGCACCGGCGTCAGCGTGCCGCTGGCATCGACGATCGCGAGCTGGTCGCGGAGCCGTTCCTCGAGCTGCCACAGCTCGTCGCCGCTCCGCACCGCGGCGACTCGAACGAGGTGTCCGTCGAGCGCGATCGCGCGTGGCTCGGGCGTGATGCGGAGGTACTGCTCGTGGTGCTCCTCGCCGGCGACGACGATCGGATGGGTGCCGAGAAAGACCTCGAAGTCGCCGCCGAGCGAGGCCCGCAGCCTCGCGATGTGAGCCGCGATCGCCGGCGCGTTGCGCGGGCCACCGGGCGCGGACTCGAGCCAGTCCTCGCCGGTGGTGATCGCGATGCGGCGTGATCCGGCGACGAGCGTCGGGCTCGAGAGCTTCGCGATCGCTCGCAGCGCCGGCTTCGGTGCCGCAGATCCAGATCCTGCGACGGGCGCATCGCTCGGGCTCTTGCCGCAGGCGGCGAGCGCGAGCAACGTGACCGCGATCCGCACTCGCTACGGCTGGATCAGCGTCGTCGTCAGCGCGCCGGGGCGGGCCTTGACCGCGTGGGACTTGAACGTCGTCCCGCTCTTCGAGGCGGAGACCGTCACGTTATCGGTGACGTTGAACACGTAGCCGATGCCATCGGGCTGCGTCTCGGTTGCCGTGCTGCTCGGCAGTCCGCTCGTGCCGTTGTAGCAATACTTGTTCGAAGCCGGCGAGCTCGAGATCGTTGCAGCCGCGACGGGCATGCCGACCGCGTCGTTGACGAGCACCGCGATCGCGCCCTTCGCGGTGTCCTGGGTCGCGCGGCACAGCGTGTCGGCGAGCAGCCCGAACGTGTTGGGGGACACCATGTTCAGCGACGCGCCGTCGAAGTCGGCAGCGAGCGGTGCGGGTGGATAGAGATAGGTGTCCATCAAGCCGGACTTGGTTGCCTTGAGAAACCCGTCGAGCGTCGAGCCGTTCGTGGTGATGACCAGCGTGTAGTTACCCGAGGCATCGGTCATCGCGCTGGCGACCACGGTGGTCTCGGCCGTGTTCGCGAACGCCTCCACGAGCAACCCGGCGACTGGGTTCGCGCCGGATGCGGAGAGCTCCTCGGCGGTACCGGTGACAGTGATCGTCTGCGAGACCACCGGTGCATCGGTACCGGGACCAGTGTCACTGCCACCGCAAGCGGCGACCGAAACCAGAATCAAAGCGATGCGGGTCGTCATCCGGGGACCTTAACAGGATCGCGCACCTCGCTTCGCGTAGATTCTGGTGGTGCGAGCATTGCTAGTCGTCGCGATCGCGATGGTCGCGCAACCGCGCGTTGCCACGGCGAGCTGCGTCGAAGAAGCCGACTCGCTGCGCGCGCACCTGACAGCAGAATCGCGCCGGGCGCGGATCTGGAATGCCGCGTGGGCGATCGGGTTCGGCGTCGCCGCCGCCGGTCAGCTGACGCTCGCGCTGACGGAGACCAAGCCGCTCGGCACGTTCGATACCGACTTCGAGGAGCAGATGTACGTCGGCACCACGAAGGCCTCGCTCGGCCTCGCGGTGCGGCTCGTGCTCCCACTTCGGGTCAGGGTGCCGGCGACGACCAGCGATCCGTGCACCGATGTCGCCGCGCTGCGCGGTGCGCTCGCCGAGGCGGGACGCCGCGAGCGACGAGCGTTCTGGTTCACGCTGATCGGCGGCACCGCGGTGAACCTCGCGGGCACGCTGCTGTTGTGGCAGCGTCGCAACTTCGAGACCGGCGCGCTTTCGTTCGCGACCGGCGTCCCGATCGGTCCACTCTCGGCATTCACCCAGCCGCGCAAGAGCTGGAAGCTGTGGGCGCGTCGCGCGATGTGGACCGCTGGAATCGGCGGCGTCGCCGGCGAGCCGCGGTCGCTGTGGATCGCCGGCGAGTTCTAGCCGGGTCGCCAGATCTCGAGCACGAAGCGGCAGGATCCGCACGAAATAGCTGCGAAATCCGCAGCAGGTTTGCCGTGACTCCGGTCGCTGCGATACTTGCGCGATGGCGCGATGCTTGCTGTAACGATCCCCACGATGTTCAAGACCCTCACGATCGCGTGCGTGCTTGCTGCAGCGGCGGGCTGCAAGACAGATTCGCCGACTCCCACGCCCGGTAGTGCCGATGTGGCACCCACCGCGCAGGGCGAGCCGAAGGGGCGCTCCGGCAGGATCGATCTCGGCCGGCGCCGACCGAGCCTGCCCTCCGAGGACGGCTCGGGATCCGACGACCGGCAAGATCGTCGAGACCGGCGCGATGACGGCGGCCCGATCGCCGACGGCCGCAAGGCGCGGATCGCGGCGCTCGACACCAACGGCGACGGCGATGTCAGCAAGGAAGAGCGCGCCGCGGGTCGCAAGGTACGAGCCGAGGAGATGCGCACGCGGCTCGATGTGGACGGCGATGGCAAGGTGACGGTGGCCGAGATCTCGAGCTCGCAGTTCCGCCGGTTCGATCCGGAGACGGTCGACGCGAACAAGGACGGCGACGTCAGCGTCGACGAGCTGGCGGCGGCGCTCGAGAGTCGCGGCCGTGCCTGGGGCGCCGGTCGCCTGCGCCGTGGCCGTGGCGCCGATGGCGCGTCCGGTTCGGCCGGCTCGGCCGCTCCTGTCCCCGAGTGATCGCAGCGCAATCTTGTCGCGCTGCGCCGCGACCGGGCCACGCAGCGCACCCAGGTTGTCCTCGAGTCAACAGCAGGCTCGGCACATCATCGAGTCGGCGGCGTCAAATGCCACCGCATCGTGCGACCCCTTTGGGGGGCACGGCCACCAACGTACGAACGTCGTTATAACGACGTCAGGACGTCGTCATGACGACGTCCTGAGAGGGTGCCCTATCCTTCGAGCTGACCCTCGACGATCACGCAGCAGTCCCGCGTGCGCGCTCGAGGCTACCCAGGTGCGTCGCTGCCTACGGATGCTGGCAAGTCACGCCGCCTCCCGCGCTACCGGCTCGACGAGCCGCGCGAACAGATCCCGCTGCACAGCGAGTGGACCGGCCGCTACACCTGCGGTCAGGGGCTGACCGGCGTCGTCCTCACGATCGACGCGCAGCGGAGTGGCGACGCGATCGCGACGTTCGAGTTCGGACCGCTTCCCGAGAACCCGGGCGTCCCGACCGGATCGTACAAGCTGACGGGCCACCTGCGGCTGGCCCAGGACGGCACGCTGGAGCTCAAGCTCGTCCCCGATCAGTGGCTCGATCAGCCGGCGGGGTACGTGATGGTGGGAGTCACGGCGGTCAGCGATCGCCGGCATCGCATGCTGGGCGGCACGATGGACGTCGCGAGCTGCGGGGCGATCGACGTGAACCGTCTGTGACGTCAGACCAGCGTGGTACCGGTACCGACTCATGGAACGATTTCCACGCGGCTCGCTCCCGCCTTCCGCCTATCTCGCGGTCGATCTGTCCCGTGCCCCCGACAAGGTCGAACGGCCGCTGTCGACGCTGCCGGATGCCGAGGTTCCGGCCGAGGCACCGCGCGGGACGTGCGATCTGGCGTCGACGTGCCCGAACTGCAGCACGCTGATGCAGCCCGAGCACGCGCACTATCGGTGCCTGACCTGCGGCTATCGCGATTCTTGCTGCTTCTGACCGCGTCCTGAGCGACCTACACCCCGCGTCGACGAAGCGCCGCGGCGGTGATCGCGAGCACGAGCGCGACCACGGCCATCGTGGCGACGACGAGCGCGAACGTGGTCGGCGAGCTGCCGCCGATCCGGGTCGTCTCGTAGCCCGCGAACGCTCCCGAGACCATCACCGAGCACCCGATCGCAGCCGAGGCGGTGCCGGCGATCTCCGGTACCGGCTCCATCGCGAGCGCGGTCGCACTCGGACCCGTGATCCCGGTACCGAAGAAGAAGATGATCATCGGAACGAGGAAGCCGGCGATCCCGAGCTCCTCGATCCGCGTGCCGATCACGACGAGCACACCTCCGAGGACGAGGATCGTTGCACCGACGACGATCATCGCGGCGGGCGGGCGGCCGGCGCGCAGCATCCGACCTCCGGTGAGCGAGCCGAGCATCAACGCGAACGCCGTCGCCGCGAAGTAAAACCCAAAGCTGTCCGACGACACGTCATAGCCGCCCATCAACACGAACGGCGAGTCCGCGATGTACGCGAACTGGCCGGCGAACGTCGCACAGCCGATCAGCATCGGCAGTCGCGTGCCGCGCGTGGAGAAGAACCGCGCGTAGCTGCGGAACAGCCCGCGCAGCGACGGCGGGTTGCGGCGCCCGACGGGTAGGGTCTCGCCGAGCGTGAGGTGCGCGATCGCGCCCATCACCGCGCCGGTGACCGCGAGCGCCGCGAAGATCCAGCGCCAGCCGGCGACGCGGAGCAGGACGCCCCCGAACACCGGCGCGACCATCGGTGCGACCGCGAGGGCTGCGAGCATCGCCGAGAGCAGGCGCGCGGCCTGCGCGGCGGGCTGGGTATCGCGCACCATCGCGCGGGCGACGACAGGCGCGGCCGCCGCACCGATGCCTTGCAGCACGCGAAACACGATGAGCACCTCGATCGTCGGACTCACCGCACACGCGATCCCGGCGACCGAGAACATCGTGAGCCCACCGAGGATCACGCGTCGCCGACCCCACGCGTCGGACAGATAGCCGACGAAGATCTGCGCGACCGCGAAGCCGATCAGGAACGACGAGAGCGTGAGCTGAGCGGTCTCCGAGCTGACGTGAAACTGGGTTGCCAGCGTCGGCTGCGCGGGCAGGCTCATGTCGATCGACAGCGCGACCACGGCGGTCAGGCCCGCGAGCGTGACGATCCACCGCATCGATCCGACGGTGGTCGCGAAGCGCGGCCCGGCCATCGCAGCGTCATGTCAGTCCCGCCGGTTACCGTCAACTCCCTGTTCGACTCGGACGGTTTCCGAGACGGACTGTTGCTCGAGGTTGGTTGGGCATCGGCCTGCGCGGCCTTACAGTCGTGAGGTGAGCGATATCATCGGAACTCTTCGTCTCGGATTTCCGTGGGAAACGGCCGATCCGTTCCTGTTCTGCGTCCACCACGACGACGCGTACCCTGCGGGCAACGACGAGCTCGGCCCGGCCGCGTCGCTCGCGGGTCGTGACCTCGGCATGGACTTCGCCGGCAAGGACGGCTGGCGCATGTATCACGGGGACAAGGTGCCCGGCTTTCCGGGCCACCCGCATCGCGGGTTCGAGACCGTGACGATCGTTCGTCGCGGCTTGATCGATCATGCCGATTCGCTCGGTGCTGCGGCGCGGTTCGGCCGCGGTGACGTTCAATGGCTGACCGCCGGCCGCGGCATCGTGCACTCCGAGATGTTCCCGCTGCTCGAGCGCGCGGCGCCGAATCCGGTCGAGTTGTTCCAGATCTGGCTGAACCTGCCGCAGGCCGACAAGCTCGTCGAGCCGCACTTCTCGATGCTGTGGGCGAACGCGATCCCGGTGCACGTCGCACGCGATGCGCGGGGCCGCGAGACCGAGGTCACGGTCGTCGCGGGTGCAATCGGAGACATCGTGCCGCCATCGCCGCCGCCGCACTCGTGGGCTGCGCGTCCGGAATCCGATGTCGCGATCTGGTCGATCCGCATGGCGCCGCACGCCACGTGGGCGGTGCCGCCGGCGCGCGCGGGCTCCAACCGCACGCTCTACGTGTTTCGCGGATCACTGCGGATCGGCGAGCGTGACATCGCGAGTGGTACCGGCGTCCGGCTCACGCCTGATGCGCAGGTCTCGCTCGCCGCGGGTCCCGAGCCAGCCGAGCTGCTGGTGTTGCAGGGCCGGCCGATCGGCGAGCCGGTCGTGCAGCACGGTCCGTTCGTGATGAACACACGCGGCGAGATCCAGCAGGCGTTCGCGGATTACCAGCGAACGCGCTTCGGTGGCTGGCCGTGGCCCACAGAGGCTCCGGTGCACCCACGCGACGAGGGCCGGTTCGCGCGTCACGCAGACGGTCGCGTGGAGCGAGTCACATAGCGGCTGGCAACGCTCGGCACCTACACAACGTGACCGCGAACCCCGGCGTCTAGTGGATACAACCGCGGCCACCAAAGTCGCGGTCCCGTCGGAGGCCTACAAAGTCGCCGGCTACTTCTCGCGAGCGGTGGCTTTCGGAACGGTCGGCGACGCCGGTGCCGGGGCGCGGTGCAGGTAGTTGTCGACCATCTTGTAGCGCTTCGCGTAGGCACGGAATGCGAGCGCCGCGAGGAACGCGAACGCGGCGAAGAAGAACATCAGGAACGCGCGCTCGCTGAGCCCGGTGCTCTCGATCTGCTCGGTCACCGCCTGGTTCTTCACCGTCGCGTTCGCCAGTAGCACCCACAGGTTGCCGACGGTGACCGCGAGGTTCCAGAAGCTCATGATGACTCCCTTCATCGCGAGGGGCGCCTGGCTGTACGCGAACTCGAGGCCGGTCGCCGACACCAGGATCTCGCCGGTGGTCAGCAGGACGTAGGGGATGATCTGCCAGAAGATCCACAGCGAATCGCCGCCGTCCATCAGCAGCTGCAGCACGGCAACCACGATGAACGCGCAACCCGCGAGCGCGATGCCGGCACTCATCTTCGCGAGCGTGCTGACCGGACGCCCTCGCCGGCGCTCGAGCCACGGGAACAGCACGAGGCTCGTGAACGGCAGCAGGATCATCACGAGCCCGGGGTTCACGACCTGCATCTGCGAGGACTCGAACCACTCCGGCTGGATCATGTGGTTGCCCTGGAACACCCAGAGCGACGCCTTCTGATCGAACAGCGACCAGAACGGCGTCACGAGCGCGAACACGATCAGGATGCGCAGCACGGCGCGCACGCCGTCGACGGCCTCGTCGGGATGCTTGCCGCGTGCGCGCTCGAGGCTCGTCGAGACGCCGATCCCGCCGAAGATCAGCAAGGTCACGAGCGCGATGCAGATCACGGGCGCCGCTTCCAGCCAGAGCAGCAAGCTGAACGACGCGAGGGAGAGCAGCACGCCCTGGAACGCGAACAGGAGGCCGAGCCGGTTGCCACGGCCCCAGCCCTGCTCGAGCTTGAGCCACACCCCACCGCCGGCGAGCAACCCCACGAAGCTCGCGGCGATCGCGATCACGGCAGTCGGCTCGACCCAGCGGAGCAGGAGCAGCGACGCGGATCCGAGCAGCAATCCGACGAGGACCAGCCAGCGTACCGGTGGCTCGGAGGTATTCGACGTCGAGGTCAGCGCGGTGTACGCCACTCGCAGGAACGAGCTCGGGTTCGGCGGTGCCGGCGGGATCCTGATGTACCGGCCGCGCCCCGCCCAGAACACGATCGTCGCGACGAACATCAGCAACCCGGGGATCCCGAACGCGACGCTCGCGCCGTACTCGCGCAAGAAGATCGGCATCAGCAACGACGCGAAGAACGACCCGAAGTTGATGCTCCAGTAGAAGGCGTCGTAGACGCGCTTGGCGAGGTGCTTCGTGCGCTGGTCGAACTGATCGCCGACGAAGGATGAGACGAGCGGCTTGATCCCACCCGCCCCGAGCGCGATCAGGAACAGGCCGGTGTAGAAGCCCTCCCGGTTGTCCTCGAACATCGCGAGGCAGCCGTGGCCCGCGCAGTAGATCAGGCTGAACCACAGGATCGTGTTGTACTTGCCGAAGAATCGATCCGCGAGCCAGCCACCGAGCAGCGGGAAGAAGTACACACCCATCACGAACGTGTGGAAGACCTCGGTGGCCATCCCTTCGCGCTCGGACGCCGGCAGGTAGGCCAGGATCAGCGATGCCGGGAGGAACTTCGCGAGGATGTTGCGCATCCCGTAGAAGCTGAAGCGCTCGCACGCCTCGTTCCCGATGATGAACGGGATCTGCGCGGGCATCCTGGCGCGTGGAGTCTCGGTCGTGCTCATGGTCGGGCGTCGACGTGATACCACGGCCTCCCGAGGTGCCCGTGTTGCGCAGTGTTTCCGGGGCTAGTCGGCCCAGTCCTCGAGCAGCCGGTCGAGCTCTTCGCGCACGCGCGGCTTCTGCTCGCGGCCGCGGAGCTCGGTCACGGTCTCGACCCAGCCGGCGATCGGAGTGGTGAACTGCAGCGTGATGGCTGCGATCCGGCGGGTCTGCGCGTCCGGATCGCGGAGCGCATCGACGGCCTCCTGGAACTTCTCGGCAGGCGCGCCGTCGAACAGGTAGCTCAAACCCACGCGATCCTCGTCGATGAGATCCGCGAGGCCGGCGATCGAGAACCCGAGCAGCTTGATCTGATGCTTCTGCGATCTTCGTGGAGCGATGACCTTCAGCTCGGAGGGCTTGATGCGCCCTGCGTCGTCCTCGACGAGCCCGGGCACCTTGCACCCGAAGTGCGTCGCGAGCCGCCCGGCGGGGTAGATGTCGACGCGTCCGACCGAACGACCGCGCTCGTACACGTCGTTGCGATCCGTCCCGTGATCGGGATCGTGAGGGTGCGGTGCGAGGTGAAGCAGGTAGTGCCGGCCGGGGAGCGCGCGCGACAGCTCCGCGGCGAGCCCCTCGTCGCCCGAACACCCGGGCTCGGGCTCGTAGATCGCGACGTACCCCTTGCGACCGCTGACGATCGCGACGCCGTCCCAGCCGTCCTCGTCGGCGTCGGGTAGCTCGGGTAGCCGATCGGCATCGATCCGCTGGCGCAGCGTGGTCAGCGGTGCCGGGACTAGCAGGATCCAGGACGGACGGTAGACGAATGTCGGCCGGGCCTTCGCCATCACGGCGACGATGCCACGCTTCAGCCAGGTCCGCCGGGCGCGAGCGTGACCTTCGCACTCGTTTACGAAGGTCTGACATGCAACTTCGGATTCGTTCGCTAGTCTAGATCACCATGGGGAGACTCCTGCTGATCGCCGCGCTCGCAGCCTGCAGCTCCACCGCGAGCTCCGAGCCCAAGGCGAACACGGTGCCGCGCGGAGCCGACGTCCTCGAGGTCACGGACGGCCGTCGCGCTTCGTTCACGCAGGCCGAGTACGCCAGGCACATCAAGAAGCTCAAGGCGAAGCTGCGCAAGCTCGACCTCGGTCACCTGAACGTGCGGATCGAGGATCCGTTCGTGGTCGTCGGCGACGGATCCATGACGTCACTCGAGCGCAGCTCGGGGACCGTACGGTGGGCGGCCGACAAGCTCGAGCAGGACTTCTTCGACAAGCGCCCGACGAAGATCCTCGACATCTACCTGTTCACGACCGCGGAGAGCTACGAGCACGGCGTCGAGACGCTCACCGGTGAAGCACCGGGCACGCCCTATGGCTTCTACTCGTCCTCGAAGGGCGGGCTGTTCATGAACATCGCGACCGGCGGTGGCACCCTCGTCCACGAGATCGTCCACCCGTACGTCGAGGCAGATTTTCCCGAGGCTCCCGCGTGGCTCAACGAAGGGCTCGGTTCGCTGTTCGAGCAGAGTGCCGAGCGCGAGGGCCGCATCGTCGGGCTCCCGAACTGGCGGCTCGGTGGGCTGCAGAAGACGATCCGGCGCGACCAGGTGCCGAGCTTCGGCGCGCTCACGCGGCTCCCGCACGGCGAGTTCTACGGCGACGAGACCGGCACGAACTACGCGCAGTCGCGCTACCTCCTCTACTACATGCAGGAGAAGGGCTTGCTGCGTGACTTCTACAAGGCGTTCCGCGCGACGCGCGCCAAGGACCCGAGTGGCTACAAGACGCTGACCGCTGCCCTCGGCGAGCGCGACATGGAAGCATTCAAGGATCGCTGGGAGCGCTACGTCACGCAGCTGCAGTTCCCGTAGCCTTCACGGCTCGACCCGCCGGCGGATCGCGAGCGCGTCGGCTTCGACTCCGATCGCCGAGGCCCTGCACGATGCGGCCGTCGGCGACAGCGTCACGCTACCGCGCGGCGACTTCGAGGTCGTCGCGATCGAGTACTAACGACAGTCTTCGCCCGACGAGTAGGCGAAGCCGACATCGGTCTTCGCGAGGAGCTCGATCAGGTAGAACCCGAACGGCTCGAGCTCGTAGGTCGTGCAGGTCCGGTGGAACGTGCCAGCGTGTTTGCACGTGCCCCCGGGATACCCGCACTCGACGTGCTTGGGCAGCGCGAACGCGGCCACCAGCGCGAACAGGAAGGCCAGCTGCTTCCCGCGGGTCGACATGTTCGGCGTGATCATGGTCTCAGGCCCGAACACGCTCCGAGGATGCACCCCACCGCAACGTCGGCCGCCATGACCGCCGCGCCGGTCGCGAGTGCGCCGCCGGTCGAGTAATCCTGGAGCTCCGCGGCGACCAGGCTCGTCACGAGGAGGTCTGCCGCCGCGAGCCCGAACAGCAGCGGCAGTGAGACACGATTCGGTCGGGCGATCGCCGCGCCGGTCACACATCCCGAGAGCCCGGCGAGCGCGACCAGAACCACCAGCCGTTTCATGCGCCGATCCTACCCCGCGAGGTGATCGACGAGCCCGATTTCCGGCGCCGTGTTACGACCGTCCCATGACGCGATGGCTCCTGGTCCTGACGCTGTGCATCCCCACCCCGGTCGCCCACGCGGAGCCCGTCGATGAACCGATCTACGCGTGCAAGCCGGCGCCGCCGAGCATGAAGCTGTCGGTCTCGTTCAAGCCCGAGGTCTCGATCAAGGATCTCGTGACGTGGGTCATGGGCTTCACGTGCAAGAACGTGATCATCGATGCGAACGTCGCGAAGCACGCGACGAAGGTGACGCTGATCGCGCCGAACAAGTACACGCCGAAGCAGGCGTTCCAGCTATTCATCGATGCGATCGAATCGACCGGGCTCGTCGTCGTGCAGAAGGCGGACACGATCATCATCAAGGCCGGGCCCACCATGCCGAAGAGCTGTCCGGACATCGCGGTGGCCCCGACCGCACCGGTTGCGCCAGTCCCCTCCGTGGAGACGAGGTCTCAGGACGACATCGAGCTCGAGGTGGAGCTCGTCGCGAGCATCAAGCAGCTCGATCCGACCCACTACCAGATCTCGCGAGCGATGATCGACAAGGTCTTGTCGAACCCGATGGCGATCGCGAAGGGTGCGCGGGTCGTGCCGGCGATCAAGAATGGCAAGCCGGACGGATTCAAGCTCTACGCGATCCGTCCGACCTCGATCTACGCGAAGCTCGGCTTCTCGAACGGCGACACGATCAAGGTGATCAACAAGTACGCGCTCGACTCCGCCGACAAGGCCCTCGAGATCTACACGAAGCTGCGTGAGGCGAAGCAGCTCGAGGTCGAGCTCGTGCGGCGGGGCCAGCCGGTGACGCTGGTGTTCACGATCAAGTAGCTTTCGCGTTGCGCCGCCCCGACGCGCCGACGATCCTGGGCCCGTGCGGCACGTGCTCCCGATGCTCCTGGTCGCCTGCGGCGGCTCGTCGGAGACCAAGCCCGATCGGCCGGTGGTCTCGTGTAGCGCACCGCATCCGGTCCGCACGGGACAGGCCACGCACTACGACGCCGATGGCACCGGCAAGTGCAGCTTCGAGGCGTCGAACGACCTGCTCGTCGCGGCGATGAATTCGGCCGACTACGAGCGTGCCGCCTGGTGCGGTGCCTGCCTGATCGTGACCGGTCCCGACGACGAGATCATCGTGCGCGTCGTCGACAAGTGCCCGGGGTGCAAGCCGGGGGATCTCGATCTGAGCCACGAAGCGTTCGCGCTGCTCGCGCCGCTGTCGGTGGGCCGGATTCCGATCACGTGGCTCTCGGTGCCGTGCGAGGTCGCCGGCCCGATCGCGTACCAGTTCAAGGCCCGATCGAACGCGTACTGGACCGGGATCCAGCTGCGCAACCATCGCTATCCGATCGCGCGCCTCGAGGCACGCGACACCGCGGGCGATTACCGCGGCATCACGCGCGCCGACTACAACTACTTCGTCACGACGAAGGGCCTCGGCCCGGGACCGTACACGTTTCGTGTCACCGACACGCGCGGGCACATTCTCGAGGACACCGGGGTGGTGCTCGGAGATGCGGTCGCGCGCACCGGCTCCGCGCAGTTTCCGTCCTGTCCGTGAACCGGACGTCGAGTCAAGGCGTGCGAGCCGACAGGATCAGCGTCAGCTCCTCGAGCTTCAACAGATCCGCCCAGCTCCACAGCTCGCCGGGCGAGCGGAGGCGTAGCTCGGCGTGCACGACCGAGCCATCGCCGGTCAGCACCAGCTCGACGGGAACGAGCGGCAGCTCCGGCGAGCCGAGCGGCAGGGTCGAGCCGTGATGGCTGAGCGACCACGACAGCTCGAGCTCGAGCTCGACCATCCCGCGGCTCTCGTCGTCGCCGCTCCACGTCGTGGCGACACGAGCTGGCCCGGCGATCTCGAGCTTCACGTTGGTCAGCTGTGCCTCGTATCCGAGCACGGACGGTGGGATCTCGATCGGTCCGAGATCGATCGCGAGCCGCTCGAGCGTGATCACGCCCTCGCCATCGGCCGACGCGACGACCTCGCCGGTCTGGACCTCGAGCTCGACGAACCCGGCGCTCCAGCCATCGCCGGTCCGGCGCCGGGCGGTGATCGCGCCGGCGCTCTCGGCGCTGGAGATCAGGAGCTGGGTTTCACCGAGCTCGAGTCGCTCGCGAACCGATTCCGGAGGCGAAGGATCCGGTGTGACGATCTCGGCGGAACAAGCACTACAAAGGAGCAGGAGAGATGTAACGGCACGCATGACGCGGCGCAGTGTGCAACGGGCGGACCAGTGGTTCAACCAATAATTGGCAGAGTAAATATAACGAGTTAACCGATATTCGGCGAATCACGTTCGTCCACTATGCGGACAAACCGGCAACTCGACTTGCCGTTCGCTCACCGGATCCGGCGGGCCGTCGCAGGGAGCGCGGCGTGGATCCGAGCCTGGCGTTCGGCATACGCGGTGATCGGCGGCACGGCGCGCGCAGCGATCCGTGCCATCGCGGTCGTCAGCGCCGCGGTGAGACCTTCGGGCGTCTGCCAAGCGAGCGGCTCGGACTCCTCGAGCTGCGCGGTCCACAGCTGCTCGTTGGTACGAGCGTCGGTGAGCACGAGCTCGACCACGATCCGGCCGAGCCAGCGCTTCGGCGAGACATCGACCTCCTCGATCGCGACGACGCGACCGCCGAGCACCACGGGCGCATGATCGGTGGGCTCGCGAACGACCGCGCGAAACTTCCCCGTGCGCTCGAGCGCCTGCTCGAGGAAGTTGCCGACCATGACTCCAGGCGGCGCACTCCAGCGATGGTACTGGTAGTAGTCGAGCCGATACGGCGTGGTGCGATAGACGATGCGGTCGTCGTCGTATGCAGGATCGGTGGCGAGCGATTCGAGGACGAGGGTGAGGTCGCCGCCGCTGCTCGCCGCGGCAGGTGCCGCGAGCTGGTAGTAGCGCGTGTCGGGGACCTTGCCGCCGCACGCGAGCAACACCAACCAGCCCACTGCCCTCACGGCAGCTTCCTGTCCGACGATGGCTTCGAGAACAACAGGCGCGATGGTCGTTGCCGAACTTCGCGCGCGAGATCCTTGAAGCTGCGAGTCGCCTGTCGCAGATCGGTGACCGCGGAGCGGAGCGTGCCCTGGTTGTGCTCCACGAGCCCCTTGAGCTGGGACACGAAGTCATCCGCGTTCGTGATGAGCTGGGTGATCTGACCGTCGAGCATCTGCGATGCGCTCCGGGTGGTCTGGTCGATCGTCGCGATCGAGCGTCGCAACGCTGCGCGATTCTCGCCGACCATCGTGCGCAGGGTGGCGCTGGTCGCGGCGAGGTTGCCGGCCGTGGCCTCCGCGCTCTTCACGATCGAGCCGCGCGGATTCGAGATCTCGATGAGGTTGTCGAGCAGCTGGTTCGCGCGCGCGAGCAGCACGGTCGTCCGATCCGCGATCGTCTTGGCCTGACGCTCGATCGGGTCGAGCGCCGTCTCGCCCCGCGTGATCGTGCCACCGATTGGCAACACCGGCGCGTCGCGCGTGCCCCCGCGCAGATCGATCTCCTTGAGCCCGGTGATGCCCGCGTATTGCAACACCGCGCGGGTGTTCTCGCGGATCGGGGTCCCTCGTTCGAGCGAGATCGCCACGTCGACATTCTTCAGATCCTCGCGTGAGACCGCGATCTCCTCGACCGACCCGACCCGAACGCCGTTGAGATAGACCGGCGCGCCTGGCTCGAGACCGTACACGCTGCCCGGAAACTCGACGCGATACCGATCGTGCTCCTTCCAGAACTTGAACCCGCCGAACACCACGAGCACGACGCCGATCAGCGCCGCGGTGACCACCGCAAACAGTCCGACACGAATCTTCTGCGTCCTGGTCGTCATGGTTCACGTCCTCGCAAGAGGGAGTGGCTGCTCGGGGATGCGGTGAAAGAAGTTGAAGACCTCGCGGTCGGGAGACTGCGACAGCTCGCCGATCGTCCCGCGGGCGATGATGGCGCCGTGCGCGAACATCACGGCGCGGTCGGCGATCGCGCGGATGCTCTCGAGCTCGTGGGTCACGACGACGAACGTGCCGTCGAGCACCGCGCGGAATCGGAGCAGCATCGCGTCGATCCCGGCGGCGATCACCGGATCGAGCCCGGTCGTGGGCTCGTCGCAGAACACGAGCTCGGGATCGAGGATCGTCGCGCGCGCGACCGCCGCGCGCTTGCGTTCGCCACCCGAGAGGCTCGTCGAGGCTCGGCCCTCCTTGCCGGCGAGCCCGACCAGCGCGAGGCGCATGCCCACCATCTCGCGGATCACCGGCTCGGGGACCGAGGTCAGCTCGTGGAGCGGCAACGCGACGTTGTCCGCGAGGGACAGCGAGCTGAACAGCGCGTCGAGCTGGAACACCGTGCCGGTGCGTCGCAAGAGCCGATCGCGGTCGTCGTTCGGGAGCTCGTACAGCGGCTCGCCGAACAGCAGCACCTCACCGGCGAGCGGCGGCAAGAGGCCGGTCATCGTACGGAGCAGCGTCGATTTTCCGCACCCAGATCCGCCGAGCAGCGCGACGATCTCGCCGCGGTCGATCGCGAGGTCGATGTCTTCGAGCACGGGCTTGCCCTCGTAGCCGCACGCGACGCCGCGGCACTCGAGCAGCGGGGCGGTCACGGGTACCTCGTCATCGTCGAGACCGTGGCGAACACGGCATCGACGACGATGATGAAGAAGATGCTCGCGACCACCGTGCGGGTCGTGGCCGAGCCGACGCTGCTCGCGTCTCTTCCACCGTGGATCCCGAGGTGGCAGCCGGCGAGCCCGATGATCCACGCGAACACGAAGCTCTTGCCGATGCCGTGGACGTAATCCCCGAGATCGACGCGGGCGATCATGCGCGACCAGAACGCCACCGCCGGCATCTCGAGCTCGATCCCCGCGACGATCATGCCGCCCAGCATTCCAACGAACATCGCGATCAACGTCAGCGCCGGAACCACCAGCGTGATCGCGATCATCCGTGGGACGACCAGGAACCGCACCGGGTTGACGCCCATCGCCGCGAGCGCGTCGACCTCCGAGCGCACCTTCATCGTGCCGAGCTCGGCGGCGATCGCCGCGCCGGTGCGACCGGTCAGGATCACGGCGGTCATCAGCGGCGCGAGCTCGCGCACCATCGAGACCCCGACCATGTCGGCCACGAACACGCCGGCGCCGATCCGCTGGAGTTGCGTCACGGCCTGGAAGGCCGTGGTCATGCCGATGAGCAGCGAGAGCAACCCGACGATGAACAGCGCGTCGACCCCCATCCGCGAGATCTGCGAGATGACCGAGGCCGCCGGCAACCGCCGCTTGCCGGTCATGACGGCAAGACTCTGCCGCGCGACGTCGGCCATCAGCCCCAGCAATGATCCGACGTTGCCGCGCGTCCCGTACACGCGGTCTCCGATCCGTTCGAGCGCGCCGGGTGCCCGCTCGGCCGGTGGCTGGTCGGTCGACTTCGGCACCAGCTCGAAGGCCGCGCGATGAGCTGCTCGCAGCGCGGTGAGCTCGAGCTGCTTGCCCTGGCGTTCGAGCTCCTTGCCGACCACCGAAACGATCGCGATCCCCGACGAGTCGATTCGACCGACGTCTCCGAAGTCGAGCACGACGTGCTCCACCTCGCGCCCGCGTGCAACCGCGCGAAGCGTTTGGTAGATCTCGCGGGCGCTCGCCACGACGAGGTCGCCGTGGAGGTGCACCACGGCAGATCCGCCGGTACGCTCGACCGTGATCGCCGCTTCGTGCATTCGCGGAGTGGTAGTTGCAAGATCGCGCGCAGCGCCAGGTGACCGGAACAGCCGGCTGGAGCGCGTGCTCCGATGCCACGATGTGCGCGGGTCGATGGTCGAGTGTGCGCCGTGCGCCTGCGCTCAGCTAGCCGGTGGTCACGGATGAGCTCCACGACCCACCTCGGCACTGCTGTCGGCGCGGTCGTCGACGGCGGAGGTCAGCTTCGCGAAGCGGGTCGTCGAGAACGAGCCCGAGCCTGGCGTTCGGCCACCACGCCACGCTCGCTCGCGCGTGCGCGGGACGCACGGTCGGGTGTCGCCCGCCCAGCGAGCGACGGCGCTCGTCGAGCCAGCGACGCCCTAGTCGGCGCCCGCGTCGACCGCAGCGCCCGCACCGGGCTCGCGCTTGAAGATCTCGATCTTCGCGGCGTCGAGCGCGGTCTTCAGATCATCCCAGTCGCCGCGCCGCGTGTCACCGGCGACGATGACGTCGGCACCGGTCGTGACCTTGCACGCGGTCACCGCTTCGTCGCGCGTCATCTTCACGCCGTCGACGGTGATGCCTTCGGAGGCGATGAAGATCGCGCAGCGCTTCGGGCCGGCGTCCGCGGTCGAGAGCAATCCCTTGCCCGAACCGGGGCCGTCGCCCTCGCCCTTGCCATCGCCGAGGCCCCAGCCCTTGCCGCATCGGAGGTAGACGACCGCGAAGATGATCGCGCCGGTCAGCGCGGCAAACAGGAACAGCTTGCGCCGCATCTGCCGGCGATCGAGGGCCTTCGCGACGGCTCTCGCGGTGGGGGCATCGGGCGGTCTGACGGGTTGTTCGGTCATGGCTTGGCAGGTGGGGAAGGCTCGACGATCGTCGCGAGGCCGCGCTGCTCGACGAGGCAGCGCGCGAGATCGCGATCGAGACCGTCGATCAGGGCTTCCTGCAGATCGGCGCGGGCGCGGCTCGGCGCGATGATCACCATGTAGCGCGCGAGGTCGGGCAGGTTGAGGTTCACGGCCGCGACCCGGCACACCCGCAGCTGCGCGGAGCGATCGCCGAGATACGTCCTGCGGATCGTCGGATCCGGATCGTGCTCGAGCAGCGGTACGTCGAGCGCCAGCTTCTTGCCGTCGGCCTCGAGCATCTCGACGACGCCGGTCTCTGACACGCGGATCACGAGCGGCGTGCGGCCCGCGAGCTCCGCGGTGATGCTCGCGAGCGCACGCGCGCGCAGCACGGACACCGCGGCGGGAGGCTGTGGAGGTTGCGGCGCCGGCTTCGGAGGCGGTGCGGTGGCCGCGGCGAGTGACTGCTGCGCGGACGCCGCGCGGATCAGCGCGACGAACACGACAATGAACAGCACGTCGAACAGCGAGGTCAGATCCGGCGGCCGGCGGATGCGACGCTTGACGCGGGCCTTCACGGTGGCGCCTCGCGCTGCATCAGCCGACGCGCATCCCACGCCTCGAGGTTCTTCTCGGCGGCGTCGACCCACGCGGTCAACTTCATGCCGAAGCTCGCGGACAGCAGGATGCTGCACGCGAGGCCGGCGACGGTGGTCCACACCTTCAGCGCGAGCGGACCGAGCAGCTTCGTGACGTCGCTGCCCGTGTACATGAGCGCGAGGCCGATCCCGAGCACCGTGCCGAGCAGGCCGAGCTGGCGGAGCAGATCGGTCCAGAATGCGAGCGCGGGCTCGAGCCGCTGCGAGCGCATCTGCCAGCTCCGCACCTGCTTCTGCGCCCACGCCTGGTCCTTCGCGGTCAGGATCATGTGCGCCTCGTCGCGGATCTCGTGCTCCTGCAGCGAGCCGAGCGGCTTCTTCGTGTCCGGCTCATCGGCGACGAGCTCGAACCCGAGGTGATCCGTCAGCGCGCGGACCCAGGTCAGCTCGCGGTTCAGGTGCCACCACGCGCCGAGGAACACGAGGACGATGAACCCGCAGAACAGGATCGTGAGCCCCCAACCCTGTACGAACGGCTCCATCGCTACCGCATCATACTCGCCGGCCGCCGGTCTTCGTTCTCCACGGCGACGATTCCAACCTACACCAGCAACGCAACGACGCGGAGCTGGGACCGGCGGCCGGCGAGACGATCCTTCAGGGGTGCACGGTGTCGAGCTGATCCGGGATCACCTGATCAGCCTCGTCTCGGCACGGCGTGCCGACACCGTTCGCATCGAGGCAAGCCGTCGTCGAGCAGCGATACAGCGCCGCCTGCGCCGCCTTCGGCTCGAGGAACATCGGGTTGACGCGCCACGAGTCGTGCTCGTTGTTGTACGCGAAGCACATCAGCTCTTTCTTGTTCCGGTTGAGCGCGAGCTTGTACTTCGTGTCGCGCATGAACTCGATGTCGGTATCGGAGTCACCGAACCCGAACACCGCGCGCTTGTCGACGGGCCGGCGCTCGATCGCGTGCTTGGTGTGGTCGCCGAAGATGATCTTGTTGACCCAGCAGCGCTTGCCTTCGATGTAGCTGATCATCGAGCTGTCGCCGTCCGGGACCGGCCCGCAGCCTTCGAAGTCGTAGGTGAGCCTGCCGCTGGCGTCGGTCAGCGAGCGAATGCCCACCACGCGCGAGGCCGGGATGCCGGTGAGCGGTGCGAGCGCCCCGACCACGTCCTGCGGCGACGCGGTGATCACCCACAGCTCGTAGCCATTCGACTCGAGCACGTTGATCAGGTCCTGCAGCTGGTCATAGATCCGGATCCAGCCGTTCACCGTGCGGGTGCCGACCACCTGCGTCGTGCCCTGCGGGGCCGCGAGCTTCGGCAGCACCGCATCGAGGGCCATCTGCCGCACCTCTGCGTGCGTGTAGCCGGCGAGCAGCTGCGCGGTCCACGCGTAGGTCGGCTCCATGCGGCGGTAGTTCCAGCCCGCGAACGCGGCGGCGCCCCCGCGGGTCTTGCCGTCGATGTAGATGCCGAGCATCTCGTCCGCGCACGCGGTGTTCGTGCTCGTCGGCAGTGGCTGGCCGGCGGCCACCGAGGTCCCACACGCGAGCGAGAGGGCGCTCGCGGCCGCATCGGTCATGTAGCGGCTGGTCCGCTTCCAGTCCTGGTTCGGCGGCTGGACGACCTTGTCGTTCGAGATCAGGTGAAACGTGATCGCATCGCCGACGTCGTTCTTGACGACCGTGTTGTCCCAGTCGAACAGCGCGATCGGCTTGCGCCGGTGCCGGTAGCCGGGGCTCGTACAACCCTCCGAGCCGATCCAGCCGTCGAGCGTCTCGCGGTTCGTGCCGTACCAGACCAGGTCGGTGCGGAGCGTGGTGGGGTTACAGACCGGCGGGTGCCGCTTGCCGGACGGAGCGGGTTCGAGCTCGTCCGGCGGGGCTGGCTCGGTCGTGAGGGGGCTGTCGGTGCAGGCCGCACCGAACGCGGTGGCCAGGGTGAACAGGGCAGTCGTGAAGGTCTTCATCGTGGTTTCCTTTGGTGAGTGATTGCTTGTGCTCCCTGGACGAGTGATCGAGCCATGACCGTCACGTGAAGGACGCGTGAAGCCGGGAGAGCCCCACACGCGACCACGGCGCAGCAGCCGTTCAGCACACGTGAGTGCACGCGAGCTCGCGATCGGGGATGCTTGATGGGTGCAGCGCAGCGCAGCAGTGGTGGGCTCGATCGCGGTGCACGTCGCCGCGGCCGTGCTGGTGCTCGCGCTACACGAGCCGCGCGCGGACACCGAGCGCATCGCGACCGAGACGACGGTGATCGAGCTGGTCGACCTCGCGCCGCCGACGCCGAGGCCCACGACCGGTGGTGGCGGTTCGCCCGCGGCGAGCACCCCGGCTCCGCCTCGACCGGTCGCGCGGCGGGACCGCGACGCGAGCCGATCGGCGACCTCGACAACTTCGGTCGCGACCTCGCTCTCGCAGCTCGCCACCCTCGCCGAGGGCACCGATGATCGCGGCGGTGACGGCGGCGAGGGCGGCGGCCTCGGGGGTGGTCGTGGCGCCGGCATCGGCCTCGGCGAAGCGGGCCGGATCGAGGTGCCGGAGCTCGTGCCGGCCCCACCACCGCCACCGGCGGGAGAGGTCGTGCCGGTCTCGAAGGCGCGGCCGGCGAAGCTCGTCTATCCCTCGCGCGAGCGGGAGGTCGAGGGCGGCGAGCTGTTCCTCGCGCGGGTCATCGTCGATCACGAAGGCTACGTGGTCGGTGCGCGGCTCGTGCGTGGCTTCGGCGGGCACCGCGACGCGCAGGCCTCGGACCTGATCTGGCGATTTCGTTACGCGCCGGCGCTGGACGACTCGGGCCGCGCGATCCGCTCGACGCTCGAGCAGAGCTTCCTCGTCGGAAACTAGCCGAACGGCGGGTCTCCCTCGCTGGTGATCGCCGCGTATAGTCCGCGGCGATGAGAGCGATCGCGATCAATCGCTTCGGCGGACCCGAGGTCCTCGTTGTCGTCGAGCGTCCGTTGCCCGAGCCGTCACGCGGCGAGGTGCGCGTGAGCGTGCGAGCGACGGCGGTCAACCGCGCAGACCTGCTCCAGCGCATGGGAGCCTATCCGGCGCCCGCGGACGCACCCGCGGACATTCCGGGGCTCGAGATCGCCGGGGAGGTCGACGCGCTCGGTCCCGGTGTGGAGCGGCTCGCGATCGGGGATCGCGTGTTCGGCCTCGTCGGCGGCGGTGGGTATGCCGAGGCGATCGTCGCGCACGAGCGCGCGCTCGCCGTGATCCCGGCGAACCTCTCGTTCGAAGAGGCGGCCGCGGTGCCCGAGGCGTTCATCACCGCGCACGATGCGATCGTGGGGCAAGCGGGCCTCGCGGGTGGGGAGAGCCTGCTCGTTCACGCCGTCGGAAGCGGCGTCGGTACGGCGGCCGTGCAGCTCGGCCGCGCGCTCGGTGCGTTCGTGATCGGCACCGCGCGGACTCCCGACAAGCTCGAGCGAGCCAGGGCGCTCGGCCTCGACGCCGGCATCGTCCCCGAGGGCGAGAGCTTCGCCACCGCCGTGAAGCGCGCGGATCCCGCAGGCGCCGCGGTGGTGCTCGAGCTCGTCGGCGGCAAGTACGTCGACGAGGATCTGCGCGCGGTCCGGACCCTCGGCCGGATCGTGCTGGTCGGGCTGCTCGCCGGCGCGCGCGCCGAGCTCGATCTCGGGCTCGTGCTGCGCAAGCGCGTTCGCGTGCTCGGCACGGTGCTGCGCGCGCGTCCGCTCGAGGAGAAGCTCGCGGTGATGCGCGTGTTCGAGACCCAGGTCGTGCCGATGTTCGCGCGCGGTAAGCTCGCGCCCGTGATCGACACGATCATGCCGCTCGACGACGCCGCGCTGGCCCACGCTCGCATGGCAAGCAACGCGGGCTTCGGCAAGATCGTCTTGCGGGTGTAGCTCGTTCAGTAAGTGGTCCACAGCGTGGCTCGGGCGCCGGCGAGGACACCATCGACCGCGCGAGCGAGGACCTGTTCGACGTTGGCGTGATCGTCGTCGGCGACCGCTTCTACCCGAACAAGCGTTCGAAGGGCCGCGCCGCGAACCAGTTCTTCACCAAGGCCCCGACCCCGCTCCACTTCTAGGGGGCAACGCTAGTCGAGCGCGAGGTCGAACCACACCGGCCAGTGATCCGAGCCGTCGACGTGCTCGACCCCGCTCGCGAGGATCGGCAGCCCCCGCGAGTAGAGATTGTCGATGCGCACGTCGAGCGGGACCCGCAGCGTCGCGGTGTCGACCGGGATCGCCCCTTCGAAGTCGCGCTCGAACAGGTAGTCGTCGATGACGGCGGCCTGCTCCATGCCGACGATCGCCTCGGTCCCGGTGAGCGGCACGGTCGCCTCGACCCACGCCCAGGGGTTGGTGTTGAAGTCGCCACCGACGACCACCGGATCACCCAGATCGACGACCGCCGGATGGAGCTGGCGGATGCGATCGACCGGTCCGATCCGGACGTCGAGGTGGAGGTTGACGAGCCGGAGGCGCGTGGTGCCGAGCACGACCTCGGCGGCGAGCGCATTGCGGTTACGTGCGCGGATCGGCTGGTCGACGTACGGCAGCCTGCGAACCGCGGCGGCTTCGAGCGGGAACCGGCTGAGCATGGCGATCCCGTGGGTCCCGCTTCCCTCGACGCGAGCGGGCGCATAGACCCAGGTCATGCCGAGCGCCTCGGCGAGGCGGCGGGTCCTCGTCGGCTCGCCCGGATACGCCTCGATCTCCTGGACCATCACGACGTCCGCCGAGGCGAGCTCGGCCGAGCCGAGGATCTGCGTCGCGAGATCCTCGGGGTCCGCCCCGAAGTGGACGTTCCACGTCGCGACGCGGAGCACGCGTCGTGGGATCGCGATCGTCGAGGGGACCGGTCCGAGCTCCGCTGCGAGCTCACCGGTGATCGATTCGGCGGGCTCCCAGGTCCCGGGATCCTCGGTGATCGAGACGCAACCGGCCAGCGCCACGAGCGCGAGCGCCCTCACGGCCGGAAGCCGATCGCGAAGCCGCCCCACGGTGCCCCTCCTCCTTCACCGACGAGCACCGAGCCCTGCGCGCGCAGCACGACGTGACGGCTCGCGCGTTCCCAGCCGAGCGCGGCCACGCCACCGCCGCCGGTGTCGGACATGCCATCCCAGCCCATGACGGGCGACGGGATCCGGCTGTGCACGAGCACCGCGCCGAGCTCGCCGAACAGCGCGTGCTTGCCACGGCGCAGCAGCGTCGCGTGCAGGTACGGCGAGGCCGCCGCGAGCTGCTGCTCGCGGATCACGAGGTACGACGCGACGAAGCCCAGCGCCAGCCGCGGCGTGATCGCGAGCTCGTAGCCGACACCGTAGGCACCGGCCTTGCCGAGGAGCTCGGCATAGACGAGGTGCCGCCCGGGCGGGTCCTCGACCTCGACCCCGGCTCGCGCTCCATCGGCACGCGCGACGCTCGCACTCGACAACACGGCAACCAGGATTCCCACGCGCATCGGATCGAGCCTAGCCTCGACGACGAGGCTCGCCGGCACGGACGATGCCGGCTGCCACTCGTTTCCGGATTCTCCCTGCTCGTCAGGGTGCGCGAGGTCGCAGGTCGCTCGCGGTGCGATAGATCGGCAGCAAGTTGACGCGCTCGTCCCACGCGGGATGGCGCTTGTAGAACCACTGCAACCGGCGGGCGGGACTCTTCGCCAGCTCGGGATCCGCGGCGAGCGCGGCGTCGAACCGCGTGCGCAGCGACGGATCGGCGGCCAGCATCGCGCGCGCGACCTCCTCGGCGACGTACGGCTCCATGTACTCTTTTTGCTCGAACGTGGCGTTGAAGTGGCCCCACTGGGCGAGCGAGTCCGGCAGCGACGGCTCGAACAGATGCAGGAGGACCCGCGCGTGCGGCTGATCGCTCGGGATGAAGACCGAGCCGCGCTCCAGCGTGCGCGCTTCGCGTGCCCACGCACCCTCGAGCGCGACGCGCGTGCGGCCCTCGAAGGGCGCCTGGTGCGTCACCTTCGTCACGCGATACGTGTCGACCTCGAGCCTGGGCTCGCCTGCGATCGCCACGTGGACGAGGCCGTGAAGATCGAGCAGCGCCGCGACCTGCTTCGCGAAGCCACCGTCGACGATGTACCCGCCGCGCGGCACGTCGATGTCGACGGCAGGCAGCAGCTCGTCGTAGAGCGGGACCTTCCAGATCTGCGGCTTCGTCTCGTCGTACCAGAGCCACGTCCCGCCGGAGATCTCCGACGGCCGCTTCTCGTACGGGTAGCCGCGGAAGTCGATCTCGTGCTTGCCGGGACCGTTCTTCCACACGAGCGTGACCTTGCTGCCACGCAGCGCCGCGTCGGCACGCGAGACCTCGTCGGCGACGGCGCGCCAGGCGGGTACCTTGGTCTTCGCCTGCTCGAACACGGCTTGCAGCGTGTGATACGTGCTCGCCGTGCGCTCCTTGTAGGTCCGCCAGCTGTGCGTCTCGACGAGCAGGCCGAGCCTGCCGCGCGCTGCCATGTAGAACTGCGAGAACCTCGGAGGCGCCTCGCCGAGGCCGAACCCCGAGAGCGGCTCCTCGTCGTTGACGAACGACGGATAGAACGACACCGGCAGGTGCCCGAGCTCGGCGAGCCGGCTCATCACGACGTCGCGAAACGCGTTCGCCGTCTCGTCGAGCTGATCGGTGCGGGGCGCGACGGGCGCGACGTTGATGCTGATGTCGTGCTCGAACTTCGCGCCGTCGGTGCAGTGCAGATCGACGAGCAACACGGGATCTCGCGTGCGCAGGACGCCGAGCACGGCCCGCGCCTCCGGCGTGTCCGCCTTGATGAAGTCGCGGTTGACGTTGAGGCGCGAACCGTTCGTGCGAAAGCCCATCTCCTCGGGCCCGCGCTGGTTCGGGCGGTGATTCGGGCCGAAGCGCTCGTGGCCATCGGGGTTGATCACCGGGACGAAGACCACCGACACCACATCGAGCGCACCGGGGACGAGCTTGCCGTCGAGCAGGTCACGCAGCACCGCGAAGCCGGCGTCCTTGCCTTCGATCTCGCCGGCGTGAACGCCGCCCTGGATGTAGATGAACGGCAGCCGCGGCTTGCGCTCGATCCGCACGGCGACGATCGGCCGGCCCCCACCGGTGCGCCCGATCTCGTCGCACGCCACACCCGCATACGCCCGCGCGAAGTCCCGGCACAACCGCACGGCTTCGTCGTAGCGACCGGTCTGAACGTAGGCCGTCTGCTCGGCGGTCGTGACGAGCGATGGTTTCGGACGAGGCGAGCCGCACGCCGAAACAAGCGCGAGGCCCACGAGCACGTTGCGCATGGGCCTTCGGTACCACGACCGCCGAACCAACGGCGGGGCGGTGTCTAGTGACGACGATCGCGGCGGTCGTCGCGCTTGTCGTCGCGCTTGTCACGACGGTCGTCGCGGCGGTCGTTGCGGTTGTCGCGATGAATCACCGGCGCAGGCCGGCTGTCGCGGCGGTTGTCGCGGTACACGGGCCGGCTGTCGTGGCGGTTGTCGCGGTACACGGGCCGGCTGTCGCGGCGGTTGTCGCGGTATACGGGCCGGCTGTCGTGATTGCGGCGGACGTAACCGGCCGGGCGGTAGCGTCGGTACGACTGTCGGCTCTCGATGCTGAACACGGCGCGCGGCGGCTGCGCGTAGACCCAACCACCGGTGTGGTAGCTCGACCGGTACCAGGTCCCTCCGGTCTCTCGCCAGTAGAAGCCGTCCGAGTAGAAGACGGGCTCGTCGTAATCGGCGATCACCTGGACGCCGGGACTCACGTACACGAGATCGGGCGCGACGGTCGTCGCGGTGACGCCATAGCCCACGGAACCGGACGTGGTGGCATAGCAGCCCGTCGCGAGCGCAGCAGTAACCAAGGCAGGGAGAATGGAACGCATGGCCGCATCATGCAGCATCCGGCGTGCCAGGCCCATTACCCTCGAAGATCGTTGGATCGAGGGTCGGTTCGTGACCCGAACTGTGACCGTGAGTCACGGGTTCAGACGGCACATGATGCAGTGCATTGTCGGCCCAGAAACACACCAACCGACCCCTCAAATCCTCGCAGAGCCGCTCGTCAAGTGCTCGGAGCCCAATCCCGAACATCGGCCGGGTTGCCGATCACGGTAGCCGCCAGCGTGTCGCTCCGATCCTGGGAGGCGGTATTGTCGCCCCAATGGTCTCGATCCCTGCCCCCACTACGGTCGACGAGTATCTCGCCAGCCTTCCCGAAGATCGCCGCGCCGCGATCAGCCGCTTGCGCGACATCGTCAACGCGAACCTGCCCAGTGGATACGAAGAGGGCATCCAGTACGGAATGATCGGCTGGTACGTCCCGTTGTCGCGCTACCCCAACACGTACAACGGTCAGCCGCTCGGCATCGCCGCGCTCGGCTCGCAGAAGAATCACATGGCGATCTATCTCAGCGGGGTCTACAGCGATCCCGAGCTCGAGAAGTGGTTCCGCAGTGCGTTCGCCGCGGCCGGCAAGAAGCTCGACATGGGCAAGTCGTGCGTCCGGTTCAAGAGCCTCGATGCGCTCGCACTCGACGTGATCGGCGAGACGATCGCCAAGGTCGCACTCGAGCCATTGCTCGCGAAGTACGAGGCCGCGCGAGCCGGGACCGTCTCCGGCGGCGGGACGTCGGCGCGAACGGTGCGCGAAGCGGCGACCCCGAAGCCGGAGCCGGAGAAGCCGGTCGCGAAGAAGCTCGTGGCGAAGCCGGTTGCCAAGAAGCCGGTCCCTGCCAAGCGCCCCGTGCCTGCGAAGTCGGCGACCGCGAAGCGTAAGTGATCTGCGTCGATCGCCAGCGACGATCAGACGATCTCGATCCACAGCTCGTTGCGACGCAGGAACGGTAGGGTCGCAGGGGAGTCGTAGCAGGCGAACGAGACGCTCCCTCGTGCCGCGAGTCCGGCGGCGACGACCTGTTGCAGCAGCGCGCGCTCGTGCGTCGCGACGTTCTCGCGCGTGAACGGACCGCGAAACGCGAGGGCCGCGATGCGCCGGTCGGGTACCTCGTGAAGCACGACGCGGCTGTCGTCGGGCTCCGGCAGCGAGGCGATCTCACGTTCCGGGGGCATCACGAACGCGGTCGAGTAGCTGCCATCGCGCATCGTGGTGATCACCGGCGTCGTCCGGATGAGGTCTTCGGCCTCGGCGTTCGCGCCGTAGACGTAACAGGCAAGCCGGCCGTAGCCGCGATCGATCGCGGCGTCGAGGTTCAGCGTCTGGACCTGGGCGCGCGCCTCGATCTGGGTCGGGTAGCGTCGCAGCTCGAGCTCGCCGACCTGCGCCTCGACCTCGTAGCTGGGGGTCTCGGTGAACCAGCGCGCGAGCTGCACTCGCAGCGCACCGAGCGCGAGCGCCGCGACGCCTCCCGCGACGAGCCCGCGACGCCGCGAGCCGAACACGACCGCGATGCCCGCACCCGCGGAGATCGCGACGAGACCGGCCCATAGCCCGATCCTCCGTCGACGTGCCGCCGGTCGGGTCGTCGTGGTGACGCGAAGAACCGCCTCGAAGATCGACGGGAGCGTCGGCGCTGAGGGCTCGGTCGCGGTCTCCATGCGCGGGGATCGCAGCAAGCTGCATGCCCGCGGCCACAGGAGCCGGATGGGCGCCGGCGCACGCTTGGCGTCGATTGGAGATGAATCGCCCCGGAGACTGGGTCATGTTCCCGCCCATGATCAACCCCGGCATTCGCCTGCTCGCGCTGATGGTCCTCGTGCTCGGCATGCTCGCCACCCCGGCGCGAGCCGACGAGCTCGCCGACGCCAAGGCCTTCATCGGCAAGCAAGCCGAGCTGATCAAGAAGGGCGACGTCGCCGGCCTCAAGGCGGGCTTCACCAAGCGCCTGCAGGACCGCGTCACCGAAGCCAACGTCAAGAAGGCGCAGAAGGAGATCGGCGCGATGACGATCGACGATCTCGTGGCCTCGGTCGCGCCCAACAAGGACACGATCAAGATCAAGATGAAGAACGGCCGCACGCTGACGACGCTGGTCAAGGTCGACGGCAAGTGGTTCGCCGACACCGTCTGGTTCAAGTAGCTACCTCGACGAGCTCACGCCGGCTCGACCGGCAGCGCGAGCAATTCCTCGAGTAGCTCGCGCCACGGGCCGGTCGCGCCGAGCTGCGCGAGCACCGCGTTGAGGCCCCACGGCAGCCGATTGCTGTGAGATGACGCGAGGACCCGCGGCGGTTGCGTCACTTGTACGAAGGGCTATTCGATCCGGCGGGCACGCTCGGGGGAGCGAGAGTGGGTGAAGCCGGCCTTCCAGATCGCGAGGCCGTACCGCTCCGTGGCGTGGTGGTCGTCACCCTCGAGGTCGTGCCAGCGCTCACTCAGCTCGTCGTAGGTCAAGAAGCCGCGCCTGCGGTAGATCGAGGGATCCTCGAAGTACACGCCGGAGTCGTCGTAGCCGATCGCGACGATCCAGTGACCGTCGGAGTAGCCGGCGTACCCCGGCGGGCGCGGCTCGGCCCACGCTTGCAGCATCACCATCACGGGATGCCGCTGGTCGAGGCAGGTCGTGAGCTGCGCGTTCGTCATGGCTCGCCACGGCTCGCACGTCAGCCCGTAGCGCTCGGCCGCACGAATGATGTGCTCGGGATCGCTCCCGCTCTCGCCACTGTTCATGTCGGCCTGGGCATCGGCCTCGTCCTCGGGGCCGATGTCGTAGTACGCGCAGATCGCGAGCAGCGCGGCCGGCCCGCAGTTGTAGTCCTCGAGCTGCGTGGTGTTCGGCAGATCGATCTTGATCGCACCGGGAGGAATCGAGACGTACTCCGGCATCAGTCGACCACGATACTCGACGACCCGAGGTGTGATGCGAGCGAGGTCGGCGACCGGGTGAGCTGCAGGTCCTCGAACAGCTCGGCGAACCGCGCCTCACTCACGCCGAGGCGGTCGAGCCAGAGCCGAAAGTAGCGGTCGAGGACGTCGCTCTCGACCCCATCGGTGATCAGCGACTCGATCCCGGAGGTTGCCGGGTGAAAGCCATCGATCAACGTCTGGTGTGCGCGTTCGTGGAGATAGCGAGTCGCGCTCGGTCGATCGTCCGCGTGGTCGTCGAATCGCACCGGATCAACGCCGCCAGAGCCGGCGCACGGCATCGGTCCACTCGATGGCATTCTCGGCGGCGGCGCGAAACAGCTGGTACATCGGGCCGGGCGGCGCGGGATCCGTGACGGTCGCGGTGGGCGTGACACTCGGTAGCGCGAGATCGATCGTCATCACACCCTCGCTGATCTTGATCGTCCGATCCGGTGCGATCTTCGCGAGCATCGCGGCCATGCCGGTATTCGAGCCGAGGACCTCGCATCGGAAGCGCTCGATGCCGCGCTCCGCGGCGGCCGCACATAGCCGCTGGAACAGCAGCTTGCCGAGGCCACGACCTTGCGCCTCGTCGGAGACGGTGATCGCGGCCTCTGCGGTGGCGGGCGGGTCGGCGAGCTTGATGAACCGGGCGATGCCGATGCCGACCGGCTCGTGATGGCCGTCCTCCCGCACGGCGCCGATCGCAAAATGCGTCTCCTGATCGATCTCGGTGAGGTAGCGCAACTCGTCGTCGGAGAGGGTCTGCTTCGTGCCGAGGAAGCGCGCGTAACGCGACTCCGGTGAGAGGCGCTCGAGCCCCCTGCGCAGCAGCTCCTTGTCGCCCGGTGCGACGAGGCGGATGCGGATCGGCGTGCCGTCGCGCAGCAGCGCACGCTCGACGTAGTCGGGAGTGAAGAACCGCGGCTCGCTCACCCGTGGAGTATGGCGTGTGGTCACGTGGCGATGGGTGGTTGGCGCAAGCGATCGACGTACTGCCTGCAGGGGACCGCCCTCAGGCCGCGACGACGAAGAATCGCGAGCTGTCCACCGGCTCGTTGAACATCGGGCGCTGGTGCGTCGCGGCCTCGAGCACCGACTGAGGAACCGGCAGGTGCGCGCGGTCGAGCAGGACGATCGTGCGACCCGGACCGATCGCGTCGACCAGCATGCCGGGCGGTGCCCAGTGGAAGCCAAAGCCCATGATGCGATCGATATCGCGTGCGCGCTCGACGACTTCACCGACGAGCCCGAGCCCGTAGCTGATGTAGCCCAGCACGATCTTGCGCAGCAACTCCGCCTCGCGACCACTGGCGGTGCACAGGACCTCCATCGCGCCGGTGTGACTACCCATCCTCAGGGCCGCCTTCATCTTCTCGACGAACGGCGGCGGCGACGGTTGGATCTCGGCCAGCGGACGGTAGTCGCCCGTGACGAGGTCGAGCACGAAGTGCTTGGCATCCGCGCCCTTGCCTTCGACCCGGAAGAATCCGCTGCGCGTCTTGCGGCCCAGCATGCCGCGGTCGATGCCGCGCTGCATGTACGAGGGCAGCTTGAAGTAAGCGTGCGCGATATCGTTGGTCGAGCGCCACAGGTTGTCGACGATCGCCTTGTGGACATCCCAGCCGACGAGATCGATCGTCGCGAGTGGCGGTAGCGCACGACCGGTGTGCGGCCCGACGAGCTGGTCCATGAACGCGACGCCGTGTTCCTCGGCGAGCTGCGCGACCTCGTTCAGCAGCTTGAAGCCGAGGCGGTTCCCGGCGAACGCGGGCGTGTCGCGGGTCTCGACGACCTCGCGGCCGGCGACCGTGGTCAGGAAGTCGCGGACTATGGCGACCACGCCGGGGTCCGTGCTCGCGTGCGGCACGAGCTCGCAGCCGATGATCACGGTCGGCGGGTTGAAGAGGTGGATTCCAAGGAAGTTCCTGCGAAAGCTCGCGCTGCGGTCGGCGCACAGCTGGCCGATCGAGAGCCCCGACGAGACCGTGGCGACGATCGTGTGCTCGTTGCGCAGACGATCGATCAGCGCAAATACTTCGCGCTTGGTGGCGAGGTCTTCAGCGACCGCCTCGAAGATGAGATCGGCGTCCGCGAGTGCGGATCCGAGGTCGGACGAGTAGGTGCCGCAGCTGATCGTCTTCGGTGGGATCTTGCCCTTCCCGAGCTGCTCGGCACGTGCGCGTCCCGCCTCTGCTTTCTCGAGTGTGCGCGCGAGGAACACGGTCGGGATTCCCGCGGCTGCGAACACCGCACCGGAGCCCGCGCCCATCGCGCCATTCGCTCCCAAAACCACGACCTTCCGGATCGATCTCTTCATGAGGCCCACGTGAGCAAGACATGTACCGACCCGGCGTTGGGACGATCCAACACCTGGACACCGGCTGTGGGTGCGGGGCCGCTCAGCCGTGCGTCCCTGTCAAAACGTCAGGCGGAAGCCGACCTGCGCGGACGAGGGGGCGTAGCGGCTGACGGTCTGCCGGAAGTTCGGATTGCGGGCCGTCGGGATCGCGGTCTCGTTGCCATTGCCGTCGATCGCCTTCGCGAAGATCAGGTCTTCATAGGTGCCGCCCGAGATCGGGTTCACGTTGTTCTCAGATCCGCCGGCCGAGCTCGCGCTGGCCCGCCGGACCGCGGGGGCATAGGTCTTGTCGACGTCGAACGTGCCCTGGCTGTTGAACAGGTTGAACACGTCGAGGAAGACCTCGGCCGTCATCCCGTGCGACAGCTTCCGTCCGTACGAGAGCTTGAGATCGGCGGAGTGCTCGAGCGCGGTGCGGCCGAGCTGGCCGCGCGGCAACAGGAACGATTCGTCGGGCCCGTAGAGGTAGTGAGCGCCGAGCGCGTTCTTCGGGATTCCCGAGACCGCCCGAAGCCGCGTGCCGACGGTGAGCGAGTTGGCCTTGCCGACATCGAACGTGTAGAACGCGTCGAGCTTGATCGAATGCGGGCGATCCTGCGGTAGCCGACCGCGGCGATTCGCGAGCAGCTCGATCAGGTCGTACTGCGACGAGATGTTCGGATCGATCTGGCCGTTGTCGTACGACACGCTGCCCGGGAAGTTCCCCTCGGTGCGCGAGAACGTGTACGACGCCGACACGAACAGGCCGCGCGAGAATCGCCGCGCCACGTGGATCTCGATCGCGCCGTAGTTTCGCGAGGGCTTGTCGAAGCGCCGGATGCCGCGGAACATCTCGAGCTCGCGCTGGAGGCGCGCTCGCACCGTGGGGTCGTCGGCGTGGGCGATGCGACCCTCGAGCTTTTGCTCCTCGTCCTCGGACCACTCGCCGGGGTTCGCGATCAGGTACGTCTGCGCGCCGTCGGTCGAGACATCCTCGATCACGCGGCCGAGCCAGCGGTTCTGGTACGTGATGCCGAGCTTGAGATCTGCGGCGAGCTGGAACTCGGCGCCGAGCACGACCTCGTCCATGTACTGCGCCTTGATCCCGGGCGCGACGAGCACGCCGCTCGAGCCGATCAGCTGCTCCTCGTCGGGGCGGGCCGAGGTGTCGAGACAGCCGAGCCCGTTCGGGCCGCCGAGCTTCGGGTCGGTCGGGCCGCATGGCTGGCCAGGCGCTGTCGTGCGGTAAGTCTGCTGGTAGCTGACCTCGCCGCCGAACGAGCGATCGTTGATGTCCATCGGGATCGCCTCGAAGAAGCGACCGTAGGATGCCCACAGCTTGGACCTGCCGACCTCGGTCGGATCCCAGACCACGCCGAGCCGCGGCGCGATGTTGCCGGTGAGGTTCATCGCCGTCTTGCCGATCTGGTTGCCGGTCAGCGGATCGACCTTGTTGCGGAGGTTCGCGGCATACCGCATGCGCTGCTCCTCGTACCGAGCCCCGGCGTTGATCGTGAGGTTCGAGAGCGGCTGCCACGAGTCGCGAAGGAACGCGGCCCAGTCGAGCGTCTGGCCGAGGACCTGGGTCCCCCGCGAGCCGACGGTGCCGGACAGGTAGTCGCACGCGAACGACTTCGAGCCGCCCATCGTGGCGCCGCCCGCATCGGGGGTGCTGCAGGTCTCGTCGTAGCGCGGGTCCTTGTCGTCGGGCGGCGCGAGCGAGACCCAGCGCGTCACCTGCACGACGCCGGAACCGACGAAGTTCTGCAGGAACGCGCCGCCGGAGAACAGCCGCGCGGTCTGCTTCTGGTTGTTGTCGGCGTCGAGGCCGGCCTTGATCTCGTGGGTGCCGTAGAACCGGCCACGCTGCGTGAGCGCGAGCCGCACGGAGTGGCGATCCTCGCGGTCGCGCGCGATCGCCCCGGGACCCCCGATGACGTACGGCAGCGACTCCATCGGGCAGTTGACGATGTTCGGGTACGGATCGCTGCCGCCGATCGTGCCGTCGGCGCAGCCGGTCACGGTCTTCTGCGACTCGCCGCCGAGCGCGGACCACGTGCCGAGGTTGCCGTTCGACAGGACCTGGCGTGGCTGGTTGTCCAGCGCCGGATCGAGCGCGCCGGTCTCGAGCGTCGAGTGATGCCACGCGACGATCGCCTCGATCTCGGTGCGATCATCGTTGAGCTTCGACGTCCAGCGCGCGGCGGTATCGAACGACAGGCTGCTCGAGCGTCCACCCGAAGTCGGCAAGCCGAGCAGGCCGGGCGAGCGCGACTTCGACGGCACCGCGATCGCGCTGACCTGCGCCTGGTGCTTCGGCGTGATCGCGAGGTTGAGCTTGCCGATCGACGAGAAGCCGCGCGATGTCGCCGAGCGGACCTCGCTGTCGACCTCGTCGGTGACGAAGAAGCCGGTCGCCGGATCGACATCGGCGGCGCCGTCGGCGAAGCCGCCCTGGCTGATCAGCCGCGCGTCGCAGCCCGAGAGCTGACCGTTCGGCAGCAGCTTGTGGCAATCGGTCTGGCGCTTCGTGGTGCGTGTGAAGTCGGTGCGGGCGAGCTGGGGCGCGAAGCCTGCGTAGAACCACAGCCGGTCCTTGATGATCGGGCCGCCGACCTCGGCCCCGAAGTCCGCCGAGTACGCGCGGTTGCCGACGACGTCGATCGAGGAGGCGTTGACCGGCGTGGTCTGGCGGCCCGCGGTGAGGAAGCCGGGCGCGAACGTGCCGAAGATGCTGCCCTTGAATTTGTTGGAGCCGGTCTTGGTGACGATGTTCACGATGCCGCCGATCGCGCGACCCCACTCGGCGTTGTAGCCGCCGGTCAGCACCTCGATCTCCTCGACGAAGTCGTTGAGCACCGGCGTGCCGACATCGCCGAACGTGAGCCCGGTGATGTCGATGCCGTCGACGAGGAAGCGATTCTCGAGCGAGGTCGAGCCCGAGAACGCGATGCCGATGCCGTCGTTGTGCGCGCCGGCCTTCGTGCCCGCCGCGGCCTCGACCGTGCGGCCGGGGAGCGGCATCTTCGTCAGGAAGTCGCGATCGATCTTGAGGCTGAGGTCGGTCGAGCTGACCTTGATCTGCGGTGCGGCGCCTTCGACGATGATCTCCTCGCCGGGCTTGAGCGCCTGGAACACCGGCACGACATCGTTCGCGCCGACGCGGATGTTCCTGCGTTCGACCGTCGTGACGTCGTCGTAGAACGTGACGGTGTAGGTACCGGGCAGCAGCTCGGTGATCTTGTAGCGGCCATCCTCGTCGGTGATCGCGGTCTGGGGCTCGATCAACGAGGGGCTCGTGGCCCAGACGGTGACCCCGGGCATCGGAGCCTTGGTCGCGGCGTTGATGACGCGGCCCTGGATCGCACCCGTCGTCGACGACTGCGCGTGGGCGACGCTGGAGATGGCCAGTGCCGCGCAGATGATCAGATATCGTGACTCCATCGTGTACACCCAATCTGTAAGTAGAGGAGTTGTACGTGCCGGTAAACGCACCGACGCTGAGGCTGCGTGACACCGCGCCTACCCGCGTCGCGACGCGTGTCGCGCGATGGAGAGACCTCGCGTGCGACGGCGAGCTGCAGGAAAGCGCTGCGTGGCGACATCACGAGCTGCCGCAGGCCGTAGACTGCGGCGATGCGCTTGCTGATCGCGTTGGTGGTCCTGACCCTCGGTTGCAGCTCGAAGAAAGACGAGCCCGAGCCCAAGGAAGAGTCCGGCGGCCTGCTCGGTGGCCTCGCCGGCAAGGCGAAGTCGCTCGGTGATGACGTCGCCGGCAAGGCGAAGTCGATCGGTGATGATGTCGCCGGCAAGGCGAAGTCGATCGGCAGTGACGTCATCGACAAGGCGATCGAGGTCGCCGTGAAGGCCGGCGACATCTCGGGGGATGCGTTCTCGTCGGGCAAGCAGCTCAAGGACGAGCTGCGGGGCAAGGCCGAGCTGGCAAAGCTCGACTACGACCTCGCGATCGACTCCAGGACCGAGTCCGAGTCCGATCACGCGGCGCGGATCGCCGGCATGAAGCAGCTCAAGGTCGGCGCGTACACCGTCGGGATCGAGCAGGACTCGAAGCACCCGCTGGGCAGCGTCTACAAGTGGCAGTTCCGCATCACGTGGCGGGTGCTCGACGGGCGCGCGGTGCGACTGTCGTTGTTCACGAACCACGAGCTCCCCGATCTCGAGCTCGCCACGGCGCTCCTGACGGTCGTTCCGCTCGCCGAGCGCATGCTGAAGTGACGATGACCAAAGTCTCCCGAGGCCGTCCGGACGAGGGAGCGAGAATCCTTACAATGACCGCGCTGCAGTCGCTGACCACCGACATCACGACCTGTCGCAGGTGCAGGCGGCTGGTCCGGTGTCGCGAGGACGCCGCGGTCGAGCCGCCGAAGCGCTACGCCGGCCAGGCGTACTGGGCGCGGCCGATCACCGGCTTCGGCGATCCCCGGGCGCGCCTCCTGGTGCTCGGGCTGGCGCCGGCGGCCCACGGTGGCAATCGCACGGGCCGCGTGTTCACCGGCGATCGCTCGGGCGACTGGCTGTACGCGGCGCTCCACCGCGCCGGGTTCGCGAACCAACCCGGCTCCACGGGTACCGACGACGGCCTCGCACTCGACGGTGCGTACGTCTCGGTCGTCGTGCGGTGCGCCCCGCCCGACAACAAGCCGACGCCGAAGGAACGCGATCGCTGCATCGGCTTCTTGGTGCGCGAGCTCGAGCTCCTGTCCGAGGTTCGCGTCGTGCTCGCGCTCGGCGGGTTCGCGTGGGACGGCCTGCTCCACGCGCTCGCCGCGCTCGACCACCCGCTGCCGAAGCCGCGACCGAAGTTCGGTCATGGCGCGACCGCGCGGGTCGGCCGGTGGGACCTCGTCGGGTCCTATCACGTCAGCCAGCAGAACACGTTCACCGGCAAGCTCACCGTGCCGATGCTCGACGACGTGTTCGCGCGGGCGCGCGCGCTGATCGCTCGCGCCGGATGACCTGTCGAGGCATCTTGCCCCGTCCGACAACTGCCTGCCGTGCCATGGAATGAAGGGTGCCACCGCGAGCGTCTTTTCGGCGAGCCGTGGAGACCGCCGTGGACCAGCCACCAGAAACCCAGATCGAAGAAATCCCGGTCTCGCCGACCGAGCACATCGACATCGTGTTCTGCGGGACGTGCGATCTCGCGCTGTGGTGCAAGCTCCTGCGTGACAAAGGCTGGACCGGACCGCGCATCGCTCGAGCGCTCCGACGCAGCGAGGGCTACGTCAACAACCTGATCCGGGTCGTCGATCGCGCCTCGCCCGCGCTGATGCTGCGCTGGCGCGAGGAGCAGAGCGGGGAGCTGAACGCGGTGTGCGCCACCGACTGGCTGGTGCACATCTGTCTACTGCCCCACGACCTGCAGGACGCCGAGCTCGCGGTTCGGATCGCCTCGTTCGGCTAAGTGCCCGTTCGACCTGGCCGTTTGACTCCTGAAGTCACGTAGATCACGTCGGACCGCCGTGCGTTTCCAGGCAGATGCACAGGGGAAGACCGTCCAAGCTATTCGAGCTCCTCATCGCCCTCGCGATCGTCCTCGGGGTCCGGCAGCTGTCGACCGCCGACGCGCTCGCCACGATCGAAGGAACGGTGGTCGACGGCGCGACGCCGATCTCGGGAGCCACGATCCGGATCACGTGCGGAACCGTGACTCGCGCGGCGAGCGCCGATGGATCGGGCCACTTCCGCGTGGGTGGCCTGCCCGCCGGCAAGTGCACCGTCACCGCGAGCGCCGGCGGATTCGGCGCGCGGTCGTCGACGGTCACCGTCGCCGCCGGTGCGACCGCGGCGATCAGGCTCGCGCTGCAAGCGGTGAAGGAGCCGAAGCCCGACGTCAAGTCGGTCGACAAGACCGAGAGCAAGGACCTGCCTCGGGTCTCCCCCAAGCCGAGCATGCCGAGCGTGTCAGCACCGCCGCCGCCGGCGAGGTATCGCCAGGCCACCACCGGCAACGGGATGACGGCACCGCAGCCGATGGTGATGGACGGCAATCCGAACCACAACACCGAGGCCTACGCGAAGATCGACGACAACCCGTTCTTCACGACCTCGACCGCACCGCTCTCGACGTTCTCGGCGGACGTCGACACCGCGTCATACTCGAACCTGCGGCGCTTCATCCGCGACGGCAAGCTGCCGCCGAAGGACGCGGTCCGCATCGAGGAGATGATCAACTACTTCACGTACGACTATCCGGCGCCGGCGAAGGGCGATCCGTTCTCGATCACGACGGAGATCGGCCAGAGCCCGTGGAACGCCAAGCACCAGCTCGTGCGCATCGGCCTCAAGGCGCCGGTGATCGACGACCGCCAGGTGCCGGCGCGCAACCTGACGTTCCTGCTCGACGTGTCGGGCTCGATGAGCTCCCCGAACAAGCTGCCGCTGCTCAAGCAGGCGATGGGGCTGCTCGTCGAGACGATGCGTCCCCAGGACAAGGTCGCGATCGTCGTGTACGCGGGTCAGACCGGCGTCGTGCTTCCGGCGACCGGCGGACGGGACAAGGACCTCATCCGCGAGGCGATCTTCGCGCTGCGGCCGGGCGGCTCGACGAACGGTGCCTCGGGCATCCAGCTCGCGTACGACATCGCCGAGAAGAACCTCATCAAGGGCGGAATCAACCGCGTGATCCTGTGCACCGACGGTGACTTCAACGTCGGTCTCACGAGCGAAGGCGACCTCGCCCGCCTGATCGAGAAGGAGCGCGGCCGCGGCGTGTTCCTCACCGTCCTGGGGTTCGGCATGGGCAACCTCAAGGACTCGACGATGGAGAAGCTCGCGGACCGCGGCAACGGCAACTACGCGTACATCGACTCGATCGCCGAGGCGCGCAAGGTGCTCGTCAAGGAAGCCGGCGCGACGCTCGTCACCGTCGCGAAGGACGTCAAGCTGCAGGTCGAGTTCAACCCGGCCACGGTCGCCGGCTATCGCCTCGTCGGCTACGAGAACCGCATCATGCGCCACGAGGACTTCAACGACGACAAGAAGGACGCGGGCGATATCGGCGCCGGCCACTCGGTGACCGCGATCTACGAGATCGTGCCCGCCGGCATGGCGGTGCCGTCGGCGAAGGTCGACGACCTCAAGTATCAGCACAAGCCCGCAACCACCCCGGCCTCGACGAGCGGCGAGCTGCTCACGGTGAAGGTCCGCTACAAGGCTCCCGATGCGAACACGTCGAAGCTGCTGTCGCGCGCCGTGAAGGGCGAGCCGGCCCAGGTCGCGAACACGTCGATCGACTATCGCTGGTCGGCGGCGATGGCCGGGTTCGGGATGCTGCTCCGCGACTCGCAGCACCGCGGCAACCTCACGTGGAAGCAGGTCCAGTCACTCGCGGAGGGCTCGCTCGGCAAGGACGTCGAGGGCTATCGCGCCGAGGCGCTCAAGCTGATCAAGGCGGCGAGCAACATCCCGCGCTGATCGGTCAGCGCTTCTTCCAGCGCGTATCGGACGGGTTCGTGAACGCACCGGAGATCTTGGCGACCGGGCGCTCGCGGATCGCGGCGTACGCCGTCGCCGCATCGTTGCGCATCTTGACGTAGCCGCCGCCGGCCGCGAACGCGAGGACGGTTGCCTCGAGCGGTGCCGCGTTCGCGAACAGCAGATCGCGCGTCATGAGCAGCGGCACGCGCGTCGCCGACGAGACCTGGTCCTCCATGTACGCGGCCGTGTGACAGGCGATCGCGATCGTCCCGGTCACCATACGACCGGGCTTGGGCCAGGTGTACCGGTCGAGGTCCATGAGGCGGTTGTGGCCGACCCACGCGACCAGCTGCGCCGCGCCGCCGGCCTCGAGCGTCGACCTGTCGTCGAGGACGAGCTTGCGCGCCGGACCGCCGGAGACGTCGTTCGCGTAGGCCGCGAGCGCGGGATCGATCGCCTTGCCGCGCCAGCCGTGGACCACGATGTCGAGCTCGAACGTCCTCGGCACCCCGCGCTTCGCCCAGCTCGCGGGTGCGCGCACCATGCGGCGATACACGTCGACCGCGACGATGTCCGGGTTGCCGGTCGTCGCGCCGCGCTGGTGGAGCACGCGCTTCCAGCCGCCGCCCTTGCGCGCGAACCAGCTGCCGAAGCCCGGCGTGGTCGACCAGTAGAGGTTGGTGTCGGGGTTGTCGCCGTCACCGAGCCTGGCGTTGCCGCACGCGATGATCGAGTTGTCGCAGAGCGGGACGTGGACCTCCGCGACGAGCGGCTTGCCGGCCGCGAGATCATCGATGACGCGATCGGTGAGGCCGACGAGCCAGGCGTCCTCGGTCGAAGGTGCGGCCACCGCCGTCGACGACCAGGCAAGGCAAGCGGCGACGGCCACGGCGCGCATCCCTGGTGGTGACATGGCGGCGGCGGGTCCGCCAACGGTCTGCGAATCGACCACCACAAGACTCGTCCCATCGGCGGTCCAACTCGGCCGGTGGTCGCGGACCGGGGCAGCCGGTACAGCCTGTGCCGGCGCAGGCAATGGTCCGCCGCGGTCGACGGATGGTCGAAGTCGGCGCTCGGATCGGCCGAGGCCAGCCGACGGCCGGCAAGCAGCCCGGGCGCGCGAGGCCGGTGACGGGCGGGTGCCCGATGCGGTCACGAGCCGGCTCCATCCCGGCCGCATCCAGCAACCTCAGCGCGACTGGTCTTGTCGGAGCAAGCCCTTCGAACGTCCGCGTTCATTCTCGACGAGATAGTGCCGCACATCGCGCGCTACACACGCGATACACTCAAGCCGTGCGGTGGTGTGGTCTGTTGCTCGTGCTCGCCGCGTGCACGCAGAAGCCTCGGTCTGCAATACCGCAGTCGCCCGTCGAAGGCGCCCTCGTGAGTGCCGGGCTCCTCGCCGAACCTGACGCCAACGTCTCGCTCGACCTGCTGCTGCCCGCTACTGCCGACATTCCGGATGCTCTGGACCATGCGCGCACCGAGGTGAAGGCCGCCGGCTTCTCGCTCGTCACCACGCTGCCGGATCACCCGACGCAGCCGATGATCACGATCGAGCTGGTGAGCTTCGGTGACCTCGGCTGGTCCGGCAAGAAACCGCGCTACATCGAGGCCTGGCTGAAGGATGATGAGCTGCAGCAGGTATACGCCTCGGTCGGCATCGTGCGCCTGCGCGTACGCGGCCCGAGTAACCGCGCGCTCGACTCTCTGCCCCGGCTATTGAACGCCTGCCGCACGATAGCCACTTCACACAAGGCCTGGATCTTCGACTCGTACCGCGCGCAGTTGCACACGGCCAATTCTCTCGACGGCTGGATGCCCGATCCGAAGGACGTCGAAACCATCGTACGTGTCATCGGAGTCACGTCGAAGAACAAGCCGTCGCACGCACGGACCATGGGGTTCGCGCGGCTCGGTCTGCCGGAGCTCTACATTCCGGCGATCATCCCCGAGCCGGATCTGGATTCTGCTCGCTACCTGCTATTCGCTGCTGCGCAGACGTACCTGAACCACGGTGGCCTCACCCGACCCGGCCAGCTCGACATCGACATGGCATCGATCACGCCCGACTGGCATCCCGCCGAACACGGTCCCGGCAAGTTCGAGTTCGAAGCGCGCTGGGTGCGTGGCCCGATTCACGACAAGCTGATCATCGAACTCTCGCTGCGGGGCGGCTCTCGTGACCCAGCCGCGTTCGCGGCAGCGCTGCGTCGCTTTGCAGTCGTCGACCAGGAGTAGCCGGTTCGAGCACGCGCGACCTCGCTCGCGCACTCGCCATCGACGAATCGCCGGAATCTCCGGGCAAGCTCAGCTCGGCAGCCGCGCTCGCGCCTCGTCGATCGCCGTGCGCGCCACGATCCGCAGCCGCGCGAGCTGCGCGAGCTCGTCGGGCGTCGGCTCGGCCTTGTGCTGGTACCAGGCATCGAGCCAGCGCAAGGCGGCGAACGGCGAGGCGATCGCGATCGCCGCGGCGGCGAACGAGAGCGGCGGCGGCAGGAGCACCAGCGATCCGGTGACGAGCCCCGCGGCCCACAGCGGGTAGACGATCAGCGAGGCACCGAGCTTAATCGTCGAGACGGCATCGGGATCCGACGAGCGAGCGATGAGGCGCGGGATGAAGTACGGGATCGCGTAGAGCGCGACCCCCGAGGCCGCGAGCGGGGCGAGCGCGGCGCGCCGCCAGGCCGAGCGAGGGGCATCCTCGCGCCCGAGCGGCTTGCCGCCGGCGGCGATCATCGCGTCCTCGAGGCCGAGCCGCTCGAGCTCGGCGTAGTAGTTGTCGACGTGCTCTCCGACGCGCGCGATCAGCTTGGGGTCGACGCTGCGCAGCGTGCGATTCGCGAGCTCGACCTGGCGCCCGAGGCCGCTCCACTTGCCGAGCGTGCGATCGCCGTCGTCGTTCGCCAGCAACTCGGCGACCCGGGCGACGCGCAGCCGCTCCTCGTGCGTCTCGCCTTCGACGAGCAGCTCGCGCAGATCTTCTTCCATGATCGCGGTCGCCGCGCGCACGCGTTCCTCGGCGTCGCCGGAGAGCTCGGCGAAGCGACGGACCGGTCCCCACAGGACGAGGCAGCGCGATCGGAAGTCGGAGCGCGCGTCGAACTCGAGCGCCGCGGCCTGGAAGGTCGGCGGAATGCCGTGCTGCAGCTCGGCGGCGAGCAGCATCCGCGCGGCCCCGGTGCGCAGCGGCGCCAGGTGCGGCTCGCTGTGGCTCGTGCCCTCGGGGAAGATCAGGATATTGCCGCCGCTCGAGAGGTGCTGCGCGATCTTGTCGAACATCGCGTGGTTCGACGACGCGTCCTTGTCGGGGGTGTCCTTGCGCCGGACGATCGGCACCGCACCGGCGCGGTCGAGCAGCCAGCGCAGCCCGGGGATCGACCACAGCGTCGACTTCGCGACCGGCGAGATCTCGCACGCGGCGTCGGTCAACACGAGGATCGGATCGATCAGCGCGTTGGTGTGATTCGAGACCACGACCCGACCGCGCGTGTCGGGGCCGGGCGGCTCGCCGACGCGCTCGATGTCGCGAAAGTACAGCCGCATCAAGCGGCGGAACGCCGAGACCAGGACGCCACGGACGCGAAGCTCGGGAAGCGAAGCCCGCGGCTCGGGCATCGCGTCGGCCGCGGGCATCTGCTGCATGTCACCAGCCTGCCACGACGGGCGCGGTCGCGACCCGGCGCGCCGGGAAAACTCACGCCGCGTGCTCGATCGAGTACAGGCCGCCGGTCCACACGGTCATCGGAGTCATGGTGTGGGTCCGGTGACCGGATGCGGCGTGCTCCTGGCAGAACCAGACGTCTCCCTCGGTATACTCGCGAACCGAGACGCACATCGAGCACTGCTTCGGGTCGAGCACCTCCGGCATCCCGACGACGAGCGTCGGGCACACCGCGGCCTGGAGCACGCGATTCGGGAGGTTCTTGTCGGTCTGCTTCGGGTGATGCAGCCCGAACTGGCCGATCACGAGCAGGTCGGCGCGGATCTCGGCGGCCAGCTGCGCGATCTGCTCCTCGGGCTTGCCGCGGCGGACGTGGAGGCGCGCGCGCCAATCGCTGCCGTGACGGTTGAAAGTCTCGAGGGCCGGATACACCTGCTCCCACAGGTACTGCTTGACGTCCTCCACGGAGGGTCGGCGCCGCTCGCACACCGTCAACAGATGAAGCTCCGGAGCGTCGTGTCTCGCGGCCTGATCGAGCGCGTGCTCGAGCACGATGTCCGAGTACTCCGACAGATCGAGGCCGACGACGATTCGGTAGCGTCGCATGCGGCGCAACAGATGCGGCTCACGGTGGTCGTTCATGCCGGCAGGGGTTGCACACCGCGTGCCCGGGCTGGCTCGAGAATCCGCGAACGGGCGTCAGCGCACGGTGCCCCCGACATTGAGCACCAGACGTCGGCGTGCCAGTCTCGGCGCGTGCCGGGCCGCGATCGCAATGCTCCGGAGCTGCGTGCGGTCGCGCCGCTCATCACGCTCGGGTCCTCGCCGCAGCTCGTGGGCGCGGTGACGCTGGTCGCGAACGGCGCGCGCGTGATCGGGGTGACGAGCGCGGAGCTGCTGCGTCCGTTGCACGGCACGCCACTCGGGATCGCGACCAAGCTCGACGGCTCCGCGACCGTCGAGGTCGCGACCTGGAGCATGGGTCGTTACTCGGGCATCGCCCTCGTCGAGCTCGGCGGCGCGGTCCCCGAGGGTGACGAGGTCGTGCCGCTCGCGATCGGCTCGGTCAACGCGAGCGTCAACGTGCATGGTGCGCCCGCGGCGATCGTGACCGTCACCCAGACCGCCGGCCGCTACGAGCGCGCGTTCATCGCGGTCCACCTCGATGTGGACGATGCCGGTGGCATGAATGATCATGCCGTTCACCTCGCGAGCCCGCTCGAGCCCACCGAGCTCCCGGTCGAAGGTGCCTCGGTGTTCGCGTGGCTGCCGCCCGATCCGGTGCTCGGCCGGCCGAGCGAGGTCGTGGTGTTCGCGCTCGCGTATCCGTACCGCGCGAACCTCTCCAAGCCGCGCGAGACGGCCGTGATCGCCGAGCTCGTCGGGCTCGACGATCTGGGACGCGCGCTGATCTCGGAACCGCCGCCCGATGAACGGCCGGAGCTCTTCGAGGTCGCGGGCGAGATCGAGGAGAAGGGCCTCCCCGATCCGCTCGCCGGGCTCGACGAGTAGGCACGCCGAGCCTGGGCGCACATCAGAACTATTCTGAGCTCGAGCGCTCCGTCACTTCTTGTCGCGTTGCCAGTAGCTGACCTCGACGAGCTCGAGGGTCTTCGCCGCGCCCTTGGCGAGCGTGAACACGTGGATGTCGTCCTTGTCGAACACGATCGAGTCGGCGCCGTAGGGAGTGGTCGCGCCGGGTTGCGCCTTGACCGTGGCGAGGTCGGTGGTCGAGGTCAGCGGCTTGCCGTCGACGAGGATCGAGCCGCCGAACAACGTCGACGGATCGTACGACTGGCCCATCGCCTTGTACGGGAACGTCGTCGAGATGCATCGCCCGTCGCGGGGCTCGTAGACGATGATGCCGAGGCGATCCCACGTGTGGATCCGATTGCCGCTCCCCTGATCCCACACGCGATCGGCCTTGCCGAGCACCGCTGCTAGGTCGGTGAGCATCGGCTTGCCGCTGATGTCGACGCCGTTGATCGTGACCTTGGTGCCGTTCACCGTGACCCTGACATCGGTCGTGCGCGTCGGCTTGCCGGTCTTCAATACAGGCGCGGCCTTGTCGCGCTGCCAGAAGCTGATCTCGACGAGGTCGAGTTGCTGACCGACGCCCTTGCCGGTGGTGAACACGTGGACGTCGCCCTTGTCGAACATCACCGATGCGGCCGAGTACGGCTGGGTGGCGCCCGGTCGCGTCTTGACGGTCGCGAGATCGATGCTCGGCGCCATCGATCGACCGTCGACGATGATCGAGCCTCCGAACATCGTCGCCGGATCGAACGACTGGCCGAGCGGCTTGTACGGGAACGTCGCGGAGATGGCTCGCCCGTCCTTCGGCTCGTAGACCAGGAGCCCGAGGCGATCCCAGGTGTGGACCTTGTTGACGCTGGTATCGGTGCCCCAGGTGCGATCGGGCTTGCCGAAGACCGCCTCGAAGTCGGCGACCATCGGCTTGCCGCTGATCTCGATCCCGTTCACCACGACCTTGGTGCCGGTCACCACGACCTTGATCTCGGCCGAGCGCGCCGGGAACTTCGAGGTGACCACCGGCACGGTCGCCTCGACCTTCTTCCACAAGCTGAGCTCGACGAGCGAGACGGGATCCGTCGCCTCGTCGGCGTTCATGAACACGTTGAAGTCGCCCTTGGGGAACACGACGGAGTCGGCGCCATAGGGTGCGGTGGCGCCGGGCCGCGACTTGACGGAGCCAAGGATCGTGGTCGCGAGGACCGCCTTGCCGTCGACCGAGAGCGATCCCGCGAAGTTCGTCGAGGGCGTGTAGGTCTGTCCCATCGCCTTGAACGGGAACGTGATCGAGATGCCGCGGCCCGGGGTCCCATCCTTGGGCTCGTAGACGATGACGCCGAGGCGATCCCACGTGTGGATCTTGTTGACGCCACCGGACGTGTCCCAGACGCGGTCGGGCTTGCCGAGCACGGCCTGGACATCGGCCACCATCGGTCGCCCGCTGAGCTCGACACCGTTCAGCTGGATCTTGGTCCCGTCGATGTTGACCACGACGTCGGTCGTGCGCTGCGGGAACTGGGACTTGTTCCACGGATCTCCGCCGGCATCGGGAATCGGCTGCGCCACGGCCTTCGGTGCGAGCCGCTCGAGCGCGGCCTTCGCCTTGTAGGAATTGGGGAACGCGTCGAGGTACTGCCGGTACGCGGCGACCGCGTCGTCCTTCTTGCCCTGCCGGCGATACGCCTCGGCGACGCCCCACATCGCGCCTTCGTAGCGCGGCGAGATCGAGAGCGCCGAGCGGAATCGCGAGTGCGCCGACGTCCACTTGCTGGTCTCGAGCATGCAGTTGCCCGAGCCGACGAGCGCCTCGACCCCGTTCGGCTTCGCGGCGAGCGCCTTGATGTACTCCGCCTCCGCGGCGTTGCAGTTGGTGTCGGCGAGCAGGTTCGCCTTCGCGAGTAGCGCGTCGTAGCCCTGCTGCTTCGGGACGACGAGCGACTTGATCGCGCGCTTCACGCAGACGGCGACGTCCTGATCATCGCGACGGTTGGCGTGGCCGCCGGGACACTGACAACCGATCCCCTTGGATGGTGTGCCCGGGGAGCAGTTGTAGCCGCTCGGAGGAGTCGCGCCGGCGACGCCCGCGCTCGTGATCAGCACCAGGACTGCAAGACCGAGCGTACGGAGAGCTGTAGTCACGACCATCTCCTGACTATCTCACGAAGGGGTCTCCGAGGTCAGTGGACCGCCGGATCGTGCGGCGCTGAATCTCGATCGTCGTCGACTCCATCGGCGTCGAAGTCGCGTGTCGGAGCTTTCGTCAGCTTGACCCTCGGCGCGCCGCCGACCCGATGGGTGGTGAGGATCTCGAAGACCTGATCGAGCGTCTCGTAGATCGGATTCGGGATCGTGATGTCCTTCGCGAGCCGCGGGAACGAGTCGTCACCCTCGGCGGGAAACCCGGGAGCGAAGCGGAGCGTGCCGCGCTCGGCGGACCAGTTGGCGCCGTGCGTCGCGGGCGAGTACTGCACGAGGACCGCGGTCTGGCCGTCGAGGTTTCCGGCGGCCGGTGCGGCGATCGACTGCAGGCCCGCGGGGAGGTCGAGGTGCGGCTCGAGGACGTCGAGCCGGAGCGCCTGCGCGAGTGCGTCGGTGCCGAGGTTCGAGAGCACCTGATCGCCCAGCACCTCGATCGCGACGACGCTGCGCGGGCCGAGCAGGCGCCCGGCGATCGTGAAGCGATCGCGTAGGATGTGCGGCGCGTAGGTGAGTGGATCGGCGCCGTCGATCACGGCCTGCATGAGGCTGATCAGCGGATTCCACCGGTCGAGCCGCGCCTTCGGGTTGTAGATCGTCTCGACGAGCGGGACCGCGAGCTGGCTGATCTCCGGGCTCGTCGGGAGGATCAGATCGAGGATGCCGCCGCCGGGGACGTCGAGGATGTAGAGATCGACGTCGGGCTCGATCGCGGCGAACACGGTGCCGACCACGGTTCCGAACGACTCGCCCATGTACGCGATCCGTCGGGGATCGAGCCGGACGTTCGCACCGAGCGGAGTGAGGTCGAGCTCGGGGCGCTGGACGAGCTGGACGACGCGCGACAGATCGAGCGCCGACTGCCGGATCGAGTCGCGCACCGCGGCGACGTCGAGGAAGCCCTCGAAGAACTCGAACTGGGTCGTGGGGCCGGTCGTGTCGCCGAAGCCATCGGGGCCCGCGGTGACGCCGGTGAACTCGGGGAGCTGGTTCGCCATGTTGGAGACGACGTCGCGCGCGTCGTAGCGCGAGCCGTGCCCCGCCATGTCGATGCCGACGATCGCGTAGCCCTGCGAGGTCAGCGGCTCCGCGAACGACAGCATCTGATCGCGGCTCGCTCCGAGGCCGTGGCCGTAGATCACGACCGGATAGCCGGCCGCTGGCGGCGCCGCCGCGGGCAGGATGAACGTCACCGGGATCGGGTCGATCGAGATCACGCGTGGGCTGCCGTCGGGGGCCTCCTGGAACGTCTCGTCGTCGGGCAGGTTCGTGCCGGTGTCGTCGCCGCGAAAGCGCGCGATCGTCAGCTCGCCGGAGGCGATGACGCCGACGTGATCGTGCGCGATCCCGGTCGGGTTGTCGTTGCCCCACCGCTCGAGGCCGGCGCGCGGACCGTCGGTGGCGCGGGTCGCCTGGCCGAGGATGCGATCGATCGTGGGGGTGCCGCGGTGGATCAGCGCGGGGTTCGCGAACGTCAGTGTCGGAGCCGGCAGGGTCTCGAGCATCGCGCGCGCGGCGAGCAGCGGCGCGGTCGCGTGTTGCGTGGTGAACACGGCGAGGCCCGCGAGGTGACCGTCGTCGAGCTCGGCGAGCGCGTCGGCGGTGGTGCGCCAGCGATCGTGACGAGCGAGCTCGGCCAGCGCGCCGCTGCGCCGGATCGCAGCTCCGGAACCGTCGTGGATCGCGGTCGTCACGAACGCGGCGTAGCGAGTGCCTTCACGCAGCACCTGGCCACTCTGCGGCGAGCCGGCGAGCACGCCGCGATCGGCGTTGTAGCGCCAGTCCATCGCGATCACGCGGCCGCGCTCCGGGGAGTCCGGATCGACATCGACGAGCGCCGCGGCCTCGGCGAGCTCGGTCGTCTGCGCGGGGATCGTCTCGGGATCGAGCGCACCGTCGACGAAGAACTCGACGAGCGGCCGCAGCCCGAATCCATCGAGTGCGCCGACGTGCGCCGCGACGAGGTCGAGCTTGCGCGAGGCCATGCCCTCGAGCCCCGCGATCATCCCGAGTCGCTCGCCGTCGCGGACGGCATCCGTCGGGAACGGAGCTTCCCCGTACGCCGGTGCGCCGGCGGTCGCGGTCATCGTGACGGTGACGCCGGCCTCGTCGCTACACGCGGCGAGCATGACGAGCAGGATCGCGAAGCGCTTCATCGGTCCTCCATCCGGGGCAAGATCGCGCGGGCGACGGCTCGCAGCTGCGCGCGCAAGGTCGGGAGATCGATCTCGTTCCACACCGCCCACCGCACGATCTGGATCTCGAGTGCACCGACGAGGGCCCACGCGAGCGCACCGGGATCGGCGACCGTGATCCGCTTGCGTTCGACCAGCGCCGAGATCCGCGCGGCGAGGAACGCGGCGAGCAGACCGTACGCCCGCCGGCGGGCTGCGACGGCCGCGGGCGCCGAGCCTGCCTCCGAGAGGATCATCCGCACGAGCGCCTTGCGAGGTGCGAAGCGGTCGCACAGCAGATCGACCCCGCGGTCGATCCCGGTCTCGAGATCGCGCGCCTGATCGAGCACGCTCGGTGCAGCCGCGTAGAGCTCGCCGAACAGCCGCGCGGTCAGCGCGGCCATGACCGCTTCCTTCGAGTCGAACCGCGCGTAGAACGCGGTGGTCGAGACGCCGGCGGCAGCCATCAGCTGGCGGAGCGAGACCTCGCCATAGCCGTGCTCTGCGAAGACGAGCTCCGACGCCTCCAGGATCCGGTCGGAGCTGGGCTTTGCGGCACGGCGAACAGGCACGCCGGATCGATATCAGCTTCGATCGCAGAAAAGCAAACGTTCGTTTTTCTTCTGGTAGAACTAGCTGATTCACCAGGTGAAAGCTTCCTGCCACGTGGTACCCAGCGTCCGTGAAGATCGGGACCTGGAACGTCAACGGCATCCGCAAGCGGTCCTCCGAGGTGCTGTCGTGGATCGATCGCGAGGAGCCCGATGTCGTCTGCCTGCAGGAGACGAAGGCCGCGCTCGCGCAGGTCCCGCAGCACATCCTCGATGTCGCCGGTTATCACTGCCACTGGCACGGTCACGCCGGTTACTCCGGGGTCGCGTTGATGCTGCGCGCGAAGACCTTCGGGGAGGCGCCGAAGTTCGTGCATCCACCGTTCGACATGGAGACGCGGATCGCGGTCGCGGAGATCGGCTCGCTCGTCCTCGGATCGGTGTACGGCCCGAACGGCGGCAAGGACTATCCCGCGAAGATCGCGTTCTGGAAGGACCTGGTGCTGTGGGCCGCGGAGCTGCAAGAGGCCGGCAAGCACCTCGTGCTGTGTGGGGACTTCAACATCGCGCGCCTCGAGATCGACGTTCATCCGATGCTGCGCAAGCCGATGATCGGCCAGAGCGCCGAGGAGCGCACGTTGTTCGAGCAGTTCCTGTCGCACGGGCTCGTCGACGTTCACCGCCGCGTCGATCCCGACAACGATCGGCTGTTCACGTGGTGGGCGCCGTGGCGAAATCTGCGCCAGCGCGACATCGGCTGGCGGCTCGACTACGTCGCCGCGAACGAGGCGCTCGTCGACGAGCACGTGCACTGCGTGGCCTATCGCGACATCGGCACGAGCGATCATGGTCCCGTGATCGCCCACCTGCGCGACGCTCCGGTGTCTCTGCTCGGCAACTAGAGTCGCCTGGCGATCTGGATCTCCGCCACGGTGGCGGCGTGGAGCCGCTCGAAGCCGGCGCGATCGACCGCGAGCACGAGGTCGCCCTCGTCCCCGTAGATCGCGGTGGCGCTGTGATCGGGGACGTAGCCGAGCTTCTCGAACACGCGGCGCGACGCGACGTTGACCGGCACCACCGACGCGTAGATCCGGTCGAGGCCGAGCTGCGTGAACGCGAACGCGTGGACCATGACCGCGAACCGGGTGCCGAGGCCTCTGCCTTGCGCGTCGGGTGCCGCGATCAGGAACGCGAACTCGGCGGCCCCGTCCGCGATCCCGCGCAGATCGGCATCGCCGGCGAGCACGCCATCGCGAAACAGCAGGAACGGCCGGGCGCCATCGCCGTGGAGGTGCTCGTAATGCTCGACGACATCGGGCTCGAAGAGCGTGCTCGTATGCCCGAGCAGCGAAGCATTGCGCGGATCGTTGTACGCGACCGCGAGCGTGCCGGCATGTGCCGCCACCTCCTCGGGGTACGGCTCGAGCGCGCGCAGCTGGCCACCCGGTGACGACCACTCGATCTGGAAAGCTTGCTGCACGCGCGGTGAGCGTAGCCTAGTCTTCCGTGATGATCCGCCTCCTGCTCGCGCTCGCGCTGTTCGCGTGCTCGAGCTCCTCGAAGCCGGCCGACGAGGTCAAGCCGCGGCTCGACGACGACCGAGCGAGCTACGAAGGTCGACCGATCGCGGGGACCTGCAGCTACCTCGGCGCCGACTGGCTCGAACGCCCCGAGCGAGCCGCGCGCGAGCAGCCCGAGCGCGTGCTCGACATGCTCGGGATCGCGAAGGGCGCGACCGTCGCCGACGTCGGGGCCGGCACCGGCTACTTCACGGTCAGGCTCTCGCAGCGCGTCGGCGCGAACGGCAACGTGCTCGCCACCGAGCTCCAGCCCGAGATGTTGCGGCTCCTCGACACCCGGCTCTCGCGCGACAAGCTCAGCAACGTCCGCCTGATCCGCGGCACCGAGGATCGCGTGATGCTGCCCGAGCGCTGCTGCGATCTCGTGCTGATGGTCGACGTCTATCACGAGCTCACCGATCCACCCGGCGTGATGGCCGGCGTGCGCCGCGCGCTGAAGGAGACGGGCCGCCTAGTGCTCGTCGAGTACAAGGCCGAGGACCCGAACATCCCGATCAAGCCCGAGCACAAGATGACGCTCGCGCAGATCCGGAAGGAGCTCGAGGCGCTCGGGTTCGCGTTCGTGGAATCGCGCGAGGAGCTGCCGGATCAGCGCGTGGTGATCTTCGTGCGCGATGACGCTCCGGTGCGCTGAGGCCCGCCGAGCGCCAACGCCGCCGCAACGCCGAGAGCCGCCAAGAAGAGATCAGGTCGGAGGCGTCGAGAGACGACAGCTCGCCCCTCGAAGAGGAACGCCAGCGGAACGCCAGACGGCGCCGAAGACGCCATCGGAGAGATCACGGTCGAAGCACCGTGACCAGATCTGCTGGATCGAACTCTGCCTGGCGTCTGCGGCGGTCCCTGGCGTCTGGTGGCGTTCCTCCGAGGAGGAGTGCCTCGGAGTCGAGAAGCCGACCAGCTCGCCTCGAAGAGGAACGCCAGCGGAACGCCAGACGGCGCCGAAGACGCCACCGGAGAGATCACCGTCGAAGCGCCGCGATCGGATCTGCTGGATCGAACTCTGCCTGGCGTCTGCGGCGGTCCCTGGCGTCTGGTGGCGTTCCTCCGGAGGAGGAGTGCCTCTCGGAGTCGAGAGGACGACCCGCTCGCGCCTCGAAGAGGAACGCCAGCGGAACGCCAGACGGCGCCGAAGACGCCACCGGAGAGATCACCGTCGAAGCACCGCGATCGGATCTGCTGGATCGACCTCTGCCTGGCGTCTGAGGCGGTCCCTGGCGTCTGGTGGCGTTCCTCCGGAGGAGGGACTCTCGGAGCTGTGGAAGTTGGCTCTGGATGAGTGGGCCGACAATATCTCTGCCTCGCGGCTTGGCGTTGTGGCCTGGCGGTTCGGCGGGCGCTACTCGAGGCGGCCGGTCGCGCTGACCTTGCCGCGCTCGCGGTACATGCGCTCGATCGTGGCGCGCAGCAGCTCCTCGTCGATATCGGTGTTGTTCGCGCCGGCGACGTAGGCGGCACGCTCGCACGCGACCTTGATGAAGCCGCCCGACAGCTCGTACTTGTCGGCGAGCGCCTCGAAGTCGATCGTCGCGGCCTGCGTACGCACGGGGAGCGTGCGGCGCCACAGCTCGGCGCGCATTTCGGGGCTCGGGAAGCTGAAGAAGACGTCGTAGGTGAAGCGGCGCCTGAAGGCCTGATCGATCGCGGAGGTCAGGTTCGTCGTCAGGATCGCGAGGCCACCGAAGCGCTCGAGGCGCGCGAGCAGGTAGTTGGTCTCGAGGTTCGCGTAGCGATCGTTGGAGCTCTTGACGTCGGAGGTGCGCTTGCCGAACAGCGAGTCGGCCTCGTTGAACAGCAGCACGACGTGGCCGGGCTCGGCGGCATCGAACACGTCGGACAGGTTCTTCTCGGTCTCGCCGAGCCACTTCGAGACGACCTGCGAGAGATCGACCTCGTAGATGTCGAGGCCGAGCCGGCGGGCGAGCACGGTGCCCGACATCGTCTTGCCGACGCCGGGGTGGCCGGAGAACAGGACCGAGATGCCCTGGGCGCCGCGGAGCTTGAAGGCGTCGCGGATCTTGCGGCGCTCGCGTGCCGAGGCTGCGATCTCGAGGAGCGCGCCGCGCGTGTCGTCGTCGACGATCAGGTCCTCGAGCTCGAAGGGCGTCGGCAGCTTCTTGCCGAGCCGCGAGATCCGCTGGTGCAGCTGCTCGGCGACCGCGCTCGCGAGATCCTCGCGGCCGGGCGGACCCGCGTCGGGCATGCGGCCGGCGGTGGCGGCTTGCGCAGCGGCGACGATGATGCCGCCGGGGATGGCGAAGCGTCCCGACAGGCTGTCGGCGTCGGGCTCGGTCAGCGAGGGCACGATGTCACGCCACATCGAGGTGCGCAGCGTCAGCGACGGGACCTCGAGCGTGAGGTGGACGAGCGGGCGGTGATGGATGCGCGGCATGCGCTCGCGGTTGATCGTGATCGCGACCGGGCCGGTCCACTCGTCGAGCAGCGTGCCGAAGAACCCGGGGGGCTCGTCGCGATCGACCTCCTGCGCGATCACGTCGTCGAGCTCGACGAACGCGGGGATCGCGTCGAGCAGGAGCAGCTCGCGGATCAGCGCGCGGATCATGTTCGGCTGCGCCGAGATCGGGACCTGGCCGAGCCGCTTGCCATCGATCGCGAGGATGCGCTGACCCCAGTGACCAGCGGCGATCTGGAGCAGCAGCTTCTTGCCGAGGCCGCGCTGGCCCTGGATGGAGAGCACGACCTCGTTCGAGCGCAGCGCGGCCGTGGCGCGCTCGGCGGTCAGCGCGGGAAACTCTCCGGAGACCGCGCTCGAACGCAGCTCGCAGATCTCGGCGAGCTCGGGATCGAGATCGACCGCGGTGCCGTCGAGCAAGTACACGAGTCGCGTCACCGCGCGGATCCGGCGGAACATCGTCGACTCGCCGGGTGCGGTGCCGGGGCCGAGGTCGACGAGGCGATAGCGAATGAGCGGCGAGCTCGGCGACAGGTCGCGCGCCATGAGCGACCGCGTGGTCGGCGTGTCGTAGACGAGCTGCGCGAGCAAGCGACCGTCGAGCCCGCGACACGACTCGTCGCGCGCGAGGTAGCGATACGCCTGTACGAGGCTCGGATCGGTCTCGGGCAGCAGCGCGAACATGAGGGTCGACCACTGCCGCGGGGTCAGCCCGAACACGCGGATCAGATCGACGAGCGGCGACCGGATCCCGGCGTCGACGGTGGCGCGGATGCGGGCCTCGCACGAGCGATGCCGGGCGAGCCACTGCTCGAGCACGGTGGCCGCACCCGCGTCGTCGCCGGTCGCGGTCGCGGCGTCACCGCGGGCAGCCGCGAACAGCCGGCCGATGTCGGTCGCCCCGATGACATCGCCGGCGGCGACCCGGCCCTTCGTCCAGGCGAGGCGGACCTGGTACTCGACGCGCAGCCATGCTCGCTCGAGCTCGTCGCGCAGGTGACTGGCGACATCGGCGTACGGCGCGGCGATCATCCGCACGCACTATACGATCGGATCAGACCAGCTCGCGATCCTGCTGCTGCATCCCGAGCTCTTGTGCGACGACCGACGGATCCTGGTCCTGCACGCTCGACTTGGGCTTCTCCTCGACCCGCGCTTCGACCTGCGGCGCCGCCGCGACCTCGGCGGCCGGCTTCTCGTGGGCATCGGCCTCGCGCGCGATCTGCTTCATCTGATCGATCAGCGGAACGGTGTACGCGGCCGCCGAGATCCGCAGCCGCTGCGCCTTCGGGATCTTCGAGTCCTGGTCTTCATTCGCGGAGCCGAACAGCCGATCGAACTTCTGATCGCCGAACTCGTCACGCAGCTCGTCGAGGTCGTCGGCCACGCCGGCGGCGCGGTAGTCGGCGATCGTCGGGCCCTTGATCCACGCCTGCACGGCCTGCGATGCGCTCGTGTTCTTCTGGAGCTCCCAGTCGAACATCGCGCGGCGCTCGTACGGCTGCGCCCAACCCTTCGCCTCGGTGTGCCCCCCGCGGTAGTAGTCCTTCCACTTCTCGGGTTTACCGGCGGCCTCGACGGCGTGCTTGTAGGACTCCCAGGTGTGGATGCCGCTATCGAGGTGCGCGATGTTCGCCGAGGCCTGCGTCGTCCCGCCGCCGAACGCGAGCTCCGAGGCAGTCGATCCGGTCGCAGCAGCCGAGCCCTGCGCGACGGCAGGCAGATCACCTTCGGTGCTGAACTGGGTCTTGGCCGCTTCCGGCTCGGCCACCAGGGGCTCCGCTGCGGTTTCGGTCTCGGCTCCCTGTTGTTCGGAATCGCGGGCGGGCATGGGTGGCATGATACGGGCAAATCCTCGGGTCGCTTCCCGCATCCGCCGATTACTCTACGGGCCGCAGGAATGGCCTAAGATCACGGACGTGGGCTTCGGCATCGATCGACGCGCACGGTCTCGCAGACCCAAGGGTGGGCTGCGGGCGTTGCTCGGGAAGGCGCCGGACGCGGGCGATGTAGGCGACCGGCTCGTGCGGCTCGCCCGCCGGACGTTCAAGGGGGCGATCGTCGACGCTTCGCCGAAGCGCCTCACGCTGAGCCTGCATCCGGCAGCGCCGCCGGTGCGGATCGTGGTGCTCCCCGATGGCGACCTCGAGATCCGCGCGAATACGAGCACCATCGGGCCGGGCTATCACGCCGACATCCTCGCCCGGATCGCGCCGATCCTCGACGAGCTCGAGTACACGCTCGAGGGTGACGACAGCGATCCGCAGGCGCACATGACGGCGTGGCTCGCCGACGAGCTTCGCGCCGGGACGCGCCTGATCGGCATGCCGGCCGATCGCTGCTTTCGCGTCGACGCCGCGGTGCTCACGGCGATGGGGCCGCGCGATGCGGCGTGGCGCGACGCCGTGATCGCCGAGCCGCTGCGCGGAGCCGATGCCTTCGCGTGGTGGGAGCGCGGCCCGGGTCGCGACGCACGTTCGCGCGCGTTGCTCGCGATGTGGCTCGACGTACCGTGGCGCGAGCCGCTCGACGACGCCGAGCGCACCGTGATGGAGCGAGTCGACGAGCAGCTCACCGCGGCGCGCAAGGCAGATCGCTCGCTGGCGCTGCCGTGGCCCGAGTGGGCCGAGCTCCTCGACTGGCTCGGCGTCGACGACGAGCACTCGAAGCGAGTCCGGGAGAAGGCGGGCGAGACGCCGCCGTCGATCGGCTATCGCCGACACACGATGGACATCGAGCTCTCCGGTGGCTGGATCATCGAGCTCGGCGGTGCGTACGTCGGACAGTGGGACGACAACCACGAGAAGTGGTGGGCGACCGACGGCGATCGAGTGGTCGAGTTCACGAGCCTCACCGCCGGCGGCGAGGCCGACTCCGAGCGCCTGCTCGCGGTGGCACCGGAGCTTCATCCCGTGATCGCGCGGGTCGCGGAGGAGGCGCGTCGCGGCCGCGCGGAGGCGTACGACGACGAAGCTGTCCACGTGGTGCACGGCCTCATGACCTGTGCGCCGCACGTCGCGATCCTGACCTGCAAGGGCAAGCAGGCAGACGAGGCGTGGGCGCTCGCGACGTGGCGCAGCCTGCGGAACAGCTAGCGACCGAACGCCACGCGCGTGAGCTCGTGCGGGAAGTGCCGCGGCACCACGAGCGCGGCGCTCCAGATCGCGTCCTCGACGCAGGTCTGCAGCACGTGGCGGTGACCCTCGGACATCGGGTCGACGGGGTGCAACGTCACGGTCACCGCGACGATCTCGTCGAGCGTGTTCTCGACGTCCGCGTCGACGATGGTGCGGCCGAGCGAACACGCGCCGACCGCGGCGGCGAGCTGCGGCTTGAGGTCCAGGGGCGGATGCGGTTGCGTCGGACCCATACGTACGAAGCCGCCGGAGCCGGTGCGGCCGCCACCACCGGGGCCGCAGCACGATCCGCTGATCGTGCCGAACGCATCGGAGTACCCACCCGGGCCGCCCCACTCGGCATACAGCGCCCACCTGGTGTTCACCGCGCGTGCGGCCAGCTCGACCGGCTCGATCAACGCGCGCTCGAGGCTGTGGAAGTGCGAGAGCTCGCGGGCGAGGGACGTGGCGCGAGCCAGATCGGGTTCCAGCACGCGCACGACCCGGTGGCCCCAGATGAAGCCCTCGATCGCGATCGGACCCGCGACCGCGTCACCCTCTCCCCACCAGATGCACGAGCCGCCGGCGGGGAGCTGGTCGACGCACGAGCTCTCGCGTCGCGTGCGCCAGCCCGGGGTCTTGATGCGAATGCGATCGACGGTGAGCGGGCGGACGAGCAGCGTGAGGTCGAGGCCGCCCGCGGGCAGGCCGGTGTGGATCGCCAGGCCTTCGGTCGCGGCGGCGAGCGGCGCGAGGTGGGTCGCGTCGTCGCGCACCGGCGAGCTGCCATACGGGTCGACGACGACGACGTGGATCAACGTGCCGGCCGGGACGAGCTCGCGGAGCTTCGCGGAATTCGCGGTGAGCCGCTTCGCGAGCCGATCGTCGGTGACGACCACGATGCGGCGAGTCCCGGTGATCTGCCCGAGCCACCGCGAAGCCAGGGCGAGCCCGGCGTCGACGTTCGAGCCGTTGACCGCGACGAGCTGCTTCAGCTCGCGCTCGATCCGGGGCCCCGCCTGCGGCGCCGCGGTCCAGCCCGGCAGCAGCGGGCGCGCCGTGCGCGTGTACGCGATCACCTGGACGCGGCTGTCGGGGGCCTTGCGCAGATACGCGGCGACCAGCGCGCGCTGGAGCTCGCGCTCGTCGGCCGACATCGATCGCGAGCCGTCGACGAGGATCACGGTGGCGAGATCGCGCGGGACCTCGGCGAGCGTGCCGGCGATGGCGAGCTCGGCTCGCGCGATGTGGCTGTCCCCGAGCGCGATCCGGCCGGCGAACGCGCCGATGCGATCCTTGATCGCCGGCCTCGAGGCGAGCTCGCGGCTCGCAAAGCCGATCCACAGATCCTCGGGATCGCCGCTGCCCCCGCAGGCGTCGGCGAGCTCGTCGGGCTTCGCGGAGAGCTGGCGCAGCGCGAGCGCGAGCACCGGCCTCCAGGCTGCCGGAACGGAGACGTAGCGAGTGTCGCGAAAGAAGCACGTCGGAAGGTGCAGCTCGAGCTCGAGGGTGACGTGGCTACCGCGTGCAGCCGCGAACGAGACCTGCACCATCCCCAGGTTGCCGGTTCCCTCGACGAGCACCGCCCAGCGTCGCGCCGGGCCGTGCTCCCGCCCGGCGATCGCGTCGAATGCGAGCCCTGCACGGTTGGCGTCGAGGAGCTCGAGGCGATGCTCGGTGCCACCGACGCTCGCGACGGCGCGCACGACCGAGGCGGTGCTCGGGAGGACGATCGTGGCGGCGTGCCGGCCGAACGTCGAGCGATCGAAGCGGACGAGGTAGCGCGCCTTCAACGTCGCGGTCGCGCCGTCGAGCTTGCCTTGCACGAGCGTCACGCGAGGCTCGCCGTCGATGGGTGCATCGGCCGCCGCGACCTCGGCGGAGACGATCGACGTGACGATCCCCACGACGATCAACCGGCGCATGCCGATGGGACAGCACGATCCGCCGCCGGTTCCGGCGATCTAGCCGCAATGCCTCACTTAACGCTTGCGCGAGCCTTCGATTCGATCAGACCACTCTCGGTTCGAGGCCCAATCTCGACTCCAGAAGGAACGCCAGGGTCGCCACAAGACGCCAGCAAGAACGCCAGAAGAGATCTTCACGAGAGCTGCTCGCACCAAGGCGGCCCGAAACACATTCTTCTGGTGGCGTTCGTCTTGTGGCGACCCTGGCGTTCTCTTTGACGTTTGAATCTTGTCGGACGGCTTCGCCGGTTGTGCCGAGCGTCGCTCGACAAGGGTGTATCGTTTCGATTCAGTACTATCTGATCGGCATTCGATCTAGCCGTCGATGGACAGGGTCACGCGCGGGCTCGCCGCGGGCGTCACCAGCCAGGTGTTCCAGATCGCCTCCTCGACGCATGTGCGCAGCGCACCGGCGCCCGTCACCACGACGGCCACATCGACGATCTCCTCGAGCGTGATCTCGACGACCGCGTGGACCGGTCGATCGGGCGTGCACGTCGCGATCGCCCGGCGGAGCTGGTCGACGAGGTGCGTGCTCGAGCCGAGGGAGCCGACGTGAATGACCGGCCTGACCCCGTCGCCGCAGCCGAGACACATCGAGACTCCACCGGATCGCCCGAACCCGAACAGGCCCAGGTCGCCGTAGCCGTCGCGCCCACCCCACTCGGCATACAGCGACCACACGCCGTTGACCGCACGTGCGGCACGCTCGAGGCGCGCCACGAGCTGTCGCTGAACGACCTCCGAGCGGTCGAACATCGGGGGCGCCACCGAGAGCTCGCGTGCCAGCTCGTTCGCGCGGACGAGATCCGGGTGCACGACGCGCACGACACGCTCGCCCCACAAGTACCCCTCGAAGATGATCGGCCCCGCGATCGCGCGACCCTCGCCGTACCACGTGCAGCCGGCACCTTCGGCGATCGAATCGTCGATCGCGAAGCACGTCGGGACGGCGACGTCGAGGGTCTTCCAGCCGGGCGCCTTCATCACGACGCGATCGAACGTGGTCGGTCGCACGAGCATCGTCGCGTCGAGTGCGGTCCCGCCGGCCCGCACGGAGATGCCGCGCGTGGCGCCCGCGAGCCGCGACAGCAAGCCCTCGTCGTCGCGGACGAGGCCCTCGAAGTCGTCGCGGACCGAGACGACGTTCACGAGCGTGTTCGCGGGTACGATCCGCTGCAAGCGGTCGACCGTGAGGCGCTCCGGCAACGCGTCGTCGCTCACGATGACGATCCGCCGCGTTCCCTTCGCGCGCCCGAGCCACACGCTCGCCTCGCGCAGCGCGGCGTCGAGGTTCGAGCCGTTGGTGCGGGTCAGCGCACGGAGCTCGCGATCGACCCGTGCCGTCGCCTGGCTCGCCGGTGTCCACGCGGGGAGCAACGCACGCGCGGTCCGTGCGAACGCGATCACCTGGATCTGGCTCTGCGGTGCGGTGCGCAGGTATGACGCGATCACCTGGCGCTGCGCGTCGAGCATCCGCGCCGACATCGAGCGCGAGCTGTCGACGAGGATCGCCGTCGCGAGGTCCGCCGGGAGGTCGCTGAGCCTGGCCGCGAGATCGAGCTCGACCTTCGCGACATGCGTATCACCGAGTGCGAGCCGGCTCGCGGTCCCGCCGATCCGATCGATCCCGCTCGCCCGTCGTGCGAGCGCCGGGCTCGCGAATCCGACCCACACATGGTCCTCGTCCGGCGGAGTGCACGCGAGCTCGACGACGCCGGCATGCGCGACCCGCAGCGCCGGGGCGAGCCCGGGCTCCCAGCTCTTCGGCACCGCGACGTAGCGCCGGTCGCGCACGAAGCAGGTCGGCGTCGTGACCTTCAGATCGATCGCGAGCGGCGTCGAGCCGGGGGCCGCGATGTCGATGTCGACGCTGCCCTGCTGGACGTGGCGGATCGCGACCGCGAAGCGGCGGTCGGGCCCCTCGGGGCGCGCGCCGAGCGTTCCCATCGCGAGGTTCGCTCGCTCGGCCGGGACCAGGTCGAGGACGTGTCCTCCGGCGGTCGCACCGGTGACGACCCCGCGCGGCAGCGCGAGCCGGAACTGGCCGCTCGTGACGGTCGGCCCCTCGAGGACGGCGACGAACCGCACGTCGAGCACCGCGGTCGTCCCTGCGAGCCTACCGGTGACGAGCTTGACGGTCCCGGTGTCGACGTCGGCGCGAGCCGTCCCGCCGAGGACGGCGCAGAGCGACACGGCGACCAGGTGGCGCATGCAGCTGAGACAAGCGCGGAAGCCGCCGGTTCCCACGGAGCTGGTACCGTCCGCACATGGACATGGAAGCGAAATTTCTGCTGCTTCAGGTCGCGGCGCCTCTCATGTCGGTGGCGGCGTTCGCCCCGGTCGTCCTGTACATCGTCGCGCGATGGCGCGCGCACAAGGATCCGATCCAGGATCCCCAGCTCGGGCTCAAGTTCGTCCTCCACTACTTCGCGACGGTCGGGTTCCATCTCGGGCTCGGCGGCGGCACGTTGCTCATCTACACGATGATCCGGCCCGGCGGCGAAGCCGGCGAGTCGAAGGGCGACATGTACCGGCTCGCGTTCGGCTTCCTCATCCCGGCGGGGATCGTGCTCGCCGCGCACCTCGCGCTGCTGACGCGCACGAACGACAAGCAGGCCCCGAGCGTGCGGCGGTTGTTCGCGGGCTTCAACTTGCTGATCACCGGGGTCGTCGGGTTCGCGGCGCTCGTCGGCGGGGTCCAGGCGCTGCTCGCCAGGGGCAGCACCGGCGGGATGGGACACCTCGGTGGGGCGGCGATCCTCGTCTACTGCTCGGCGTGGGGGATGCTCGCGTGGCGCTTCGATCTGATCGTGCTCGGCGGCGGCGGCTTCTCGGCGACCGGCGGTCCGCCTTCGAACATCGTCCCGCCGAGCTACCCTCCACCACCCGCGGCGGCCGCGGGTGGTGACAAGGGCGGACTTCCGCCGCTCGGCGGCGGCTCGTTCCCGCCGATCGATCCGCGCTGAGCTCCAGCGTCATCGGAGTCTCGCTCCGACACCCGCGGGAGACTCTGGTCGCTCGTCGGAGAACCGACTCGAAATGGCGATCGTCCGCCCGACCAGATCGGAAACGGAACGCACAAAACCGTCCTTCGCCACCACGAAGGCAGATCCTCGCGAGCAGGACCGCCACGACCGATACGAGCCACGGCATGGAGCGCCGTGCCGACAAGAAACCATCCTGGGTCTTCAAACATGACATAAGGCTGACACTCTCAGGCTGTAGTCACTTGAATCATGCAACTCGCGATCGCCACGACGAAGCCGTTCTCGTTCGGACAGACCCTGACGTTCATCCGCCGGTTCCCACCGTGCCAGGGCGACTTCGTGCTTACGGCGACTCACTGACCGGGGCGGTGACGGTCGAAGGTCGAGCGGTGCCGTTCACCTTGCGCGGCACCGCCGAGCTGATCGTCGAGACCGAAGCCGCCTCGGTCGCGTCGCGCGCGGCGGACTTCGTGGGCGCCACCGACGACCTCACCGAGCTCTACGCGGCGGCCGAGGGCGATCCGCCGTTTCGCGCGCTCGTCGAGCAGCTCCACGGGCTGCACCACGTGAGGTTCCTGACACTCGAGGAGATCGCGGTGTACTGCGTGATGATGCAGCGGACGCCGATCGCGGGAGCTCCCGGCGATGCGCGGCTTGTCCGACGAGGCGCGCGTGGTTTATGGCGACGCGTACGACGAGCGAGCGATCGCGGCGCGCTACGGCCGGCAGATCGGCTACTGGGCGTTCTATCTGAAGACCGGAGTGGCACGCATCCATCCGGATCCTCATCGGTCGGGCAGTGGCTCGCGCCGCGCGGACCGTGAGAAGTTCGCCGCATGAAGAACATCGCCATCTTCGGTTCGGGTCAGGTCGGTGACGCGCTGGCCAAGGGTTTCCTCGCCAACGGTGATGCCGTGATGCGTGCGACGCGCGAGCCCGCGAAGCTCGCGCAGTGGAAGGCCGACGCGAAGGGCGAGGCCTCGGTCGGCACGTACGTCGAAGCCGCGAAATGGGGAGAGGTGATCGTGCTCGCGATCAAGGGCACCGTGGCCGAGAGCGTCGTCGAGCAGACCGCCGCCCACCTCGCCGGCAAGACGGTGATCGACGCGACGAACCCGATCGCCGACGAGCCGCCGCAGAACGGCGTGATTCGCTACTTCACGGGACCGAACGAGTCGCTGATGGAGCGGCTACAGCTCAAGGCGCCGCAGGCGAAGTTCGTCAAGGCGTTCAACAGCGTCGGCAACATGTTCATGGTCAACCCGCCGTTCAAGCCGATGCCGACGATGTTCATCTGCGGCAACGATGCCGGCGCGAAGCAGGAGACCTCGGACATCATCACGAAGTTCGGCTGGGAGCCGATGGACATGGGCGCGGTCGAGGTCGCGCGTCCGATCGAGGCGCTGTGCCAGCTGTGGTGCGCGCCGGGCCTCGTGCGCAACGAGTGGGCCCACGCATTCAAGTACCTCAAGCTCTAGGAGGTCCCACAAGTGCGAGGGCAGGGACGGGAGGAGACGCCATGACGGTCCGGACGGCGCGGGTCGTGGATGAGTCGCAACTGCCGGACGCACGGCACCGCGACTGGGTCTAGACTTCGGACATGGTCCGGCGGCTCGTGATGGTGCTCGCGCTCGCGCTCGTCGCGTGCGATGGCCCGCCGTCGCCACCCGAGCCGGGTCCGCCGTGGACGAGCATCACGCTCGACGAGGGGGTGGACGGGCTGCCGCGCCGCCGGCTCGAGGCCGCGGTCACGTCGCTCGGGACGCGGCTCGTGATCGCGGGCGGCTACGCGACGAGCTTGCGGGAAGGCCTCGAGATCACCGACGAGGTGCTCGTGCTCGATACGCTGGCGCCCGAGCCCGAACAGCAATGGACACAGCTCCCGCCGCTGCCGGTCCGGTGGACACACGGCGCGCTCGTCGGAACCGGGAACACGCTGTTCCTGCTCGGTGGTCACGAGGACGTCAACGGCACCGCGCGGGGCGAGGTGTTCATGCTCGAGCTCGTCGACGACGCCACGAAGAGGGAGTGGATCCCGCTCGAGCCCATGCCCGTCGGCCTCGAGCGTGGGGGGGCCGGTGTGGTCGTGGTGCCTCCGTTCGTCTATCTGCTCGGAGGCGCGAACGCGACCGGCCCACTGGCGACGAACCTGAGGTTCGACATGATCGCGGCGCGTGATGGTCTGGTCTCCACCCTCGCGTGGTCGCGGCTGCTCCCCGATCTCCCGCTCGCTCGTTCGCATCCGGCGGCGATGGAGCTCTACGGCGATCTGTTCGTCGCGGGCGGGCTCGACGATGCGAACCGTCCGCTCGGGGACGTGTGGCGGCTGTCGCTCGACGACAACCCCGTCGAGCAGAAGCTGTGGCGACCGGGCGAGCCGATGATCACGAGCCGCGGTGGGTGTGCCTACGGCAGGGCCTTCGGCGCGCTGCTGTGCGCCGGTGGTGAAGCAGGTCCGGTGGCGGTGAGCGTGGTGGAGCGCTACGACCCGGACGGCAAGGTCGTCGACGGCGAGGTGCTCGATGAGTGGACGACGCTGCCCGAGATGCCCGAGCCTCGCGCGGGCATCCAGGGTGCGGTGATCGGTGGAAAGCTGTACGTCGTGGGTGGCTCGCAGTCGCTGATGTTCGAGCCGACCGACTCCGTGCTCGTGTTCTCGGTCGTCGACACCATCGACACCCCTCGGCTTGGCTCGAACTAGATCGTTTCGCCGCGCGGTGCGTTCGGCTCTCCCGAGAAGGAGGCGAACATGCAAATTCGATCCATCGCGATCTGCGCGGCAGCGCTCTCGCTAGGCACCGCCACGCGCGCGGAGGCGTTCTGTGGCTTCTACGTCGG
>Ga0299915_10000065_pt1 | contig 71481 bp, 43 predicted proteins | sample RVTome_13_FD_200263 | JGI IMG/M metagenome (GOLD analysis project Ga0299915, IMG submission 200263) | Soil microbial communities from uranium-contaminated site in the Upper Colorado River Basin, Wyoming, United States - RVT92D227 (version 2) ...
TGATCGTGTTGAAGGCAGCCTGTAGCTGCTGCACGTCGGCCACCGGGAAGTACGGAATGTTGGGCTGACCTGGCTGCCAACCCTGACCGGCGTTCGCCACATCCTGGAAGTGCTGGCTGTTCTGGTTGATGGCGAGGACGTAGACCGGAATCCCGGCGGCATACGCACTGGCCGCGGCGGCGACGGTGGGCCCTTCGCCGCCGCCGTTCGGGCAGCTGTTCGGCAAGCCGTCGGTCGCGAGCACGATCACGGGTGGCGAGCCGGCCGGCGGTGGATTCGCCGCGAAGTCGGCGGCACTCTCGTTGATCCCCGTATGGGTCGGCGTATTGGTGCCGTTGGTCTTGGAGTCGATCGAGGCGCGGAGCGCTGCAGCGTTGTTGAGGTTGCGGCCCACGGCCGTGGTCTCCGCGGCCGAGTTGTTGGCGTTGCACGTGTACAGCCGCGAGCCAAAGTACGCCTTCGACTCGAGCTGGGTGACGACTCCGTTCGTGCCGACGAGCGCATCACGCATCGCCTGGTATCGGGTCACGTTGTTGCCGATGTTGTTGTTGAACATCGAGCCGCTCTGGTCGAGCACGAGGCTGATCGAGGGGGTGACCGGCATCGGCGTGAAGTTGATCGCCGGGCAGTTCGCATCCGGACCGCCGCTGCCGCTGCCGGAGCCGTCCGGAACGCAGCTACCGTCTTCGGTGCACACGAAGCCGGCGCCGCACTCCGAGCCACCAAACGTGCACTGCGCATCGCAGACACCGTCGGGCGAGCAGTGGAAGCCGCCGGGACAGCTCGACGGCGCGCCGGGTGCCGGATCGCACGCCTGGGAGCATGCCGCTGGGGCCGGCTCCTCATCGCAGAGGCTGCCGAACTGCTTGGGCCCACCACACGCGGCAGTGAGGACGAATACGAAAGGTACAAGAGCTACGGTGAGGCGGGTCATGGGCTCGAGGGCTCCTTCAAAGACGAAGGGTCCTGAAGCAAGCAGCGCGCCGCTCCCCACCACAACGGATCCACACCGTTAGCTGTGGGGACAACTAACCCTGGAGACCGCGCTCTCACCCAGGCTGTGCAAGAACCTGCGCAGTGGCACTAGACCGTCGGCGCCACGTCGCTCGGCGGCAAGGTCTTCCGCTTGGGCTCGGGCCTGAGCGCGAGCTTGTAGAGCAGGATAAGCACGGCGCCGACGAACATCAGGGCCGGGACCTTGAAGGTCTCGTACTCTCCGCCGAACAACGCCACCGCGTTCGCGTCGTGGAACGCTGCAACCGGCACCGCGAGCCCGATGCCGAGCAACGCCTCGCCGGTGATGAAGCCGGCGGCCGCGAGCAGGCCCATGCGCTCGACCTCGCCGCGCCGCTCGGGCGACGCCTTGGTCTTGTCGAGGTACCGCTGGACGAGGAGGGCGACCACACCGCCGAGCATGATCGGCACGTTGAGATCGAACGGGAGGTAGACGCCGACCGCGAACGCCATGACCGGTACGCGGAACTTCGCGCCGCGCAGGGTGAGGACCGAGTCGATCACGATGACGACGACCGCGATCCCCGCGCCGATGCCGATCACCATCCAGGGCAGGCCGCCGGCGAACACGCCCTTCGCGACCGTGCCCATCAGGTTTGCCTGCGGTGCCGGGAGACCCGCACTACCGATCCCGTACGCGTCGTTCAGCACGTTCAGGATCGGAGCCATCGCCAGCGCGGCGACGACGACGCCGAGGATCTGCATCACCTGCTGCTTCCACGGGGTCGAGCCGACGAGCTGACCGCACTTGAGGTCCTGCAGGTTGTCGCCGCCGATCGCGGCCGCACAGCAGACGACGCCGCCGATCAGGATCGCAGCCACCGGGCCGACGACATCGTCCATGCCGAGCCCGAGCAGCAGCAGGGCAGAGACGAGGATCGTCGAGATCGTGATGCCGGAGACCGGGTTGTTCGACGAGCCGACGAGGCCGGCCATGTACGAGGCGACCGCCGAGAACAGGAAGCCCGCGATGATCATCACGACGGCCATCACGGCGCTGATCCCGGGCGAGTCCGTGAAGTGCCAGAAGATGAAGAACAGCGGGATCACCGACGCCGCGATGAGGATCAAGATGATGTTCATCGGCATGTCGCGCTCGGTGCGCGGGACTGCCTCGGCGCCGCCCTCGCGTGCGCGCTTGTAGGCCGCGAGCCCGGCCGTGATCCCGCCGAGCAGCGACTTGCGAAGCTTGAACAGCGACCACATGCCGCCGACGAGCATTCCGCCGACGCCGAGGTACCGCGTGACGCGGCCGTGGTAGAGCGCCGCCGCATCCTTCGCGGGGACGTCGGGTAGCGGGCCGCTGAGCGCGAGCGCGCGGATGTAGGGATCGCCGGCGATCGCGCCGTGATCGACGAAGCCCCATGGATCGACCAGGTTCAGCGAATCGCCGACCCAGCTGGCGTCCTTGAGCGACTCGAGGAGGGTGCCGACGAGCGCGGCGGCCTCCCGGCTGACCAGCGCCGGGTCGAGCGCGGCCGCGGCGGCATGCGCGTCGGGGCCGGTCACGATCGAGCCCGGATCACCGAGCAGCGCGAACAGCGGCATCGCGACCCAGCGGTTGAGGGCCGCGCCCGAGAAGATGACGAACGCGACGTTGAAGCCGACGATGTAGCCGACCGAGAGCAGCGCGGGCGACGCGTTGATTCCGAAATACGCCGGCGCGCCGGCCTTGGTCGCCGCTGCGGTGCTCGCACCGGTCGTTCCACCACCGACGTACGTGCCGAACTCGACGATCTCCGCCCACAGCTTGAGCCCGGTCGCGCCGAGCTTGCCGACTGCACCGAGCAGACCCGCGAACACGAGCACTCCGACACCACCACCACCCTCGGCGCCCACCTTCAGCACCTCGGCGGTCGCGACGCCCTCGGGGAACTGGAGCGGCTGGTCGATGATCAGGGCTCGCCGCAGCGGGATCGTGAACAGCACCCCGAGGATGCCGCCGAACCCGGCGATGAGCGTGGTCTCGACGTAGCTGAAGCGCGACCACGTCCCGAGGATGATCAGCGCCGGCAGCGTGAAGATCACGCCGGCGGCGAGGCCCTCGCCTGATGCGGCCGCCGTCTGCACGCCGTTGTTCTGGAGGATGTTGCCTCTCCGCAACAGGCGGAAGATGCCCATCGAGATCACGGCGGCCGGCACCGACGCCGAGACCGTCATGCCGGCGAACATGCCGAGGTAGGCATTCGCGCCCGCCAGGATGATGGACAGCATCGAGCCGAGGATGAGGACCCCGACGGTGAGCTCCGGCAGACTCTTCGACGCGGGGATGTACGGCTCCACCTTGGTCGGCGCGGCTTCTGCCATGGGCGGACTGTCCCCGCGGCGTGCGCCCGCCGTCAAGGGATGGAATGGCCGCGTTACTCGACGCTCAGCAGCTCGACCTCGAACGCCAGCGTCGAGTCCCCTGGGACGACCGCGCCGGCACCCCGCTCACCGTAGGCGAGGTCGGGAGGAATGAGCAGGACGCGCTTGCCGCCGACCCGCATCGTCGACAGGCCTTCTTCCCAGCCCTTGATCACCTGTCCGGCACCGAGGGTGAACGTGAACGGCGAGGCTCGATCGATCGAGCTGTCGATCTTCGCGCCCCGCTGGCCGTTGACCCACAACCAGCCCGTGTAGTGCGCGGTGACGCGACCGGGTTTCGCCATCGCGCCGTTGCCGACGACCGTGTCCCAGTAACGGAGCCCGCTCGCGGAGTGGATGATCGGACGCGCCGAGAGTTCCGGGGCTCGCTCGACCGGTGGCGGAGTGCGCGCCGAGCAGACTCGGGTTCGGTGCGGTGTGGGCGTGTCAGAAGTCCCGAGCGCGACCGCTGCGATCGTGACGACGACCGCGACCACGAACGAGACCGTCCAGCGTGACGAGAGCTTGTCGGCGAGCATGCGTGAGCGTAATCGCCTCTGCTCGCCCGGCAACCGATATCGCGCTACCGGGCGCGGTCGACGATCGGGCGATACGGCACGCCGAACAGCCGGGTCCAGCTCGCCGCCGCGGCCTCCCTGAGCCGGGCACCGTCGGCGCTCGCGATGACGCCGGCGAGCGCGGCGAGCCGCTCGCGGTTGATCTTGCCGCGCGAGATCACCGGGCCACCGTCGGGCGCTCCGAGCTCGCGCCCCAGCTCGACGATCACGATCGCCGCGACGTACGAGTACACGCCGCCCCACTGGTCGCGATCGAAGGCGAAGTCCGCGAGCGTCCACAGCGCCCAGTGTGGAGTCAGCGGATCACTCGCGATCTGGCTCAGGTACGCCGAGGTCTCGTTGCGGACCCGCGTCGCGAAGTGGCGCTTGCGGCCGTTCTGCTCGACCGGGCCGACCAGCTCCTCGAGGTCGGGTGGTTGTCGCAGCGGGCGCTCGATGTCGTAACCGTGCTGTGCCTCGTGGCGCTCGACCGAGACCCGCAGCGCATCGCTCAGGCTCGCCGCGAGTCGCGCAGCCCCGAGCGTTGCCAGCTCGTGTTCGATCTGCTCGGCGCGCTTGCGCTCGGGCTTGGGGATCGCATGCCCGAGCTGTTCGAGTAGCGTGTCGGGGAGAAACACCGTCTCGACCGCGCGGAGCTGGATGCCTCGCGCCTTCAGCTGGTGCTTCCAGTCCCCGAGCAGCGCCGTGCGTTCGACCACCAGCGCGCCGACCGCGGCGCCGCTCGCACCGTCGGCGCCGAGCGCGGCGACCAGCTCGCGACGGACCGCACGATCGACCGTGGCTCGTAGGGCGAGCGCCGCCGTGTTGCCGTTCATCCAGTCATCGCCGCCGATCCGGAAGCTCCCCTTGTCGCCGAGCACGCGAAGATCGCGGGTCGCGACGTTCTCGTCGATCTGATCGAGCAGCACCACGGGATCGCCGAGCTCCTCGCCCTGCATGCCGAACTTGCTCTGCGAGTAGTTGAGGCGATCGAGGCGCCGCAGGTTCAAGACGCGCATCGGCACGTGGTCGCGCTCGACGAGCGTGACGAGCTCCACGCGATACGCGTACAGGTACGCATCTCGCGAGCGGGTGTTCCACGAGACGTTCGCGTCGAGGAAGTAGCCGAGCCCGAGGGCCGCGAGCTGGAACGAGACATCGTGCGTGCGCTTGACGAGCTCGTCGGAGGCAGCGTCGAACGTGTCCTCGCTCGAAGCCAGGTTCGACCAGGTGACGAGCTGGCTCATCAGCGCGGACCAGGCCTTCGCCAGGGCGGGTGACCGCGTGGAGATCTCGGTGCGGTCGGCGAGCGCCTGCAGCTTCGCGGCGAGCTCTGCCGGCTCGACATGCTCCCCGCGATCGAGCGAGCGGGTGTAGCGGTCGACGGCGATCACCGCCGTGGCGAAGCCATCGCGCAGCAGCGTCTCGAGCGCGTCGTCGCGGAGCGGCGCCCCACCGCGCTGATACGCATCCTTGCTCTCGGGCAGGACCGGTCGCGCGTAGGACTTGCTCGGGTGCCGGGCCTCCTCCGCGGACCGCACCGTGAAGACGATCGCCGCACCGCCGAGGACCAGGAGCCCGAGGAGCAGCACGAGCAGCCACGGCAACCGGGTCGGCGGCCGCCGCCGTGGCATCGCGACGAACGCCGCAGTCACGCTGTCGGCATTGCCGGCATCGGCGATCGGATGCTTGCGCAGCCGGAGGACGGCGACGCGCATGGCATGTCCAGGGGTCGAGTCCGCGCCAGGCGTCGTCGCGAGGTCGGCCATGGTCGCGAGTAACCGCCGTTGGAGCTGCCGCTTGACGAGCGTACGCAGCACCGGGTCGGACGTGGTCGACGCGCCTCGCGCGACCGCTTCATCGTCGGCGTCGATGCCCTGGGTCAGCGCGGCTTCGACATGACGAGTCACCATGGCGGGGGTCACGCGTACCACGGGATCGAAGGTTGGCGTTGCGAGAGGGGCAGCCTCGCGCTCGATCGGTGTTGCGATCGTCGGCTAGCCTGGCGCCATGACACCGTCCGAGATTGGAAGAGCCCTCGGTGACATGGCTCGTGGCGACGAGGTGCTCGCGTCGATCGACGCCGGCGCGGGACCCGTGGTCGCGAAGGCGATCCGCAAGAGCTTCGAGCCGGGTGACGAGCAGGGCAATTTTCGACGCTTGCAGGCACTCGTGACGATCGAGGGGGAAGGTGCGCTCGACGTCGTGAAGAAGGTCCTCGAGGACAAGGTCGAGGTGGGAGGCATCTACTCGAACCTTCGCAACGGGACGCTCGAGATCATGCGGACTCGCTTCCGCGGCCCCCGCGCTCGCGAAGTCGCTGTGGCGTGCGATCGAGATCGACGAGTACCTGAACCTCGACGAGCTGTACGCGGTGGTCGAGGCGTACGATCCGGAGCGGGCATTCGCGCTGCTGGTCCCGCAGGCCGAGCTCGGCGTGCCCGCCGCGCTGCACACGCTCGCGTCGCTTCCCGAGGGACGCGCGAAGTTCGTGCAGCTACTCGACGCCGCGATCGCTGCCGGCGGCGACGAGCTCGCCCGCTTCATCGAGGGGCTCGGCGAGGTAGTGAGCGCGCTGGCGAGCGGCTGCAGTACGCGCACTCGCGCTGCTTCCACCGGCAGAGGTCTTCGAGCGCGTCTCGCCGATGTTTGTTGCGGCCGATCGAGCGAAGGCTGCCGTGCGCAACCGCCTCGATGCCGTGCTGTGGTCGCTGATGCGGTTCGAGGACCCGCGATGGCTTCCGTTCCTCACCAGGCAGCTCGCCAAGGAAGCGACGCCCAAGCTCCGCGCCATGATCGTCCGCGGACTGGGCAAGATCGGTCTGCAGCGATCGACGCGATCATCAGGGCACCGAAGGACGACAAGGACACCGCCGTGATCTCGGCGCTCCCGCTCGTGCTCGCGATGGTGCGCGGCGACGGCGTCACCGAGCGGGTCCGCAAGGCGGCAGCCTCGGCCACCGGCAAGCATCGGCGCGCGCTCGAGCGCGCGCTCGCCGCGCTCGAAGGATGATCGACCTCGGGGCTGCTAGTGTTGATGCGTGAATCGACGATGGAGCGCGTTGGCGGCAGGCATTCTCCTCGGTGCCTGTGGCACGCCCGCGAGACCGCCGCCGGCGGGGATCGTCGCCGGCGCATCGCAAGATCCGGCTCGTGAGCCGCTGGTGATCGTCCCGGCGCTGCCGGGGACCCGCGCGGCGCAGGTCGCGCTCGGCGCGGAGAACGCGTGCGCGCGCACGAACGACGGCCGCGTCGTGTGCTGGGGAGCGTGGGGATCGGACGAGCTGCTGCCGACCTACGTCGTCGGGATCGACGATGCGATCGAGATCGCGGTGGGCACCGGTCATGCCTGCGCGCGGCGTCGCACGGGCACGGTGACGTGCTGGGGCAACAACGGGTCGTGGTGGGAGGCGTCGACGTCGACGCGGGTCCACGAGCCCGAGGAAGTCGCCGGGTGGGCGGGCGCGATCCAGCTCGGGCATGGAGCGTTCTTCGCGTGCGCGCTCGGCTTCGATCGGCTCGTTCGCTGTGCCGGATCCAACGCGCATGGCCAGCTCGGTGATGGAACGCTGGTCGGGCGCGCGACGCCGAAAGTCGTGCCGGGCCTGACGCGCGTGGCGCAGATCGCGGTCGGAGCCAGCCACGCATGCGCGCGGCTCGACGATGCCACGGTGCGCTGCTGGGGGAACAACGACGAGGGTCAGCTCGGCGATGGCACCGACAAGGATCGCGCGGCGCCCGTCGCGGTGACCGCGATCCGCGGCGCGGTCGAGCTTGCAGCGGGCGATGGCCTCTCGTGCATGCGCGACGCACGCGGTGAAGTGCACTGCTGGGGTCGCGCGCAGACCCTCGAGGAAGCCGATCCGAGCTTCAAGCCGCACGGCGGACCCGGGGAGAAGCTGGTGATGCCGTGGAAGCAGGTCGCTGCGATCGCGGTCGGCGATCACGTGGTGTGTGGACGGCTCGCCAGCGGGAACTACGAGTGTCTCGGTGGCTTGCCCGAGATGCGGCGGGCGCTCTCGAACATTCACGACGTCAGCGAGGTCGCGGCGCTCCAGCTCGGGGTGCGCTTCGGATGTGTTCGCTCGGTGCGCGGTGACGTCGGCTGCTGGGGCGACAACCAGCACGGCCAGCTCGGCCACAGCAGCGATCAGCGGACCCCCGCACGGGTGCTCGATCTCGTGCACGTCGCGAGACTCGCGGCAGGCTCGCAGACGACGTGCGCGGTGTTTCTCGATGGCACGGCGCGGTGCTGGGGGCAGGTGCAGCTGTCGGCGAACGCGAGCTCGTATTCACCCGCGCCGGTCGCCTTGCCCGGCTGGAGCGACGTCACCCGGATCGCCGCGGACCAGGGGCTGTGCGCCGTCACGACCGATGGCCATATTCGCTGCACGGCCGGATCGGCCAGCGTGCCGCCGCTCGAGGACGTGGTCGACCTCGTGATGATCCGTGCGATGAGCTGCGCCCGGAAACGCAACAACGATGTCGTGTGCTGGGACAACTACCACCCGGAGCCCGCGGTGATCGCGCGACGCGTGACCCAGCTTGCGGGCACGTACGACTCGATGTGCGCATTGCTCGCCGACCAGCGCGTCGTCTGCTGGGAGGCGCGCGTGCTCGATGACAAGAAGCTCACCGAAGTCCCAAGCCTGCGCGCGATCGAGATCGCCGTCGGTGGTGGCCACGCGTGCGCTCGGCTGGCGTCCGGTGAGATCCGGTGCTGGGGCGACGGTGGTCACGGTGAGCGCGGCGATGGCAAGACCATGTCCGATGCCGGAACGACGAAGGTGCCCGTCCCCGTGGCGGGGGTAGCGAACGCGACCGCGATCACCGCAGGTGCGCACCACACCTGCGCGCTCCTCGCCGACAGGACCGTATCGTGCTGGGGTTGGAACATGCACGGCCAGCTCGGCGATGGCACCACCGAGGACAGCGCCCTGGCGCATCACGTCGTCGACCTGCGGGACGTCCGCCAGATCGTCGCGCACGGCGCGCATACCTGTGCCCTGATGTTGCCCGAACGGAGGGCGCGTTGCTGGGGCGAAGGCGAGGCCGGGCAGCTCGGCTGGATCCCCGTGCACCGCGATCCTCGCACGCACGTCACCCGCGTCGTCTGGTGATCACCACCGGATGTAGCCGAGCACCGAGCGGGTGGCGAAGCTCAAGCTCGCGTCGCCGATCACGGGATTGATCGTCGTGATCGGCCGCGGCCCAACGTCACAAGCAACGAGCGCGAGCGCGAGGCTCAGGAAGCCGAACGCGTGGCGAGGATGGTCCCGGTCGTGCGCCGTCCACGTACGAGCTTGGAGGTGGTGCTGAAACAGCGAGTGACAGGTCGATGACGCGGCGCAGTGCTCGGAGCCGACCCCGATTCAGGGGCGGGTTCGTTCGCGAATGCGAGCGAGGAACCCCACCGCGACGAGGCCGACGAGCCCAGCAAGCCCGCCCAGAAACGCGCGCCACCAGGGGGACTCCTCGGCCTCGCACTCGGCCTCGATCGCGGTCTCGATCGCGGCCTCGCGTTCGCGTTGCTCGACAAGCCATGTCCGCGCCAGCCGATCGTTCCTCTCACGCCTGCGCTCGCGTGACTCCTCGCTCGTCGGGTTGACGTCGAGATGACCGAGGAGCTCCTGGGAAGCCGCACCACGTACTCGTCGAGTTGAGCCTTGGCGGTGCCGACTCGGGTCTCGGAGCCGTCGGCGTAGAGCGCTACGAGATCGAAGGTCCGGAGCTGCGCGAGCACGCCGGGCTCGACATTGCTCTCGGTGCAGCTGAGGTAGCCAATCACGACATGAAACGCCGGCACGATCGTTGGTTCGTGGCTGGAGTGGCCAGTCGAAGCGATACGCGATCGCTGTCCCGCTGATGGAGAACCCGATCAGGTCGGTATGCGAACAGGTCCACTCGCTTTGATGGTGTGCCATGGCGGTCACGCTCGCGCGGTTGGCTTGCGACCGCCCGATCCGATACGTGACTTCGGAGACGAACGGTTTCGTGTCGACCTGTCTTGGATCGCGGCGCGACCGATACATCACCGTGACCGCGCCGGTGTCGGCGAGCGCCGTGATCTTGTAGACGTGGAACGCGGGGCTGATAGCGGTCGTCTGCACGACAAGCTTCGTGTCGGGGAAGGTGATCGTTCCGCCGTCTTGGAGGAGGGAACGAACAGGTAGAGGGTCGGTCTCGCCGGAAGTTCAGTATCGGCGGACGGAGAGAACGTCGGACTGGGGCGCGCACATCGCGTCCGCCACACGCGAAGTAGTGACGATGAGAGCCGCGACTACCGCGATCGCAGCGAGCTTCATCTGATCAGCACAGCAGAACCGGAAACCGTTTGCCAGCCCGCATTTCAGACCGCCGGCGCGCGGCGTTGTTCGCGATCGATGCGCGCCACCACAACGAGTACGTCGCCCGGATGGACGCGCCAAAGCTCGCCACGTGGAGGGCTGACGCGCGAAGAGCCCGATGATGTAGCGTGGCGGCGTCCGCGGTTTCACGTGCGGGTCGGTGCCGAGTACCGCACGGCGGTCGCCGACGGCGCGGTCGCCGAGCCGTCGACCCACGTCGGCTCGCTCACGGGCAACGCACGCTGGATCCTTCCGTAACCGCTGGATCGGCGGTGTCGCGGCTCGTCGTGAGTCCGGGTGGTCGCGATGCAGCTGCGCGAGCGCGGCGGGTCCGCGAAGCGCCGGGGACCGCGTACATGCTGAGCTCGCCGCCGGCCTTCATCCACCCCTTGTCGAGGAGCCACGTGTGGGGCCTTGCGACGGGGAGCGGCTGGAAGCCGTCGGGGAGCTCGTAGGTCGATCCCGTCAGCTCCTTCCAGCCCGTGAAGGTCGTGCCGCTCGAGTAGTAGTCGACGTCCCAGAACATCCGCTCGATGTCGTGGTCCTGCTGGTGACGCCGCCAGTTGTTGAGCACGTAGTTGAGCGTGTGGCGCGCCTGGGTTGGCGAGGTGATGAGGCGCGAGTGATACCGATCCGAGAACACCTGGCCGCGACGCCGCGGGAGGCCGCGCTTCGAGAGCGCTCGGTTGATGCGCTGTGCCGCCGAGATCTGGAACGCCTGGATCCCTCTCGAGAGGGCCGTATCGTTGTCGGCTTCGACGATGGCGTGGACGTGATCGTCCTCGAGCGAGATCTGGACGATGCGGAAGTCGGTGCGCGCGTTGACGACGTGCATCGCCTGACGGACGGCGTGATAGGCCTCGCGTCGCCGTAGGTTTCCGATCGCGCCGACGACGCGCATCGTGACGTGAACCGCCGTGGTCTTCGAGAAGCGCGTGCGCGTGGTGTGCGGCTCGCTCGAGCGATACGTCTTCGGCGGACGCCCTGCGCCCCTGCGCTTGCCACCCCAGCCTCGTGTGTCCTTGGTCCTTTCCTCGAGCAGCAACGCCTGCTGGATCGGCTTCGTTCGCGCCTCTCGCATGTCACGTACGTATCAAAGTCCGATTTGTATGTAAACATGAAAACGCCGATAGATACGATTACATCGGGGACGGTCCGCTTCCCGGTTAACGGTCGAGCCGCGCCCCGCGTCGACAGGTGCGCGATCTGCAGAACGATCGCTCCGGTCCGCGTCGAGCTCGCAGCGCGCGACCGTCTCCTGTGGCGCTGGCCCCGAGCCCGATCCCTCGGCGATCGCGCGAGCTCCGGGCGCTGCGATGCGGCCCGGATCGAGGAGTCCAGCGCTCACTTGATTCCGCCGATAGTGAGTGCGGTGATCGCCTGCGGCAGCGCGCGGGGTCGCGAGCGAGCTGAATTGCACGGGTGTACGAGGGCACAGCGGTCGTGGAGATGGCACTGCGTCACAGTCTCGATACGGGGACCGGTGAGCGAGGCCCGACCCGTGTCGCCAGCGCGCGTGTTCGCGTTCTCTCGGGACAGCGGTCGCCGCGCCTTCACACAGCTGCGTGGTTGCCTGGCCGCGCGCGTCGTCGGCCAGCTCGCCTACACGCTCCGGACCGGATTGCACGCATCTCGAGCGCACGCTCCTCGATCAACTCACGGGGGCTGCGCGACGCCATGTGAACCCGATCGCAACGACGAGGGCACCGATCCCGCGATCTGCAGAACGATCGCTCCGGTCCGCGTTGAGCTCGCAGCGCGCGACCGTCTCCTCTGGCGCTGGCTCCCAGGCCCGATCCCTCCGCGATCGCGCGAGCTCCGCGCGCCTGCGATGCACCCCCGGATCGAGGAGCCCCAGAGCTCACTCGATTCCGCCGATAGACGAGTGCGGTCTGCGCCGTCAGGAAGCGGGCCTGCCTCCGGGGCAACTTCATCCCGGGGCTGCCCCGTGCCCGGGGCCGGCGTCGACGCGCAGCGCAGCGACGCGGGCGGGGTCGCGAGCGAGGCAAATTGCACGGCCGGGTGTGCGAGGGCGGTCGTGGAGATGACGGCGTCACAGTCTCGATACGGTGGTTGACGAAGGCGCGCCCCCGGCGTCGCCAGAGCGCGTGTTCGCGTTCTCTCGGGCCTCGCGGCCAGCTCGTCTCCATGCCGTGCATGGAATGAAGGCGAACCGGAGCTTGCCTGCGTGCGATTCAATCGAAGTCCCAAGCCTGCGCGCGATCGAGATCGCCGTCGGTGGTGGCCATGCGTGCGCTCGGCTGGCGTCTGGTGAGGTCCGGTGCTGGGGCGACGGTGGTCACGGTGAGCGCGGCGATGGCAAGACCATGTCCGATGCCGGAACGACGAAGGTGCCCGTCTCCGTGCCGGGGGGTAGCGACCGCGACTCACGGGTGGGTCCGTGCGCGACGCCATGCGAACCCACTCGCAATGACGAGGGCACCGAGCCCGGCGAGGCCCGCGAGGAGCGCAAGCGGCGACTCCTTCTCCTCGACCTTCTCCTCGACCTTCTCCTCGACCTTCTCCTCGACCTTCTCCTCGACCTTGGCCTCGACCTTGGCCTCGGTCGCGACTCTCACCGTCGGTCTGTGACCGACGGTGAGCTCGGTCGGAAGGCGCACACCGTCCAGACCGAGCCGGGCCTTCGCCGAGCCGACGTCCATCTCGGAGCCGTCGGCGAACAGCGCGACGAGCTCGAAGCTGCGAAGCTCCTCGAGCTCGGTCGGCTCCACGTTGTCGCCGGTGCAGTTGAGGTGACCGATCTGAGGATCTGACGCGGGGAGGATCGTGGTGTGGGTGGAGTCCCAGTCGACGCGATAGGCGATCGCGGTCCCGGCGACGGTGAGCTGGATCGTGTTCGTGTGCGAGCAGGTCCAGGCACGCTGCAGGTGGGCCACCTCGGTCACCCGGGCGGTGTTGGGTTGCACCTCGCCGCCGATTCGATACGACGCCTCGGAGCGCGGCAGGTCAGTGCGGCGCGGCTGGTACCGCACGGTCACGGTGGTGCCGCTGCTGGCGACCACGACGACCTTGTAGACGTGGAACGCCGGCGAGACCGCGACCCGGTCCACGATCAGGCGGGCCTGGGGAGACGTGATCGTGCCTCCGGCATCGAACGTCGGGACGAAGATGTAGATCGTCGATCGTGGCGGAAGGTTGCCCGTCGACGGAGAAAACCCGACGCCCGGAGCCAGGCACTGTGCGCGCACGACACCTGGAGCTGCGCCGATGACACATGCGAGCGACACGACCAAGGCGAGCTTCATGCGGTAACCAAAGCAGAGCCGGAACCCGATTGCGAACACGAAGTCCCGAGTCGGGGACAGATTGTTACGCGACCGTCGAGCACGAACGTCGTCTGAGACCTCTAGGAGTCTCGCGTTTGACCCGATTCTCCACGCGATCCTGCGTGCTTGGCTTGACCGGTATCGAACCACCGCGCGACCGTCCCACACTCAGCGCGAAACCTGGGCTGGTGCGTTGGTAACCACGCATTTCGGAGGACTCGTGACAGGCCATCCATTGCGGCGTGCTCGTAGTGCGCCCCGTTCATCGTTCATCCGCTCGGTCGCGTTGACCACCCTGCTCTCGTTCGTCATCACGTCGTGTGGTGGCAAGGGCGGGACCTCGTCGGGTCCGCAGCTGGGGAGCGGGTCGCCGCTCAGTGATCGGGCGATGGTGCAGCTCGAGGATGCGCCGCCGGGTCTCGACATGCGGGTGTCGGACGGCAAGCTGGGGCCGCCCGCGTTCGATCGCGCGAAGCTGGCTCCCGCGAAGAAGATCACGCAGGTCGAGGTCGAGGCCCTGCTCGCGAGGGCCCGTCCGATCCAGCAGGACGCCGCCGATCAGAAGGCGTTCGCGCTGCGACCCGGATCGCAGCCGGCGCCGAGGACGGGCGAGACGATCAAGGGGCAGTTTCCTCCCGCACCGTCGTCGCTGCTGCCGCCGGTCGCGAGCGATGCCGGCAAGGATCTGCGCGTACTGCGGTGGATGCCGGAAGGCCAGGTGCCGCTCGCGCCCGAGCTGAGCGTGACGTTCAGCCAGCCGATGATCGCGGTGACGTCGCAGAGCGACGCGGCGGCGAACGTGCCGGTGAAGCTGTCGCCGACGCCGAAGGGTAAGTGGCGCTGGATCGGGACGCGCACGCTCCTGTTCGATCCGGAGGTCCGGTTCCCGCAGGCGACGACGTACCAGGTCGAGGTTCCGGCCGGGACGAAGAGCGCGAACGGAGGGGTGCTGAAGGCTCCGACGAAGTTCACGTTCGAGACGCCGGCCCCGGCGCTGGTATCGAGCTATCCGAGCAAGCACGCGCCGCAGCACCTGAACGTGCCGATGTTCGTGGCGTTCGACCAGAAGATCGACGCGCAGGCCGTGTTGCAGACGATCCGCGTGACGGCGGATGGCAAGGCGCAGCAGCTCCGCATGCTCGACGCGGCGGAGATCGCGAAGGACAAGCAGCTGCAGAGCCTCGTCGACGCGATGACCAAGGACCAGCAGCAGGGGCGCTGGCTCGCGTTCCGGGCCGCGAAGGGGTTTCCGCCGGACGCGGCAGTGTCCGTCGAGCTCTCTGCGGGCACACCGTCGGCGGAGGGGCCGAACAAGACCGTCAAGGCGCAGAGCTTCGCGTTCCGGACGTATCCACCGCTCAAGATCACCGAGTCCGAGTGCGGGTACGAAGCCAAGTGTCCGCCGGGCACGCCGTTCGTGATCGAGTTCAACAATCCGCTCGACGTCGACAAGTTCGACGACAACCAGCTCACCGTGAGCCCCGAGATTCCGGGCCTCAAGATCGTCCAGAGCGACAGCGTGATCTCGGTGATGGGCCTGACGAAGGCCCGCACCACCTACAAGGTCAACGTGTCGGGAGGCCTGCTCGACGAGTTCGGCCAGACGCTCGGCAAGGACGCGACCTTGACGTTCAAGGTCACCGACGCGGTACCGACGTTCTTCGGTCCGAACGGGATGGTCGTGATCGATCCGGCGGCGAAGCAGCCGACGCTCGACTTCTTCAGCACGAACTACGAGCAGCTCAAGGTGAAGCTCTACGAGGTCTCACCGGGCGACTACGACGCGTATGGCCTCGCGATGGGGAACATGTGGAACCACGACAAGCCGCCGACGATGCCCGGCAAGAAGGTGTTCGACCAGCTGGTCAAGACCACGGTCGGCAAGAACGCGCTCGTCGAGACGTCGGTCGATCTCAAGACCGCGATGAACAAGGTCGGGTTGGGTCACGCGATCGCGGTCGTCGAGCCGTATCCGTGGAAAGAGAGCTACGAGCCACCACGGCTCATCAGCTGGGTCCAGTCGACGAAGCTCGCGGTCGACGCCTACGTCGACAGCGATACCCTGATCGCGTTCGCGACCGAGCTTCAGACCGGCAAGCCGGCGTCGGGCGTGGCACTCGAGATCCGGCCGTTCGGGATCAAGGGCCAGACCGACGAGAAGGGGATGGCGACGCTCGTCTTGCCGCCGGGCCAGGGCGTCAAGGGCGCGCACTATCTCGTCGCGAAGCGCGGTGAGGACGTGGCGTTTGTCTCCGACGACCGCGGCTACTGGAACGAGCACGGCAGCTGGGTCAAGCAGGTGCGGCCGACTCAGCTCGCCTGGTACGTGATCGACGATCGCAAGATGTACAAACCCGGCGAGGAGGTCTCGCTCAAGGGCTGGCTACGGACGGTCGACTACGGCAAGGGCGGCGACGTCGGCGGGATCAACGGCGCCGTGCAGTCGCTCGCGTACAAGGTCCGGGACTCGCGCGGCAACCAGATCGGCACGGGCTCGATGCCGGTCAGCGCGGTCGGCGGCTTCGACACCAAGTTCACGCTGCCGAAGACGCCGAACCTCGGCTACGCGGCGGTGACGTTCGAGACGCAGGGCCGGGTGAAGGGCGCCCACTCGCACAACTTCCAGATCGAGGAGTTCCGCCGGCCCGAGTTCAGCGTGTCGGCGCAGGCGAGCCAGGGCCCGTTCCTCGTCGGTGGCAGCGGCGATGTCACGGTCAACGCGAGCTACTACGCGGGCGGCCCGCTGCCCGGTGCGCCGGTCAACTGGTACGTCACCGCGAACCAGACGAGCTTCACGCCGCCGAACCGCGACGACTACGTGTTCGGCTCGTGGGAGCCGTGGTGGGGCCATCGGGGAGGCGGCGATGACGAGGAGTCCGATGGGCGCGGCTACAAGGAGCCCAGGACCTGGAACCTCGCGTCGAAGACCGATGCGAGTGGCGCGCACACGATGCACTTCGACTTCCTGTCGGTGAACCCGGCGATGCCGATGTCGGTCACCGCGAACGCGAGCGTCACGGACGTCAACCGGCAGACGTGGTCGGCGGCGTCGGCGCTGATCGTGCACCCGTCGGCGGTGTACGTCGGGCTCAAGACGAAGAAGCCGTTCGTCGAGCAGGGCACGCCGTTCGACCTCGAGGTGATCGGCGTCGATCTCGACGGCAAGGCGATGCCGGGCGCGAAGATCGAGGTCAAGGCCGTGCGGCTCGACTGGGAATACAAGCAGGGCAAGTACACGACCAAGGAAGTCGATCCGCAGACGTGTGCGGTCGTCGCGGCGAAGGATCCAGCCGCGTGCACGTTCGCGACGAAGCAGGGCGGCACGTATCAGGTGTCCGCGCTGATCGTCGACGACAAGGGCCGGCCGAACCAGACCACGATGTCGTTCTGGGTCACCGGCGGTGATCAGCCGCCCGCGCGCGAGATCTCGCAGGAGCGCGTGCAGATCATCCCCGACAAGCAGGAGTACTCGCCGGGCAACACCGCCGAGCTGCTGATCCAGGTGCCGTTCTACCCCGCCGAGGCGGTGGTCAGCTGGCGGCGCAGCGGCATCGTCAAGACCGAGCGCATCGCGATCACGGGCCCGACGAAGGTCATCACCGTGCCGATCGCCGACGCGATGACGCCGAACATGGTCGTACAGGTCGATCTCGTCGGCGTGGCGGCACGACTCGACGACAAGGGGGATCCGGATCCGAAGCTGCCGAAGCGCCCCGCGTATGCGGTCGGCTCGATCGATCTGCCGATCCCGCCGAAGCTCCGCACGCTCGCGGTCACCGTCACGCCGAGCGCCGCGAAGGTCGGGCCGGGGGAGGCCGCGAGGCTCGGCGTGGTCGTGAAGGACGCGATGGGCCGGCCGGCGCCCAACGCCGAGGTCGCCGTGATCGTCGTCGACGAGGCGATCTTGTCGCTCAGCGGCTATCAGTTCCCGAACCCGATCAACACGTTCTACAACCAGCGCGGCGCCGACGCGCGCGACTTCTACCTGCGCAGCTACGTCAAGCTGGCGCGGCCGCAGCGCGACCTGCTCGCGCAGGGCGGGGGTGGGGACGTGTCCGGCAACTACGTCCTCGATGGCCTCGCCACCGCGGAGCCCGAGGAATCGGAGGTCACGACGAAGCGCGCCCCCGGCAAGCCGATGCGCGTGTCGGCGAACCGGCGCGAGCGCGGAAAGGACTCGACCAAGCGCAAGCTGTCGAAGGAGTCAGACAAGGACGGCTTCGAGGACAATGACGGCGAGCCCGACGCGGATCCGGCGAACCAGGCGATCGCGATCCGATCCAACTTCAACCCGCTCGCCGCCTTCGCACCGGCGGTGAAGACCGATGCCGCCGGCCTGGCGACCGTCGACGTCAAGCTGCCCGACAACCTGACGCGCTACCGGATCGTCGCGATCGCGGCCTCGGGCGACAAGCTCTACGGCAAGGGCGAGAGCGCGATCACGGCGCGCCTGCCGCTGATGGTTCGCCCGAGCCCGCCCCGGTTCCTCAACTTCGGCGACACGTTCAACCTGCCGGTCGTCGTGCAGAACCAGACCGATGCGCCGATGACGGTCAAGGTCGCGGTGCGCGCGACGAACGCCGCCATCACCGACGGAGCAGGTCGCGAGGTCAGCGTCCCCGCGAACGACCGCGTGGAGCTCCAGTTCCCCGCCGCGGCCGAGCTGGCCGGCACCGCACGGTTCCAGATCGTCGGCGCGTCGGGGCGCAACAGCGACGCCTCGGAGCTCGCGCTGCCGGTGTGGACGCCGGCGACGACCGAGGCGTTCGCGACCTACGGCGTGATCGACGACGGCGCGATCAAGCAGCCCGTCGCGCTGCCCGGCAAGGTGGTGACGCAGTTCGGCGGCATCGAGGTCACGACGGCCTCGACGAACCTGCAGGCGCTGACCGACGCGATGCTCTACCTCGTGAAGTACCCCTACGAGTGCGCGGAGCAGCGAGCGTCGCGGATCATGGCGATCGCGGCGCTCAAGGACGTGCTGACCGCGTTCAAGACGAAGGACATGCCGTCGCCGACGGCGCTGGAGAACACCGTCAAGGTCGACCTCGAGCGGTTGTCGCAGATGCAGAACTCCGACGGTGGCTACGCGTTCTGGGACCGCGGCCATCCCTCGAACCCGTACCTCACCGTCCACGTGACGAACGCGCTCGCCCGCGCGCAGAAGAAGGGGTTCGCGGTCCCGCAGGCGATGATCGCCAAGGCGAAGCCGTACCTGGCGAACATCGAGACCCACTACCCGTGGTTCTATTCGAAGGAAGTCCGCGCCGCGATCTCGTCGTACGCGCTCTACACGCGCAAGCTGCTCGGCGACCTCGACATCGCGAAGGGCCAGAAGCTGCTCAGGGACACAGGCGGCGTCGACAAGGTCACGATGGAGACCAACGGCTGGCTGCTCGGGCTATTCGCCGGCAACAAGGCCGCGGAGGTCGAGCGCAAGGCGATCGTGCGGCACGCGCTGAACAAGGTCTCCGAGACCGCCGGTGCTGCGAACTTCACGACGAGCTACGGCGATGGCGGATATCTGTTGCTGTCGAGCGATCGCCGCGTCGACTCGGTGCTCCTCGAGTCGCTGATCCAGGAGCAGAAGGATCTCGATCTGATCCCGAAGGTCGTCACCGGCCTGCTCGCGCATCGCAAGGCGGGCCGCTGGCTCAACACGCAGGAGAATACGTTCGCGCTGCTCGCGCTCGACCTGTACTTCCAGACCTACGAGAAGGTGACGCCGGACTTCGTCGCGCGCGTGTGGCTCGGCAACGACTACGCCGGAGACCACGCGTTCAAGGGGCGCAGCACCGACTTCTTCGCGATCCCGATCCCGATGAAGGACGTGGCGGCGCACGACAAGCAGCCGGTGACGATCCAGAAGGATGGCAAGGGCCGGCTCTACTACCGCATCGGCATGACCTACGCGCCGGCGAGCCTCAAGCTCGAGCCGGCAGACTACGGGTTCGTCGTCGAGCGGAAGTACGAGGGGGTCGACGATCCGAAGGACGTGGTACGCCAGGCGGACGGGAGCTGGAAGGTGAAGGCCGGCGCGCGCGTGCGGGTGAAGCTCGACATGGTCAACGAGAACCGGCGCTATCACGTCGCGCTCGTCGACCCGATTCCCGCGGGCTTCGAGACGATGAACCCCGCGCTCGCGGTCACCGGCCCCATCCCGGTCGATCCCAAGGAGCAGCAGTCCAAGGGCGCGTACTGGTGGTGGTACGGCCCGTGGTACGAGCACCAGAACATGCGCGACGAGCGCGTCGAAGCCTTCGCATCGATGCTCTGGGAAGGCGTCCACACCTACGAGTACGTCGCGCGCGCGACGACGCCCGGGAACTTCGTGGTTCCGCCACCGAAGGCCGAGGAGATGTACATGCCGGAGACCTTCGGTCGCGGCGGATCCGATCGCGTGATCGTCGAATGAGAAAGCAGAGCCTGATGAGAACCCATCGATCGAATCTGGAACGTAGCGTCGCGCTGACGACGTTGTTCGCGCTGGTCACGACGTCCTGTGGTGGCAAGGGAGGCACCGGCGGCACGGGCTCACCGAATCCGGTGGGCAGCGCCTCGCCGATCTCGGATCAGGCCTACGTCCAGCTCAAGGACGCACCCCCGGGCCTCGATCTCAAGGTCTCCGACGGCAAGGCGGGGCCGCCGGCATTCGATCGCGCGAAGCTCGCGCCGGCGAAGAAGCTCGGTGATGCCGAGGCGAGTGCGCTGCTCGTGCGCGCGAAGCCGATCCAGAGCGATCCGGGCGACCAGCAAGCGTTCGCGCTGCGCCCGCGCTCGCAGCCTGTGCCGCGCACGGGGCAGATGGTCACCGGTACGTTCCCGCCGCCGGCGTCGTCGCTGCTGCCCCCGAAGGCGAGCGACGCGGGCAAGGACCTCAAGGTCCTGCGGTGGATGCCCGAGGGCAAGGTGCCGCTCGCGCCCGAGCTCAGCGTCACGTTCAGCCAGCCGATGGTCGCGGTGACGTCACAAGGCGATGCCGCCGGCGTGACGCCGGTGAAGCTCACCCCGACGCCGAAGGGCAGCTGGCGGTGGATCGGCACGCGGACGATCCTGTTCGATCCGCTCGTCCGGTTCCCGCAGGCGACCACGTACGAGGTCGAGATCCCCGCGGGCACGAAGAGCGCGAACGGCGGCGAGCTGAAGGCCGCCACGAAGTTCACGTTCGAGACGCCCGCTCCGACGCTGGTGTCGAGCTTCCCGTACAACCACGCGCCGCAGCACCTGAACGCCCCGATGTTCGTGATGTTCGATCAGAAGATCGACAAGCAGGCCGTGCTCGCGAGCATGAAGGTCACGGCGAACGGCAAGCCGTGGGCGATTCGCTTGATCGACGACAGCGAGCTCGGAAAGCTCGCCGACAGCAAGCGCGCCGACGAGCAGCAGCTCGCCGCGTTCGCCGAGGCCGCGAAGCAGAACGACCAGGACGGGCGCTGGATCGCGTTCCGCGCGACGCAGGACTTTCCGACCGATGCGGGGATCACGGTCACGATCCCGGCGGGCACGCCCTCCGCCGAAGGCCCGAACACGACGAAGTCGGCGCAGAGCTTCTCGTTCCGCACCTATCCGCCGCTGCGCATCACCCGTGCGGAGTGCGGCTACAACGGGAACTGCCCGCCGGGCACACCGTTCGTCATCGAGCTCAACAACCCGCTCGACGTCGACCAGTTCCAGGACGGCTGGATCTCGATCAGCTCCGACATCCCCGGGATGAAGATCGTGCAGAGCGGCAACCACATCGTCGTGCAAGGCATGACGAAGGCCCGCACCACGTACAAGGCCGTCATCTCCGCGGACCTGCTCGACCAGTTCGGGCAGACGCTCGGCACGGAGTCGCCACGGTCGTGGAGCGTCGGCGATGCGCGCCCGACGTTCTACGGTCCGCAGGGCATGGTCGTCATCGATCCGGCGGCGAAGACGCCGACGCTCGACTTCTTCAGCACGAACTACGAGCAGCTGAAGGTGAGGCTCTACCAGGTCGAGCCGGGCGATCTGGATGGGTACAACTTCTACCTCCGCAACCGGTGGAACAAGGACAAGCCGCCGGTGTTGCCGGGACGCAAGGTGTTCGACCAGCTGGTCAAGACGACGATCGGCAAGAACGAGCTCGTCGAGACGTCGGTCGATCTTCGTCCGACGATGAACAAGGCCGGGCTCGGCCACGCGATCGCGGTCGTCGAGCCGTATCCGTGGACGCAGAAGTACGAACCGCCTCGCCTGATCAGCTGGGTGCAGTCGACGAAGCTCGCGGTCGATGCGTACGTCGATGCGAACGATCTGATCGCGTTCGCGACCGAGCTCGACACCGGCAAGCCGGCTGTGGGCGCGGCGCTCGAGATCCGGCCGTTCGGGATCAAGGCGGTCTCCGATGACAAGGGCCTCGCGACGATGCCGCTCGGGGTCGGCGGGCTGAAGGGCGCGCACTACCTGGTCGCCAGGCGCGGCGACGACGTCGCGTTCGTCACCGATCACAGCGGCTACTACAACGAGTTCGGCAACTGGGTGAAGCAGGCGCGCGCGACGAACCTCGCCTGGTACGTGATCGACGATCGCAAGATGTACAAGCCGGGCGAGGAGGTCTCGCTCAAGGGCTGGCTGCGGACGATCGATCAGCGCGAAGGCGGTGACGTCGGCGGGATCAACAACGGCGTCAACACCATCACGTACAAGGTTCGCGACTCGCGCAACAACGAGATCGCGAAGGGCACCGCCACGGTCAGCTCGGTCGGCGGGTTCGACACCAAGTTCATGTTGCCGAAGACGCCGAACCTCGGCTACGCGCGCGTCGAGCTCGAGGCAGCCGGGAAAGATCCGTGGAGCAGCGGTGGCGGCACGTACCAGCACAGCTTCCAGATCCAGGAGTTCCGGCGACCGGAGTTCGAGGTGACCGCACAGGCGAGCCAGGGTCCGTTCCTCGTCGGCAGCAATGGTGAGGTCACGGTCAGCGCGAAGTACTACTCCGGTGGTCCGCTGCCGGGAGCGCCGGTCAACTGGTACGTCACCGCGAGCCAGACCAGCTTCACGCCGCCGAATCGCGACGAGTTCATCTTCGGCTCGTGGGAGCCGTGGTGGGGCTATCGCAGCTTCTTCTACGACGACGACGGCGGTCGCGGCGGGCGGTACAAGGCGCCGAAGACGTGGAACCTGGCGTCGAAGACCGACGCGACCGGTGGGCACACGCTGCACCTCGATTTCTTGTCGGTGAACCCGGCGATGCCGATGTCGGTGACCACGAACGCGAGCGTCACCGACGTCAACCGCCAGACGTGGACGGCCTCGGCCGCGTTGATCGTCCATCCCTCGTCGCTCTACGTCGGGCTCAAGACGAAGAAGCCGTTCGTGGAGAAGGGCACGCCGTTCGACATCGAGGTGATCGGCGTCGACCTCGACGGCAAGGTCGTCCCCGGCGCGAAGATCGAGGTCAAGGCCGCGCGGCTCGACTACGAGTACAAGCAGGGCAAGTACACGCAGAAGGAGGTCGATCCGCAGACGTGTACCGTCGTCGTGCAGAAGGAGGCGTCGCCGTGCACGTTCGCGACGAAGCAAGGCGGGACGTACCAGGTGACCGCGCTCGCGGTCGACTCGAAGGGGCGACCGAACCAGACGAAGATGACGTTCTGGGTCTCCGGCGGGGATCAGCCGAAGGCGCGAGATGTCACGCAGGAGCGCGTGCAGCTCATCCCCGACAAGCAGGAGTACCGGCCGGGTAACACGGCCGAGCTGATGATCCAGGCGCCGTTCTATCCCGCCGAGGCGGTCGTGAGCTGGCGGCGCAGCGGCATCGTCAAGACCGAGCGGATCGCGATCACCGGCCCGACGAAGGTGATCACCGTTCCGATCGCGGACTCGATGACCCCGAACATGTTCGTGCAGGTCGATCTGGTCGGCATGGCCGAGCGACTCGACGACAAGGGCGACCCCGATCCGAAGCTGCCGAAGCGGCCCGCCTACGCGGTCGGCTCGATCAACCTGCCGGTCCCACCGAAGCAGCGCACGCTCGCGGTCACGGTCGCGCCGAGCGCGCCGAAGGTCGGACCCGGCGAAGGCGCCAGGCTCACCGTGACCGTCAAGGATGCAGCCGGCCGGCCGGTGCCGAATGCCGAGGCCGCGGTGATCGTCGTGGACGAGGCGGTGCTTTCGCTGTCCGGCTACACGTTCCCGAACCCGATCGATACGTTCTACGGCCAGCGCGGCGCCGACGCCCGAGATCATTATCTACGCAGCTACGTCAAGCTCGCCCGGCCCGACCTCGCGGTCGTCACCGCGCAGACCCGCGGTGCAAGCGGTGGCCGTCGCGGCAACGTGAATGATCCGATGGCCAGCGAGGAATCGGGGGAAGGGGACATGCGGTTCGCCTCCGACGAGCCGGCGATGGCCCCCCCGCCCGATGCGGTGAGTGCGCCGAGGAAGGAAGCCAAGAACGAGGAGGGCCGCCTCCGCCGGGACGCCAAGGGCAAGAGCTCCGGTGGCGAGAGCCAGGCGAACCAGCCGGCGATCGCGATCCGCTCGAACTTCAACCCGCTGGCGGCGTTCGCGCCGGCGGTGAAGACGGATGCGGCGGGGAACGCGACGGTCGACGTGAAGATGCCGGATAACCTGACGCGGTACCGGATCGTGGCGATCGCGACGGCAGGGGACAAGCAGTTCGGCAAGGGGGAGAGCGCGATCACGGCGCGGCTGCCGCTGATGGTGCGGCCGAGCCCGCCGCGGTTCTTGAACTTCGGGGACACGTTCCGGCTGCCGGTGGTGGTGCAGAACCAGACCGACGCGCCGATGACGGTGAAGCTGGCGGCGCGGACGACGAACGCGATATTGACGGACGGCGCGGGGCGCGAGGTGGTGGTGCCGGCCAACGATCGCGTGGAGGTCCAGTTCCCGGCGGCGGCGGAGCTCGCGGGGACGGCGCGGTTCCAGTTCGTGGGGACGGCGGGCGGTGCGTCGGATGCGGCGGAGGTGGCGCTGCCGGTGTGGACGCCGGCGACCACGGAGGCGTTCGCGACCTACGGGGTGATCGACGAGGGCGTGGTGAAGCAGCCGGTCGCGTTGCCCGGCAAAGTCGTGACGCAGTTCGGCGGGCTCGAGATCACGACGGCGTCGACGAACCTCCAGGCGCTGACCGACGCGCTGCTGTACCTGGTGAAGTATCCGTACGAGTGCTCGGAGCAGCGAGCGTCGCGGGTGATGGCGATCGTCGCGCTCAAGGACGTGCTGACGGCGTTCAAGACCAAGGACCTGCCATCGGTGACGGCGATGGAGAACAGCGTCAAGACGGACCTCGAGCGGCTGTCGCAGCTGCAGAACCACGACGGCGGGTTCGCGTACTGGGAGCGGGGGCGGCCGTCGGAGCCGTACCTCTCGGTGTACGTGACCAACGCGCTCGCGCGTGCGAAGGCGAAGGGCTTCGCGGTGCCGCAGCAGATCCTCGACAAGGCGAAGCCGTACCTGACGAACATCGAGAGCTTCTATCCGCACTACTACGGGCCGGAGATCCGGCGGACGATCTCGAGCTACGCGCTCTACACGCGCAAGCAGCTGGGGGACCTCGACCTCGCGAAGGGCCAGAAATTGATCCGCGACGCGGGCGGGGTCACGAAGCTGAACATGGAGGCGAACGCGTGGCTGCTCGGCACGTTTGCCGGCAACAAGGCCGCCGAGGCGGAGCGCAAGGCGATCGTGCGGCACGCGCTGAACAAGGTCTCGGAGACCGCGGGTGCGGCGAACTTCACGACGTCGTACGGCGACGGTGCGTACCTGCTGCTCGCGAGCGATCGGCGGGTCGATTCGGTGATGCTCGAGTCGCTGATCCAGGAGCAGAAGGATCTGGATCTGATCCCGAAGCTGGTGACGGGGCTGCTCGCGCATCGCAAGGCGGGGCGGTGGCTGAACACGCAGGAGAACACGTTCGCGCTGCTGGCGATGGACCTGTACTTCCAGACCTACGAGAAGACGACGCCGGACTTCGTGGCGCGGGTGTGGCTCGGCGAGGACTACGCGGGCGACCACGCGTTCAAGGGGCGGAGCACCGAGTACTTCGCGATCCCGATCCCGATGAAGGACGTGGCGGCGCACGACAAGCAGGCGCTGACGATCCAGAAGGACGGCAAGGGCCGGCTGTACTACCGGGTCGGGATGACCTACGCGCCGGCGAGCCTCAAGCTCGAGCCGGCGGACTACGGGTTCGTCGTACAGCGGACGTACGAGGGGGTCGACGATCCGAAGGACGTCGTGCGCGACGGCAGTGGCACGTGGAGGATCAAGGCGGGGGCGCGTGTGCGGGTGAAGCTGACGATGGTGAACGAGAACCGGCGCTACCACGTCGCGCTGGTCGATCCGATGCCGGCGGGGCTCGAGCCGATGAACCCGGCGCTCGCGGTGACCGGCCCGATCCCGAGCGATCCGAACGAGCAGAAGAGCCGCGGCGCGTACTGGTGGTGGTACGGCCCGTGGTACGAGCACCAGAACATGCGGGACGAGCGCGTCGAAGCGTTCGCCTCGCTGCTCTGGGAAGGCGTGCACAAGTACGAGTACGTCGCGCGCGCGACGACGCCCGGGAACTTCGTGGTGCCGCCGCCGAAGGCCGAAGAGATGTACATGCCGGAGACCTTCGGCCGCGGTGGATCTGATCGCGTGATCGTGGAATGACCAGAGACGCCGTCCGGCCGAGCGCGCGAGACTACAATTAGGAGACGAGTATGAAGACCCGAAGCTTGTTCGATCGTGGCGTCGCCTGGATGACGCTGTGCTCGCTGATCACGTCGCTGACGGCGTGTGGCGGCAAAGGCAGCTCCTCTGGTAGCTCGACCGGCAGCGCGTCGCCGATCTCGGATGCGGCATACGTCCAGCTCAAGGATGCACCGCCGGGGCTCGACCTCCGCGTCTCCGACGGCAAGCTCGGCCCGCCCGCGTTCGATCGAGCCAAGCTCGTACCCGCGAAGAAGCTCGGGGACGCCGAGGCAACGGCGCTGCTCTCGCGCGCCAAGCCGATCCAGAAGGACGTCTCGGATCAACAGGCCTTCGCGCTCCGGCAGCGCTCGCAGCCCCCGCCGCGCACCGGTCAGACGATCACGGGCACGTTTCCGCCGGCACCGTCGTCGCTGCTACCGCCGAAATCCAGCGACGCGGGGAAAGACCTCAAGGTGCTGCGCTGGATGCCGGAGGGCAAGGTGCCGCTGGCGCCCGAGCTCAGCGTCACGTTCTCCCAGCCGATGGTCGCGGTGACCTCGCAAGGCGACGCGGCCGGGGTCACGCCCGTCAAGCTGTCGCCGCAACCGAAGGGCAACTGGCGGTGGATCGGGACGCGCACGGTGCTGTTCGATCCCGACGTCCGCTTCCCGCAGGCGACGACGTACCAGGTCGAGATCCCGGCGGGCACGAAGTCCGCGACCGGCAACCTCCTCAAGGACGGGACGAAGTTCACGTTCGAGACGCCGGCGCCGACGATCGTCGGTTCGTATCCGAGCGCGCACACGCCGCAGCACCTCGACGTGCCGATGTTCCTCGTGTTCGACCAGAAGATCGACGCACAGGCCGTCCTCGCGAAGCTCAAGGTCACCGCCAACGGCAAGCCGTGGGCGATTCGCATGCTGGACGCCGCCGAGCTCGCCAAGGACAAGCAGCTGTCGGCCACGGTCGAGGCCACGAAGAAGAACGAGCAAGACGGGCGCTGGCTCGCGTTCCGCGCCACGCAGAAGTTCCCCGCCGACGCCGGAATCTCCGTCGAGATCCCGGCGGGCACGCCTTCCGCCGAGGGCCCCAACACCACGCCCAACTCGCAGAGCATCTCGTTCCGGACGTATCCGCCGCTGAAGATCGTGCGCTCGGAGTGCGGCTACAACGGCCAGTGCCCGCCGGCCACGCCGTTCGTCATCCAGTTCAACAATCCGCTCGACGCCGACAAGTTCGACGAGAACCAGGTGACGATCAGCCCCGAGATCCCGGGCGTGCACGTGGTGCAGTCGCACTCGACGCTCATGGTGCAGGGGCTGACGAAGGCGCGCACCACGTACAAGGTCGTCGTCTCGAGCAACCTCCGCGATGACTTCGGCCAGACGCTCGGCGACGACGCGGATCTGTCGTTTCGGGTCACCGACGCGCAGCCTACGTTCTACGGCCCGAACGGCCTCGTCGTGGCCGATCCGTCGGCGAAGCAGCCGACGCTCGACTTCTTCAGCACGAACTACGAGCAGCTGAAGGTGAAGCTCCACAAGGTGACGCCCGCCGACTACGACGCATGGGGCTTCTACATCAACAACCAGTGGAACAAGGACAAGCCGCCGCGGATGCCCGGCGACAAGGTGTTCGACCAGCTGGTGAAGACCAGGGTTGGCAAGAACGAGCTCGTCGAGACCTCGGTCCAGCTCGCGAGCGCGCTGAGCAAGACCGGCTTCGGCCACGTGATCGCGATCGTCGAGCCATATCCGTGGACCCAGCAGTACGACCCGCCGCGCATGATCAGCTGGGTCCAGTCGACGAGGCTCGCGGTCGATGCCTACGTCGATGCCGATAACCTGATCGCGTTCGTGACCGAGCTCGACACCGGCAAGCCGGCTCCGGGCGTCGCGCTCGAGATCCGTCCGTTCGGCCAGAAGGCCTCGACCGACGACAAGGGCATGGCGACGATCCCGCTCGGTGCCGGCGGCATCAAGGGCGCGAACTACCTCGTCGCCCGGCGCGGCGAGGACGTCGCGTTCGTCGCCGAGCACGGCTGGTACAACGAGTACGGCAGCTGGACGAAGCAGATCCGGCCAAAGAACCTCGCCTGGTACGTGATCGACGATCGGAAGATGTACAAGCCGGGCGAGGAGGTCTCGCTCAAGGGCTGGCTCCGCACGATCGATTTCGGCAAGCACGGCGACGTCGGCCCGATGCAGGGCGGCGTCACGACGATCGTGTACAAGGTCACCGACTCGCAGGGCAACGAGATCGGCAAGGGCTCCGCCCCGGTGTCCTCGGTCGGCGGCTGGGATACCAGGTTCACGCTGCCGAAGACGCCGAACCTCGGCTACGCGAACATCTCGCTCTCGGCCCAGGGCAACACGGTGTGGGACGGTCAGGGCGAGTACTCGCACTCGATCCGCGTCGAGGAGTTCCGGCGACCGGAGTTCGAGGTGTCGGCGCAGGCGAGCCAGGGGCCGTTCCTCGTCGGTGGCGGCGGCGATGTCACCGTCAACGCGAAATACTTCTCCGGGGGGCCGTTGCCGGGTGCGCCGGTGCAGTGGTTCGTCACGTCGAGCCAGACGAGCTTCACGCCACCGAACCGCGATGACTTCATCTTCGGGTCGTGGGAGCCGTGGTGGGGCTACCACAGCTACGGAGGCGACGATCTCGGCGACTTCGGCGGCGGGCGCGGCTACAAGCCGCCCAGGACGTGGAACCTCGCGTCGAAGACCGACGCGACCGGCGCGCACACGTTGCACCTCGACTTCCTGTCGGTGAACCCGGCGATGCCTGTGTCGGTGACCACGAACGCGAGCGTCACCGACGTCAATCGCCAGACGTGGTCGTCGTCGGCCGCGCTGATCGTCCATCCGTCGTCGCTCTACGTCGGGCTCAAGACGAAGAAGCCGTTCGTCGAGAAGGGCACGCCGTTCGATATCGAGGTGATCGGCGTCGATCTCGACGGCAAGGTGGTTCCCAACGCGAAGATCGAGGTCAAGGCGGTCCGCCTCGACTACGAGTACAAGAGGGGCAAGTACACCCAGAAGGAGGTCGATCCTCAGACGTGCTCGGTCACCGCGGCCAAGGATCCGACGCCATGCACGTTCGCGACGTCGAAGGGCGGCACGTATCAGGTGACCGCGATCGCCGTCGACGACAAGGGCCGACCGAACCAGACGAAGCTGACGTTCTGGGTCTCGGGTGGCGATCAGCCTCCCGCGCGCGACCTCGCGCAGGAGCGCGTGCAGCTGATCCCCGACAAGCAGGAGTACCGGGCCGGCAACACGGCCGAGTTGCTCGTGCAGGCGCCGTTCTATCCGGCCGAAGGCATCGTCAGCTGGCGGCGCAGCGGCATCGTCAAGACCGAGCGCATCACGCTCACCGGCCCGACGAAGGTGATCACCGTCCCGATCAGCGATCAGATGGTCCCCAACATGTTCGTTCAGGTCGATCTCGTCGGCATGGCGGCGCGCACCGATGACAAGGGCGATCCCGATCCGAAGCTGCCGAAGCGGCCCGCCTACGCGGTGGGGACGATCAACCTGCCGGTCCCGCCGAAGCAACGCACGCTCGCGGTCACCGTGACGCCGAGCGCGCCGAAGCTGTCACCGGGTGAGTCCACCAAGCTCGCGGTCACCGTGGTCGACGCGGCCGGCCGACCGGTGCCCAACGCCGAGGCCGCCGTGATCGTCGTCGACGAGGCGATCCTCGCGCTGACCGGCTACCAGTTCCCGAACCCGATCGACACGTTCTATCCGCAGCGCGGCCCCGATGCGCGCGACGTGTATCTCCGGGGCTACGTGAAGCTCGCCAAGCCCGAGCTCGCGAAGCTCGCACAGCGAGCGCCCTCCGGCGCGGCAGGCGCCAAGCCGGACGACGCGACCGCGGTCATGGCGGATGCTCCGGCGCCACCACCGGCACCGAGCGCGGAACCCAAACCGACCGAGGCGCGCGGCGAGACGCTGGAGATGGCCCGCAACGCGGGCGTGCTCGGCGGGCTGAAGTCGTCGGGGCGACCGTCGCAGCCGAGCGCGCCGATCGCGATCCGCTCGAACTTCAACCCACTCGCGGCGTTCGCGCCGACGGTGAAGACCGATGCGCAGGGCAGGGCGACGATCGACGTGAAGGTTCCGGATAACCTGACGCGCTATCGCATCGTCGCGATCGTGACCGCGGGGGACAAGCAGTACGGCAAGGGCGAGAGCTCGCTCACGGCACGGCTGCCGCTGATGGTGCGGCCGAGCCCGCCGCGGTTCTTGAACTTCGGCGACACGTTCCGGCTGCCGGTGGTGGTGCAGAACCAGACCGACGCGCCGATGACGGTGAAGCTCGCGGCGCGGACGACGAACGCGATGCTCACCGACGGAGCAGGCCGCGAGGTCGTGGTGCCGGCCAACGATCGCGTCGAGGTCCAGTTCCCCGCCGCGGCCGAGATGGCCGGCACGGCGCGATTCCAGCTCGTCGGTTCGGCCGGCAACGCTTCGGATGCCGCCGAGGTCGCGCTGCCGGTGTGGACGCCGGCGACCACCGAGGCGTTCGCGACCTACGGCGTGATCGACGACGGTGCGGTCCGGCAACCCATCGCGCTCCCCGGCAAGGTGGTGACGCAGTTCGGTGGCCTCGAGGTCACCACCGCGTCGACGAATCTCCAGGCCCTCACCGACGCGATGCTCTACCTCGTGCAGTATCCGTACGAGTGCGCCGAGCAGCGCGCGTCGAGGATCATGGCGATCGCGGCGCTCAAGGACGTGCTCGCTGCATTCAAGACGAAGGACCTGCCGTCGCCGTCCGCGATGGAGACGAGCGTCCGCGCCGACATCGAGCGGATCTCGCAGATGCAGAACCACGACGGCGGGTTCGCGTTCTGGGAGCGCGGTCGCCCGTCGGAGCCGTACCTTTCGGTGTACGTGACCAACGCGCTCGTGCGCGCGCAGAAGAAGGGCTTCGTGGTGCCGGCCGGCATCCTCGACAAGGCGAAGCCGTACCTCCAGAACATCGAGAGCTTCTACCCGCACTACTACGGTCCGGAGATCCGCCACACGATCTCGAGCTACGCGCTCTACACGCGCAAGCAGCTGGGCGACCTCGACCTCGCCAAGGGCCAGAAGCTGATGCGCGATGCGGGCGGGGTCACGAAGCTCAACATGGAGGCGAACGCGTGGCTGCTCGGCACGTTCGCGGGCAACAAGGCCGCCGAGGCCGAGCGCAAGGCGATCGTTCGCCACGCGCTGAACAAGGTCTCCGAGACCGCGGGTGCGGCGAACTTCACGACCTCCTACGGCGACGGTGCATACCTCCTGCTCGCGAGCGATCGCCGCGTCGATTCGGTGATGCTCGAGTCGTTGATCCAGGAGCAGAAGGATCTCGATCTGATCCCGAAGCTCGTCACGGGCCTGCTCGCGCATCGCAAGGCGGGCCGCTGGCTCAACACGCAGGAGAACACGTTCGCGCTGCTCGCGATGGACCTCTACTTCCAGACCTACGAGAAGACGACGCCGGACTTCGTCGCACGCGTGTGGCTCGGCAACGACTACGCGGGTGATCACGCGTTCAAGGGACGCAGCACCGACTACTTCGCGATCCCGATCCCGATGAAGGACGTCGCCGCGCACGACAAGCAGGACCTGACGATCCAGAAGGATGGCAAGGGCCGGCTCTACTACCGCGTCGGCATGACCTACGCACCGGCGAGCCTCAAGCTCGAGGCCGCCGACTACGGCTTCGTCGTCGAGCGGAAGTACGAGGGCGTCGACAGCCCGGGCGATGTCGTCCGTCAGGCCGACGGCACGTGGAAGATCAAGGCCGGCGCTCGCGTCCGGGTGAGGCTCAGCATGGTCAACGAGAACCGGCGCTATCACGTCGCGCTCGTCGATCCGTTGCCGGCGGGCCTCGAGACGATGAACCCGGCGCTCGCGGTGACCGGCCCGATCCCGAGCGATCCGAACGAGCAGAAGAGCCGCGGCGCGTACTGGTGGTGGTATGGCCCGTGGTACGAGCATCAGAACATGCGCGACGAGCGCGTCGAGGCGTTCGCCTCGCTGCTCTGGGAAGGCGTGCACAAGTACGAGTACGTCGCGCGTGCGACGACCCCGGGGAACTTCGTGGTGCCGCCGCCGAAGGCCGAGGAGATGTACATGCCCGAGACCTTCGGCCGCGGAGCCTCGGATCGGGTGATCGTCGAGTAACCCTCGGTCGGGCAAGCTCCGGCTTGGCGGCTTGGCGGTTCACTGCTCGACGACGGCAGGCGTCCTGGAGGCGCAGACGTAGTAGCTTGCGCGCGTGGCGTTCATCTTCATCGACGGCAATCCTCTGCGCGCGGCCGAGCTCGCCCAGATCGTCCCGAACCTCGTGGTGACCGTCGAGGGGCTCCAGACCGGATTCTCGACGAGCGCACCGGAGCCCGGACAGCGCGCACGCGACAAGGTCCTCGCGCATCACGCCTCCGCCGGGTGCTTTGCCGAGGCCGTCGATCTCACCACGATGGACGGCAAGAGCCTTCGCCTCGAGCTCGACACCGAGAACGAGAACCGGTTCTGCAAGTGGTGGCGCGAGACCCCGACGAAGATGCTGCTCGCGGTCGCCATCCGGCGCGCCGGGGACGTCGAGATCGAGATGTTCACCGCCGTCTGCGAAGGCCGCATCGCCGACAAACCCGCCGGGCCGCACATCCTCGGCTGGGATCGTCTGTTCGTTCCGGCCGGTGAGGACTACACGCTCGCGCAGCTCACCGAGGCCGGCGAGGTCCCGACGTTTCGACGCGAGGCGTACGAAGTAGTCGCTCGCGCGCTCGGGATCCAGACCGCGCCGGCGTAGGCGCGCGCATCATCGGACCGACTTGTCGGCGGCGAGGCAGCGCGTGGCATCGCGGATCTGGGCTCGCGAGCCGGCGCCGGCGACGAGCGAGCGGATGCGTTGCAGGCCGGGTCCACCGAGCGCGTCGAGGATCGGCCTCGGCGGATCGACGACGAGATCGGCGCACAGGATCGCCGCGGCCGCGAGCGCGACGCTCGGGTCGAGGTCCTTCGCGAGTGCCGCGACGAGCGGATTGCGGAGCGCTTCGGGCACCGGCATCGGCACGACGGCGATGACCGCGCGGCGAATCGCAGGATCGGGATCGCCGAGTGCCGCACCGAGATCGATCCCGGTGCCGCCCGGATCGAGCGCGGCGGCGATGTCGAGCGCGATCACGCGCAGCTCGATCGAGCGATCGCGATCGCGCGCGAGCTCGGCCCAGCGCTGGCGCCACGTCGCGACGTCTTCGGCGGCGAGGTCATCGGGCAGCTCGCTGCGGGCGAGCTCGCGCGCGATCTGGCGAGCGGCGTCCGCAGCGGGGATCGCGACGCGTCGATCGGGACCTGCGGCCACGCGCGCGAGCGGCTCGAGGAGCTCCGCGCGGCCGGCGGTGGTCGGAGCAGCGGCGATCGCCGCGAGCCGTGCCGGTCGATCGGGTCGTTCGAGCGCATCCTCGATGACGGTCGGGCCGGCGAGCGCGCCCTGACGCGCGGCCTCATCGAGATCTCCTCGATCGATCGCGGCTCGCATCGACCCGAGCCCCGCGGCTCCGACGATGACGACCTCGAACCACCCCACGGCCGGACCGTAACATCGGACCGAGCCGATCCCGTCCACAGGCTCGGCACCTCTGGTACTCAGCCGTTTTGTTGAAGAAAAATTGACAGGGTGATGATGCGTTCAGTACGGTGATTCCGTTCAGTACCTCACCAGGAAAAGGCGGACATGGCCGACGCGCTCACCCTGCGGCAACGGGAAATCCTCGATTTCATCTCGTCATCGATCATGGAGCGCGGCTTTCCGCCGACCCTTCGCGAGATCGGTGAGCACTTCAACATCCGGTCGACCAACGGAGTGAACGATCACCTGAAGGCACTCGAGAAGAAGGGCCACCTTCGCCGCGAGGATCTGAAGTCACGTGCGATGCGCCCGATCCTGCCCGATGGAAACGGTGAGGTCGTCCCGTTGCGCCGTACGCCGCTCGCTACGGGAAACGTCGCGATCGTCTCGACCGACGACGACATGGCCGAGATCCCGATCCTTGGCCGAGTCGCGGCAGGTCAGCCGATCTTGGCCGTCGAGAACGCCACGGATACCGTGAGGATCGATCGCCTGCTGATCGGTGGTCACCGCGAAGTGTTCGGGCTGCGGATCGTCGGCGAGTCGATGATCGAAGACGGGATCTTCGATGGCGACTACGTGTTCGTGAAGAAGACGCCGAGCGCGAACCCCGGGGACATCGTCGTCGCGATGATCGAGGGCGAAGCCACGGTGAAGCGCTACTACCCGGAAGGCGACAAGATCCGGTTCCAGCCGGCCAACTCGAACATGCAGCCGATCATCGTCCGCCGCTCCGACTTCAAGTCGGTCGACATCATCGGGATCGTCGTCGGCGTGTATCGAAAGCTGTAGCGAGCGCCTGGGCCGTTTTAGGGCACTGATGGTAGGGCTGGGAGCACACTCCCGTCGGCTTCCAGGTGTCCGTGATTCTTGGGCGACTCGTACCGGTCCCACGCCGAGCTATCGAGGATCGTTTGGATTTACGCGCACGCGACAACGACCGAGTGGTCGAGGAAGCTGCTGACGCCAAAAACGTAGCGTTAAGTCCGGATATGTCAGGGCAATTCCGGACAACCAATCTGGGGTTCGTGTGTCAAACTGGACGAAGCCGGTGGCCCGTAGAATTCGAGCATATCGCAGGCGCTGGCTGCTGCTGACCCCGGCCATCGTGGTCTCGATCACCGCGCAAGCCAGCGTGTTCGTCACGTACGAGCTGACGCGACCGACGCCGGTACCGCGCTTGACGATCCGGCTCGTGGGCGAAGGGGATGGCCAGATCCTGGTGACGAAGGTCGGCGATCGCGCGCCGCTCCTGCGATGCAGCAACGTCGAGCCGACGCTCGAGGATCTCGGCTACGTCGAAGCGGCCTCGGATCCCACCGTCCGCGCGCTGGTTGGCTACGTCGTCAGTCACGTCCGCGGGCGTCGACCATCGAAGTCTCGGTGCGACGTCGACCTGCCACCGGGCACGAGGATCCAGTTGAGCGCCGTACGTGGCGACGACGCGACGTTCGGTGGCTATCACCAGCTGCCGATGCGCCCGCCCGAGGAGCTGGTGCCATACCTCGGCGATCCGCTCGCGAAGTGCACGGGTGGCGATGCGATCGCCGCGGCGGCGGCCGGCGACGTAGAAAAATGCGCGTTCACGATCCGCGCGGACACCGAGCTCGCCGCCGAGTTCGGTGAGATCCCGCAAGAGGTCAACGTCGCGCTGCAGAGCAACGAATCGATCGACGCGGTCCTCAAGCCGCTCGTCCCGACATTGCCGCCCACGCCGATCGATGCGGAGAAGCTCGACGAGAAGCCGCTCGAGGTCGCGATCGCCCCGATCCCGAAGCAGCTCAAGCCGCCGGTGATCCAGCCACCGCCACCACCACCGCCGCCGGAGCCGAAGAAGCCGCTGCAACCGCCACCGCCGAACATGGTGATGGTCGAGGTCAAGGACGACAAGAACGTCAAGGACAAGGCGCCCGACGACGCGACGAAGCTGTCCGACAAGAATCGCGACGTCGCGGAAGAGACCCGCGCGAAGGAGACCAACCTCGACAAGGAGTCCGAGGGCCAGCAGGTCGCGTCGCGCGAGAACGACGACAAGACGAGCAAGGACGTCGGCGGACCGGACGACAAGATCCGCCAGATGGAAGAGACCGACAAGACCACCGACAAGCGGGTGCCCGAGACCGATCACTCCGGCAAGGACGAGACCGCAAAGGGCGCGATCGTCGGCGAGGGCGGCGACGACGGCAAGGAAGGCACCGGCGAGCAGAAGGATCCCGGCTTGCTCGCCATGCGCGGCATCGAGGGTCGCGGGAAGATCTCCGAGCAGGGCAAGGACGGCAAGAAGGCCGGCAAGCGCGGCACCCCGGGCATCAACTCTCCGCTCGCGTTCCAGGACTACGAGCGGATCATGGGCAAGGAGAAGATCGACGAGGAGCGCCAGGTCGCGGCGCGCAAGATGTCGAGCAAGAAGGGTCGATGGGAGCGCAAGCTCGACGCGATCAAGAGCTCGCTCGAGAACTTCGTCCCCGATGTTCGCGCCGGCAATCAGACCGCGCTCAAGACCCGCGCCCATCCGTTCGCGCTGTACATCGCGCGCATGCACCGCCGCATCCACGAGCTGTGGGGCTTCGGCTTCCTCGAGGCGCTCGACGACAAGGGAGCCGACTACCCGCTCAACAATCCCGATCTGTGGGTCAACCTCGAGGTCTCGGTGAACGCCGATGGCACCGTCCACAAGGTCACGATCGCGAAGACCTCGGGCAAGACCGAGTTCGATGTGGCGGCGGTCGACACCGTGCTCTCCGCCGCACCGTTTGACCCGAGCCCCGAGGCGATTCGCTCGGTCAACGGCAAGATCTACCTGCGCTGGGGCTTCTACCGGAACTGGCGCCAGTGCGGCACGTTCAACGTCGAGCCCTACATCCTGACCGACGTTCCCGATGACGGCGGTGACGGCCTCGACGACGGCGCGATGGTGCGAAACACCGCGAAGCTCCCGGGCAAGAAGAAGACCGACAAGCTCGGCGAGAAGACCGTGACTCCCGACGACGGTCGCTCGAAGGACCGCGTCTCGCCGACGACGTCGGTCACCGATCAGCAGGCGCTGTTCGCGGCGAACCTCTGGGTCTCGGCGTTCGCGACCGCAGCGGTCGACAAGCTCGTGAAGTACTCGACCGTGCCGTTCTATGCAGGCGGCAAGGTTGCCGCGTCGACGACCGCAGAGCTCAAGGACATGTACGGCGGGCTCGTCGTCGAGTCCGGTCCGATGAAGGATTGGAAACTACTGACGCCGAACGAGTACGGCAGTGGTAACGGGGCCTTGCCCGAAGGCAACCTCGTCCTTCAGGTCCGGACTGCGAAGGAGACCTTCGCGATCGTGCTGACCCGCACGAAGTCCGGGGACTACCGAGCTTCGCAGCTCGCGCGCTGAGCGCTCAGCTACTGAGCACCTTGAGAACCCGAGCAGCGAACAGCCCCTTGGGGCCGGTTCCCTCCTCGTACTCCACCGTCTGTCCCTGGTTCAGGGTGCGAAACCCGTCTCCCGAGATCGACGAGTAATGGACGAAGACGTCCTTTCCATCATCGCTGCGGCTGATGAAGCCGTAGCCCTTGGCATCGTTAAACCACTTCACGGTACCGAGCGCCATCTGTACTTCCTCCCACTATTCGCGGCCTCAACTCTTGGCCGAGCCATGGTTTGAACATTGGCCGCTCCTCACCTCAATACAAATTCCGTAGAAAGCGTCCGCGTTGTGGAATTCTTCATTGGCAACGAAACATCGAGAACAACACGGGTAATGGGCATCACGATGTCACGTTCGTGAGGTGGTGTTTTGCCTGGAAAGCGGCGATTCCTCGTCGAGCGTGATCGACCGATCGCGGTGACCCTGCGGGCCGATGGAGGTGTGGCACCGTAGTGCGATGCACGTTTGGCTGTACCGAGGAGTGCTGCTCGTCCTCACCGCGTGCGGACCCGCGACCCACCCGCCGAAGCCGCTGTCGCCAGATCCGATCGTCCCGTTGCACGACGCCGCGCCGACATCGGAGGCATCGGATGCCGCCTCGACCAACGCACTGGTGAAGACAACGCCGCGCCGCGGACGCGTCGAGGCTCCGCACGGTGGAGCGATCACGGCGCTCGCGGTGACGGCCGATGGGACGTCGGTCGTGAGCGCCGACGAGCTCGGTGGGGTTCGGCTGTGGCCGGCGCTCGACGGTAGCCTCGAGCCGCGCGCGGTTGATCTGCCGCGACCCGCTCAGCTCGCGATCGGCGGCGAGCCGCGGGGCTTCGTGATCGCGATGATCGATGACGTCGGAGGGCTCGTGCTCCAGGTCATCGATCGCGACGGCCTCACGATCCAGCGCGCGTCGCTCGGTGTCGATCCGGCGTACGTGGGGGTCGCGATGACCGAACGCGGTCCGCTCGCGTGGCGGGTCGATCAACGCATCCTGCGGTTTTCCGCCGACGGTACGATCACGACCCAGCTCCCCGCGGAGCCGGGGCAACGGATCGTTGCCGTCACGGTCGCGGGGCAATTCGCCGTCGCGGTGATCGAGGCCGGCGGTGCGGCGCCGTGGCGGCGAGCTCGCTGGCTCGCGATCGCCGACGCCAAGCTCGCGTGGGGCGGCTGGATCGATGCAGGCGACGACGTCGGCTCCGTGATCGCGGTGTCGCCGAGCGGGAAGCGCTTCGCGAGCCTCGCGGGGAAAGCCACCGTGCAGGCCGTCGTCGTCGTGGACACCGCGGCCGGTACCATGGTCGCGAACCCGAACGCCTCGGGGGCGCTCGCGCTCGGACTACCCGACGACGAACATCTCGCGCTGGGCTCGGCGGGTGGCGTCAGCTGGGTCGATCTGACGAAGGTCAAGCCCACGCAGAGGGCGGTCCCCGGATCGCAGCCGATCGAGCGCGGCGTCCTCGAGATCGGCGGAGGTCGCGCGATCACGGCGACCAGCGGCGAGCTCGTGATCTCGGTTCCGACCAGGACCGAGTTCCTCGGCTACGAGCTGCAGTCACCGGCGGTCGCCGCGGCCGCCCCGTCGGGTCGCATGCTGATCGGCCTCGGCGACTCGCTCGCGCTGCTCGACGGGCAGCTGAAGGCCAGCCCGGCGCCCGATCTCATGGTCCCGCCGGGTGCCGCGATCGCCGACCTGCGCTGGCTTGCCGGCGACGACTGGCTCGTCGAGAGCTCGCGCGTCAACGATGGCGTGACGTCGATCGACCTCGTGGATGTCGGCAAGCAGAAGTCGGTCGCGATCCGCACGGGGATGTCGATGGTGCAGATGCTGATGCACGACCCGAGCACCCGGCTCGTCACGCTGTCGCTCGGCGAGCTCCCCGAGGTGCTGCATCACGAGCCGGGCAAGCTCCGCCTCGATCGGATCGCGAAGCTGGCGAAGCCGGCCGGCTTCGAGCGCGCCGAGCTCGTGCCGATCAACCCCAAGCTCTCCGGCGGGACGCAGCTCGTGGTCGTCCACATGCGCGAGCGACTCACGCTGCGCTGGGTTCGCGATCCACGCGCGCTCGACAAGGGCATCGCGGTGACGATCGATGGCTCGCTCGCCGGAGTCGATCCTGCCGGCCACGTGTTCGTGTGGCAGAACGATCCACAGGGCATGCTCGAGCTCGCGCAGTTTCGCGACGGCAAGCGGCTCGGCACGTTGCCCACCGACGGACCGACGGCCGTGTGGCCCGATCCGAAGGGCGCGCAGGTGATCCAGGTCGGCCAGCGCAGCGTCGGGCTCGTCGGGCTCGACGGCACGCGCAAGTGGACTCAGGCGCTGCAGGGCGTGACCGAGGCGCTGTGGCTCGACGACGGCTCGATCGGCATCATCAGCGCGGCGGGCATCGCGCGCCTGGATCCGAAGACGGGTGACGTGATCGCGGCGCGCTGCGGCTGGAAGTTCGGGCTGTCGTCGAAGCGGCACCCGGTCTCGCCGCGGTTCGAGCCGGTCTGCACGCAGCTACGCTAGCGCCAATGCCGATCAGATAAGAACGTTGACGTTGACATCGACGTACATCGACGTACATCGACGTACATCGACGTGAACCTGAACATGAACGCCACCTTGGACGTTGACCTCGACGCGATCAGGTCATTTTCGTGAGCATCGCCACGATCCTTTCGAGAAGATCTATTCCGGCTCGCCCACCAACTTCATGACCCGCATCGTGTCCAACGCCGATGATCTCGAGTGCCAGCGCGAGGAACTCGATCGAGCGCTGATAGACGCGAAGCTTCTGGAAGCTGAGCATGCGCCGCCATCGACTCAGATGTTGCTTGGTCAACGTCAACGTCCAAGGTGGCGTCGACGTTCAGGTTCAGGTCAACGTCAACGTTATCTGAGCGGCATGTGCGCTAGCGCGTGGTGCCGAGGTCGACGAACGCGCGATCCGTCATGATCACGTACGGGCGATCCTCGAACGTCAAGCCGCCCTTGCCGTCGAACCGCTGGATCTGGAGGAGGCCCATGCCGAAGCCCATCGGGCCCTGCGAGTAGTAGTGGAGCGAGAGCTCGTACGGGCCGGCGCTCGGCGTGCCGGGGATCGTGAAGCACTCGGGGCCGTAGCCGGTGGTGATGTCGGCGTAGAGCTCGCCGCCCGACAGCAGCTGCTTCTGCGTGTAAGAGGCGTGCCCGCCGTTCTCGTCGCGGATGTGAAAGTCGACATCGTTCGCGTCGGTCTCCCAGTACACGACGAAGCGAGTCGATGGTCGCGTCGCGAGCTCGAGCGACCGCTGCGCCAGCGCGGCGGCGACCTGCGTGCGCGGGCCGCCGTTCGCGAGGTACGCCGCGGCGATCATCCCGACGTCCTCGCCGAGCACGCGGTCGGCCCCGAGGAACCGTCCGCCGGTGCGCGGCTGATCGAACCCGGCGAGGATCGCGGCGTACGCGCCCGCGTGGTCGCCGGCACGCAGCAGCGCATAGGCGAGCAGGCGATGCCCGGTGACGTGATCGGGGCGATCGGCGACGCCGCGGCGGTAGGTGTCGATCGCGAGCCGGCGCGCGCTGGGTACGTGGGCCGCGAGGCGCTCGAGGCGCTCGCCCGCGAAGCGCCGGAAGTCGGCGCGCGCCGGGAACAGATCGATGATCGAGCCGTAGATCCGGGCCGCCGCGGCGAGCTCCTTGCGGGCCTCGAGCGTCTCGCCGAGCGCGACGAGCGCCAGCACGTCGCCGGGGGCTTCGGTACGCCACCGGGTCGCGATCGCAAACGCGTCGTCGACCTGATTCTTCGCGATCGCCTGCATGACCTGGGCGAGCTTGCCCGTCAGCGGATCGTGACGGTCGTTCGCTGCGGGCCGTGGCGGCGGCTCCGGCGGCAACGGCGGCGGCTCCGGATCCATCCTCGCGGGCAGCGGGTCCGGATCCATGCGCGACGGCAACGCCGCCGCTGGTTGCACGCGCGCGGCCGGCGGCACCGGGAACGCTCCATCCGCCGGGAGCTGGAACGCGAATGGATAGCTGACCTGCACGCTGCCACCGGTCGGCCTCGGGAACTCGATCGCGTTGACGACCTTCGCCACGCAGTCGGCCACCGCGGGATCGACCCCGCTCGCCGTCGCTTGCTCGACGGTGCCTGTCTCGCCGATCACGAACCGTGCGGTGACCGTGCCGCGCAGGGTCGGCTTCGCGAGCAGCTCCTTCTCGTAGCAGTACTGGATCTTCTGGAGGTTGCGCTTGAGGTAGCGGCGGATGATCGCCTGGTCGAGCGCGCCCTGCGTCGTGGGGGCACCGAGGCGCACGGTCGGGACGGCCGAGGTCCGTCCACGCATCCCGCCGCGGCCGCCGATCGTGCCCCAGCCGGTAGCGCCGCCGCCCGCACCGTGACCCGACCGGCCGTAGCCGAAGCTGCCCGACTCGCCGTCGAGGAGCTGGCCGTAGCTGTTGCTGTTCGAGAAGCCACTCGAGATATCCCCGGTGCCGGTGAGGCTCGAGAGCCCTCCGCGCAGCGTGTCCGCGGACCCGAGGACCCCGGCATTCCGCGCCTCCTCGATCGCCTGCTGTCTCGTGAGCTGCGGATCTTCGCCGCGTTCCTTCCGCCCCATCGTGCCTTCCTCGAGTGCCATCGCCGTGCCGGAGTCAGCAGGTGGTGGTGCGATGTCGTGGGTGACAGCCACGCGCGCGGTGCGGTCCTCCGTGGCAGGCTCGTCGGGCTCGGGCGGTTCGCGCTTCGCGACGAACCTCCGCCGCGTCTGCTCGATCCCCTGCGGACCGACGACGAGGATGTCCGCGAGCGCGGTGCGATCGATGCCGTAGCGCTGGTAGTCCTCGTCGCTCTCGAGCACGAGCATCGCGCTCTGGCTCGACACGACGCGTGCCGCGACCGAGCGACGCGCGATCTCCTCGCGCAGGGTCGCCGTCGCAGGTCCCGTGGTGGCTTCGAGCTGGCGCTCGAGCTCCTCGATCTCGGCACCGGCGAGCGCGCGCTGGATCATGGCGGGCGCGGCCGGCACGAGCCCGAGCGTGCGGCGCTCGGTGCCGGCGACGATCTCGATCGCCTTCACCGGCAGCGCCATCCGCGCGAAGACGGTCGTGGGGTCGCCGCCCGCGCGCGCCGTCGGTAGCGTGCGTGGATACACCCACGTCGCCCCGGGGATCGTGATCGCGACGTCGACGAGGACGGTCTCGCCGAGCCCGATCGCGACCCCCGATGCGCCGCGATCGAGATCGAACACGTCTCCCGGGCGCCGGCCGGCGCGCGCGAGCGCCGCCGCGAGCCGCTCGTCGCGGATCCCACCGGCGAGCACGATGTCGAGCCGATCGGCGACCCGCGCGGCCGCCGCGACGAGCTCCGGCTGCGCGAGGCCCGCCGTCACCACGCCATCGGTCACGACGACGATCCGGTGCATGGTCGACGCGCGCGCCGACTCGAGCGCCTGGCCGAGATCCGAAGCACCCGCGGCGCCACGCTCGAACAGCGCCGCCAGCTGCGCGTCGCCGAAGTCCGCGGCGCGGCCGTCGTAGATCGGATGCGTCTCCTGATCGAACGCGACGACCCGGAGCGCGAGGTCGCCGTACCCCAAGGGCACTTGCTCGCCTGTCGGCTCGCTGGCGTAGCGCTCGCGCAGCGCGGTCACGAGGTCGCCGATCGATCGCACGTACCCCGCGAACCCGAGCGCACGCGAGGCGCTGGTATCGACGAGCAGCGTCAGGGCGCGCGGCGCATCGGCGACGGCTGCCATCGCGGTGATCGGGACCTGCGCCACGACGAGGTTGCCCGAGCTCACCGCGGCGGGTCCGACGATCCCCGCCGTGAAGTCGCGATCCGGCTGCCACTTGCGCTCGTGCAGCTCCTGCGTCGCGCGGGCGCCGTCGGGCCGTGTCGCGTCGAGCTGGATATCGATCCGCTCGATCGACGGCAGCCCTCGCAGTGGCAGCACGTACTCGCCCGGCAGCTCCTGGCTGAACGAGATCACGAGGTGCTTGTTCGAGCGCGCGGGGATCGGAAACACGCGCGCGGTGAGCTCGTTGCCGGCGGCCTTCTCGAGCAGCGCGGGATCTTGTCGCCGGTGGAGGAAGTCCTCGTACGCGCGACGGGCGAGCGCCTTGGGCACGACCTCGCCTTCCTGTAGCTGTCCCGCGTGCTCCATCGCGAGGCGAGATACCGCGGCGCGCGCGGGGAGCGTGATCGCGAACCGGCCCTCGAGGGTGCGGTCCTCGGGGTTGTGGAAGTAGAGGTGCAGCTCGGTGAACGCGAGCGGGCCCTCGACGACCGCCTTCGCGTCGACGCGCACGAGCTGGAGCCCGGTGCCGTCGGATGCGGTGAGCGTCCACGGTGGTGCGCTGTGGGGAGCTGGAGCCGACGGGAACGTCCGGGGTTCCGCGAGCGGATCCTCCGGATGTGACGAGCAGCCGAGGACAGCGACGAGAGCGAGGATCGGTCGAGCTGACATCGACGACTGGGACACGCGAGGGCGTCGCGAGTTCCACGGACCCGGTGCGCGAAGCGGGTGTCTCAGGGGCCGGCAGCGCGCTTCGAATCATCTCGATCGCCGAGGCGACCGGCTCCGCGGTGATCGCGGGGAAGCACGTCGAGCGCAGCGTTCGATTCCCGGCCGACCGCCGTGTCGTGCTCGGCGCCCCGAAGCGCTGACTCACCAGCGGGCGACGACGAGCGCGGAGCCCTGCAGCTGGAGCCGCGTGTCGTCGATCCCGTCGATCACGAGGTACGCGCCGGAATCGAACGCGATGCCGAGCGGGCCGATGATCGCGAGCGTGGTGCGGATGCCGCCACCGACGAGCGGTGCGCGCGCATCGAGATCGACGCCGAGATCTGCGTGGAGATCGAGGACCAGGCGCGGGCGCGCGGCGGCACCCTCGTAGACGATGCCGGCCATGACGAGGCCGTCGTGGTCCTGGTCGAACGCCCGCCACGCCGCGGCGAACCCGAAGCGGCCCCGGGGCTTGAGCTCGACCGCGAGGTCGAACCGATCGCGATCGTCATCGTGACCGGTGAGCAGCAACGAGCCGCCGCCACCAACGCTGCCGTGGATCGAGCGGTCCGCGTGCGCGCTGGAGGCCACGACCGCGACGACGAGCAGCGACTTCACGCGACTTCGATGCGCCCGGCGGTGCGCACCGAGGTACCGGGCAGTAGCTCGTGGGCGGCAAGGACCGCGACGCCGGGGAGCTCGGGTTCGAGCAGCGTGCGGAGGTGACGGCGGATGTCGCCGCTGGTCAGGATCACGCCGGCACCGCTGCCGAGCTTCAGCTTGACCGCCGCGACGATGTCCTGCGCGATCGCCGGCTCGAGCGCGAGCACCGGCGTGCCGTCGCGGCGATCGACCGCGGTGCGGACCGCATCCTCGATCATCGCGTCGACGGTGTAGACCGCGAGCTGACCGCGGGGCGCCCAGCGCGCGCTGATCTGACGGCGGAGCTGACCGCGCAGGTGCTCGACGAGCAAGGGGACATCGCGCGTGCCGCCTTGCGGTGGTGCGGGTGCGAGCGCGAGCGCATCGAGCACCGCGACGAGATCGTCGATCGGGACCTCCTCGCGCACGAGCCCGCGCAGGATCTCCGTCAGCACGGGGAGCGTGACGAGCTTCGGCACGACCTCGCGCACGAGGATCGGGGCGTGCACCGCGGCCCGCTCGACGAGCGCCGCGACGCCATCGACGCCGAGCAGCTCGGGCATGATCGGCGCGAGCGCGGCGGGGAGCTTGGTGCGCAGGGACTCGAGCGAATCGGCCTCGAGCCACGCGACCGGCGTCGTGTCGACGGCGAGCGCGGCCTCCGACTCGCCGAGCGCGGGATCGACGACGATCGCGAACGGCGGGACCGGGACGCCCGTGGCCGCGGCCGCCTTGGCGCGGAGCTCGGCGAGCGCCGCGTGCAGCTCGAAGGTGGGGATTCCCCGCTGCAACGCGGGGGAGAGCCGCAGCGCGATTCGGGGCCCGCGCACGGTCTCGCCACCGGGCTCGTCGAGCGTGACGATCGGCCGCGGCTGGTTGCGCGCGGCGATCCACGCGGCGACCGCGGCGGCGAGCCCGAGCAGCGCGAACGGCGCGAGCGGCAGGCCGGGCACGAGCCCGAGCGCGACGAGCAAGATCGCGGCTGCGGCGAGCGCGCGGGGCTGACCACCGAGCTGCAGGCCGAGGTCCTCGCCGAGCGGACGATCGCCGGTGCTCGCGACGCGGGTCACCAGCAGCCCCGACGCGACCGCGACGAGCAGCGACGGGATCTGCGCGACGAGGCCCTCGCCGATCGAGAGCAGCGAGTACGTGTGCATCGCGTCGCCGGCGCTCATCCCGCGCGTGCCGATGCCGATGACGAGGCCGCCGATCAGGTTGATGACGACGATGATGATCGCCGCGATCGCGTCGCCCTTGACGAACCTCATCGCGCCGTCCATCGCGCCGTAGAGCTGCGATTCGCGCTCGAGGTTCGCGCGCCGGGTCCGCGCGGTCTCGGCGTCGATCGCGCCGGCTCGCAGATCGGCGTCGATCGCCATCTGCTTGCCGGGCATCGCGTCGAGCGCGAACCGCGCCGCGACCTCGGCGACCCGCTCGGCGCCGCGCGCGACGACGATCAGCTGCACGATCGTGATCACCGCGAACACGACGAGCCCGACGACGAGGCTGCCGGCCACCACCGACGAGCCGAACGCCGCGACGACCTCGCCGGCGTCGGCGTCGGCCAGGATGAGGCGCGTCGCGGAGACCTCGAGCCCGACGCGAAACAGCGTGGTGACGACGAGCAGCGTCGGGAACGATGCGAACTGGAGCGGCCGCGGCGAGAACACGGCGGCCATCAGCAGGCACACCGCGATCGCGATGTTGAGCGTGAGCAGGAGGTCGAGCAGCGGCTTCGGCAGCGGCACGATCAACATCGCGACGACCGCGATCACCAGCGCTGCGATGGCGAGCTCGGCAACTCGCAGCTGCTTCACGGCGTCTCGACTTCTTCCAGCTCGCTGGGATCCAGCTCGATCGCGTCGTCGGCGACGCTGTCGCTCGGGCCGCCGAGGTGGCGCACGAGCGAGAGGTGGATCTGGCTGCGGATCATGCGCAGCACGCTATCGAGCTCGTCGGCGGGGAGCTTGAGCCGGCCGCGCAGGATCTCGAGCGTCGAGCGCACGAGCTGCTCCTTTGCCTTCTCGAGCCAGCGGAACGCGGTGACGCGATGGACGCGGTAGATCGCGCCGATCTCGTCGATGTTGAGCCCGTCGACGTGGTGGTAGCGCAACAGCGTCTGCTCGCGCGCACCGAGCAGCTTGAGGGCCTCGCTGAACGCGGCCTTGAACTGCTCCGAGTACGTTCGCTTCATGTACTCGACTTCGGGATCGTCCTGCGCGATCGCGTGCTGCGCGATCAGGTGATCGTCGTCCACGAGGATCTCGCGCTTGCCCTTGCGGAGGTCGTTGAGGCACGTGCGGACCGCGACCGAGCGCACCCACCGGCGCAGGTCACCTCGCCCGCCGTACTCGGAGATCTTGCCGGCGGAGGTCGGCGTCCCGGCCGTGCCGCCACCGACGAACAGCCGCTGGCGGACGAGCTGCTTGATGTCGGAGAGCCGCGGCGGGCCGATGCGCATGCGCGCGAGCGCGATATCGACCTCGCGCATGTAGTCGCGGTCGAACGCGGCGACCGCCCCGGGGACCTGCTTCGCACACGCACAGGCGAGGTAGAGGTCGGCGGGGCGCAGGCCGTCGAGCGCTGCCTCTGCGAGATCCGCGGTGACCTGGCGCGCGACGAACGAGACCACGTCGACCGCGTCGACCGCGAGCTCGGCCCAGGCGGTCCGGCCCTCCGCGACGATCGTCCACAGCCGCCGATCGAGGTCCGGGATGGCCTCGAGTGCTGCCCGGACGCCAGCCGGCGCGGCATCGAGAAACGGACGCACCAGGCTCGGCGTGGTCACCGTCACCGAGTAGGCCACTGGAGGAGGTGATTGGTCAAACGATCTCCCGTGGGCTACGATCGTCAGGTCGTCGGATGGAGCCCAATCGCAAGGTCCGCAAGCAGGGGCTCGAGCACTTCATCAAGTTCGTGCGCGAGCTGCCCTGCCCATCGCCCCAGGCGATGTACGGGGCCCTGCAGGAGCATGGCTACCGCGGCCAGGAGGTGGCCCGGCGCGCGCTCTGCCTGATGGCCTACCGGCACGTGAAGCGGGTCAAGCGGATCTATGTCGACGGCGTCGACCGGGCCGAGCTCCCGCGCAAGTCGAACTTCCTGTGCGTCGGTCCTACCGGGTCGGGCAAGACGTTCCTGGTCGAGACCCTGTTCGGCAAGATCCTCAAGCTGCCGACCGCGCTGGTCGACATCACGACCTACTCGGAGACCGGCTACGTCGGTCAGGACCCGTCGACGATCCTGACCCGGCTGCTCCACACCGCCGACGAGAACCCGATGCTCGCCTCGATCGGGATCGTGTGCCTCGACGAGTTCGACAAGATCGCCTCGGGCCAGAACAACGCGATCTTCGCCGGCGCGGGCACGACCAAGGACGTCACCGGCATGGGCGTGCAGCGCGAGCTCCTCAAGATGCTCGAGTCGAGCGAGGTCGTCGTGCCGCTCGACCTGACGCACAGCTCGTACGCAGATCACGTGGTCATGTCGACGGCCGACATCGCGTTCATCGCCGCCGGTGCGTTCTCGGGCTTCCAGCAGATCGCCCATCGCCGCGCGATGCGCGACCAGATCGGCTTTGGCCGCGACCAGGCCGACGGCGGGTTCGATCCCGAGTCGATCGCCGTCGACTTCTCCGCCGAGCAGGTCGAGAACGTCGCCAACTTCCAGGCCTACGGGTTCCTCCCCGAGCTCGTCGCGCGGTTCACCCGGGTCGTGCCGTTCCGCTCGCTCGACGCCGGCACGCTCAAGGACATCCTGCGCAGCGACGTGATCCTCCGGATGAGTCGCGAGTTCAAGCTCGAGGGCTTCGACCTCGTGATCGAGGAAGCCGTCCTCGACCATATCGTGGACGATGCGCTCCGCCGCGAGACCGGGGCCCGCGGCCTCGCCTCGACGTTGACGCGCAACCTCGAGGACGTCGCGTTCGGGGCGTTCGGCGTCGAGCGCAACGGCTCGGTGCGGGTGGTGCTGCGCGACGACGAGATCTCGGTCGACCTCGACTGAACGGACCGTACTCGAGCTGAACCAGGCGGTTTGCGGCTCGCGCTGCAATAGCGCGAGATCCCGCCGCGTTCTCTCGATGGACGTTCCGTGATACGTCCGGTGGTGCTGTATGGACAAGATCGTCGTCGAAGGTGGCTCTCGTCTCGTCGGTAAGATCCCGATCAGCGGCGCCAAGAATGCCGCGTTGCCACTGCTCGCCGCGGCGCTGTTGCCGACGGGCACGTCGACGTTCAAGAACGTGCCGCAACTCGCCGACGTGCGCACCATGGCCAAGCTCCTGCGCATGCTCGGCTGGGAGGTCGACGGCACCAAGACGCTGGCGATCACGGCGCCCGAGGGCAAGAACCGCAAGAAGCTCAAGCTCGAGGCACCGTACGAGCTGGTCAAGACGATGCGCGCGAGCGTGCTCGTGCTCGGTCCACTGCTCGCGCGATACGGCAAGGCCCGCGTGTCGATGCCGGGCGGGTGCGCGATCGGCGCCCGTCCGATCGACCAGCACCTCAAGGGCCTGCAGGCGATGGGCGCGAAGGTCACGCTCGACCACGGCTACGTCGAGGTCGAGTGCAAGCGCCTCAGGGGCGCGACGATCGTGCTCGACGTGCCCACCGTCACCGGGTGCGAGAACTTGATGATGGCGGCGGCGCTCGCGAAGGGCCGCACGGTGATCGAGAACGCGGCGCGCGAGCCCGAGATCGAGGAGCTGGCGCTCGTCCTCAACAAGATGGGCGCGAAGATCCAGGGCGCGGGGACGTCGATCATCACGATCGAGGGCGTCGACGAGCTGTCGCCGATCGAGCACGCGATCATCCCCGATCGGATCGAGGCGGGCACGTTCGCGGTCGCGGCGGCGATGACCCGCGGGGACGTGCTCCTCGAGGGCGCGCGGCCCGAGCACCTCGACGCGGTGGTGGCGAAGCTGCGTGCCTCGGGCGTGACGGTTGCCGCGGAGGCGGGCGGGCTCCGCGTGCGCGGTGGTGGCGAGATCAACGCGGTCGATCTCGTCACGCAGCCGCATCCCGGATTTCCGACGGACATGCAGGCGCAGTTCATGGTGATGGCCTGCATCGCGAAGGGGCAGTCCGTGATCAAGGAGATGATCTTCGAGAACCGCTACATGCACGTCCCCGAGCTCGGGCGGATGGGTGCGGACATCACGATCGATGGCCGGACGGCCGTGGTGCGCGGCGGTGCGAAGCTGACCGGCGCGTCGGTGATGGCCACGGATCTGCGCGCGTCGGCGAGCCTGGTGCTCGCGGGCCTCGTCGCGTCGGGCAAGACCGACGTGCTGCGCGTCTATCACCTCGATCGCGGCTACGAGTCGATCGAGAAGAAGCTGCGTGCCTGTGGCGCGAAGATCAAGCGAGTGAAGGATTCGTGAGCGGGTTCCGACGTAATCTCGACGTATGATCGACACGCTCTGGTGGATGCTGGTCGCCGCCATGCTGGTGCCGGCGCACCGAGTGGCGTACCAGCAACCCGGCAAGGTCCTCGCGGCGCTCGTCGCGGTCGAGGGAACCGCGGTCGCGATGATCTTGCTCGCGACGGCGAGCGCCGATACCTGGGTCGGGATCGCGCAGGAGGACGGGACCGTCGAGTGGGCGACGTTCCTCGCGTTCGTCATGGCCGCCGGCTGGCTCGCGGTGGTCGTTCGCAAGACGTCGGAGTCGTGGTGGTTCAAGGGCGCGTGTCTCTTGCTCGCGGTGTTCTGTCTCGTGGTCGCGGGTGAGGAGATCTCGTGGGGACAGCGGCTCCTGGGCTTCAAGCCGCCGGAGGTCTTCCTCGAGCGGAACTTCCAGCAGGAGCTGAACCTCCACAACCTGCTGATGAACGAGCGTGGGCTCGGATTCAAGCTCGAGTCCAAGCACCTCGTCAGCGCGATCGCGATCGGGTTTGGCTTCGTGTGGCCGGCGCTCGTCCGGCGACCGCGGTTTCGCGTGTTCGCCCCGCTCGCGCCGCCGATCGTGCTCGCCCCGGTGTTCCTCGGCGTGGTGGCGGCCTTGAGCTCGTACGGTGTCGAGCTCACGGGGGAGGGCGCCGAGCTGATCCTCGGCCTGCTGTTCCTCGCGTCGGCGGTCGTCGTCACCGACCTGCGAGCTCGCGTCGCGGTCGCGCTACTCGTCGCGCCGCTGGCGCTGGGCGCGGTGACGTCCGTGGTGATGACGAGGGTCGTGTTCGGCAGCGACGAGGAAGGCCAGCGGATCGCAGCCGAGGAGCTCGGGCTGCTGCGGGCCGACGTGATGAAGGGCGCCACGGAGAAGCTGAGGAAGCGGTCGATCCACAAGCGGCTGTACACCGCCACGCTCGACGGTTACTTCCGGCTCGCCGGCGGCATGTACCTGGCCGGTGGGGGCACTCCGGCGGAGCCCGGCGCTGCGGTGCCTCGCACCGACCGGCTCGGCTACTTCCTCGATCCGTGGAACAACCCGTACTGGGTGAAGTTCGACAAGCGCTCGAAGGCCGGGGCGATCTACTCGTTCGGACCGAACCGCCGGCGCGATGTCGACCTCGACGAGGACGGAGGCGATCGGGGCGATGACCTGCTCGTCGACTTCGAGCTCGAAGACCGCGTCGATCGGCCGGCCGACGATCAGCCCGACGAGTGACGCCTACGGGACACTGATCAACGCGACGATGCGGACGACGACGGGCACCAGATCCTCGGAGTCACGCGTCACGACGGGAACCGTGACGCCACGCGCGTGGAGCTCGATCGCCTCCGCTGGCGACGAGACGATCGCGCGGATCTCGCCGCCCTTGCTCGCGCGTACGGCCGCGTCGACGTCCGGCAGCGAGGCAGGCGCGAAGCCGGCGCCGGCGAGCACGGCCGCGAGCTGGGCATCGGGATCCCCACCCGGGAGCAGCACGACCATCCCGAGCGTATCCTCGCTCGGCGCGAGCTCGCGCAGCGCCGACACTTCCTTCCCGAGCATCCCGAGCGCGCGCTCGATCGACGCGAGGTAGGTCTGGATGTCCTCGCCGCGCGCCGCACGCCGCCGGAGCAGGGCGAGGTTGCCGGCGATCGCCTGCAGCAAGTTGTTGAGCTCGTGCGCGGTCCCGCCGGCGAGCGAACCCACGGCGCGCAGCCGGCTCTGCTCGGCGGTCAGGGCATGGGTCATGGCCTCCTTGTCCGCGACCGCCCCCTCGTAAGCGACCTCCATCCGCGCGTTCGCCCACATCCGCATCCCGACGAACCCCGCTGCGGCGGCGCTCGCGACCGCGATGATCCACCACTCCGCGCCCCCGAGCCGGCCCAGCGCATCGGCGGACAGCGCTCCGAGCGCGACCATCGTGATCGCGCCGACCAGCCCATTCCACGATGGCCCATCGCGCTCCAGGTCTCCACGCGCGGGCACCTCGAGGAGCGCGCGCTCCTCGAAGGTCGCCCACCAGACCGAGAGCATCCCGATCACCCACAAGGTGTCCTCGATCCCGGTCTGGTAGACGGAGGTCAGCACCTTGGCGCCGTACAGGAGATCGACCGCGGCGAACACGAGGTGAGCCCAAACCAGGATCGCGAGGACGTTCCTGCGCCCACTCCACGAGCCGCGACCGAGCGTCACGAGGCCGACGAGGACCACCGCGAGATAGAACCCGGGGTAGCCGATCGCGACGAAGACGTAGGGAGAGCCTTCGCTGCTACGGATCGGTCCCGCGAGGATCAGGGTCCCGACGATCGCGATCGTCGCCGTCACGATCCCGAGATCCGCGATCTGGCGCAGCTGGAGGGCGCGCGAGGGTCGGTTGCGCCGATAGAAGATCAGCGCCAGCGCGAAGCTCGGCGCGAGCCCGAAGAACGGCGCGTCGTACCAGCTCGGCGCCGGCGCGACATCTCCGAGCACCAGCTCGCGGACGCTCCAGATCAGCGCCGCCGCCCACCACGCCGCGACCCCGGCACCGGTCGCCATCCAGGCGGTCCGGATATGACGCTCCGGCGATCGGAGAGCGGTACGAAAGCTCGCGATCGCGGCGATCGCGCTGACCGTGAGCAGCTCGAGATCGGTCCACACGTGCTCCGCGTACGTGCCGCTGCCGAGCGCGCGGACCACGACCGTGTGCAGGGCAGCGCCACCGGTGATGACGGCGATCCATCGTCGGCGGTTGACCGAGGCACGCATCATCGACCCGTGACGCTAACATCCTGCGCCGACGTGGGTTCGATCGAAGGTGCGGCGAAACGCTTCCCACGCGCGGGCGATCGCATAGGCTCGGCAGGTGAGCCGGCCGATCATCCTCGCGCTGCCCAAGGGCCGCATCCTCGACGAGACTGCCGCGGTGTTCGCGCGCGCCGGCCACGATCTCTCCCCCGTGTTCGGAGATTCTCGCAGGCTCGTCCACGAGTGCGGGCCGATCCGCGTGCTCGTGCTCCGCAGCTCCGACGTGCCGACCTACGTGGCGCACGGGGCGGCCGATGCCGGCGTCGTCGGCAGCGACGTGCTCGACGAGGAAGGCCGCGATCTCTACGAGCCGATCGATCTCGGGATCGGCCGCTGTCGGATGATCGTCGCCGAGCGCGCGGATCATCGGATCGACGAGCGAGCCCAGTCGCACCTGCGGATCGCGACGAAGTATCCACGCACCACCCGCGCGTACCTGCATCGCAAGGGCATCACCGCCGAGGTGATCGAGCTGTCGGGTGCGATCGAGCTCGGGCCGCTCACCGGCCTCTGCGACCGCATCGTCGACATCACGCAGACCGGCGAGACGCTGCGCCAGAACGGGCTCGTCGAGGTCGATACGATCGCGGAGGTCAGCTCGCGGCTCGTCGTCAATCCGGCGCGGCTCAAGCTCGACGGCGATCGGCTCGGCGCGCTGATCGACGCCCTCGAGCGCGCCATCCACTAACGCCGGCGCGCCACCGTTCGAATCGGGCGACAACCGACCCAGGTTCGCGATAGAGACGAAGCGATGCGCCACGTCCTCGTCGTACTTCTCCTGGTGCCGGGCGTCGCGATGGCGCAACCGGAGCCCACCGATCCCAGACCAGCCGGAGCTCCGGCCCGGCCCGATCCCGTCGCGACCCCCGCCATGGCGACCGTGCCGGTGACCGCCACGGCGAGCACCACCGTCGATGGGGCGGTCGCCGCACCGGGCCCCGACCTGACGAGCAAGTGGTCGGGTGCCGGCAAACCGCCGCCCGGGGGCTGGCGCGTGATGCTGTCGGATCTCTCGGTGCTCCGCTTGAACCCGCTCGGCATCGAGACGCGCGGACGGTTCGGCATGCAGAAGCGGCTGTATGCGTCCGAGACGAAGCTCGGGATGAACAACTTCATGTTCCTCGGCGTGTATCCCAAGCTGAACCCGGCGAGCGCGCACCTCGCGGCCGGCGGCGAGATCCAGCCGGTCGCGATGTTCAACCTGCGCGCGACCGCCGAGGTGCAGAAGTACTTCGGCACGTTCGGCTTCCTGCAGTCGTTCACGTCGCCCGATGCGAACTACTCGGACAACCGGCTCGCGGATCTCGAGACCGTCCCGGGGTTCGAGCCGCAGGCCGCCACGGCGTTTCATGTCTCGGTCCAGCCGCTGCTCCAGGCGAAGGTCGGCCCGGTCGCGATCCGCTCGCTGTTCCAGCTCGACTACTGGGACTTCAAGCTCCGCGCGGGCGACACCGCCGCCTACGAGGCGACGTTCGATACGCTGCTTCCGGACCAGGGCTTCACGATCTCGGCCGACACCGACGTCCTCTATACGGGGCGTCCCGGGCTCGCGATCGGCCTGCGCCACACGTGGGTCCAGCCGATCTACAAACAACGTCACTTCGATGATCCCGACCTGTCGGCCGCCGAGAACACGGCAGAGCTCGAGGCGTACGACAACGCCAACGCTCACCAGCGTGTGGGGCTGTTCGCCGCGTACACGCTGAAGGATCGCGGCCCCTCGAAGTTCAACAAGCCGACGGTGATCCTGATCGCGTCGTGGTACCTCACGCACCGGTTTCGCACCGGCGCCCCGGACCTGATGCGGCCCGGCGACACCGGCGATGACTTCACCAGCCGAGCGTTTCCGTACCTGCTCGTCGGCTTCGCATTCGAGTCCGACTTGATGGCCGTTCGATAGCAGGCGGCTCCGCGCGATGCGTTGACGCGCCGTGCCGTGTACTATCTGCGGTGCGGTGTCGTCTGACCTTCGTCCGTTCGTAGCCGAGGAAATCCGGCTGCACCCTCGGGTCGCCTACCAGGGCATCCTGTCGGAGGAGGGCGCCGCCACGCGTGTGGCCGCGGCGCTGCCACCGCTCGCCCGATTCCGCCACGACTATGCCGGCGCGATCTCCGTCGTCGATTGGGATCACCGGCTGCCGTCGCAGAACCTCGTGCTGCGCGTCTACGGCTACTACGGCGAGGATACGCTCGAGGCCGGCCACGAGGCGTTCGACGATCGGCTCGAGCAGATCGCCGAGCGCGACAAGTATCCCGAGTTCGACGTCCCCGACTTCGACGGGCTCGCCGCCGACGAGGCCTACGAGATCGAGCTGTCCCCGACCGGGCAGATCGGACGCTGCCGGCTGACGTCTGCCTGGCGGCGCACCGTCGCGTCGCGCGATGCAGCGGCGGCGGTCACCCTGGTGCAGACCTGCGACGAGTACCAGAAGCTCGTCTCGGCCTCGCCGTCGCGGCCGACGTACCTCGGGGACCTCGAGGCCGTCTCGTGGACCCCGCCGTGCGAGACCGAGCACCAACGCTGGACGCTCGACGTCTGGTACCTGCTCGCGTTCGATGGCCGGATCGGATCGGGGCGCAGCTTCCTCGCCGACCTCGACAGCAAGCAGATCGTCTCGGTCCGCGACTTCTCGGTCCGTACCGGCTAGCCGACACGGGAAAGCTCTGGTCCGCGAGTTGATGCGGCACGAGCCCGGCACGGTGATCTTCGGTCATCGCGCGCCGGACGATTAGGCTTGTATGAGCCCCCCCGGGGTGTATTTTCCGCGCCCAGAAGGAGCCTGCATGTTCCTGCGTTCGCTTGCCCTGATCTCGTTCGTAGCAGTCCCACTCTTCACCGGTGCTTGCGGTCCATCAGACGACCGTGAATGCACCGCTGCCAGCACGGACCTGCTGACGGACCCCTCGAACTGCGGCACCTGCGGGAACGTCTGCGCCGACGGCTTCTCCTGCGTGGCCTCCGCGTGCATCCCGGGCTCCTGCCAGCCCGGTGCGGTCGAGGAGTGCTACACGGGGCTCCCCGAGACTCAGGACGTCGGGCCGTGCAAGTCCGGCATGCGCACCTGCGACGCGACCGCTACCTGGTCGAGGTGCAGCGATGTCATCCCGGTCGGCGAGGACTGCAGCAACGGCGTCGACGACAACTGCAACGGCATGGTCGATGACGATATCGACGCCGACGGCGACGGCTTCACCTCGTGTGGCGGCGACTGCTGCGACTCGACCGAGTGCTCCAAGCCAGAGCTCGTCAACCCGGGCTCGTTCGATGCCGCGGGCAACACGATCGATGACGACTGCAACGGCGTCGCCGACGACACGCTCCTGCTCTGCGACCAGGCGATGACGTCGAACACGGCCAGCGCCCTCGACTACGCGAAGGCGATCGACATCTGCCAGGTCACCACCGACGTCGAGAAGCGGTGGGGCGTCATCAGCGCCACCATGACGCTCACCGACGGCACCGGCTCGCCCGACCCCGAAGGCCACTCGATTCGTCCGAGCTTCGGCCCCAACGTCCTCCCGCAGGGCGGCGTCAGCCTCGCGATCCTGTCCAGCGGCGGCGCCGCGGCGAAGACCGATGTCAGCCCCGGCTATCACGACTGGGTCAGCTACACCCACCTCGGAGCCAACACCGCACCGTTCCCGGCGGACTTCCTGGCGGCGAACGGCGGCGTGCTGCCGAACGCACCGGGCTGCCCCGATCCGACGGGCTCCATCGCGAACGATCCGACGATGCTGACGCTGCGCGTCCGTGTCCCGACGAACGCGAAGTCGTTCAAGCTGTCGTCGAACTTCTACAGCGCCGAGTTCCCCGAGTGGACGTGCAGCTCGTTCAACGACTTCTTCGTCATCCTGCTCGACTCGACGTACATGGGCGACCCCGCGAACCCGGCCGACAAGAACCTCGCGTTCTACCAGCCGGCGGGCACCACGACGAAGGTCCCGGTCGGCGTCAACCTCGGACACGGCAACACGGGTCTGTTCACGCAGTGTGTCAACGGGACGACGGGCTGCAACGGCTTGCCGGGCACCATCAGCACGTGCATCGGGACCACCCAGCTCGCCGGCACCGGGTTCGACGATGCGAGCACGAGCTGCGATCCGGGCAGCACCGAGGGCGGCGCGACGGGCTGGCTCGTCACCAGCGGCAACGTGACGCCGGGCGAGATCATCACGCTCCGCATCGCGATCTGGGACACCAGCGATCACGCGTTCGACTCGATGGTCGTGGTCGACGGCTTCCAGTGGTCGACCGAGGTCGCCCAGCCGGGCACCGTCATCTTCAAGGGCGAGCAGCCGTAAGCTCGTCGCCAGCGCGCGCGCCCCAAGGCCCTGCCGAGCTCCTCGGTCAGGGCCTTTGTCGTCATGTGTTATCGCCGTGAAACTCCCATTCGCACATCCCCTCAAAGACATGATGCTCTGTCCGTTGCGCCTTCAACGAAAGGGCGAGGATGGCAGCGGCGTGTGGTCCTGGTGCGTACGCTTCAAGCGACCGCCCAAGATGAGAAACATTCATAAGTTGGAGAGTGCGCTCGCGGCTATCGCAAAGGAGGTCAGTAGCCTCCACGACGGACCGATGATCAGCCGCGAGGCGGAGGTGAAGGTACGTCTTTTACGGTTGCCGGGATCGACCGTTCACTGGAGCGTCACAATCGAAACGCTGCCCGGTGAGATCGAGCACGGGATTGCGTTCTCGTGCTGGGTACTCGGCTACCTAAATCAGTTATGGGAGATCGAGGATCTCCAGGGAGTGCCAAAGGCACTGCACAGCATGTTTGATTGGAAAGCCCGCCCGTTCGAAGAGCTTTCGCCAGAGTTCCTCAAACGTTTCCCCAGCTGGTTGAGAGCGCCATTGCGTACAAGGAGAAGCCGTGTTGCTTGAAGGTCACGCCACGCGTCGATCTGTGGCTCTGTAAGAACAGCCTGAGCGAACGAACAACGACGTCGCAGCAGTCACGAGACTTAGCGAACCTGCCTTCGGTGGAGGCATTGCGCTAGGTCGACAGCAAGTACGTCCCGAACGTCCGCCAAATCAACCGTACCGAGCTCGGCAGCCATCGACGTCATCACAGACGACTCGAAGCCGCAGGGATTGATCCGGCCGAAGTAACTCAGGTCCGTCGTGACGTTGAGGGCGAGGCCGTGGAACGTGACCCACTTGCGGCACGCGATACCCATCGAGCACAGCTTCTTGCGGCGCTCGGGAGGGCCGCACCACACGCCGGTCTTGCCCGGCTCGCGATCGGCGGCGAGGCCGAAGCGCTGGCACGTCGCGATCACGGCTTCCTCGAGGTTGCGCAGGTAGCGATGGAGGTCGCGCTCGCCCTCGCCGAGCAGCACGATCGGATAGGCCACGATCTGCCCGGGGCCGTGATAGGTCACGTCGCCGCCGCGCTCGATCTCGATCACCTCGACGTCACCGGCCGCGAGCACGTTGCCCGCCGCCTCGCGTCGCCGGCCGAGCGTGAACACGTGCGGATGCTCGACGAGGAGCAGGGTATCGGGAACGGTCCCGGCCTGCCGTTGCTCGACCAGCGCGAGCTGCCTCGCCCAGGCGTCTCGGTACGAGGTCATGCCGAGATCGACGACGCTCCACGGAGTCACTCGTAGCGGTTACCACGAATCGGCCGCTCGAGCGGCGATCGGTCACTCGCGCATCAGGTCGAACACGAAGGGCTGGCCGCAGTTGTGCCACGACGCGAAGTACGTGAAGTGGAGCCTCGTCGCGTCGACGACCAGCGAGGTGAGCGCACCGACGGGATCGCCGTTGAAGACGTTGATGTCGGCCCAGGCGCCTTCGGTCGGCGAGGTCGAGAGCACCGACAGGCGGCGATCGGGATGCGGGCCATCCCCGCCGTAGTAGAAGGCGACGCAGAACGGGTCGTCGTCGCACTCGGCCCAGTACGTGCCGTCCGGGTAGATCCAGAGCGAGACCTCGTAGGGCGAGGTGAACTCCGGTGGCGACACCGTGCCTCGCCACTTGCCGACGAGCTGCGAGTGGACCTGCGCGATCGGCGTCCGTGGCGTGCAGTCGTACGCGCCGCCGACGCACTTGCACGTCGAGCCGGGCACCGAGTAGCCACAGGTCGTGGCCTGCGGGCACTCGAGGGTCGAGGTCCCCGAGCACGAGGAGCCTTCGAAGCTGCAGCTCTTGCCGCGCGCCGGCTCGGCGTCACACAGCTCGGCGGGCGCGTCGAGGCACTGCTCGCTGGAGCACACCGCCGCGGCCGAGCGGCAAGCGCCGGCACACTGCGCGAACTGCGTGCCCTGGCCGTGGCCCGGAAACTCGACCGCGAACGGATCGAAGGCGACCTTGTACAGCTTGCCGTCCTCGCAGCGCGCCATCGTCTGACCGAGGGGTGGCTCGGTATCCGGATGCGGACCGGAGTCGGCTCCCGGATCGGCATCCGGAGGTGTCTCGTCCGGGCTCGACTCGAAGTAGAGCGAGCACGCGGAGGTCAGGGTGAAGGCGAAGGTGATCGCGACTTGACGGAGGCGCACGCGGAGCACCACAGCAGGAACCGGACCACCCCGGCGCGGCTGTGATTCTCGATAGCTGCCCCGTCGAGGAGTCCCGGACCGCGACGCCGCAGTCAGGTTTGTCGATTGATCACGTGGATCGCTTCGCCGAGCGCGACCGCGGCGGCTTCCATCAGCGCCTCGGAGAGCGTCGGGTGCGGATGGATCGTGAGGCGGAGGTCATCGGCGACCGCGCCCATCTCGATCGCGAGGGCGGCCTCGGAGATGAGGTCGCTCGCACCGTTGCCGACGATGTGGACGCCGAGCAGCTCGCCGGTCTTGGCGTCGGCGATGACCTTGACGAACCCGTCGGTGTCGTTGACGGAGAGCGCGCGGCCGAGCGCGGCGAACGGGAACTTGCCGACCTTGAGGGTGTGGCCCTTGGCCTTCGCTTCGTCCTCGGTCAGGCCGGTGGTCGCGATCTCGGGATCGGTGAAGACGACGGCAGGGATGGTGCGGACATCGAACGCCGCCTTGTGGCCCGCGATGACCTCGGCGACGACCTCGCCTTCCTTGGTCGCCTTGTGGGCGAGCATCATGCCGCCGATCAGGTCGCCGATCGCGTGGATGCCGCCGACGTTGGTGCGGAGCTGATCATCGGCGACGACGAAGCCGCGCTTGTCGACGATGACGCCGGCCTGATCGAGGCCGAGGTGCTCGCTGTTGGGGCGCCGACCGACCGCGAGCAAGATCACATCGGTGTCGATCGCGGCGGTCTTGCCGCCGGGGAGCTCGACCGTGAGGACGGCGCGGTCGCCCTTGTCCTCCCAGCTCCTGGCCTTGGTGTCGAGCATGACCTCGACGCCGAGCTTCTTGAGCTTGCGCGCGACCACGCCGACGCAGTCCTTGTCCATCGTGCCGAGCAGATTTGGAGTGGCCTCGACGACGGTGACCTTGGTGCCGAACTTCGCGTAGACCATGCCGAGCTCGAGCCCGATGTAGCCGCCGCCGATCACGATCATCCGGCCGGGGACGGCTTCGAGCGCGAGCGCGCCGGTCGAGTCGATGATCCGCTTCTGATCGATCTTGAAGCCGGGGATCTCCATCGGGCGCGAGCCGGTGGCGAGCACGACGCTCTTCGCGACGATGGTCTGATCGCCCTTGCTGGTCCTCACCGTGATGCGGTGGCCATCGGGGCCGGGCTTGCCGAGCGTGGCCACGCCCTCGACGATCTCGACGCCGTTGCCCTTGAGCAGCGTGCGGACCCCGCCGGTGAGCTTGTTGACGACGCCACCCTTCCAGGTCTGCAGCTTCTTCATGTCGAGCGTCGGCTTGCCCGCGATCGTGATCCCGATGTCGTCGACGTGGCCGAGCTTCTCGAACATCTTCGCGGCGTGGATGACGGCCTTCGACGGGATGCACCCGACGTTGAGGCACACGCCGCCGATGTACTCGCGTTCGATGATGCAGGTCTTGACCTTGAGCTGACCGAGCCGGATCGCGGCGGGATAACCACCGGGGCCGGCTCCGATCACGACGGCGTCGAAACGTTGCTCTGCCATGGGCGTCTTCTACCACGAGCAGGCGGACGGCAAGCTCAGCGGTCGAGCATCATGCGCTCGAGGGTCGCGCGGAGGGTCTTCGTATCGCACGGCTTGCCGAGGAGCGCGTCGACGGCGGCGGTGGCGTAGCCGGAGATCAGCGTCTGCCTACCTCCACCGAGCGCACACCAGATCAGCGCGCCGAGACTTCCTTGGTCACATCCGTCAGCTTGAGATCGGCCAGCTGGTTCTGGAACTTGACGCGGGTGAGCATGAGCTGCTCCTGGGCCTCGACGAGCGCGATCGTCGCCTTCTGCGTGCGTTCGGACATCTCGACGAGCTTCTGCCGCAGCGCCGCCATCAGCTCGCCGCCGGTCCGCACGGCCTTGAGCGTCACGACCTGCGCGTGGAGCTCGCCCGACCGCGAGCGGTACTCGGAGAGCTGCGCGCGCAGGGTCTCGATCTTGTCGACGAGGTCGGCGCCCCCTCGATGGGTCGCGAGCAGGGCCTCGACCTGCAGCTTGAGCTGCGGCGACGCTTTCGGCTCGTGGATGAACACCTTCATCATGCCGAGGACCTCTGCCGATCCGAGGTCGAACGTGCGCTGTACGGGCGTCGCCTCGGCCACCGTCACGTGCTTCGTCTCGCCGGCGGCGAGCCGGACCTCGAACAGGTGCGAGTCGCCGACCCGGGTGAAGTCCTTCGGGTGCTCGACGAGCGACCAGCCGCTCTCGAGGCGGTGGCGCAGGTAGACCGTGGTCGGGATCGTGAGCCGGCTCGTGACGCTGAAGCGCGTGTCACGCCGGTGCTGGACCTCGGCGGTGAGCACGCCGCGCTGCACGGTGACGAGCTTCGCGATCTGATCCTGCTCGGATCCGGTGCGCTCGATCACGACCTGCTTGTCGAGCGCAAACGGCACGACGACCACGCCGTGCGGCGGCACGGGCTCGGTGATCCCCTCGCCGATGAACTTGCCGTCGCCGTACACCGTCACCGGGCCGGGCTCGAGCGTGTCGGCCGTCGGGTTATCGAGGCGCACCGACTTGAACGCGAACCGCTTGTCGCCGCGATCGGAGATCGGGTCGTACAGGTAGACGACGCCGCCGGTGGTCTCGCGGTGCACCATCGCGACCATCGCGCTCGATCCCGCGCGGACCGTCATCGGGCGCTCCGCGATGAAGTGGCTCTCGCCGACCGGCGTGTCACCCGGGGTGATCCGCGAGGCCGGTGGGGCGATCGCCGACTCCGGCTTCGTCTGCGGTGCGACCGCGAGCACTCGCACCGTATCGGGCTCGCCGGGCCCGATCTTCGGGACGATGTGGATCTTCGTCGCGGCGATGCCGTCGTCGACCAGCTTGTTCTTGACGGCCGTGCCACGCGCGACGGCGAGCTGCTCGGTGCCGGGTGCGCCGTGGACCTCGATGACGACGTCCCTCTTGTCCCTGGTGACCTTCGCGACGATCGCCTTGAGCTTGTCGTCGCCGCGCTTCGTCGGCGGTGGCGCCTTCGTCGGCTCGGAGGAGGGACCCGCGCTCGAGCCGTCCGCCTGGACTCCCGCGGCCGAGCCGAGCGTGTTCTCGAACGTCCGGCGGCGCTTGGGGATGTTCCTGGTGTAGTTCCTGTCGAGCGTGATGCCCTGGGTGGTGGAGGTCGGATCGATCGTCGGGGCGGAACCGCTGATCCGGATCACCTCGCCGCCGCCCGCTTGCTGATCGATCCGCTGGAACACCGAGGTGGTCTTGCCGACGCCGACCGCCACGCCCGAGCGCTGGAGGGTGCGGTCGGCGTAGTAGAACGTGACCTGGTACTGGCCCGGGGGCAGGTCCGGTAGCTGGTAGTGGCCTTGCTCGTCGGTGATGGCCGTCTGCGATCCTTGCAGCGACGGGCTCGTCGCGACGACCGTGACGCCCGGGAGCTTCTCGCCGGTCCTGGTGTCGGCCACCACGCCTTGCACCACCCCGGTGGTCGGGCCTGGCGCAGCATTTCGAGTGCTGCCGAGGTCCCCCGAGTTGCTGCCGAAGGCGGTGCCGGTCGTGTTGATCCCGTCGACGACGTAGACGTTCTCCCCCGTGCTCGTCCCGCTGAGCGAGGTGCCGAGCTTGTCGGGCTGAGAACCCGTTCGGCCCGCTACGTTTGGCCTCTCGGTGCCGGCCGGCGCGGGGCGCACCTCGTCACCGGTCATCGCGACCAGCTCCTCGGCACCGGTGTTGTCCGAGTACGGCGAGACGCCGACGGGAGGCGCGATCGCGAACTTCTCCTCACCCTGCAGGAGGTCACGGTCGACCGTGCGCACGCTCCACAGGTCGTAGCGGAACGCGAGCGCCGAGCTCGCCCCGACGCCGACCAGCACGCCCTTCCAGTCCTCCGTCGTGGTGTTGTCGACGATCGCCCAGCCCTCGAGCATCACCTTGCCGTCGTTGCCGACGACGACGCGATAGCTCGGCTTCCACGCGGGCGCCTCGGTGACGTACGTGAGCAGGACGTTGGCATGCTGCAGGTCGGGCGTCTCGAGCAGCATCGTCAGGTAGCTGCCGTCGGTGTCCTGGTTGCGCGGGATGCTCACCGACAGCGGCTTGCCCGACGCCCGATCGACCACGGTCAGCGACTTGAGGAAATCGTCGACGCGTTCGCGCGGTACCCGGACCGTGACCCTGCCATCGACGACCGTGGCCTTGCGCTCGTAGAACGCCACGCCATTGCGATAGATGACCACGCGGCCGAGCACGCCGCCGTCGACGTGCGAGTTGCCGCGGTGATGGCAACCGGCGAGCTCGCCGGCGAATAGCACCAGCATCGCTGCCAGCCAAGCTCTGTTCTTGCGCATGGGACATCTACGCGCGCGCCACGTCGGAGCACCACGGCTCGCTGCTGACCAGTCGTAGCGCTCGCGACGGCGATGCGGTGTCGCACCCCGGGCGCTGTCGCATGCGTCAGTGATGATGCGCGGACTTCGCGCGTGGCGCTGCGGCCAGCTCGGCGAGCTGCTCGCGCAGGAGCCACGTCGGCTCCTCGAACACGTCGTCGATCAACGTCTCGAGCGCCGGCGAGCCGACGCCCTCTTGCCGCGCGATCGCCTCGCGGACGTCGACCTCGATCGCCTCGGCGAGCTGCTCGCGCTCGCCGGCCGCCAGCCAGCCTCGACGGAGGAGATAGATCTCGAGCCGGCGGATCGGATCGCGCTGGCCTCGCCACACGTCGGTGACCGACTCGTCGCGATAGCGGGATGGATCGTCCGACGAGGTGTGCGCGCTGACGCGATACGTGAGCAGCTCGATGAAGGTCGGGCCGTCCCCCCGCCGCGCCTTCTCGGCGGCGTGGTGGACGGCGTGATAGACCGCGAACACGTCGTTGCCGTCGGCGCGGAGCGCCTCGACCCCGTAGCCGACGCCCTTCAGCGCGATCGTCTCCGAGGCCGTCTGCAAGCTGCCGGGGGTCGAGATCGCCCACTGGTTGTTCTGGCAGATCAGCACGACCGGTGCCTTCGAGACGCCGGCGAAGTTCAGCGCGACGTGGAAGTCACCCTCGCTGGTGCCGCCGTCGCCCATGTAGCCGAAGCAGACCTTGCGATCGCCCGCGAGCTTCATCGCCATCGCGATCCCGACGGCATGCGGGATCTGCGACGACACGCACGACGACATCACGACGTAGTGGTGCGCGCGGTCGCACGGATGGCACGGCATCTGGCGACCTTTCGTCGGATCCTGGGCGTTGCCGAAGATCTGGGCGATGTATGAATCCAGCGTCAGGCCGCGGTACAGGCCGACGCCCGCCTCGCGCAGCGCGGGGACGATCCAGTCCTCGGGCTGGCTCACCGCCGCCGAGCCCACGACGGATGCTTCTTGTCCCATCGCCTCGCCGTAGAACCCGATGCGGCCCTGGCGCTGGAGCGCCATCATGCGTGCGTCGGTGACGCGGATGCGCAGCATGCCTTCGAACATCCGGCGCGCGAGCGCGCGATCGAAGGTGGCGAGCGCCGCCTCGTCGGTCGGCGTGCCATCCTCGCGCAGTAGCTGAAACAGACCGCGCGCCTTGGCATCATCACTGCCCTCGAAGTAGCTGAACGCCGCGTGCCGGGCCGGGGCGACAAGTGCCATCCGCGCAATCTAGCGGCGCGGCCCCGGCCCGTAAAGCCATCGACCCGTCGGGTGCCCCGTGCGCCTACGAATCGTGATGGGCGCCCGCGGGGTGGAGCACACCCGTCGGCGCACGGGCCGCGAGGACGAAACCGGTCGTCGAGCAATCCGGCTCGCGGGTCGCATCACCTGTCGGCAAGACGATGAAGACCCTGTGCGCGCTGATCTCGACCCTGGGCCTGGCAGCATGCGACCTCGACGACCCGATCGAGCGCGGTGCCGACGCTGCCCCGACCCCGACGGCCTTCACGATCCGGATCGAGAACATCGCGCCGTGGACGGTGCTGAAGTCCGGAACCCAGGCGTACAAGCTCGACGGCACGCAGGGAGTCGCCGGACCCGGCGAAGCGTTCGAGGTCACGTTCACCGCCCGCAGCGGTCACCGCCTCAGCTTCGCGACGATGCTCCGCGAGTCGAACGACTGGTTCTTCGGGCCGGACCCCCAGGGCATCCCGCTGTTCAGCGGTGGTCGCCCGATCTCGGGTGACGTCACGCCCTACGTCAAGCTGTGGAATGCCGGCACCGAGCTCGATCAAGAGCCGGCGGTCGGGGACGCGACGGCCGCGCGCCAGCCAGCCCCGGGGTTCGGCGCGGCGGACCCGGATCCGCGCGTTCGCGAGCTCGGCCCCCAGGTTCGGCTGGCCAGCGGCGCCGTGTTCTCCCGCCCGCCGATCGCGAAGCTGATCCGCGTGACGGTGACGCCCGGGCTCTACGAGACATTCACGCTGCGAATCGCGAACATCTCGACGGCGCAGACGCTGATGACGTCACGGGGTCCGACGGCGGTGCACCTGTCGCCGCTCGCGTGGACCATGCACAGCACGCGCACGTCGATGTTCGACGCGGCGCGCACGAACGGCCTCGAGCAACTCGCCGAGGACGGGCTGCCGGACGTGCTCGGTGCCACGCTACAGGCCACGAGCGGCTTTCCGACGCCGCTCTCGCCGGGAGTCTTCGCCGTCCACCGCGCGCCCGATCCGCTGTTCGTCTGGGGGCGGCGGGACTACGGACATGGCCTCGAGCCGCTCGCCGAGGATGGCGATCCGGTGCCGCTGCGGGATGCGCTGGCGGCCGGCGTCGTCGCGGTCGAGGCGAGCGGCGTGTTCGACACCCCCGTCGGTGCCGCCGCTCCGGGACCCGCGATGCCGGGGCAGGCCTTCGAGCTCGACGTGACCGCGGTACCCGGAGACGCCGTCTCGTTCGCCACGATGTACGCCATGTCGAACGACTGGTTCTTCGCGACCGACGCCGGCGGCATCGGACTGTTCGACGGTGACACGCCGCGCCACGGCAACATGACCGGCCAGATCGCGCTCTACGATGCCGGCACGGAGCTCGACGAGGAGCTCGGCGTTGGCCCCGCGACCGCGCCGCAGCAGCCGGCGACAAACACGGGGGAGTCGGATCGGACGCGATACGTCCGCGCGATCGACCGGGGGATCTACGCCGTGCCGGCGGGCGTCCACCTGCGGGTCACCCTCGAATCACGCTCGCGACGTACGCTCCGTGCGCCCGAGTAGACCGATCAACGCCTCGAGGATCGTGAACGGATGCGGCGGACACCCGGGCACGTAGAGATCGACCGGGACGGTGGAGTCGGCTCCGTTGTGGACCTGGTCGTGATCGATGTAGGGGCCGCCCGAGATCGCGCAGGCGCCGACCGCGATCACGATGCGCGGCTCGGGAACGGCCTCGTAGGTCTTGCGCAACGCCTCCTGCATGTTCGCGGTCACCGGGCCGGTGATCAGCAGGCCATCGGCGTGGCGGGGCGACGCGACGAACTGGATCCCGAACCGACCGAGATCGAACACCACCGTGCCGAGGACGTTCACGTCCGACTCGCACCCGTTGCAGCCGCCCGCGCTCACCTGTCGAAGCTTCAACGATCGTCCGAACAGGCGCCGGAGCTCCTCGCCGAGGCGGAGCTCGCGATCGCTCGATCCACCGGCCGATCCACCCGATCCACCGGCCGTGCTCGGCGAGCGCACGACGAGCCCCCCGCGCGCTCGCGAGGCGAGGCGAAAGTCGCGCGAGAAGGTGAGCGCGCCGTCGGGGCACGCATCGACACAGTCCGTACAGAACAAGCACCGTCCCATGTCGAGCGCGAGGTGTTCGGGATCCACGCTCAGCGCTTGGGTGGGACAGCTGTCGACGCACGCGCGGCATCCGTCGGCACACCGCGAGAAATCGAGCTCGGGCCGGCCGCGAAATCGCGACGGCAAGACGGGTTCGTCGTCGGGAAACCGGCTCGTGCGATGCCCCTGGTGTAGCCGTGCGCGGAGGATCTTCAGCATCGCCACCTCACAGGTCGTGACCGCAGTACGACAGGTTGAAGCTCTTGTTGCAGAGCGGGAAATCCGAGATCTGCTGGCCGCGAAGCGCCATCGCGAGGCCGCTCCAGTTGTGAAACGACGGATCGACGATCTTGTACGCGGCGAATCGCCCGCTCGAGTCCGTGATCGCGACGTGACAGATCTCGCCGCGCCAGCCCTCGACCAGCGACACGCTGACGTGATCGGGCTGGAGCTCGGGAACTCTCGAGGAAGTGGCACCTGCGGGCAGCACGAGCAACTCGCGACGGATGAACTCGACGGAGCGCTTGATCTCGAGGAAGCGGACGAAGGCGCGTGCGAACACGTCGCCGAACGACACCACCGACGTCGGCACGTGCGCGAACCGGTACCAGCCCGCCGGGTGTGACGTCCGGATATCGCGGTGGAGCCCCGAGGCGCGTGCGGCGAGGCCAACCATGCCGAGCTGCTCGGCGACCTCGGCGGTGACCCGGCCGGTCTCCTCGAACCGCGACTGGACCGAGGCCGTATCCCACAACAGGTGTGCGGCCTCCTCGGTGTCGCGCAGCGCGTGATCGAGCCGCGTGGTCATCTCGGCGACGAGCGGCGCGGCGAGATCGAAGCGGGTCCCGCCGGGCCGGACCAGGCTGCGTCCGAAGCGGCTGCCGCACAGCTCGGCGGTGAGGTTGAGGAAGTCGCCGCGCAGCCGACCGCAGAACGCCGCGGTCGGCAAGAACCCGACGTCGCCGGCGAGCGCGCCCAGATCGCCGACATGGTTCGCGAGCCGTTCGAGCTCGAGCGCGATCGCCCGCAGCGCGAACGCACGCGCCGGGACCGCCGCGCTCGACAGCGCCTCGACGGCCTGGCAGTACGCGGTCGCGTGGCCGATCGTGGTGTCACCGGCGAGCGTCTCGGCATAGTGGATGCTGCGCGCGTTCGGGCCGCCGACCAGCGCGCGCTCCACGCCACGGTGCTGGTAGCCGAGCGAGATCTCGAGGTGGAGGACGTTCTCGCCGTAGCACTGAAACCGGAAGTGACCGGGCTCGATCACGCCGGCGTGGACGGGCCCGACCGCGACCTCGTGCACCTCACCTCCGCCGATCGCGTAGAAGTCGGTGACGCCGACCGCCGGCCGCTCGCCCGGCCTGGTGGCCGGCCTGCCCGGCTCGAATCGAACGGGCTTGAGCCAGGGGTGTCCCTCAGGAATCACGCCCCACTGCTCGGCGATCTCGCGCTCGAACAGGTGGACCTCCGGACACGCGGGAGTCATCGAGGGGAACGTGGTGCCGTCGAGCTCGGTGCGTGCGAGCTCGACGAGCCCGTCGTCATCGGCCGTGAACACGACGACCAGCCCGAGGCGATCGGCGAGCGAGTGACCGAACAGCGCCGACACGCGTCGCTGCCGCGATCGCGCGCCGATGACGAGCCGGCGGAATCCGTCGACGTCGTAGCGCGGGACCCGTGCCAGCGGGCAGGCCGATGCGTTGGGCATCGCGGCCACCTCGCCGGTGATCGTGGTGGGCAGGACGAACACTTCGGCGCTCACGGCCGCATCTCCACGGAGGCGGCGGCGGTGTGGAGTGCTGACTCGAGCCACGGTGGGAGATAGACGCCGAGGAGCAGCACGATCGCGAGACAGCACACCGCCGGCAAGATCGTCAGCAGCGGCTCGCGCTCGCGCTTCGTCCCGGCCGCCGGGACGCCCTGCACGACGCTGATGACGACCGCGCCCATGCCGATGAACACCGTCGCGAGCAACGCGAGGAACAGAGCCGCGGCCCAGTACTGTCCCGAGTTGAACGCGGCCTGCAGGATCGCGAGCTCGCTGAGGAACAGGCCGAACGGAGGCGAGCCCGCGATCGCGAAGAACCCGGTGAGGAACAGGGCGCCCGATGCCGGCACGCGATGGATCGCACCGTGGACGTCCGCGGTGAGCTTGCTCCCGTACGCGCGATGGATGTTGCCGGCGGCCATGAACAGCACGCCCTTGCCGAGGCTGTTGTTCAAGAGGTGGAGCAGCGCGCCGTAGGTCCCGAGCCCTCCGATGCCGAGGCCAAACGCGATGATGCCCATGTGCTCGACGCTCGAGTAGGCAAGCATCCGCTTGAAGTCGCGCTGCCGGATCATGAACGCCGCGGCGACCCCGATCGAGATCAGCCCGAACGCCAGGAGCAAGTCGCGCGCGAGGTCACCGTCGCCGGCCGCGTTGGTGATCTGGAGGAAGCGCATGAGCCCGCAGAACGCGCAGGTCGTGACCCCACCCGCGAGCAGCGCACCGACGATGCCCGGAGCCTCGCCATACACGTCGGGCTTCCACGTGTGCATCGGAGCGAGCCCGATCTTGGTGCCGTAACCGACGAGCAGGATCACGAACGCCGAGTGCAGCCATGGCTTCGAGAGCTGAGCCGCGTCGCGAACCATGTCCTCGAACAACAGCGACGACGCGAGGCCACTGTGCAGCGCGGACGATGCGAGGAAGAACGAGCCGAAGAGCGCGAGCGCGATTCCGACGGAGCCGATCAAGAGGTACTTCCAGGTCGCCTCGAGCGATCGCGGGTTGCGCTGGAAGTAGATGAGCGGCGCGGCGACGAGCGTCGACGTCTCGATCCCGACCCACATCAGGCCGAGGTGGTGCGAGACCGCGACGAGCGACATCGTGCCGATCAGCGCGATCACGCAGGCACAGAACACCCGGTTCGGTAGCTTCGACCGGAGCTTGAGATAGGCCGGGATGTAGAACGAGCAGAGGAGGTACTGCGCGCTCAGGATCGCGAGGATCACGCGGCCGAGCGGGCCGAGCGTCAGCCAGCGATCGAGGATCGGCTCGGGTGGGGAGATCACGACATACGCGGTCAACGCCGCGTGCAGCACGGCGCCGGCCGGCACGAGCCACGGGCGAATGCGAGCCGGAGTCACCAGCGCGGCGGCTCCGAGGACGATCGGCATCAGGACGAGGACCAGCAGCACCGGCTATTCCTTGAGCTCGCTCAGCTCGGCCGCGTCGGTCGAGTCGAACTCGCGACTGACGTGGCTGATCATGATTCCCATCACGAAGATCGCGACGACGAGATCGAGCAGCACCCCGACCTCGACGAGGAACGGCATCGCTTCGAGGAGCCCGAGCCCCATGATGAAGATGCCGTTCTCGAGGATCAGGTACCCGACGACCTGCGTGATCGCCTTGCGTCTGGTGATGAGCACGACAAACCCAGTCAACACCGTGGCGAACGAGCTCGGCAGGATCAGGGCGAGCGAGCCCTGATGCGAGGCGGCGAGCGGGAGCGTCTGCGAGAACACGACCGAGAACGCCGTGCCGAGCGCGCCGATCACGAGCGATGGGATGAGCCCGATGAGCGGCTCGACGTCGCGAGCGATCGCGACATCACGCATCGCCTTGTAGAGCAGCCGAGGGATCACCACCGCCTTGATCCCGACGGCGACCACCGCGATCGCGATCACCTCGGCCGAGACCTTCTCGTGTGCGGCCACCGTCAAGATCCCGAGCGCCACGCCTTGCAGCGCGGTCGCACCGATCACCGCGCGCAGCCGGCTCGCGCCGAGCACGAACAGGTTCAGCAGCAACACGGAGACGAGGAGTGGATCGAACAGGCCGGTCATGGTTCACCTCGCCAGGAGGACGATCGCCAGCGCACACAGCAGGCAGGCAGAGAGCAGCAGCGCCGGCACGTGCGGCATCCGCAGCCGGGCCATCCCCGATTCGACCACGCCGACGACGACGGCGACGCCGAGCAGCCCGAACACGAACGCGAGCCACGCCAGCCACACGGGTTGGTCGAGCGGGACGACGACCCGCACGAGCAGCGCGGCGAAGATGAACAGCTTGAGCGCCGAGCCGTACAGGAGGACGCCGAACATCGGCCCGCTGTGATCGAGGACCATCACCTCGTGGATCATCGTGAGCTCGAGGTGCGTGTTCGGATCGTCGACGGGGATCCGGCTGTTCTCGGCGAGCAGCACGACGAAGAGCCCAGCGGCGACGAGCACCAGTGAGGCCGCAGCGACCGACCACATGGCCGCGATCTCCGAACCGAGGAAGCCCGACAACGAGAGCGAGCCGGTCGCGCGCGCGATCGCCATCAGGCCGAGGATGAACGCCGGCTCCGCGAGGCACGCGAACGTCGCCTCGCGTGCCGCGCCCATGCCCTCGAACGACGAGCCGGTGTCGAGCGCGGCTGCCATCGTGAAGAACCTCGACAGCCCGAGGATATAGGCGAGCGCCACGAAGTCGCCGTCGAACGACCACAGCGCCTGACCGTTGCCGAGCGGGACGAGCGTCGCGGCGACGAGCGCGGTCACCAGCGCGACCCCGGGACCTGCGAGGAAGACCCACGTCGTGGTGTGGCTGACAACGGAGTCCTTGCGAAGCAGCTTGAGGATGTCGTGATACGGCTGGAGCACCGGAGGCCCGACGCGTCCGGCGAACACGGCCTTCGTCCGTGCGATCACGCCGACGAGCAGCGGTGGCAGGACGAGGATCATCACCACCTTGCCGATCGCCTGCACGACACCGAAGCCGGTCATGGCAG
>Ga0299915_10000066_pt1 | contig 70973 bp, 65 predicted proteins | sample RVTome_13_FD_200263 | JGI IMG/M metagenome (GOLD analysis project Ga0299915, IMG submission 200263) | Soil microbial communities from uranium-contaminated site in the Upper Colorado River Basin, Wyoming, United States - RVT92D227 (version 2) ...
GGTTGTGCCTACGGTGTCGCGTTCGGCGCGTTGCTGTGCGCAGGCGGCGAGGCGGGTACCGAGGCGTCGAGCGTGGTCGAGCGCTATGATCCGGACGGGAGGGTCGTCGACGGTGAGGTGTTCGATCAATGGACGTCGCTACCCGACATGCCCGAGCTTCGTGCGGGTGTGCAGGGTGCAGTGATCGGCGGAAAGCTCTACGTGGTGGGTGGCTCGCTGTCGCGGATGTTCGAGCCGACCCATTCGATCCTCATATTCTCCATCGTCGACACCATCGACACCCCCTAGCTTGGGCCGCGGTAGATCGTTTCGCCGCGCGGTGCGTTCGGCTCTCCCGAGAAGGAAGGCGAACATGCGAATTCGATCGATCGCGATCTGCGCGGCAGCGCTAGCGCTAGGCACCGCCACGCGCGCGGAGGCGTTCTGTGGCTTCTACGTCGGGGGTGCCGGCACCGAGATGTTCAACAACGCGACGCAGGTCGTGCTCATGCGCCACGGCACCACGACGGTGCTGTCGATGCAGAACAACTACCAGGGCCCGCCCGACAAGTTCGCGCTCGTCGTGCCGGTGCCCGTGGTCGTCAAGGAGGCGCAGGTCAAGACGCTGCCGCGCGAGCTGTTCGGCAAGATCGACGTGCTCGGCGCGCCGCGGCTCGTCGAGTACTGGGAGCAGGACCCGTGCTACGTGCAGCCGTCGCGCGAGTACGAGGACGAGCCATCGATGGACTCCGAGTCGGTGACGACGTCCGACACCAGCGACGAGTCCGACTACAAGGAGTACAAGGTCCGCGTCGAGGCGAAGTTCTCCGTCGGCGAGTACGACATCGCGGTGCTGTCGGCGCAGGAATCGACCGGGCTCGATCGCTACCTGCGCGCGAACAAGTACGAGATCCCGAAGGGCGCCGAGCCGCTGCTGCGGCCGTACGTGGAGCAAGGCACCAAGTTCTTCGTCGCGAAGGTCGATCCGAAGAAGGTGCGATTCGAGCACGGCATGGCGACGCTGTCGCCGCTGCGCTTTCACTACGACAGCCCGGAGTTCGTGCTGCCGATCCGCCTCGGACTCGCGAACTCGAGCGGCGCGCAGGATCTGATCGTCAACATCCTCGCGCCGAACAACACGCGCTACGAGGTCGCGAACTATCCGAACATCACGATCCCGACGAACATCCGGGTCACCGACGAGGTCCGCACGCGGTTCGGCGAGTTCTACGCCGCGCTGTTCGATCACTCGCTGAAGGAGGTCCCGAACGCGGTGGTCACCGAGTACGCGTGGAGCGCGGGGAGCTGCGATCCGTGCCCGGGTCCCACGCTCGACGGCAACGACCTCGCCACGTTTGGCTCGGACGTGATCTCGACGATGTACAAGGGCGTCGATGCCTACGGCTACACGCTGACGCGCCTGCACGCGCGCTACGGCAAGGACATCACCAACGATCTCGTGTTTCGTGCCGTCGAGCCGATCACCGGCGGTAACGGCATCCCGAACGCGCAGGGCGAGATCGACAACCGGATCCAGCGCGGCGGCGGGAACATGTTCCAGGGCCGCTACGTGATCCTGCATCCGTGGACCGGCGCGACCACCTGCCCGTCGCCGAATCGCGGCAGGTGGGGTGGACCGCCGGATCAGCAGCTGGCGACGCAGGCGGCCACGAACCTCGCATTCGCGCCGCGCGGCAAGGTCGAGCTCGGGTCCCTCGTCGCCTCCGGCGTGCCGGCGATCGGCCTGCTCGGCAGCAAGGGCACGCAGCTACCGATCCCGCTGCGCCAGCAGCCCCATGGCTGTGGATGTCAGGCGCAAGGTGGCGCGGCGTCGGCGGGAGCGCTCGTCGTGCTCGGCCTGCTGCTGCGCCGGCGGCGGCGCAGGCTTTAACCTCCGGCCCGCGTCGCGTGTCTGGTCTCCACGTCCGTCACCTGGGGAGACTCATGCGCAATCCGTGGAAGCTGACCTCGTTCGCCCTAATCGCCCTGCTCGCCACCGCCATCGGTCGCGATGCCTTCGTGTCATCCGCCGACGCGGACGTCCAACCGAAGATGCACGCCGCGCTCGATCATCTGCGCTCGGCGGCGAAGGCGCTCCAGGAGGCTTCGAGCGACAAGGGTGGCCACCGCGCGAAGGCGCTCGGGCTGACCAAGGACGCGATCGATCAGGTCCAGGCCGGCATCAAGTTCGACAACCGCCACTGAGCTACGCGATCGAGCGTGCGGCGACCTGCTCGACCACGGGCGGGAGCAGGCTCGGTCCGATGAGCAACGGCATCGGCGGCTCGCCGCGCGCGATCTGTTGCCACGCGGTCGACCACACCGACCAGTAGAGCGGCTCGCGTCCGAACAGGGCGTGACGACCCGCGAGGTCGGGCAACCCACCATCGAAGCGCTCGCCGCGCACCGTCGGGGTGAGCTTGGCCGACCGCAGGTTGTAGACGGCCTCGGTGTCGTACGCGCGCGCGGGCCAGACGAGCAGGCCCTCGTCGGCGATGTCGTACGGTGGCGTTGCCTTCGAGTCGCCCTTCAAGACGTGCTCGACCTGCTCGCGCACGATCTCGACGCCGGAGAGCTTGTAGAAGCCCGAGAGCGCGATCTCGAAGATCCGCCGGTGGTGATCGTCGAGCTGCTCGATCCACGCGGGCTCCGGGATGCTCGCGACGAGCCAGCCCGACTGCTGCTCGAAGCGGATCGTGGTGCGCCCGCTCGCGATGCTCGGGCACACGAGCTCGATCTGCACGCGGTTCGATCCGATCTCGACGTGCGAGACGGCGACATCGGTCGGCTCGAACGAGGCGACCTCGTTGAGCATCGACACGAGCTGGCGATCGACGAACTTCTCGATCGATTCCTCGACGTGATGCAGGCCTTCCTTGTGCTTCGCGACGCCGCGTTCGTCGTCCTTCCACGCCGCGCGGCGGAGCTTCGTGAACAGCTTGGGGATCGTGCCCGAGTGAAACCCCGGCTTGAGGAAGGCCACCATCGACTCGCCGTGGTGACCGATCGCGAGCGGACCCAGCGCCTTCGGGCGGGTCGCGCGGTAGAGGCGCCAGTTCTCCTTGAGCTCCCAGACGAGGAACCCGGCGAGCCCGGGGAGCACGATGACGGTGAACCCGGCGAACGAGTTGCCGAGCGCCGACCCCATGAGCGGCGTCGCGAGGACCGCGACACCGTCGAACAGCGCCTGCAAGAACGGGATGATCAGCTTCGCGGCGACCGTCACCACCGGGAAGTGCTTGATCGGGTTCACCGTCGGCTCGATGAACAGGTTGATGTAGAGCCGCAGGATGTACGTGATGACGAACCAGATCGCGCCGAGCGCGCCCCGGATGACCAAGGTCACCGGCGACTGCCCGCTCTTGAATCGCAGCCATTCGTCGACGCGATAGATGCCTCGCTCGAACAGCTCGACGAGCCTGATGAAGAACTGGAGCAGGAGCTTCACCATGCCGGGCACGATCCGGGTCGTGAGCTGGCGGCTCGACCGTACGAGCCAGTCGGTGATGCGCTCCTCGGTGACGCGCCCGAAGCGCGAGTTCATCACGAGCATCGCGACGACGTAGACCACCCCCGCGATCGGGAGCCGCACCTGCGTGACGATCGGCAGCTCGAGGCGCGCCGGGATCGCGAGCAGCGTGATCGCCGCGGGGATCGCGGGGCGGATCACCCAGCGCATGACCTTGCTCTCGAGCACGAGATTGACGACCGGATGACGCCACAGCGCGAGCGGTGCATCGAACAGCAGGAGCCTGATCAGCCTCCACAGCTTGAGCGCGCACCAGATCGTCAGCGTCCGGAACGTCCGCACGTGCAGCAGCAGGAACAGGAACGCGATAGTGCCGGCGAGCGAGGACCTCGTCGCGATCTGCGGCTCGACGCCGGACAGCTTGTGAACCAGCGGCCCGATCATGTGCTGCAGGCCCTCGACCGCCGCGTACGCCCCGACGAACGGCAGCATCGCGTAGAGCGTCAGGAACCTGCCGATCGGCGTGCCGAACAGCAGCGACGAGATCTTCTGCAAGAACCGCATGTAGCTCTCGCCGCGCCGGTACACGCCGTCCATCGAGTACGAGAGCAGCTTGTCGCTGCGCAGGAGCTGGTCGCCGGTCTTGAGCTCGCCGAGCGTCAGGTCGGGCGTCTTCAGGTCGTTCTTCGAGATCGCGTCGCGGAGGTTGCCGAGCGAGAGATGGCCGACCGCGACCGCGCGATCGAGGAGCTCGTCGACGAGCTTCTTCTCGCCGACGCGCTCCGGGAGGCTGTGGGGATGGAGGTCCACCGCGTCGAGCGCGGCCTCGATCTTCGGGCGCATCACCTTGCGCACGTTGTTGTCGGCGCGCTCGGCCATCTCGTGGAGCGCATCGGCGAGCTCGGTGGACGGCACGCCGGAGGCCGGGCTCTTCGCCACCGCCGCGCGCAGGTGCTTCGCGATGCGGACCTCGCGCGTGGCCGGCAGCGCGCGGACGATCGGGCGCTTGCCGAGCGACAGCGCCCACGCGAACAAATCGACGACCTTGACCTCGCGCTCCGCGACCACGCACGCGGCCTGCACGTCGTGGAGCAGCCGAGCGCCGACGGAGAACCGCACCGAGCTCTGCCTCGCCGCGAACGACGCGACCGGCAACAGGGCGGCGACCCAGCGCGCGGCGGTGGCCGCATCGACGTCGGGCGTCGCCTCTCGCGGCACCAGCGCGCGCGCCAACCGCGTGACGAGCTCGGTGATGTCGGCCTCGGCGCCGCGATCAGAGCCGGCTCGAAAATGCAGGATCGCGGCGCGCGCTCGGTTGCCCTTGTCGCGGGCGGCCACGGCGGCCTTGCGGGCGGCCTGCTTCGCCGACTCGCTCAACACCTGCCGGCGAGCGTCCGGGTCGACGTGCATCTCGAGTGACTGAGACGGGGCTCTGACCGGGCGCTCCGGCGAGGCCGGGGGGCGCGACGCGGCGAGGATGGCGTTCGCATCGAGGTCGAGCGCGATCGCCTCGTCGACCTGGGCGGTATCGAACAGGGCCGGAAACGTCCGCGCGATCGCGCCGGGTGCGAAGTGGCGGAGCTCGAGGTACAGGGCGACGAACTCGACGTACGTCGTCGTCTCGTCGACCGGTGGTAGCAGGAGATCCTCTTGCTTCAGCACCGAGCGGATCTCGTCGAACTCGGTCTGGCCGACGCGGTTGATCCGCTCGCGGATCGAGGAGAGCGTGATCGCCTTGTTCGCGAGCTTCTCGTCGAACGTCTGATGGACCTTCGCGTGGAAGATCGCGCGCCACGCGGCCGAGAGGACCTCGGGCGAGCCCTTCGCGAGCTCGTCGCGAGACCGCGAGATCAGGACTACCCGCTCGGGCAGGGAGGCGAGGTCGACGGCGACGTCCTCGCGGTCGACGAGCTTCTCGAGCTCGGCCCGAGGCAGCGAATAGCACTGCTCGTGCGGCACCTGGAGCCCGACGCCGCGCAGCCTGCGGTGCCCCTTGATGACACGGCGAAGCACGCGTTCCTCGACGAGGATCACCCCAAGCTTCGCGAGATCCGCATCTACCTCTGCCATCGAGCGGTCACAGTATAGACAGGAGCCGTGGGGGTTACGGTAGCGTGGGGCCGGGAGGAGCGATGCCGCGTTACGAATACTCGGAAGGGACGTCCAACAAGTTCTGGGAGATCGAGCTCTCGGGGACGGCGTACACGTCGAAGTGGGGCCGCATCGGAGGCTCGATGTCGTCGTCCACGAAGAGCTACGGCGATGCCGCCGCGGCTCGGAAGGAATACGACAAGCTCGTCAACGAGAAGGTGAAGAAGGGATACCAGCTCGTCGGCGGTGCTGCCAGCAAGGTCGCGAAGCCGAACGGCAAGGCTGCGAAGGCACCGCCGAAGGTGGCCAAGCCGGTGGCTCCGTCGGGGCCGGCGCGCAACGCGGAGCTCGAGAAGGCGATCGCCGCGAATCCCGACGACGCCGATGCCTACCTCGTCTACGCCGACTGGATGCAGGGAGCGGGCGAGGTGCGCGGCGAGCTCGTCGTGTTGCAGCACGCCGGCAAGACCAAGGAGGCGAACGCGCTGATCCGCAAGTACAGCGCGTGGTTCCTCGGCGACTTCGCGAAGCAGAAGCCGCCGAGGTTCGAGCTCGAGTGGCAGCTCGGCTACATCAAGTCGGCGAAGATCGGCTGGTCGTCGTTCGAGGGCTACGATGACGATGGGGACGACGAGGGAGCCGAAGACTCCGAGTCCGACGACGACGAGGGCGGAGAGGCCGAGCGCTGCAAGAACAAGCTGATCGCATTCCTGAACTTGCCGTCGGCGCGCTTCCTCCAGGAGCTGCACCTCGGCCCGGTTCCCGGCGACGACGAGATGAGCCTCGAGGGTCTCGCCGAGGCGATCGAGGAGGTCAAGCCGCCGTGCCTGCGGACGCTGAACCTCGGCCACACCGGCGACTGGGACATCTCGAGCACGTCGACGGCCATGCCGGACTCGAAGTCGATCCGGGGCCTGCGCTCGCTCCTCCTGCACGCCGGCCACGTCGGGACCGGGAAGATCGAGCTGCCGGAGCTGCGATCGTTCAAGGTGCAGACCGGCGGGCTCGACAAGGGCACCCTCAAGAACATCGCGACCGCGAAGTGGCCGAAGCTCGAGCGGCTCGAGATCTGGTTCGGCGATCCGAGCTACGGTGCGAGCGGCGGCGTGAAGGACCTCGCGCCGATCCTCGCCGCGACGGGGCTCAAGCAGGTCAAGCACCTCGGCCTGATGAACTGCCCGTTCGCCGACGAGCTCGTGAAGTCGCTGATCAAGTCCAAGATCCTGGCGCAGCTCGCGACGCTCGACCTGTCGATGGGCAACCTGAGCGATCGCGGCATCGACACGATGGTCAAGGCGAAGGATGCGTTCCAGCACCTCGCCGAGCTGAACCTCGACGACAACGCGCTCACCGACGCCTCGAAGCCGAAGGTGAAGGGGCTCGCGAAGAAGGTCAACTACGGCTCGCAGGACTCTCCACAGCGCGCGGTGCCGCGAGGCGATGACAACAAGTGGTCTCGCTACGTCGCGGTCGGCGAGTAGCTCGCGCTACCCACGTTTCGGCAGCTCGAGCCGGAAGCTCTGGGCCAGCTCGTCAACGCTACCTCGAGGTCTCCAATCGCGAACGTGAAGGTCGCGCGATCGAACACGTGACCGTGATCGTCACGTCGTGATCCCTGACGGATTCGCCAGGAGCGTGCCAGGAGGTAGGATCGCTTCATGGCCTGCGCGCGTTGCGACGCCGAGCTCGATGACGAACGGCGCTGGTGCGTCGACTGCGAGCGCGACTACGACACGTGGTCGCGGCGCAACGCGAGCGACATCATCTGGTCGACGCTCGGCGGGATGGTGGTCATCGTCACGGCCGCCATGGTCGTCCCGCTGCTGGGCGTGCCGTGGCTGTTCGCGACCACCGGTGTGTTCGCGGGGTTCGGAACATTGCTCGGGCTTCACCGCTGGAACCGCCGACGCCGGCGCGGTCAGTTCTTGCGCGGTGCGGCGATCCCTCGAGCGTACCTACCTCGGTGACCGGGAAAACGCAGTTGCCGGCGGCCGGCGCGGCTGGGAGTATCCCGCGCATGATCGGGATTCCGCTGGCCCTCGCGGTGTTCGGGTATGGCGAGTGGGCGACGCACAAGTACCTGCTGCACGGCCTCGGACGCGATCCCCGGAGTCGGTTCTCGTTTCACTACCACCAGCATCACCAGGCCGTGCGCCGCAACGGTGGCTATGACCCGGCGTACGAAGGTCCGCCGTGGAGCTCGCCGACCCAGGCGCGCGAGGCGATCGGGCTCGCGCTCGTCGGGCTCGCCCACGCGCCGCTGTTTCCGATCGCGCCGTTCTACACCGCGACGATCTGGTACTGCCTGCAGCGTTACCGTCGCGATCACCGACGGGCGCACCTCGATCCCGGCTGGGGACGCGATCACCTGTCGTGGCACTACGACCACCACATGGGCGATCAGGACATGAACTTCGGGGTGAGCTGGTCGTGGTTCGACTCGCTCGTGGGGACGCGCGAGGTGTTCGTCGGCAGCGAGCGGGAACGTGCCGGGCTCCGCAAGCACGTCGCACGTGCACAGACCGCGTCGGCGGGAGCCGCGTTGCGAGCCCAGCGACGCAACCCGCTGCGCAAGCTGTTCGGCGCGCGCCGGGCCTAGCGCCGAGACTTCGGCCTTGGTCCTAGCCACGGGACTCGTAGACGGTGCGCGCAGGGAGCTCGAACGCGGTCAGGAACCCACCCTTGCCGCACGCGGTATCGAGCCCGATGCACGACGGACCGGCCCACAGATCGCTCGGATCCTCGGGCGTGTGCGTCGACAGCTCGTTCGGTAGCGTGCGCGTGGTCGTGTGCCCGAACACGACGAGCTTGCCGCGATAGTTCTCGAAGAAGTCGCGATCGCGCAGCCACAGCAACGCGCGGGGCGGCACGACCTCGGACGGATGTGGAAACTTGCCCTCGGTCCGCTTGATGCCGGCGTGCACGTAGATCGCGTGATCGTCCTCGTAGAAGAAGCGCAGGTCGCGCATCCACTTCACGACGGCCTTCGGGAAGAACGATCCCTCGAACATCGCCTCGAGCTCGGCGGGGAGTGGGAGCGTGTCGTCCTCCGGCTGCTCGGCGCCGACGAACGAGCGATACGACTCGAGGCAGCCGTTCGTGCGCGGCATGACGAACTCGGGCCAACCCTTGTCGATCACCTGGATCCAGGCGTCCTCGTGGTTCCCGCGTAGCGCGACGACCTTCGCCGGGCCCTGCTTCTCGAGCTTCCGTACGTATTCGATCACACCGGCGGACTCCGGACCGCGATCGAGGTAGTCGCCGAGGAACACCACGGTGTCACCGGCCGTCAACACCGGCAGCCGTTCGAACAGCGTCTGTAACGCTGTGAGATCCCCGTGAATGTCGCCGATGGCAAAGGTTCGACCGGCCACGTGCCCATCCTAGTGTAGGAACCGGCGACGATCACCCCTCCGGTGTCGGTTCTCGCGACGTTCGGTTCGGTGCATTTACCCGACTTGCGCTGGCACGAACCGTGGAATCATCCGAGCCATGTCGGCACGCCTGGGTCTGATGTTGATCGCGCCACTGTTCGTCACCGCCACCGCGCACGCACAAGCACCCGGTGAAGTGACCCCCGAGTCGGTCCCACCGCAGCCGGTCGCGAGCGATCCGTGTGGCGGCGGCAGCGGGCGAAACGTGATGGCGCATCGCTTCGCCGTCGGTGTGAACATCGGCGGACTCTCCGTGGGTGACGCGGAGAACGAGGACGCCGATCCCACGAACTTCCGCACCGCCGAGCTGTCGATTCGTTATCGCATCTCACCGCGCTTCGAGCTCGAGCTGCTCATGGCCGGTGGCCGGCAGGTCCTCGAGGACGACACCGACGGTGATCTCGCGATGGGCGGCGTCACCCTCGGTGCTCGCTATCGCTTCCGTCCGCAGCACGCCTGGAACTGGTGGCTGATGGGCGGCCTCGGTGGCACCGTGATCGAGCGCCACGATTCGACCGAGCAGCAGCGTGACGACGCGACTCGCCCGCACCTGGCGTTCGGCATCGGCGTCGAGCGCCGGTTCCGTCGCCTCGCGCTCCACGCCGAGGCCCGCATGATGGCGCTCGGTCCGCGCGAGGATGCCCAGATGGGCGAGACGGATGTGCCGGTGACGGGCGGGATGCCGCTCCCACCGACGGCCGACGTCCAGCGCAGCGAGGAGCTCTCGGGTGGCACGTTCACCCTCGGCGCTTCGTTCTACTTCTGAACAGAAGCGCGCGGCTTGTGGATCATCGGCGTAACCGTAAAACGTCGAGCACGTCGACGCCAACGTAAACACAACCCTCTGCACTAACCGGTCGCGCGTTCGTCAGCGAGCGTCGACGGTGGCCTGGATCGCGGCCTCGACGACCTTGCCGTACCGCGCGCGCACGTCGTCGTCGAACGTCGTCGTGAACGGCAGGTGGATGAAGCCGGCACGTCCGCCGCGGCTCGCCATCGTGCCGATGTTCTCGAACATCACGTTGTTGCAGATGTAGCGCCCGGGGTCGGTGCTCGCGGCCGGGCTCTCGCCCGCAGCCTCGAGCGCGGTCCGGATCTCGACGAGCGGCAGCAGCGTTTCGCGCGTCGAGGGCGCATCCGCGTCGATCGGGACGGCGGCGCGGATCACGCCGCGATTGTCGGGGACGCCACCGGCGATCTCGCCGGTGTCCTGCAGGTTGTACGCGACTTCCTCGAGCGCGATCGAGCCGCCGCCCTGGCCGAAGCTGATCACCGCAACCGGCGCACACCGCGAGATCGCGTCGCCGATCGCCGCGGCGGCACGGTCGTACTCGACGGGGAGCACCAGGCGCATCACCTGTGCGCCGCGCAGCACGGCAGGATTCATCGCGGTCACGGCCACGGCCGAGACGTTGTCGTGCCAGCCATCCGCCGGGAACGGTTGGAAGCCGGTGACGAGCACCTTCACGCCGGCGGGGTCGCCCTCGAAGTTGCAGTCCGCAGCCACGCGACGCAGTTGCACGCGGGCCGCGTCACTCCCCGCGCGGACACGGAGCTCGCTGAGGTCGCCGCGCCCGGGCAGGAGGTCGCCGACCTTGACCTCGACGAGCGTCCGGAACGGGGTGCTCGTCTTCGTGGCCTTGCGCTGCACGAGTAGCTCGTCGAGCTTCGCGAGCAGCTCCACGCCGTCGGCCTCGAGCCGCTCGAGCTTGCGCGCTCTGGGCAGCTCGAACGTCAGCACGTCCTCATCGGCGACCACGCCGGAGCCGGGCGAGACGACGAGGCCGAACCGCTTCGGAAAGATCTCGAGGTAGTCGACGTCGACGATCGCGCCCGCGGCCGGGGTGATCCGGAACCGCGCCGCGGTCCCGACGTTCGCGAGGTTCACCGGCACGTCGATCCAGCTCGAGCGCCCGCGCAACCGCGACACCGTGAGCGTCTCGCTCGCCAGCTCGTCACCGCTCGCATCGAGCAGGGTCACGGTGACGATCGAGCCGCGCCGCGCATGCGATCGCACCTTCAGCCGCACGTTCGCCGTGAGCTCGCCGGCCTTCGCGCCGTCGGATACCTCGCCCTCGCAGGCCTCGCGGAGCTGCACCGCGCCGTCCGAGACCGTGCCGGCGCTGCCGCAGATCGCCTCGGCCTCGAGGAATTTGGCGTTCAGCGGATGCCCGGCCGCGTCGTACTTCCCGTCGAGGAAGTCGCGGAGGAGCCCCTCGTTCGGGTCGACGAGCGGCTCTTGAATTGGTGTGGTGGTACAGGCTGTAACAAGTCCGATGAGCGCGACGGGCAACGCTGTACGCATCACGCGTGGAGGTACAGCATCCCCCGTGCCACGAACGGCTCCAATCACCGCAACGAGTTGACTGCACGGGCAACTCGACTAGCCGGCAAGGGGACTGTTTCAACTTACGAAACTTAGCAAATGCAAACGCATTGCAAGTTTCGCAAGTTGAAACAGTCCCTACACGCCGCAGGCGAGCCATTCTGCGAGCTGGTCGCGCGCTGCGGTTGGCGGGTCCTCGGGGCCCGGTGGCATCGTCACGTTCGGGCCGGCCGCGCGGATGAAGATGCGCGCCTTGTGCAAGCGGACCTCGTCGAGCGTGTCGAACCGGTACTTGGTTGGAGCGCCGCTCTTGCCCTCGGAGTGGCAGCGGTTGCAGTGCTCGGCGAGGAAGCTCGCGCCGAAGTTCTCGTAGGTGAGCTGGGTGCCGGTGTCGGGGCACGGCAGGTCGTCGATCGGCATCGCCGATCCGGCGCAGCCGGCGAGCGCGATCGCGAAGATCACGGCCTTCATTTGGGTGGCGCCGGCTTCGCGAAGTCATGGGTGAAGCCGACCGAGAGGCCGGCCGAGGACATCCAGCGCGGGCCGCGATCCCGTTCGGAGAACACCGTCGCGTCGAGATCGAGCGCGAAGTACCAGTCGCCCTGCGTGCGGTCGCGGAACGGGAACGCGATCTGGACGCCGCCACGCGACCCCATCCGGTGGCGCATCCCGTCGGCGACCCCGAACACCGATTCGAGCGGCATCGCCTCGATCGCCGCTCGCGTCTCCTCGTGCTGGTGGACGAGGCCGGCGGTCCCGACGAGCCACACGCGATCGAGGCGCTTGCGGAAGACAGCGTTGAGGCTGAGGTAGCTCATGTAGCGCTCGTCGATCGTGGCGTAGTGCTCCTTGCCGAGGAAGCTGGCGCCGATCCAGTCGCGGAAGAACCACGTCGCGGACAGCGTCGGGCCGCCGCCATGATCGTCATCCCACTCGGTGTGGGTGGCCTGCAGGCCGAGGTTGAGGTCGAGCTCGCCCGCATGCGCGGTCGAGAACAGGGCGGGGACAACAAGGGACGCGAGGAAGGCCGTTCGCATGTGCCGGCGCCTGGCAACGACCGTGCCGCGAACCTCCGTTCACGGATCGACCCTGTTCGTTGCCGGTGAACTTCCGTCGGTGTGGAGTTACACCTCGACGGTGCCGCGCCCGAGCTCGATCACGCTGCCACTGACGTAGATCGCCCCATCGGGCTCGACGTTGAGGCCGAGCCTCGACGGCCGACCGACCGCCTCGCCCTGACGAAGCGTGGCGGTGACCGGCAGCGGCTGCCCGGTCGCGACCATCCAGCCGCCGAGGTTCGCGCAGGCCGACCCGGTCGCAGGGTCCTCGATCACGCTGCCATCGAGCGTGAAGAAGAACCGCACCGTCCACTCGGGCGTGTCCCGGGCCCACAGATACGCCATGGCCTCCTCGCGGGTCGGCGAGATGCCCCAGCGCTCGAGCAGGTCGGCCACCGGGCGCGCGGCGCGGACCAGCTCGCTCGACGCGATCGGGATGACGAGCTGCTCGACCCCGGTCGAGACCCAGAGCGGTGTGTCGGAGACGGCGCCCTCGGGGAGCCCGAGCATCCGCGCCAGCTCGCTGCGGCTCGCATCGACCGGTCGGGTCTCGGGCGCCCGGGCCGCGCGAAGCGTCCACGAGCCTGCACCGCGCGTGACGGACACGAGGCCCGCCTTCATCTCGAGCGCGACGCGATCGCCTCGGGCCACCACGCTCGCGGTCCCCAGCGTCGGATGACCCGCGAACGGCATCTCGAAGCCCGGCGTGAAGATCCGGACGTGCGCATCGGCGCGGTCACTCGGCAACACGAACGTCGTCTCCGAGAGGTTCATCTGACGGGCGAGCGCCTGCATCTGCGCATCGGTGAGGCCGCGCGCGTCCTCGAACACGCACAACGGATTGCCGGAGAACCGGTCGCCGTCGATGGTGAACACGTTGACGATGCGAAACGCGTGGGTCATCTCGGTGGTGTAGCGCCTGCCCTCCGCCGTCATCAAGCACACCGCGTCGTAGGAGCGGGCGGTACACGGTAAGCTCGGGGTGTGCCGGCCACCGTCGTCGATGCGGTCCAGATGCCACTACCGTGCGCGTGCCGGTGCCACGAGCTGCTGAGCCTCGACGAGCGCGCCGCCGGGATCGAGGCGCTCTATCGATTCGATGATGCGATGCGCGGCTGGGGCCAGACCGTGATCTGGGATCTCGCCGCACCGACGCTCTGGCGGCTGCAGCAACAGCTCGGCGACGTGAAGTGGGTGGCGGTGCGCGACGGCGGCTGCATCCACAGCCGCCTGCTCGGGTTCTGCGTGCACGAGCTCGTCCACGCGATGTGCGGCGATCCGGCGCTGGCGAACTACGGCACGCCGGTGGGGCTCCCGTACGGGGTGCCCGAGTCGATCCCCGCCGTCGTCGAAGCCGCGTATCTGCACGCCTTCAATCAGCACGAAGCGCGCGCGTGGGTAGGGCTCGCGGCGGTCGCGTATCGGCTGTTCCAGATCGAGTGGACGCTGCTCCCCGCGCGCGATGTCGGCACATACGGCTTCGCCGGCGGCAACGCGCTCGTCGAGGTTCCCGCGGGCTACCGTCGCGTGCCGCACTACGATCACCTCCAGCACACGCGCCGATACCTCGCGCTCGCCCGCAAGCTCGAGGACGAGGCGAGGGGCTGGTTCACCGAGCCGAAGCTCGACGAGATCGCCGCGAAGTTCGAGGCGGCCGAGGCGATCGGTCGCGCGACTCGGCCCGGGGTGTATCCATCGCCTCGCGAGGTCGCTCGCCTCAGACCGAAGAAGCTGGGCCGCAACGATCTCTGCATCTGCGGCTCGATGCGCAAGTGGAAGCAGTGCTGCGGCGCGCACCTCGCCGAGTGACCCAGGGCACGGGATCCTCGAGTCGGTCGAGCCCGCCGGGCGGCACGGTCTCCGTCACGAGCACCTGCTTGTCCTCGGGAGCGTCCGCATACTCTGCAGCTTCGCCCCGCCCCGCCTGCCCCCCGGATCCGCGAGCGTGAGCACCATGGCCACCCCTGCTGCCACGCCGCGACCTTGGCAGGGTCGGGTCTGTGGAGCATCGGCACGACCAGGAGCGCAGGCCAGCGGTTCGAGTGGTTTATGCCGGATCAGGTCGGCACGACGAGGCGCACGGCACCAAAAAACTCGCGAGCGAATCGAGCCACTGATCCTGTCGCACGTGTCGCACGATGGCCGTCGACGACGCGGTGCTAGGATGCGCGCACATGACGCGTCCGTGGATCGCGCTAGCTGTCGTCGCATCGTCTGTTCACTGCACCCCGGCGAAGCCGAGCGTGACGATCCCCGCGCCCGTCGTGGTCGTGACGGACGTCGTCGAGGTGAAGCCCGACGCGGTCGCGCCGCCGCAACCGACGTTGCGCTTGCCCCGTAACTTCCTGCCGACCGGCTACACGGCACGCCTCGCGATCGATCCGCGCAAGCCCACATTCGACGCGTCGATCGCGATCGCCGGCAATGTCTCGGAGCGCTCGTCGGTGATCTGGCTGCACGGTCGCCACCTGAAGATCACCAAGGGGGTCGCGCACCAGGACAAGACCGAGATCGCGCTCGTGGCCACTGCGAAGGGCGAGGATCTGCTCGAGATCCGCGCACGCGAGCCGCTCGATCCCGGCGCGTGGACCCTCGCGCTCGAGTACTCGGGCGAGCTCGATGGCATGAACACGGCCGGCGCGTTTCGCCAGACCGTCGCCGATCACTCGTACGTGTTCACGCAGCTCGAGGCGATCTACGCGCGGCGCGTGTTCCCGTGCGTCGACGAGCCCGACAACAAGGTGCCCTGGAAGCTGACGCTCGACGTGCCGAAGCAGCTCGTCGCCGTGGCGAACACGCCGCAGACGAGCGAGGCGCCGCTCGGCGACACGATGAAGCGCGTCGAGTTCGCGCCGACCAAGCCGCTGCCGACCTACCTCGTCGCGTTCGCGGTGGGGCCGTTCGAGATCGTCGACGCGGGCAAGAGCCGCAACGGCACGCCGCTCCGGATCCTCACGCTCGCGAAGCGCGCGGCCGATGCCGCATGGGCGGCGAAGACGACCCCGATCCTGCTCGACGCCCTCGAGGAGTTCTTCGGCACGCCGTACCCATACGAGAAGCTCGACCAGATCTCGATCCCGATCACGGTCGGCTTCGGTGCGATGGAGAACGCCGGGCTCATCACGTACACCGAGACGCTGATCCTCGTCGATCACCTGAAGGCATCGCAGGCACGCCGGCACCGCTGGGCCGTGGTCGCCGCGCACGAGATCGCGCACCAGTGGTTCGGCAACCTCGTGACGATGAGGTACTGGGACGACATCTGGCTCAACGAGGGGTTCGCGAACTGGGTGGAGAGCAAGGTCGCGTCGAAGGTCGACCCGTCCTACCGCGAGGATCAGGGCGAGCTCGGCGTACGCAACAGCGCGCTCGATGATGACGTGCTGGTCAGCGCACGCCAGATCCGTCAGCCGATCGAGGTGCCCGATGACATCCTCACCGCGTTCGACGGCATCACCTACAACAAGGGTGCGAGCGTCCTCGGCATGTTCGAGAGCTACCTCGGCCCCGAGGTGTTCCGGAACGGCGTGCGCGAGTACCTCGCCGCGCATGCGTACGGCAACGCCACGTCGAAGGACTTCGCCGCCGCGATCGCGAAGGCCTCGGGAGCCAAGGGCAAGGACATCGAGGCGGCGTTCGCGTCGTTCCTCGATCGGCCCGGTGCGCCCGAGATCACGGCGAAGCTGGTGTGCCAGGGGCAGGGCGCGAAGGCCTCGGCCTCGATCGAGCTCTCGCAACGGCGCTACGTTCCGCCCGGCGCGCCGACGCCACCGGCGAGCACGCCGTGGATCGTCCCGGTCTGCGTCGTGTACGACAAGGGCGGCGGCGCGCGCGGCGAAGCGTGCACGCTGCTGTCCACCGAGACCGGCAGCCTGACGCTCGAGGCGAAGGCCTGTCCGCGGTGGACGATGCCGAACGTCGACGGTCGCGGCTACTACCGCAGCGCCTACACCAACGCGCAGGTCACGGCGTTGCGCGACGAGGCGTGGCCGAAGCTGTCGTGGACCGAGCGCCGCGCGCTGTATCACGACGTCGCCGAAGCGGTGAGCACGGGCAGGCTGCCGCTCCAGCTCGCGCTCTCGTTCGTGCCCAAGCTCCTCGCGGGCAACGATCGATTCACCGTCGGGCCGGCACTCGGGCTCAGCTCGGGCGTCGACTCGCTCGTGCCCGACGAGCTACGCAACAAGTACGAGTACTGGCTGCGCACGACCTTTGGCCCCGGCGCCGCGAAGGTCGGCTTCGTGCCAAAGGACGCCGACACGCTCGACATCGAGTCGACGCGCTCGCAGCTGATCGGCACGGTCGCGTGGATCGCGCGCGAGCCCGCGCTCGTCGCCGAGGCCGTCAAGCTGGCCGAACGATGGCGCGAGCTTCCGCAGTCCATCCGCGGGCTCGTGCTCTCGATCGCCGTCGATGCGAAGCCCGAGATCTTCGATCGCATCCTGAAGGACGTGGCGACCGAGCCCGATCGCTCGCGCCGCCAGGAGATGTTCGGTGCGCTCGCAGGCGTCCGCGATCTCGGCCGCCAGAAGCTCGCGCTCGCGCTCGTCCTCGAGCCGAAGCTCGACATCCGCGAGACCGACGGGATGCTGTTTGGCGGCAGCACCGAGGCGAATCGGGTCGTGGCTCGCCAGTTCTTCCGCGACAACCATGTCGCGATCTTGAAGCGAATCCCGCAGGACGAGACGGCCAGTCCGATCGCCGGCTGGTCCTCGCTGTTCACCGGCACCTGCAAGGCCGACGAGCGCGACGCGATCGCAGCCTACGTCACCCAGACGTTCGGTCCGCTCCCCGGCGGGATCCGGCTGGTGAAGCAGAACATCGAGGAGATGGATCAGTGCATCGCGCGCCGCAAGCTGCTCGATCCCGAGATCCGCGCATGGCTCGACGGCGTGCGGCTGCCGAAGCCCAAGCAGTGATCTTAACTCCTGTGCGGCGGTCGCGTGCCACGAGGGAATCGCGACTCGAGGACGCGGAGCTCGCTCGACGCTTCCGGATGTCCCGGCTGCAGCTGCAGGACCTCGCGGAAGTGGCGCACGGCGACGTCGTCGCGGCCGAGCATGCGTTCGACCCGACCGAGATAGAACCGCGCGACCTCGGGCTGCGGTGACTTGAGGATCGCGCGCTCGAGCGCCCTCCGGACTTCGGCTGCGACGATCGACTTGTCCGCCGCGGCGCAGAACGTCGCCCAGCCCAGCATCCCGAAGTAGTCGACGTCGCTCGGATCGAGATCGCAGGCCGTGCGCAGCTCGACGACTGCCTTCGCGGGCTGTTCGGCACGCAGCGCGAGCTCGCCGCGGCGGAATGCGGCCCGCGCCATGGCCTTCTTGTCGGGCCTGGCTCGAGCCTCGAGCGTGGCGAGATACTGCTCGCGACGCACCGGATTGGTCAGCACGGTGAACGCGATGCCGACCTGTGCAAACAGCCGCTGCGCCTCGAGCTCGGGGTCCTCGAGGCCGAGCTCGGCGAGCCGGTCCGGACGCAGATTGCGCGCCAGCTCGACGTACGCGGCGCGTACCGCATCGACATGAGCGCCGATCGGAATCCCGAGCAGCGCGAAGTGATCGGTCCCCTGATCGAGCATCGCGGTGCGAGTCGCGATGAGTGCCATGACCTCGGAGGCCGTGAGCGGGCTGGGCCGGATCGTGGTGGTTCGGCCCTCGGTGAAGGCCTCCGTCATCGCCCGGGTCACGACCGGAGCCGAGATCGTCCTCACCTCGTGCTTGGGCAGGTGCGAGTACGTTGGTTCACGCGGGGTCGGGACTCGCGAGATCGTCGGTTCGCGGGGCGTCGGCGTGCGAGACACCGTCGGCTCGCGCAGGGTCGGCGTGCGAGCGAGCGTGGCATGCATCGCCGGCGCCTGCGTGATCGCATCGCACGACGCGAGCGCATACATCACCGCCTGCGCGCGGCGCGGATCGAGCTCGCGATGCGTCGCCTCGAGCTCCGGCAAGCTCGTTCCGATCACGAGCGCATCGAGGATCGGCTGGTCGGCCTCCGTGAAGTCGAACCGCGCCAGCTCGTCGAGCGCCTCGGGCCTGAGCACGAACTGCGATCCGAATCCGCGCAGGTCGCTCGCCAGGCGATCCGCGGACAGGTTCATCCGCGCGCCGAGGTAGATCACGGAGCGGATATCGATCTCCGACTCGAGCGTGATCGGAATCGTGATCTTGTCCTCGACCTCGAGCTCGCCTTGCTCGATCGAGAACGTGCGTGCCGCTCGCTGGAGGATCACGCGACGCGAGAGGTCGCAGCCTTGCTCCGGAGACAAGCTCGCGGCCTCGACGACGGCCTTGACCTCGTCCTGCTCGGGCGCGCTGAACACCCGGCGGGTCAGCTCTCCGACCTGCGCCGGCACGATGAAGCTCGCCGTGAGCGCGACGCGAACCACGGAATCGACGGCGAGCGGCGAGGTCGCGCCGACCACCGCGCCGCGAAAGAACGCGACCCGATACAGCTTGTGGTCTGCGGCGTGCAGCGTGAGCGTCGCGGTCCGGTCCTCGAGACCGAGGACGCCGAGGGTCACACCCCAGGGTCGATCCACGACCGAGGGTCGTGAACCAGGCGATGACCGCTCGCCACGCATCCTGCGAATAGAGCGATCTCTCGTCGGAGATGCAATGTGCGCGAGCGCGGGTTCGTACTCTCCGGAACGGATGGTGCCGGTGATGACGGTCTTCGCGCCACGCGATGCAGATTCCTCGTGAGCGCGCCCACAACCGAGGTGGTCGCGACTCGCACAACCGAGTAGGGACGTTCCCGAGTGGGGCCGAGATCTCGAGTCATGGGGGTGCGGTCGCGTCATCGGCGATCGCGCGCGTGTCGATCAAGGGACTTGGCCGAGGCCGAGGTCGGAATGCCAGTTGCACAAACCGAGTACGTCCGATCGCGAGATCGTCGACGCCGCGGAGCCTTTGGCATTGACACGAATCAACCTCGAACCACTGTCACGCGCGCGTGCGCCGAAGGCCAGCGAGCCACCGTCGCCGATGCCACGGCTCGCGACGTCGCCTGCCGCGAGCGAGCTCGAGTTCGAGGAGGAAGACACCATCGTGCAGGTTCGACCGCGACTCGGCGAGTAGCGCGGATCAGGCGAGGAGCGCGTCGATCTCGCGACGTGCCGCCTTGTCCTGCTGCGGCTTCGCCGCCGCGCGGAGCTGATCGGCGAGCGCGCGGGCCGCGGCGACGGCATCGGCCTTCACGCGAGTGCGGATCGCATCGAGCAGGAGCGCGTTCGCTCGGTCGTCGCGAAGCAGCGCGAGCGCGAGGTACCCGATCCGTTGTCGCTGTTCGGGCAGGCAACCCCTGCACCAGGCCGCGAGCGGCTCGGCGATGCGCGCGCCGCCGAGCGCGAGCGCCGCGACCTCGGCGCGGTCGCCGTCCTCGTCGGTGAGGAGCTTCGTCACGAAGTCGATCGACGGTTCCCGCGCGAGCGACAGCAGCGACTCGATGCAGGCCGCGAGGACCTGCGGCTCGTCATCACCGACGAGGATCTTGTAGCGAAGCAGGGCCGTCGCGTCGGGTCGGCCGGCGTCGCCGAGCCCCTGCGCGGCTGCGATGCGCGTCGTTCGCTCGGGATCCACGAGCAGGCCGGCGAGGACGTCGAGCGCATCGGCCCTCGCAAACCGCGCGTGGGCGAGGCCGCATACTCCACGCAGCTCGGCTGCCGTGTCGGCGGGCCTGCCTCCGTCCGGTCTCGCCCAGCCTTCAGGCTGTTCGTAGGACAGCCCCGCGACGAGGACGCGGTCGTCCCAGTGATCGATCGCGTGAAGTGCTCTGGCGATCGCGAGCTTGCCCCGGCATCCCGGATCGCGCTTCGCGCCGTCCTTGTACAGGCGCTCGAACCGAAGCTATCGCGTCGAGCGGACGCGCAGGTTCGCCCGATCGCCGGTCAGCACGATGAACCGCTGATACTCGGCCTCGGCCTCGGCGGTCCGGCCAGCGAGCGCGAGGGCTCGCGCACGCCCTTCGATCGAATCGGGATCATCGGGACGCTCCGCACAGAGGCGATCGAGCAAGCACAGCGCTTCGTGTACTCGGTCGAGGTCCACCAGTGCGGCGGCCTTGCCGACCAGCGCCTCGTGCCGGACCTCGTCGCCGAGGCTCGCCGCTCGGTCGTAGATCGCCAGCGCTTGCTCGAAGCGGCTCGCGACCGCCAGGCAGCGCGCGAGCAACAGCTGGGCGACCGCGTCGCCCTCGTGCTCGGGACGCTGCAACACGAGCATCGCGTCCTCGATGTGGCCACCGGCCAGGATCGGTCGCAGCTCGGCGAGATACTCGGGTACGTCGAGCGCCACCGCCGGCTGCGTACCGACGCTGTCGCGCACGTTCTTGAGACACCGATCGACCTCGCGGCGAAGCAACATGGCCTGAAGCAGATCTGGACGCAGCACCGACGCGCGGTCGAAGCTCTCCTTCGCCTCGACGAGCCGACCGAGTCCCAGCAAGCACCGGCCGCGCGCGTAGTGGGCACTGGCCTCGTCTGGAGTTGCCACGAGTAGCTCATCGGCGTGCCGGAGCGCGTCGTGATGGTGTTTCGCGAGGAGGAACCCGCTCACCTTGATCGCCATCGCCTCGGTCCGAGCCGGATCGGCGAGGAGCGCCCGCCCCGCGTAGTCGATGGCGTGACCCGCTTCTCCGAGCATGAGGTGACAGCGGGCCTTGGCGGTCAAGACGCTCGCCCGGTTGGTGTCGTCGAGTCGAACGGACCGATAGATGGCAAGCGCCTCGGCGAAGGCGCGCTCCGATTCGAGCCGAATGGTCAGCGGCTCTGAGTCCGACCACTCGACCCACGGCGTTGCCTCCGGAGCCGGCGCATGAACGACTGCCTCCGGATCCGGTGCACGAACGACCGCTGGCCGGGGTCGGAACGGGACCAGTGCCTTGCCGAGCCGGTAGAGCACGATGTCGCGCCCGTTATCCGCAACGCGCGAGCTCGGATCGAGGGTCAGTGCCTCTTCGAAGAGCCGGAGCGCCTTCGGAAGCTTGTCGATCGCGAGGAATCCAACGCCGGCCTCGGTGAGATCCCATGCGTGCAGCTCGTTCCAGCCGCGAACGGCGGTGGAGTCGTGGACCTGTCCCGAGTCGATCAACGCGGTACGCAAGTCGTCCAGCGACTGGTAGCGCCTGCCGGGATCGGGGTCGAGACACCTGTCGATGATCGAGGTGAGCTTCGCCGTCTCGGTGGAGTCGTCGCGCACCCACAGTCCCGACAGGAGTCCTCCGACGAGGTAGACGAGCCCACGCGGGTCGCACCGCGGCCACTGCGCCTTCGCTTCCGGGGGCATGTAGCGGTTCGTCGCGCGGATGGAGGGCGATGCCGGTAGAAAGCCGATCCGGACGTGACCCTCGAGATCGAGCTTCACGAACGGGCAGAGCAGGTGCCCGATTTCGGCCTTGGGCACATCGTGGGAGAGCACACCGTAGGCGTGGCTGAGCTGCGCGCCCCACATCGTGAGTCGCTTGACCGCACGCGCACGCTCGCGTTCACTGCGCCGGCCGAGGATCTCGAGCGGGCGATGGTTCCAGTCGAGCGCGGCGTAGCGCAGCAGCAATCCACTCTTGCCGAACGGCTCGACGGCGTCGAGGACACTCGGGTGAGTCGGCAGCTCGAGCCATAGCGTCCGGAGGTGCGTCCACTCATCACGCAGGCGTCTCGCGACGGGCGGATCGAATTCCATCACGACGATGGGTCGACCGTCGTCGTACTCTTTGACTGCACGGAACTCTGGCGATCGACGGTGCCAGTCAGCGAGGAACAGCACCTCTGGCTTCGTCGACACGGGAGAAGTCTAGTGACGACACCGTCCCGGCGCATCGGGCTGGTTTGCGTTGCCGTCGTGGCATCACTCGCACCCGTGTGGATGTCGATCTGGCCGCATCTGCTGCCCTCGCGTCGCTACGTGATCGAGGCGGTCCAGCTTCCCCGCGAGATCCGGGTGATTTCGCGATGGTGACAGCGGACTCGGCTGGCCGGCAACTGGGTACGATCGACCCGAGGTAGGGGTGTCCCCACCACTCGCAACCCCGCGTCTCGCCGTGCCCCGACGATTGGCTGGGGCTTTGCTTTGCTGGAGCCGCCAATGGGTAGATTCGACGCCACCGGTCCGGTCGAGGTCCGCTCGCTCCAGCACAGCGTCTGCGAGCTGCCGTGGGGGGTGGTCGGAGGCGCGCTCGGTCCGTCGGATGGCAGCGCCGGGCTGCACTCGAACGTCCCCAGCGCGCTGGCCGTGGTGCGCCACGCGCCGCTCTACGCGTCCGCTCCCGAGGAGATCGAGGAGGCGTTCTTCGTCCTCGAGAACCACGTCATGCGGGGCGACCGGCTCTATCCGGTCGCGGTCACGGTGTTGCCATTCCTGTTCGAGATGGTCCGGCGCGGCTCGTCGCTGGGCGAGCGGATCACCAATCTGATCGCGAAGTACGCTGCCCGTGCGACCACGCTCGAGCCACACCACGTGCAGCTGAGGCTGATCATCGCGGATCACGTGATGGAGATCGTGGGCTGGCTCGGGCGCCACGACCGCGCGGCCGCGGCGCTCGCGATCCATGTCGAGGCGCTGCGCGCGGAGTTTGTGGCGGCGGTCGCGCGCTCGTCGAGCGTGGCGCCTTGCGTGCTGGTCGCGCTGATCGATCTCGGCTCGGCGCCCGGCAAGTCGATCGAGATCGCGATGCGGATCCTCGATCGCGAGACCATGTCGAGTCACGCACGGATGGCGGCAGCGGCATTCCTGGCACGCTACGGCGAGCAGACTCCCGATCTACGCAGCCGGATCGACGCCGCACTCCCACCATCGGCGCCCGCCGCGATCGAGCGCTATGTCGGGGAGCTGTGGAAGCCGACGGTCGATCGCCCGGTCGTCGCGCCGCAGCTCCACGAGGCCGAGGTCGTGTTCGTCGGCGAGAAGCTCGTGCTCGTGCGCGCGGGTTCGCGGAGCGTCACGCTGCCGTGGTCGGGCGCGACGATGAAGCGCGGTGACAAGCTCAAGATCGGCATCACCGCCCACGGCCAGCCGAAGCTCGCCTTCGTCACCGACGGCGAGGGTCGCGTGACCGTCGTCGACTTCTGACGCTCGGTGCGTCCGCATGTCGCAGCCGGGCTGCGCGACCACGGGCATCGTAGTGGTCACGATAACGGACCGAGCTGAGCTGCTCGCGTGGATCGCGAACACCCGGCGCTTCCAGCGCTGGATCGCGATCGCGGTCGTCGGGTTGGCCGCGCTGTCGCTGTCGCTCGGCAGGTGGCACAAGCCGGTCGCCGTGATCGGGCTCTTGATCGCGAGCGCCGTCGCGATCATCGGGTTCTGGGTCACCTCGAGTCACCTCGCGGACTGGCGCTTCCAGCTCGAGCAGCGCCGGCGACGCTGAGATCCTCGGCGGTTGCGGCGGATGTAACCGGCGCAGCGGGTCCATGCACTGTGAGTGCAGAACCCCGATTTCCGGCGCGCGTCTGGTCCTGCTCGGCAGGGTCCAGCGCCGCGAGAGGACCGTCATGCCACGCCTGGTTGCTAGGCTTCGTGTGTCCATTCTGTTGTGTGCCGTCGCCGCTGCGCCTGCGTCGGCGCAACCCGCCGGCAACCTCCAGCTCGATCCGTTCCGGCCCGCGATCGACTCGCGCGGCTACCTGTCGATCAACGCGTCGCAGACGCTCGGTCACAAGGAGCTGTCGTTCGGGCTCGGCTCGCTGTCGTGGGGCCACCGGCTGCTCGCATTCGAGAATGGGCAGGCCCGGTACACCGTCGACGACGTGATCACGGCGACGCTGATCGCCGCGGTCGGGTTTCACCTCGGACCGGCCGAGCTCGAGCTCGGCGCCTCGGTGCCGCTGACGATCTTGTCGGGTGATCGCGGCCCCGATGATCTCGGCGCACCGGGGCCGAACGACGATCAGGACTTCAAGCTCGACGGTCAGGGCGTCGGCAACATCGGCCTGCACCTCAAGACCCGGTTCGTGAAGACGAGCCGCCCGCCGCACATCGGGGTCGGCGTGATCGCGAGCGTGTTCCTGCCGACCGCGAGCCCGGCCGATCGCTTCATGGGCGAGAGCAAGCTGACCCCGCAGTTGATGGGGATCGTCGACAAGGAGTTCGGCCGGCGCGGCCGGTTCCGCGTCGCGCTCAACGGCGGCATCCGGCTGCGCTCGGAGACCACGTTCACCGACGCCGGCGACATGGGCGCGCCGCCGACGAACCAGACGATCACCGCGTCGGCCGAGGTGCCGTTCGGCCTCGGCTTCGCGTTCGCCCTGTCGCCGCAGAAGTTCGACATCATCGGCGAGATCTTCGGCGCGTTGCCGCTCGGCAAGCACGAGGGCTACCAGCCACTCGAGGCCGTGGGCGGCGTGAAGCTGTACCTCGCGCGCAACTCGTTCCTGTCGCTCGGCGCGGGCCGCGGGCTCGTGTCCGACAAGGGCGCGAACCCCGACTGGCGCGCGTTCGTCGGCATCGTGTTCGAGCCGAACCTCGGCGACCGCGACGGCGACGGCCTCAAGGACGACATCGACAAGTGTCCCGACGATCCCGAGGATCGCGATGGCTTCGAGGATGGCGACGGCTGTCCCGATCCCGACAACGACCGCGATCAGATCCTCGACGAGGACGACAGGTGCCGCAACATCCCCGAGGACCACGACGGCTTCCAGGACGAGGACGGCTGTCCCGACGGCGACGCAGGCGACCGCGACGGCGACAAGATCCTCGACGTCGTCGACAAGTGCCCCGACGAGGCCGAGGACTACGACGGCTTCGAGGATGTCGAAGGCTGCCCCGATCCCGATAACGATCGCGATCGGATCCTCGATGTCGACGACCTGTGCCCCGATCGCCCGGAGGACTACGACAAGTTCGAGGACGAGGATGGCTGCCCGGATCTCGACAACGACAAGGACAAGATCCTCGACGTGGCAGACAGCTGCATCAACGAGCCGGAGACCTACAACGGCGTCAAGGACGAGGACGGATGTCCGGATCACGGACCGGTGATCGACGACGGCTCGAAGCTCGTGATCCTCGAACCGATCAACTTCGAGTACAACCAGGCGGTCATCAAGCGGGATTCGTATCCGATCCTCGACGCGGTCGTCGCGTCGCTGCAGGGCTACGAGGACATCCAGCTCGTCGAGGTCGCCGGTCACACCGACGAGCGTGGCAACGACGACTACAACCTCGACCTCTCGAATCGCCGCGCGGCCGCCGTCGTCAAGCACCTGATCGACAAGGGCGTCGATCCGAAGCGCCTCGAGTCGCAGGGCTATGGCGAGACGCAGCCGATCTTGAAGGAGAGCACCCAGAAGGCGTGGGCCAAGAACCGGCGCGTCGAGTTCCTGATCCTGAAGCGCGCCACGCCGTGATCCCGCTGCGCTGCGGTAGCATGCGGCGTGCGGCCCGGACGTCTAGCGATCGTGCTCTTGCTGCTCGGCATCGCCGACGCGGCACCGAAGCGCAACGCGCCGACGCCACCGGCGAAGCTCGACGATCCGTGCCTCGACACGGCGTGCAAGCAGCACGCGCTCGATCACTTCAACGCGGCACTCGCGTCGCAACGCGCCGGCAAGGCGAACCGACCGCTCCGCATCTCGTACTTCGGCGACTCGCTCACCGCCGACGATCACATCGCCCATGCCTTGCGCGAACGGCTCGGCGCGCTCGTCGGTGACGGCGGTCCGGGCTTCGTGTGGGCGGCGGAGCCGCATCCGTACTGCCAGCACCAGGCCGTCACGCGCGTCGTCGGCGGCACCTGGCAAGTCCACGGCGTCTCGACCGCGGTCCCGGCCGATCGACTGCTCGGGCTCGGCGGCAGCGCGGAGGGCAGCGGCACGATCCGCCTGGTGCCAAGGGCGCCGGTCGCATCGGTCGACGTCCACTACCTCGAGCAGCCACGCGGTGGAACGCTCGCGATCGTCGCCGACAACACGGTGCTCGAGGAGGTCGCGACCGCCGGTGATCGCAAGCGCGCCGCGTTCAGCCACGTCGACGTCCCCTACCACACGAAGAAGATCGAGCTGCGCGCTCGCGGCCGGGTCCGGTTGTTCGGCGCGGCGCTCGAGGCGACCAAGGGTGCGGTCGTCGATAACCTCGGCGTCGTCAACGCGACCGCGAAGGGGCTCTCGAAGCACAACCTGCCCGAACACCTGCGAAACCAGCTCGCGCATCGCGCGACCGACCTGGTGATCATCATGCTCGGGACCAACGAGGCCGAGTGGCTGCTGCCGAAAGGCGCCGGCATGGCCGAGCACGAGCAGGTGTTCAACGAGCTGCTCGCGAGCATCCGGGGCGCGAACGCGAGCTCGTCGTGCCTCGTGATCTCTCCGCTCGATCAGCTCGACTGGCATGTCGCGAATACACCGCCCCGCGAGTCGGTCCCGGCGATGGTCGAGGCACAGCGCCGGGCGGCGGCGGCACGAGGCTGCGCGTTCTGGGACACGTACCAGTGGATGGGCGGCAAGGGCGCCTCGCGCGACTGGTACAAGCGCGGCCTGCTCGTCAAAGACTTCCAGCACCCGACGACCGACGGGGCCAACCGGATCGCCGAAGCGCTCTACGCCGGCCTCGTCAACTAACGATTCACGGCGGCCATGGCCGCGTTCGACTGGAGGGTCGCGAGCTGCACGCGGATCTGCACGGGATGCCCGTCGCCGTCGAGGTCGAGGTAGATCGGAAACACGCCGTCGCCCCAGCTGGTGAAGAACACCAGGAGCTTCGTGTCCGCGAGCTCGAGCGCACCGGCGCCGAGCGGGCTCTTGCGCGCCGCCGCCAGCGCGTGGAAGTGGTGCGAGTGCGGGCGGTAGTCGGTCGCGAGCAGCCACTTGTTGCTGGCCTTGCGACGCGCGACCTCGTCGGCCTTGGCCTCCGCCTCGGCAACCGGAAGGTTGATCCAGCCGTAGCCATCCTTGGTGCGTGACGCGTTCATCACCTTGGCGAGCTGCACCTGGTCCCGCCCCCAGAACACGAAGTCGGCGCGACCGTCGAGGCTGTCCTCGTGCTGCCAGTGATCGAGCGCGGCGTGATCCATACAGACGAGGCGCGCGAAGTCGACCCCGGCCTCACCGAGCTTCTTCGACGCGTGCACCTCGCCCGCGCCGAGGACCACCGCGACGTGGTCCCAGCAGTCGCTGAAGCGGCCCGTGCCGACGGGGACACCGACGACCGAGAGCGGTCGGTCGGCCGGCACGCTCGCGGTCACGATCGCCGGCTCGAGCGCCGGCCGCGGCAGGTACCCCATGAGGCCGATGTCGAAGATCGCCAACCGCCCCGATGGCACCGTGATCTCGCCGAGCAGCTTCCGCGTCTTCGGTACAGTCGTCGCCTTGGTCGCCGCCGCCTTGATCGCTGCCGCCTTGGGCGCAGCCGACCTCTTGGGCGCTGCCTGCTTGGTCGCTACCGCCTTCTTGGTCGCTGACTTCGAAGGCTTGGGGGCCTTCGCCGGCTTTGCCTTCGTCTTCGATGTGGCCCGAAACGACGAACGCGACGCTTTCGCGCCGCGTCGAGACTTCTGCTTCGAGGAGGGCTTCGTCATCCCCTCCTAGCCTACGCTCACTCGAACGTTCCCTTGACCATCACGTAGCCGTTGTCGGAGCCGACCGTCAGGTTGCGCATCTGGAGTCCGGCAACCGAGGGCAGCGGGATATTCACGAGCAGCTTCGAGATGTGCTCGATCTGAGAGTCGAGGCAAACCTCCGAGGCCTTCGCGAGGTCGGCGTCCTCCATGCGCGTGATGTTCTCGATGTCGTCGAGGACGGTGAACTTGATCTCTGGCTTGCCGAGGGTGAGCGCGACCGCGTAGCCGTTGCCGGCCGACTCGATCTTGAGGTCGATCTTGGCGTTGATGGCGGCCTTCGCGACCGGAATGCCACGGCTGGTGTAGGTCGCGATCATGTCGCCGAGGATGACCTTCATCGAGCCGTCGGCCGGGTCGGCGCTGATCATCGGGGGCAGGCTCATCGAGATCTTGGTGGCGTCGAACGTGCCGCCGGTGGCCGGCATCTCGATGTTGAGGAGGCCGATCGCCATCGCCTCGGACATCATCTCGTTCGCGAGGTCGTCGGCGAGGCCGAGCTGGAAGCCGTTACCGGCGTCCATCGTCGGCTGGCCGTTGTCGGTGTAGATGTACTGCGAGCCCTCGGCGCCCTCGATGAGCATCGCCATGTTCATCGTCACGAGCGCGCCCGACGGGTCGAACGAGATGTCGCTCGGCGAGACCTGCATCGTCATGTTCTTGCCGAGGACCGCGAGCTGCTTGGGACCGGCGAGTGCGCCCATCGCCGAGTTCATCATCGGCTCCATCGCGAGCTCGGTGCCCTTGGCGAGGATGAACTGGATCGCGGTGTCCATGTCGATCATGTCGATGATCGTGCCGGGGATGCCGCTTGCGTTGAACTGGAAGTTCGTGAGCTGGACCGTCTGGTCGACGAGGTCGGTCTTGAAGCCCGCCATGCCGTTCGGGCTGACGAGCAGCGTACCGGCGACGACCACGCGGTCGGCGGTGACGCGGAGGTTGGTCTGGCCGCTGACGCAGGCCACCGCGTAGCGCGCGTAGCCGGGGACATCGAGGCCGTCGATCTGCGCGCGAAACGAGAGGCCGCCCTGCACGGGGACCAGCGAGATCGAGATGTCGCTGAACTTGACGTCGTTGATGAACACGCGCTCGAAGAGGCAGTCTTCACCGCTCGTGTCGCCGCTGTGCTGCATCGGCTGCATCGGCGCGAGCATCTCGCCGATGTTCAGGCCCTTGATCATCGGGCCCGCCGCTGCCGAGATCTTGGCGAAGGCCTGGGTCGACATCGAGGCCGTGACCGCGTTGTCGATGTTCGCGCCGGCGGGGCGAAGGTTGCCGGCGTGGACCGCGCGGGTGTCGGTGGCCTCGCCACCTTCCTGGTCGCGGGCGACGGTGCTGATGAACGAGGCGCCCTCGTTGATGTCGATCAGTGCCTGGAACGATCCGTCGGCGGCGACGTTCGCCTGGACGTTGTTGACGAGGACCTTCTCCACCGGAACTCCCTCGGAGTTCGGCGTCACCGTGCCGGTCACCGTGACCTGGCCGGCGCCGGTCTTCACGAGCGAGCGCGCCGGTGACGTGACCTTGAGGACCGGCGGCTCTCGGTACGGGGCGGGGCCCTCCGTACAACCGACGGCGACCAGAAGGGAGAGCGCGGGAGCGATGGTAAGGAAGTTCCGCATGGCTGGCTTCCCTTCGAGCAAGGTGAGGGCCAATTCAGCCGGGCTTCCGCTGCCGAGTTGATCATGTGTGGATCGCGGTGGTTAGCGCCTGCCAACATCAACGCGGCGCGTTGAAATCCGCGAGTCGCCAACTCGAGCTTCCAGCTAGCGGAACCCTTGGCCCCAGCTCGCGGCAAGTCGACTCGCCACTGCCACCGAAAGCCCCCATCGAAACCCCCACCCCGGGATCAGCCGATCGTGACCTTGCGGACGCCCTTCGCCGTGAGCGCGGCAGGCACGCGCTGCCGCAGATCGCCCTGCAACACGATCGTCTCTCCGTCGACGACGCCGCCACATCCGAGAGCCTGCTTGAGTTCGCGGCACCACAGCTCGAGCTCGGTCGCCGACAGCCCGAGCTTCTCGATCACCGTGGCTTCTTTGCCGCCGCGTCCTTTGCGTTCCATGCGAACGACCGCGCGCGCCGGTCCGCGCGCGATCGGTGGAGCGGCGGGTTTCACTACCGCGGTCGGCCCGGCCGGCAGCGAGTCACGTAACTTCGCCAGCGCCTCGAATGGACTCTTCGGCTTCGTCATCGCGCACGCGAGCATATCGTCGACGGAGAACGCCGATAGTTTCGGCAGCCGAATTTTAACCCGCTCGCTCGTCGAGACGTGGCAGATTCCCCGCGATGAGACGACTGCTCGTGGTCGCGCTGGTCGCCTGCGGCGACAACCACACCGAGGCGATCCAGCCCGAGGTGACCGACCCGGTCGCGTACGTCGATCCGCGGATCGGCACCGGCGGGCTCGGCTTCGCGCACGGCAGCTGCTTCGTCGGCGCCGCGGTCCCGCACGGCCTCGTCAAGGTCGGGCCCGATACGAGCGGGCCGTTCGGCACGGTGAATTTCCTGCACTACTCGGGCTACTTTGCCGACGACGATCGCATCCGTGGCTTCTCCCACGTGCACCTGCACGGCGCCGGCGCGACCGACTACGGCGTGCTCTCGGTGATGCCGGTGATGGCGTTCGATCCGGCGAAGACGAGCGTCGTCGCGTACGAGACGCGGTTCGCGAAGGTTGACGAGCGGGTGGCGGCCGGGCGCTACGAGGTCACGCTCGCGAACGGCATCGATGTGGCGATGACGGCGACCCCGCGTGCGGCCGTGCATCGCTACACGAATGCGGGTGCGGTCATCATCGATCTCGCGAAGACGCTCGAAGGCGGCTCGATCGACGCGGCCACGATCGCCGTGGGCGCACAGGAGATCACCGGCGAGCTGCACCACGAGGGCGGCATGTCGCGTGGGTTCGGCGGCTACACGGTGTACTTCGTCGCGCGGAGCCGGACGCCGTGGATCAGTCACTTCGTGTGGTCGGCCGGCAACGCACCGTCGAGCGCCACGTCGGCGCAAGGGACGGAGGTCGGCGCGGCGCTCGTCGTCGATCCGTCGAGCGACTTCGAGCTCGCCGTCGGGATCTCGCTGGCGTCGATCGAGGGTGCGCGCCGGAACCTCGACGCAGAGGTCCCGGTGATCGACCTCGAGGCGGTGGCTGCGCGCGCACGCGAGGCGTGGGCCGCGCGGCTCGCGAGCGTGCTGCTCACCGGAGGCAGCGATGCCGAGCGGCGCATCTTCTACACGAGCCTCTATCACGCGTTCCTCATGCCGAGCGTGATCGATGATGTCGACGGGACCTATCAGCTCGCGGGCCGCGCTCCGGCGGTGGCGATCGGCTGGCACCAGGTCTCCGACCTGTCGCTGTGGGACACGTACCGCACGGTGCATCCGCTCTATGCGTGGCTCGCGCCCGACAGCGCACGTGATGCGGCGCGCTCGCTCGTCGCGTTCGGCGATGGGTTCGGGATCTTCCCGAAGTGGCCGCTCGCGATCGGCGAGACCGGCACGATGCTCGGAGCGAGCGCGGAGATCGCGATCGCGGATGCGGTCGTGCGTGGGGTCCCCGACGTCGGCGCCGACCTCGCGTGGCCGGGGCTGCGTGCCGCCGCGATGGATCCGGTCGCACCACCGGCGGGCCGCGGCGGTCGAGGCGATGTCGAGTCGTACATGCAGCTCGGCTACGTCCCGCGCAGCGCGGGTCGCTCGGTCTCGCAGACCACGGAGTACGCACACGACGACTTCGCGCTCGCGCAGCTCGCCGGCGCGCTCGGCCACACCGCCGACCGCGACACGCTCCTCGCACGCAGCCGCGGCTGGCGCGCTCTCCACGATCCGGCGGTCGGCTTCCTGCGCGGCAAGAACGCCGACGGCACGTTCCCGACGACGAGCTTCGACGAGCTCGAGCTCGGCGAGGACTACGCGGAAGCCAACGCGTGGCACTCGCTGTGGATGGCGGGCTCGCACGATCCCGACGGCCTCGCCGAGATCCTCGGCGGTCACGACGCCGCGATCGCGAAGCTCGAGCGGTTCTTCGACCTGGCGAAGACCGATTGGGACACCGCCGACGAGGCCGCCGCGAACTTCCCGCGCCCGTACTACTGGCACGGCAACGAGCCCGACATGAACGCGGCCTACGTGTTCGCGCAGCTCGGCCGTCCCGACCTCACGAACGAGTGGGCGCGCTGGATCCAGGACATGATGTACAGCGATCAACCGTCGGGCGTCGCCGGCAACGACGATGGCGGCACGCTCGGGGCGTGGTACGTGCTCTCGACGCTCGGGCTCTATCCGATCCCGGGCAGCGATCGCTGGATCCTCGGCGCACCGCGCTTCCCGCAGGCCCGCGTCGTCCTCGGCGGTCGCGAGCTCGTCATCACGGCGGAGGGCCGCGGCCCGGGTGTGGAGTCGATCGAGCTCGACGGTGTCCCGATCGCCGGGCCGACGCTGACGCAGGCCGAGCTGACCACCGCGACCTCGCTGCGGTTCGTGCTGGCGCAGTAGTTTCGACGGCTTGTGGGAAGCGGTCAACCGTGCCCCGAGCTCGAGGCTCCTGGGGAGCATGATTCGACTCATCGGTTTGCTGTGTGCGCTCGGTGCCTGCGTCGCGTCGGCAGGTCCGCGGGCCTCCCTGCCTCCGCCGCAGCCGATGGAGGCTCCGGTGGCGACGGCCGGAACAGGCGGCGCGCAGTCCTGCGAGGCCGGCGGTTCGTGCAGCTTCGAGTGCGCGCAGGGAAACTGCGCGTTCATCTGCGAGGCCGGTAGCAGCTGCAACGTCGAGTGCGACGGCGGCAACTGCATGATGCAGTGCGAGGCTGGGGCCACGTGCAACGAGGAGTGCGACGGCGGTGGCTGCCGGTCGCTGTGCGATGGCGGCGCGTCGTGCAACCTCGAGTGCGATGGTGGTCGGTGCCAGCAGGCGTGCGAGGAAGGCGCGTCGTGCAACGTCGAGTGCAACGGCGGCAACTGCGACGGCGGCGTGATCGATCCGCGCGTGTGAGCTACGGGGCCAAAGCGCCTGCCACGACAGGTCCGGAGCGCCTGCCACGACAGGTCCGGCTACATGATGTAGACAACTCTCGCCGGTAGTGGCCGAGTACTGGCTCATGTTCGACAATGTTCACGCGGCTCGACATCTGCTGCTCATCGTGACCGGCCTGACCGGTTGCACGAGGCCCAACCCCGACTTCTGCTGCGACTCAGAAGTTGACTGCCGACAAGTCGGCGAGCTTCGACCCTGCGAAGTCGGGGTCTGCGTCAACAACTCGTGCGCGACCTCGGGGTGCGACGGCGATGAGGACTGTCTCGATCCGAACGCCGCGCACTGCGTAACGGGCCAGTGCGTCGGAGACGCCGAGCTCTGTGTCAGCGTTGGTGGTCGCATCGCCTTCGTCTCCGATCGTGACGGCGACGAGGACATCTATGTCAGCTATGCAGATGGAAGCTTCCCAGGGCTTCTCACGCTGAATGACGCCAGCGAAGCGAGTCCCTCATGGTCGGTGGATGGAGCGAAGATCTCCTTCAGGAGCGATGTCACCGGCCCGACGGATGTCTTCGTCGTGAACGCCGACGGTCTCGGCATCCAGAACGTCTCAAATAGCCCGGACACCGAGACCACCATCGCGTGGTCACCAGACAGCGCGACGCTCGCGTTCGATGCGATCCGAAGTGGCCAGCTACATGTCGTCACCACTACGGGGTCTCAAATCGCTGTCGTGACCACAAGTGACCCTGAGAACGGTGACCCGACCTGGTCACCGGATGGATTGAAGTTGGTCTTCCGATCAGGGTCCACAGCGATGAGCAAGTTCAACCTCCACGTCTCGACCGACAGAGGCGTGAGCTCGACCCAACTTACTCCCATCGTCAACGCAGGTCAGATAGACTCCTCTCCGCGCTGGTCGCCAGACGGGCTCAAGATCGCGTTGCTGTCGACTCGCAACGGCAACCCCGACGTCTGGGTCGTCGACCCGGACGGCATGAACCTGACAAACCTCACGGCGAGCGCAACTCCAGAACTCGATTTCGCGTGGTCGCCAGATAGCTCGAAGATCGCGTTCGTTCGGGAAATCGGTGGCGATCGAGACGTCTGGATCATGAACGCCGATGGGAGTGCCGCGATCAACCTGACGTTGCGCCCTGGTGCTGACGAGCATCCAAGATGGTCTCCCGATGGGGCGTCCTTGGTTTTTGCATCTCATCGAGATGGAAACACCGAGCTGTATCGAATGGGCAGCGATGGTTCGAATGCGACGAACATCACGAACGAAATGAGCGAGGACGCAGATCCGGAATGGACGGGCTGCAACGGGTTGTGAGTGAAACGGTCGTCACTTCATCCGTCGTGAGCCGGCGTTAGCGTCAACGGAGCGAGGCGGGCTGGATTGCAGCGGGATGAATTGCACGTCGGGGTGTGCGAGGGTGGATCGGTCGTGGATGTCGTGGATGTCGTGGATGTCGTGGATGGCACCGACGTACGCTCTCGATACGGTGGCTAACGGACGAACACGCGGCCCGGACCCGCCTCCCAACGCGCGTGTTCGCGTTCTCCGCTGCCGCCCAGCAAACTCCCAAGGCCGATCTCACGAAACGCGCCATCCCGATCCACCTGGGCTAAAGTCGTCCCGATGCCAACAGTCGGGCTATTCGCGATCGGGCTCACGATCGTGCTCGCGATCGGCATCTCGTGGGTCTGGGTGTCGCGCGTCCGCGTCTCGCCGGCGCGGGTCGCGATGATGACGAACCGGATCGCGTTCCCCGGCGGGCTTCGGCTCCACGAGCCGGAGCTGGCGCTGGCGCGGCTCGACGAGCCCGAACAGATCGTGATCCCGTACGAGCACGCGACCCTCGTGATCGCCTATCCGCTCTCGACCCCGGCCTCGGTCGCGATCAGCGCTCCGATCTCGCAGGGCTTCACGCGTGCCGAGCTGGTCCGCGCGATCTGCGAGGAGTACGCGAACGTGTACGACGCCGAGGAGGGCACCGCCGCGACGACGACCGTGCCGCGCCACGAGCGTGGGGAGACGCGGGGCCGCAATCGCACCGACGGCGCCTATGGAATCTGGGGCTACGACCTGCAGGACCTCGTGCTCACCGCGCTGCGCTGGACCCGCAAGCCCGACGGGACGGTCACGATCGATCTCCACGTCGAGAGCTGGGGCCTGCGGCTGACGACCTGACGATCACCGGAACGCCGAGAGGCCGGTGTGCTTCTGCAACAGCGACGCGGGCGCCGCGACGACGTACCCGGCCAGCAGGTGACCGAGCACCTTCGCGAACGCCCGCCGTGCGAGGTGCACGCGGATCCACGCGCGATGGACGCGGACATGGCCGAGCGGATCGGCGTGATGCTCGACGTGCAAGGCCTGCATCAGCGCATCGAGCTCGCGATGCGCGCCGACGGCGAGCAGCGAATCGACCCGACGCTCCTCGGCGGCCGTCACGACGCGACCCGCTGGTTGGCCCTGGGCGACACCTGGCGCATGAAGTCGAGCACGGCGGCCTCGAGCTGATCGACCCCGGGATGCTCGGTCGGCATGTGGCTCGCTCCTTCGAGCACGACCATCCGTTTCGGCGCGGCGAGCCGCTCGAAGAACCGGCGAGACAGCGCGATGTCGGTCATCCGATCGACGCCGGGATGCGCGAGCAGCACCGGGCAGAGGTCGAACTGCTCGGGCTCGATGGCAGGGGCGGTGGTCATCAGCGTGCGGAGGAACCGCGCGGGCACCCAGCTGCCGCCGCCGAGCCGGTCTGCCTTCACGAGCGCGCTGAGCTCGGGCTTGTTCGAGATGCGGTGCATCTTCGACATATACGCCATCGGTAACGGCAGCCCGTCGGTGAGCGGCGCGAGCTTGTCGAGCAGCCACAGCCCGCCGGTGCCGAGCAGCGGGTTGCGCGCGAAGCCGCGGCGCACGGCGCGCTCGCGCGGATCGGCGAGCGTGGTCGCGACGAGGCCGATCACCTTGCGGGAGCGGGCCGCCGCTTGATAGGCGAGCAGGCCGCCGAGGCTGACGCCGAACAGCACGACCGGGCGCGAGTCACGCGCGAGCTCGGCGTCGATCAGATCGCACACGCAGTCGATCCACAGCGAGTACGTCATCCGCTTGCGCGGCACGCGCGTGAGTCCGTAGCCCGGCAGATCGGGCGCGACCGTCTCGTAGCCGTAGCGCTGCGCGAGCACGGCGGCGGGTGCCATCACACGACCGTAGGCACCTGCACCGTGCAGCACGATCACCTTGACCGGCGAGGTAGGGACCTCGACGCGATCGAGGTGGACGTCGAGCTCGCGCCACCGCCAGTACTCCTCGCGCGGCGTCGAGCTCGGGGTGCAGCGCATGCCCTCGGGGAAGAACTCCTGATATCGCCGCCACAGCGGGTGGCTCTCGTACGTTGGAAGCGTCATGGGCTGCTTGTCGCGCGGATCGCCGTCGCCGGCAGTGCCCGGTCGCGCCACACGACTGACCGACGGCGACAGGCCGTCGCGCGGGCTTTCGAGGACCTGGGCACCGCGTAGGTGCCTGTCCCCGTGACATCGCACCGCAGGCCGCGCTGTCGCGACTCGGGCATCACAGAGCCATGGCTCGATCAGCAGCGCAGAGTGACTTTGTCATCCAAACCGAGCCCGAGGTGGTCCCGCCCGTCGAGCTGCCGTCGAGCGCGAATCCCGTGGAGCTGCCGCGCGCGGTGCTGCGGTCCACCGAGGCGAACGCGACGGCGACCCGCTGGGTCATGACGCTCATGTTCCTGATGCTCGCCGGGCTGGCGATCTTGCTCGCCGTCGGACCTCACATCCCGTCAGGCGAGTGACGGTACCGCGCGGCGTTCGCGATGGGCCACCGGCGTCTCGCCGGTCCACCGCTTGAACGCGCGGAAGAACGCGCTCGGCTCGGAGAACCCGAGGAGGAACGAGATCTCGGCGATCGCGAGCCCGTCGTCGAGGTAGCGCCGGGCGAGCTCGCGGCGGACCTCCTCGCGAACCGTCTGGAACGAGGTCCCCTCGTCCTTGAGCCGGCGCTGCAGGCTGCGTCCCGTCAGGCCGATCCGCTTCGCGACGAGCTCGACCTGGGCGTCGTCGGTACGCAGCACCTCGTGCAGCACCCGCTTCACCTGGGCGGTCATCAGCGGATCGCTCGACGGCTGCTTCGCGAGCTCGGCGACCGCGCGCGACAGGATCGCGAGCAGCGCCGGATCCGACGAGACCAGGCTCGCGTCGAGCGCCGCGGCCGGCATCACGAGCTGCGTGGTCTCGGCGCCGAACACCACGGGCGCCTCGAACCACTTGCGATACGGTGCGACGTCACCGGGCGCCGGATGCGAGAGCTCGACGGAGAGCAGCCGGAACGGCACGGTCGAGAGCTCGCGCGCGTACCTCGCCACCAGCGCCCAGCACAGCTCGTGCGATGCCGGCGCGGGCGCCTCGCTCTCGCGCTCGACGCGCAGGAACGCGCGATCGCCCTCGACGACGAGCGCGACCGCCACCGCGTCGTCGAGCAGGTTCAGGTAGCGCACCCACTGGCGCAGCGCCTCGCCGAGGGTCGGTGCCGAGCGGCACACGTACTCGACGATCCCGAACGCACCGGGTGGGATCGCCGCGGCGATCCGGAGCGCGAGCTGGCGATCGCCGGTCAGGCGCAAGCCTTCGGCCCACGCGACGCAGAACTGCGCCGCCGAGATCCGGGCGTCCTCGTCGGCGATGATCTGCGGCGTCAGATCGGTCGCACCCCAGAACGCCTCGAGACCGGCGCTGCCGACCGCGAGGACGACCGGCCGCACGAGCAAGACACTCACCGCACCCATAGGTCCACCAATTCTGACGCGATCACCGCGCGATCAGCCAGACGATGAGCCAGCTGAAGCCGCCGAGCATCGCGAACAGGCCCGACATCACCGCACCTCGGTCGATGCCCTGGCGCTTGACGAGCGGGATCGTGACCGCGAACAGGTCACCGAGATCCATGAACGCGTTGAACAGGAAGATGAACGACGCGGTCTCGGGATGCTCGATCGCGTAGAACGCGAGGACGCCGAGCCCGATGTCGCGCACGCCGAACAGGCGGCCCATCAGGCGCGAGGTCGGGTTGTCATGCTTGTCGGGAAAGCCGAGCAGGCGGGAGGCAGGACCCGCGGCGACGAACGGAGCGAGCCCGAGCGCGATGCGCCCGAGGCCCATGGCGGCGATGACGAAGTCGAAGGTGCTCATGCGCCATCAGTCGCATCGCAGGGTCTGGCGGCCAGTGACCGCACGCGCCAAAGGCCTGACGGTGTGACGGGGACGGTTTCAACTAGCGAAACTTAGGTGCGTAAGTGCTTGATCCCGATCGACGGCATCACGACTTACGCGCGCTAAGTTTCGTAAGTTGAAACAGTCCCTAGAAACGCATCCGACTCCACAAGCAACCGAGGCAACGAGCCGACGAGCTCGTGATCGTCGTCGAGCTCGACGAGCCGGACGTGTCGCTTGCCGGCGGCGAACCGGCGCGAGTGCTCGATCGGCACCGCATCGTCGTGAATGCCGTGGAGGATCAGCGTCGGGATCCGGATGTCGGGCGAGCCGACGTCGATCGCGGCGACATCTTCGACGAACCCGTGGTCGACCCGTGCCGGCAGGCCGGTGGTCCGGTCGATCACCTCGCGCCAGCCGGTGCGCCGCCAGTCCTCCCAGCCGCCAGCGCCGAGCTGGTGTTGCCAGCGCGCGGCGAGCTGAAACGCGGGCGCGAGGAGCACGAGCGCGGTGACCCGCGGATCGCGCTCGGCGACCCGCGCCGCGGCGAGGCCACCGAGCGAGCTGCCGAACAGCACGGCGCGGTCGTGCTCGCCGCCGATCGCGGTGCGAACGACGTCGAGCATCGCCGACAGCCGCAGGTGCTCGAAGGATGGGACGCGAAGGTCGAGCCGCTCGACAGTGACGTTGCGCGTGGCGTAGTGGTCGGCAAAGGCGCTACCTTTCTTCGACCCCGGCCCCGAGGCGAAGCCATGCAGGTACAGGAAGCGCGGCGGTGGCATGATACGAACGTAGCCTCCCCAGCGGTCCTCTGATAGTGTGATAGGTACACCATGAAACCCATCGATCGTGCCGTGCAGTCGCTCGAGGGGCTCTCGGTCGCCGATGCGTTCGGCGAGCAACTGTTGCACTCGGGCGCGAACGCTCGGGCCGAGGCACTGTCCGATCGCCGGACGCCGCCGGCGAAGCGCTGGATCTGGACCGACGACACCGCGATGGCGCTGTCGATCGTCGAGCTGCTGCGGGCGCGAGGCGAGATCGATCCGGCGGAGCTCGCGACCGCGTTCGCCAGGCGCTACGTCGGAGAGCCGGCCCGTGGCTACGGGCGTGGTGCGCACGAGGTGCTCGCGGCGATCGCGATGGGGACGCCGTACGAAGTCGCGGCGCGCGCGCTGTTCGGCGGACAGGGCTCGTGCGGCAACGGCGGCGGGATGAGGTCGGCCCCGATCGGGGCGTACTTCACCGGCGATCTCGACGCGGTCGTCGAGCACGCCGCGCGATCCGCCGCGCCGACCCACGCACACTCCGAAGGCGCAGCCGGCGCGATCGCGGTCGCCGTCGCCACCGCGCTGGTGTTCGCGGGCGAGCGCGATGCACGTGCGCTGCTCGAGACCGTGGTCGCGCGAACGCCCACCGGCGCGACGCGTGACGGCGTGCGGCGCTCGATCACGATGCTGCGCGCCGAGCCGATCACCGTCGCGGCCGAGCTCGGCAACGGCAGCCACGTGATGGCGGCCGACACGATCCCGTTCGCGGTGTGGTGCGCGGCGACGCACGTCACCGATTACTCCGCGGCTTTGTGGGCGTGCGGTCAGGTGGGCGGCGACATCGACACCACCTGCGCGATCGTGGGCGGCATCGTCGTCGGGGCCGTCGGGATCGAGGGGATTCCTGCCGCGTGGCGCGCGGCGCGCGAGCCGCTGCCGACATGAGCGCGGCGTCGTCGGGGTGACGTGAACGACGAGGACTTGAAGTTCGCGGTCGTCGCGCTGTCGGCGGTGTTCTTCGTGATCGATCCGCTCGCGAACCTGCCGATCTTCCTCACCATCACCTCGGGTGACACCGCCGAGCAGCGACGGCGAACCGCCCGGCGCGCCGCGTTCGCGACGTGGGTGACGCTGTGCACGTTCGCGATCGCGGGTGGCCTCATCTTCAAGGCGTTCGGCATCTCGCTCGGCGCGTTCAAGATCGCCGGTGGCCTCATGCTGCTCCTGATGTCGATCGACATGATGCGCGCGCAGCCATCGCGGACGCGCACCAGCGACGAGGAGCAGCGCGAGAGCCAGGAGCGCGATGACGTGGCGCTGTTCCCGCTCGCGATCCCGATGCTCGCGGGGCCGGGCGCGATCGCGACGGTGATGGTGCTGATGTCCCAGGCCGCCTGGAAGCCGGTCGCCACCGCATCGGTGTTCCTCGCGGTCACCCTCACGTGCGTCTCGGCGTGGCTCTTGATGCGGTATGCCGCGAAGGTCGGCGAGAAGATTCCGAAGACCTTGCTGCGCGCCTTCGAGCGCATCATGGGCCTGTTGCTCGCCGCGGTCGCCATCGAGTTCATCGCCGGCGGCATCCGCGACATGACGAGCGCGAGCTGATGCGCAGCCTCGTGGGTGTGTGCCGATGGCAGTCCGTCGGATCGCGACGCTCGTCGATCGAATCCAGTCGCGAACGAGAGTAGATCTAGCGCATGCGGATCGCCGTGTTCGTCGTCGTGCTCGCGGGGTGTCCGGGTCGCGGGCCGGTGGATCCGACGACGACGGCCGCGGGACCGCAGCTGTGCGAGCAGATGGCGAGCCACGTGGTCGCGGTGATGGATCCGGCCGGGGCCGAGACCGGCACGATCGATGCGATCACGCGGGCGCTCGGCGATCACTGCGTGAAGGACCGCTGGTCGCTCGACGCCCAGCAGTGCTTCCTCGACCTCGCCTCGATCGAGGACAGCGAGCGGTGTGCGCCGCTGCTCACGATCGATCAGCGCGAGGGGCTGGCAGCGGCGCTGGCGCTGGTCGGCGAACCGGCAACGGGCGCGAAGCCCTGAGGTCGCGCTAGGATGCTCGCGATGAGGAGCTGGATGTTCGTGCTCGTGCTCGCTGCCTGTGGGGGCGGCGGCAAGTCGTCGTCGCCGACCGCGCCGAAGCAAGCCGCCGGGCCGAGCTGCGAGGCGGTCGCCGACTCGATGGTGAACCAGCTGCTCGCCGACAAGGATCCGCGGCCGCCCGACGCCAAGGTCGACGTCATCCGGAACCTCATCAGCTCGCGCTGTGATGCAGACGGCTGGACGCTGCCGGCGAAGCAGTGCCTGTCGACGATGAAGAACGAGCAAGACGCCGATCGGTGCGCGTCGATGCTCACCGAGCAGCAGCAGGCCGCGCTGGTGCAGGCCGAGCGCGAGAAGTTCGGCACGCGCGACGAGGCGAAGGAGGTCGCGCCGGCGCCAACAGCGGAGTCACCGCCACCTGTCGCTGCGCCACCACCGCCGCCGGCTGCACCGAAATCGACGAGGTCCAGGGCGAAGCGCAAACCCGCGTCGACCAGCAGCGACCCCTGCCAGGGCGGCGAGTAGCGCGCCTCGATCGTTGCCGCGGATCGTGGCCAAGCTCGCGAAACCGCTGAGTCCTGGACGGCGCGGCCAGAAAACGAAACCACGGTGAGGACGCGTGGCGTGCTACACGAGCACCCCGTGTCGCGCGCGCTGTTTTCCCATCGTCCGTACTGGGCGCATCGGTTCGGGGTCGCGCCGTTCTTGCCGACGTCGCGCGCCGAGCTGGACGAGCTCGGCTGGGATAGCTGCGACGTCGTCCTCGTCACCGGCGATGCGTACATCGATCATCCGAGCTTCGGGATGGCGCTCGTGGGGCGGCTGCTCGAGCGCCACGGGTTTCGCGTCGGGATCCTCGATCAGCCGGACTGGCGCAGCGCGGAGCCGTTTCGCGAGCTGGGCCGGCCGAACCTGATGTGGGGCGTGACCGCGGGGAACATGGACTCGATGGTCAACCGGTACACGAGCGACCGGAAGGTCCGCAGCGACGACGCGTACTCGCCCGACGGCGCGGCCGGGCTGCGGCCGGATCGCTCGACGCTGGTCTACGTGCAGCGCTGTCGCGAGGCCTTCGGTGACGTACCGGTGGTGATCGGCGGGATCGAAGCGAGCCTGCGGCGGATCGCGCACTACGACTACTGGTCCGACAAGGTGCGGCGCTCGATCCTCGTCGACGCGAAGGCGGACCTGCTCGTCTACGGCAACGCCGAGCGCGCGATCGTCGAGATCGCACATCGGCTCGCGGCCGGGACGTCGATCGACGACATCCGCGATCTGCGCGGAACGGCGCACACGCGTCCGCGCGCGGGCTTCTCCGAGCTCGACTCGACGACGTTCGACCAGCCCGGACGCGTCGAGCCGCTGCCCGATCCGTACGCGATGGAGGCCGAGCGTGCCGCGGCGCCCTGCTCGACGGGCGAGGGCGCGCCGGAGGCCACCAGGCTCGTGCAGCTCAAGCCGCGCCGGCCGGATCGCGAGCGCACCGTGATCCGCATGCCGAGCTTCGAGCAGGTCCAGGAGGATCCCGCGCTCTATGCGCACGCGTCGCGCATCGTGCATCTCGAGTCGAACCCGGGCAACGCGCGGGCGCTCGTGCAGCGACACGGTCAGGGCCCGAAGAAGCCCGCGCTCGACGTGTGGATCAACCCGCCGCCGTTGCCGCTGACGACCGCGGAGATGGACGAGCTATACGAGCTGCCGTACACGCGGCTGCCGCATCCGAAGCACCAGCCGACGAAGTTGCCGGCGTACGAGATGATCAAGTTCTCCGTCACGATCCTGCGCGGCTGCTTCGGCGGCTGCAGCTTCTGCTCGATCACCGAGCACGAGGGCCGCGTGATCCAGAGCCGCTCGGAGGGGTCGGTCCTCGGCGAGATCGAGCGCATCCGCGATCAGACGCCGGGCTTCACCGGCAACATCTCCGACCTCGGCGGCCCGACGGCGAACATGTACCGCATGGCGTGCAAGACCCGCGAGATCGAGGCGGCGTGTCGCAAGCCGTCGTGCGTGTTCCCCGAGATCTGCGACAACCTCGGCACCGATCACGCGCCGCTCGTCGCGCTGTATCGCAAGGCGCGCGCGATCAAGGGCGTCAAGCGCATCTTCATCGCCTCGGGGGTTCGCTACGACCTCGCCGTGCGCTCGCCCGAGTGGATCAAGGAGCTCGCGCAGCACCACACCGGCGGCTACCTGAAGATCGCGCCCGAGCACACCGAGGACGGCCCGCTCAAGCACATGATGAAGCCGGGCATCGGCGCGTACGATCGGTTCAAGGAGCTGTTCGATCGGTACTCGGCCGAAGCGGGCAAGGAGCAGTACCTGATCCCGTACTTCATCGCCGCGCACCCCGGCACCACCGACGAGGACATGCTGAACCTCGCGCTGTGGCTCAAGCGCAACGGGTTTCGCTGCGATCAGGTGCAAGCGTTCCTGCCGTCACCGATGGCGAGCGCGACCGCGATGTATCACACGGGCTACAACCCGCTGCGCTCGATCAAGGCACGCGAGCGAGTGCACGTCGTGAAGGGGCTCCCGCAGCGCCGGCTCCACAAGGCGTTCCTTCGCTATCACGACGCGAACAACTGGCCGATGCTCCGCGACGCGCTTCGCCGCATGGGCCGCGCAGATCTCATCGGCGGCGGCAAGCAGCAGCTCGTCCCCTCGTGGCAACCAGCCGGTACGGGTGACGCGCGAGACGGGCGCAACCGGATCCAGCCCGGGGTCGCGCTCACCCAGCACACCGGACTACCCCCACGTTCGACCGGTCCGTCCTCGATCCTGCGCAAGCGCCGTGGGCGGTAGCTCGCGCACGGTGAGCTAGGCCGCTCGACCCGCGAGCCGCGCCTCCATCCGAGGTCTGCGCAGCGTCGGGAGCATGAACAGGGCGACCAACCCCGAGAGTCCTACGATCGCGTAGACGACGCGACTCGCGGTGCTGGTCTGCTCGACACGGCCGCCGCCGAGCACGGCATCGACGAGGTTGAAGTTGAAGAAGCCGATCAGGCCCCAGTTCAATGCGCCGATGATCGCGATGGCGATGAGAATTTTGGCGAGAATGCTCGTGGATGCTGCTGTCTTGGTGTCCATGGCACTGCGGTGATGCAGCGCTCGTGCCGGTCGCGCGCGCTCGTCGAGCCCCACGGCGGTCACGGCATCAGGTAGCGTGCGCGCATGTGGCGCGCCGTATCGATCATCCTCGTCCTGATGGTCGGTTGTCGTCATCCGTTCGATCCGGTCGAGGCGGCGCACGTGCAGTCGACGGCGCTGGCCGTGGGCGCCACCGCGCCGTCGATCCAGCTCACGAGCACCTCCAACGCGACGGTCGCGCTTGCCGACATCTTGCGTGGTCACTCGCAGACGATCGTCGTGTTCTATCGCGGCTTCTACTGACACAGCTGCACTCGCTGGCTCGGTGAGCTGGCCGGTCACGCTGCCGAGCTCGCCGCGCGCGGAATCGCCGTGGTCGCGATCGCCGCCGATAGCGTCGAGGACATGGCAGCGTTGCAGACGAAGCTCCCGCGTCTCACGCTGCTGACCGACCTCGAGCTGAAAGGCGCCGCGGCGTGGGGATCGCACTTTCCAGGCTCCGAGAGCCCGACTCCGTCGACGTTCATCGTCGGCGGCGACGGAGTGGTTCGCTACCGGCGGTTCTACGCGAAGGGTGGCGATTGGCCCACGTATCCCGAGCTGGCGGCCGCACTCCAATGACGCCGAGCGAGCGAGAATCCGGACAATGACCAAAGTCTCGCGAGGCCGTCCGGCCGAGCGAGCGAGAATCCGGACAATGACGCGGCCTCGCGCGACCGGGAGCGGTGATCCGACACCAGGCTCGCGGCACGTACACCGGGCCCTTTTGTCAGGAAGTCGCGGCGCGGTAGTCTCGACGAGCTGCATGGCGGCGTCGCCTTCCCCATCTCCCGATGACGAACGAGTCCCGATCGGTAGCGTGCTCGATGGCCGCTATCGCATCGATGCAGTGCTCGGATCGGGTGGGATGGGGCGCGTCTATCGAGGCGAGCACACCGGCATCGGGCGCGCCGTCGCGATCAAGGTCCTGCACGCCGGGCTGAACCGGAATCGCGAGGCCGCGCAACGATTTCAGCGCGAGGCGATCGCGTCGGGCCGGCTCGATCACCCGAACATCGTCGGCGTCAGTGACTTCGGGGTGCTCGACGACGGCGCCTGTTACCTCGTGATGGAGGCGCTCGAGGGCGAATCGCTCGGCGATCGACTCGACCGCGAGAAACGCATCCCCTGGCGCGACGCGCTCGGGATCATGCGCGCCGTGCTGAACGGCCTGCATCACGCGCACGAGCGCGGGGTGGTCCATCGCGACATCAAGCCCGACAACGTCTTCATTGCACGCAAGGACCACGACCTCGTCGTCAAGATCCTCGACTTCGGGATCGCGAAGCTCTACGCGGGAAGCGCCGACGATCCGGCCTCGACCCGCGCCGGGCTCACCGTCGGAACCCCGGCATACCTGTCACCCGAGCAGGCCGTCGGCGGCGAGATCACGCCTGCCTCCGACATCTATTCGGCGACGATCTTGCTGTACGAGATGATCACCGGACGCGCACCGTTCGAGGACAAGGATCCACTCGCGATGCTCGGCGCGCACGTCAGCCGGCCGCCACCGCCGCTCGCCGAGGTGGCTCCCGATCTCGAGCTGCCGCCCGGGCTCGAGGAGATGATCCAGCGTGGGCTGGTCAAGGTCGCCGCGGATCGCATCACGTCCGCGAACGACTACCGGATCTGGATGGAGGCGATCATCGCGACACCGGCGATCGGCAGCGCTCCGGTGCTGTCCCCCGAGCTGCTCGGCGTGAGGCCGAACTCGTCGTTCACCCCGATGCCGGGCGTGATCGCGACGCCGGCTCCGGGCACGCTGAAGGCGCCCATCGCGACCGCCGCACCGAGCCTGTCGATGACGCCGATCCCGGGTGCGTCGAGGTCGACGCCTGCTCCTGGAGACGACTCGGGGCTGACCGCGGCGCTGAGCTCGATCGAGGCGAGCACGCTGTTGCCGCGTTCGACGCGTGCGGTCTCGCTCGCCGATGTGGGCGAGCCGATCCCGAAGCGATGGCTCGTGATCGGCGCCATCGTGTTCGGCGCGCTGATCGTGATCGCGGTCGTCCTCGCGATCGCCACCCGGAAATCCGGCTCGAAGCCCACGCCACCGTCGCCATCGAGCACCATCAACTTGGCGCCGCTCTCCCAACCGGTGACGGTCCCGACGGTCTCGCGGGACGATGACGACGACAGGACCAAGCTCAACGCCGCGTTGTACGAGCTCGAGAAGGGCAAGGACTGCCCGACCCGCAAGGCGGCGATCGCGCGCATCGTCGAGCTCGACGATCCGGCGGCGATCCCGGCGCTCAAGCAGGCGCGCTATCGCATGCGGGGTGGCGTCCTCGGCATCGGCGACGAGAACACGAATCATTGCCTCACCAAGGATGCCGAGGCGGCGATCAAGAAGCTCACGCCTAGGAAGTAGGCTTCGCTTTCCATTCCTTCTGCGTGAACACGTCGAAGTCCACGACGAGGCAGACCGGCTTGTCGGTCGCATCGATCCCCCAGTACACCGCATACTCGCCGTTCCCACACGGCAGCGCGAGCGCGCGACGGCCATCGGTGAGCGGAATCTCGACGGGCGCGAGGCCCGCTTGCGCCGGCACGGCCAGCGGCCCGGGCACACCATCGCCGGCATCGGCGAGCGCGAGCCAGCCGGAAGTGATGACCCAGCGCGGAACCTGGTCCGTCGACTTCGGCGCCTTCTGACCCTTCGCGTGCGCGACCGTCCAGCGCGTGATCGGCGGTCGGCCGACGTGGATCACGACCGCGGCGAGCGCTTCCTGGTCGCCGTCACGACAGACCGAGAGCATCACGCGAAACGACCCGAAACCGACGGGACGATCGAGCTGGCGCCAGGTCTTCGGTGACCCCGGATCGCACACGGCGAGCGAGCCCGAGGCGACCGAGAGCTGCACCGGAAGCATCCGGATGTCGATCTTCTTCGAGCCGAACTTCTCCCCGTACCGGAGCAGGCGGGCGATGTCGCGCGGTGCGGGGAGCTCGTCGCGCAACGCTGGCGGTGCCGGCGGTGGGGGCGGCAACGGCAACGACGGCCTCGTCGGCTTTGCGGGCTTGAGGGCCTTGGTTGGAAGCTTCTTGGCGGTCGCCACCTTCGCCGGCGTTGCGGCTTTCTTCACGACCACCTTGGGCTTCGCCACGGCGCACGGTAACAGAGCTACGACAATCTCGCGCGATCTGTGGTGTGATCGAGGCATGAGGCGCGAGTGCTCGGAGTGCAAGGCGATCAACCGGATCCCGGTTCGTCACCTCGCCGATACCGGCAAGTGCGGCAAGTGCCAAGCGAGCCTTCCCCCACACGCGGCTCCGATCATGATCAAGTCGGAGAGTCAGTTCGACGACATCATCAAGGCGTCACGGGTCCCCGTCCTCGTCGATTTCTGGGCACCGTGGTGTGGCCCGTGTCGAGCGGTCGCGCCCGAGGTCAAGAAGGCGGCTCAGAATCTGATCGGCAAGGCGCTCGTGCTCAAGGTCGATACCGACGAGCTCGGCGATCTCGCGCAGCGCTACCAGGTCCAGAGCATCCCGAACTTCGCGCTGTTCAGCGGCGGTCGGCTCGTTCGCCAACGTGCTGGAGCGATCGATCACCGGCAGCTCGAACGCTGGGCCGTCGCGCCTCAGTAGAGCTCATCGCGTGGGTGTGCGTTCCACGGGGCATGAACACCACGCTGGGACACTCCTCGTGCTCGCGACCTTGGGTGGGACTGCTGCCGCGGAGGACGAAGCGACCAGACCCGGACTGGCGGTCGAGTCGGTCTCGCGTCGTGGCGTCGCGCAGGACCCCCAGTCTGGCAACTCCTCGTGCTGCCGAGTGGCGGCGAGCTCAAGGGGCAGATGCGCTTCGTTCACCGACGAGAAACCGTGGCAGAGCGTCGGGCTCGGACTGCGCAGATGTGCTCGAGCTCAGCAGGAGGTGATCTCGCACTGGGTGTCTTCAGGGGGGTAGAAAAATACCCCGGGTACGCAAATACTACCGGAGGCACGTCAGTCAGTAATTCTAATTACATTGAATTGCTCGAGTAGTTACCCGCCGCCTGCTCGAGTGCCCTGGCACTTCGGTCGCAACCGAACCGAGCGTGCAGCAACTCCAGCGAAATCAGCTCATCGTCGCTCACACCGAAGTGGCCCGCCGTATCGCGCTCAAGATGGCGCGCCGCTGCCCGAGCTGGATCGGCCGAGACGACCTGGTCGCCGCCGGCATGCTCGGACTGACGGAGGCTGCACTTCGCTACGACGACACCCGCGTGGAGCCGTTCCTGTCGTTCGCCGAGCAGCGCATCCGCGGTGCCGTGCTCGACGAGCTCCGCCGTGGCGACATGTTGCCGCGCCGGGTCCGCCAGACGGCTCGCAAGGTCGCGGCGACGATCCGTGGACTCGAGAACGCGGGCGAGACCGCGACCGACGAACGCGTCGCCAGCACGCTCGGCGTCACGATCGAGAACTATCGCGACAACCTCGCGAATCTGATCAACGTCGAGACCGAGTCGATCGACAGCGAGGGCGCCGCGATCCTGGTCGACGAGCAGCAGCGCCCGGACGAGATCGCCTCGCGGCGCGAGATGCTGTCACGCGTCCGCACGGCCCTCGACAAGCTCGAACAGCGCGACGTGACGCTGCTCGGCCTCCACTACATCGAGGAGCTCACGTTCCAGGAGATCGCGACCACGCTCGGCATCACGGCGTCGCGCGCGTGTCAGCTCCTGTGGCGTGCAGTCGCCCGGCTTCGTAGGCAGCTCGGCGAATCGACGATGCGAGATGCAGCGTGAGCGCCCGCGTCCTGGTCGTGGATGACGACGACCAGCTCCGGCGAGCGCTCGCCACCTCGCTCACACGTGCGGGCTTTGTCGTCACGACCGCCGACGACGGCGCACCGGCGATGCAGATGTCGGAGGCGAACCGGTTCGAGCTCGTGATCGTTGACTACAACATGAAGACGACCACGGGAGCCGATGTCGTCAGGCACTACAAGGAAAGGTTCGGAGCGCAGATCTTCTGCCTGGTGTTGAGCGGCCAGGATGACGAAGAAACCCGCACGGCATGCCTGGTTGCGGGTGCCGATGTGGTGATGCTCAAGCCGGCCTCCGTGCAGGAGCTTCGGAGGACGCTCTCCGACGCTGTACGAGGACTGAGCGCGAACGCCTGAACGATTGGATTTCCGGCGACCTGCGTGCGAGCCTGTTCGCGCCGATGGGCGAAGACGTTCGTGTGAAGGTGATGGTCGTCGAGGACGATGCGGAGGTCAGCCGGGCGATCGCCCGCAAACTCGGTCCCACCGGTGAAGGTCACGAGCTCGAATTTGCAGACGAGCCGCACGCGATCCTCGCGCGGCTCGAGGCCGGCACGGCCGATTGGGACGTGATGCTCCTCGATGTCGGCCTGCCCGGGATGAGCGGGATCGACGTGCTGCGGCGATTTCGCGAAGCCGGCTCGCCGGTGTCGATCGTCATGTTGACGGGCGATCAGACGGCAGCCACGGCCACCGAGTGCATGCGGGTTGGCGCGTTCTACTACCTCACGAAGCCGTTTCGGCCGTTCGAGCTGGCGTCGATGGTCATCTCGGCGGCGCGTCACTCCCAGCTCCATCGGCAGCTCCGGCGACAGCTCGACCGCCGCGATGGTGACTCGGCCGACTCGATCCTCGTCGGGATCTCGCCCGCGATGCGCAAGCTGCGTGCGGCCCTCGATCGGCTGGCGAGTCAGGATGTCTCGATCCTGATCCGCGGCGAGAGCGGAACCGGCAAGGAGCTGGTCGCGCGGGCGTTGCACGAGCGCGGCGCCCGTCATGTGAAGCGGTTCGTCGCGCTCAACTGCGGCGCGATCCCGGAGTCGTTGATCGACAGCGAGCTGTTCGGGCACGCGAAGGGCGCGTTCACCGGCGCGACCAGCGATCGAGCAGGAGTGTTCGTCGAAGCCGACGGTGGCACGTTGTTCCTCGACGAGATCGGCGACATGCCGGTGGGAGTCCAGGCGCGCCTGCTGCGCGTGTTGCAAGAAGGCGAGGTACGCCCGGTCGGCGGCACCGGGGTGCGCAAGATCGACGTTCGCGTGATCGCGGCGACGCACGTCGATCTCGCGGCCGCGGTCGAGTCCGGGCGATTTCGCCAGGATCTCTACTATCGGCTCAACGTGATCGTGCTCGCGGTTCCATCGCTCCGCGAGCGGCTCGACGACCTGCCGCTGCTCGCGGCGCACTTCCTGCGCAAGCACGGCGGTCAGACGCCGCCGAGCCTGTCACCCGAGGCACTCGAGGTGATGTCGGCGTACGCGTGGCCGGGCAACGTGCGCGAGCTCGAGAACGCGCTGTTGCATGCGATCGCACTCCATCACGGCGAGGTGCTCAACCGCGAGTCGCTGCCGTTCCAGATCGGCCAGACGCGGGCGCGCGGCACCGCGGCGGTCGGGGCAACGCTCGACGACGACGAGCTGCTGCCGCTCACCGAGGCCAAGCGCAAGGCGAGTGCCACCTACGAGCGGAGCTACCTGCTTCGCGTGATGGCGAAGGCGAAGGGCTCGGTCTCCGAGGCGGCGCGACTCGCAGGACTCGATCGCACGAACTTCCGCCGCCTGCTACAGCGGCACGCGATCGATCCGGCGACGTTCAAGTGAGCTTGTCGACGATGCGCTCGGCGAGCACCTCGCGATCGGGATACTCGCCCAGCTCGATCAGCTCGCGGATCTTGAGCATCCGCGCGGTGACCTTCGCGGGGTCGCGCCGGTCCGAGGCAGCTTCGGTGGGTGGAGTGGTCGCGTCGTCGACGAGGTACATGTCTGATCTGGTGAGTCGTCCATTCACGCGAGGTATTTAGGCCCTCGCGCACGACTGACGCAAGATATTGGATTATTGCGAGATTCCGGGCGGCAACCGCTCAGGCACCCGACCCGTACCTCGCTGCCGCGCGGCCATGGTCGATCGTCTGGACATGCGCGCAGCAGCACTGCTTGTCCTTCTCCTCCCAGGCGAAGCTCACGCCGATGGATGGCTCGTCGCCGAGGCGCCGGCGGTGCTCGCGGTCAGCGACGCGCAGGAGGGGGTGTTCCGTCCCGGGGTGATGCCGGCGGTCGGGGTCTACGCCGACAACGATCGATTCGCGATCGGGCTCCGCCTGCGCGCAGGGGTGCTGCGTAACGGCCCCGCACCCGGCAACAACTTCGACGATCCCGGGGTTGGCGGGCTCGGCACGGCGGGCCTCGCGTTCCGGATGTCGGCGCTCGGCGGCTGGGGTGAGATCGTCGTCGGTGGCGGCATCACCGGTCGCGACTTCGTGCCGGCGGTCGAGGCCGGCGTGGGCTGGAGCTTCCCCGCGGGCAAGCTCGACATCGGGCCGAGCGTCCGCTACGTGCGAGTGGTCAGCAGCGACGCGATGCACGCGTTCGGCACGGCCGAGCTCGCGCTCGTCGGGATCGACGTCCGATTCGGCAAGCAGCGCGCGGCGAGACCGTCCCGCGTCGAGCTCCCCGTACGACCCGCCGCCACCATCGCCGCCGTCGCCACGATCGAGCGCGACGCAGATGAGCTCGTCGAGCGCGACGCGAGCTGCGCCGAGCACCTCGACGGCTGTCCGCTCGGCGACGAGATCGTCATCCTCGACGACCGGATCATCCTCGAAGAGCGCGTGGTGTTTGACTTCAATCGCGCGCGCGTTCGATCGCGTGGTCGCAAGGTGATCGCCGAGCTCGTTCGCATCTGGAAGGAGCATCCCGACTGGCGCAGCATCACCGTCGAGGGCCACGCCGATGCTCGCGGCAGCGACCGGTACAACGTCGAGCTCAGTCAGCTCCGTGCCGACCGCGTGCGCCGCGTGATGGTGGAGCTCGGGGCCGTCGGTGACAGCGTCTCGGCGATCGGCTTCGGCAGCGGTCGAATTCGCGATGACGCGGATACCGAACTGGCACATCAACGAAATCGGCGCGTCGAGTTCGTGATCACGCGCGCTCACGCATCGCCTGCTGGAGGTCAGCCATGATTCGCACCACCCTGGTCGTGCTCGTCGCGCTCGGCGCGGGCTGCTTCGATTCGATCGTCAACAATCCGTGCGCCTCCGGCTACCAGCTCGTCGCGGGGCAGTGCCGAGCGAGCGACGCGCCCGACGCGGGCACCGCCAACGACGATGGAGGTGCGAGCACCGACAGCGACGCGGGCAGCACCATCACCACGACGGATGCCGGCGCGGGCCCGGACGCGCTGGTGTGCACGCTTCCCGAGATCGTGTGCGACGGCGCGTGCATCGACGTCAGCTCGGATCCGGACAACTGCGGCGCGTGCGATCGCGTCTGCGCGAGTGGCATCTGCCAGCTGGGCCACTGTCTCGGCGAGCTCTCGGGCCACATCGTCACGATCGGTCACGACTACCGGAGCCACAACGCGGCGATGGCGCGCGTGCTCGGCAACGCGGTCGCGCTCGCCGGTCCTCACGATGTCGGCGTCGCCCGTTGGGGTGGAACGGCGGCCACTGCCGCGGTGTCCGGGACCACCGCCGCGCTGACCCTGGCGATGACCAGCATCGGTCGTCCGTGGCACGTCGTCGCGCTCGCGCCCTCGCCGTCGACGACCGCGCTCGACGGGATCGACGTGCTCGTCGTCGATGCGCAGACCGGGGACGCCGACGCCACTCGGACCTCCGCACTGCCGTGGGCCTCGACGATCGATGGCTTCCTGCAGCGCGGTGGTGTGGTCGTGGTGCTCGAGGGCGCGAATGGGGTGAGCCATCGCTTCGCGGACGGTGCCGGGCTCTACACGATCGCCGCGCCGCTCGACTCGACGGGCATGCCGGCGCTGGTCGCCGACGCCAGCGACGCGGTCGTGCAGCAGGTCGTCTCGCCGTACCTCGCCGACACGACCTCGGTCGTGTTTCCCGGAGTGACGGGCGTGATCGTCACGCCGAGCGGGTCGCTCGTGCTCCACGAGACGCGCTACTAACCAGGATCGCCTGGAGAGCATCCAAGGATCGAGCGGCTCGCACGACGCCGTCGCCGTCGTCCGATCAGGAACGCGAGGGCGAACGGCAGTCCGGCAACTGCGCCGCCGCCGGAGTGGCAGCCGCAGCCGGAGGCGGTGATGCCGTGAACGTAGAAGTGACTCGTGACGACGAGCCGCTGGTTCGCGTCGGTGATGAGCTCGACGCGATAGCGACGGTCCGCGGCGCCGGGCTCGTCCTCGAAGGTGTATTTGAAGTCGTCGCTCGTGACCTTCACCTGCTCGAGCTGCTCGCCGTCGCGCCAGAGCTGGAGGAACGTGTCGGTACCTCCGGTGATCCGTATTGGCATCGTGACGAGATCGATCCCGTCGATGTCGTCTCCGATCTCGGCGAGCGCGCCGGCCTTCGTCCTGATGTGGACCTCGACGAACGGATCATCGGGACCGCGTAGCTGGACGATCGTGCGGCCCTTGCGGATGCCCTCCATGATCGCCGCCTCGCCGAGGTTGTCGGCGAGCACGAGCGTGGTCGGGCTGCCGATCGGCGTGGCGATGATGTCGGTGCCGGCGCCGGCGCGGTGGTCGTCGCTGCCGCCGATCGCGGCGATCCGGAAGCCCTCGTCGTGGAGCTGATCCCACAGCTCCATCGCGCGCGGTACGAACAGGCGCTCGACCACGTCCCATTTGCCCGTGATGATCTCGAGGCCGGCGACCTTGTCCCACGGCGTCGGATCGTGGCTCCACGCGCAGCCGATGCAGTTGTCGCCGAGATCGAGCGAGGGATGGTTGACGATGAACAGCGCGCCCTGCGCCGCGACATCGTCGAGGACGCCGGCGATCGTGCGGCCCTGGTGACCGATGCGGTGATCGACGTACGTCTGCAAGCCGACCGCGTTGCCGTGGCCCGCGTACGTCGTGATCTCGGCGCCGCGCAGGAACAGCAGCCCGGGATGCGCCGCCTGCGCCGAGGCCGCGAGCGCGAGGTGCGAGCTCGTGTTGTGGTCGCTGAGGTTGACGAAGTCCAGGCCGCGAGACTTCGCGAGCAGCCCGATCTCGTCGAACGACGCGTTCGCATCGCCGCTCTCCGACGAGTGAACGTGGAAGTCGCCCTTGTACCAGCGCCGTTGCTCCTCGAGCACCACCGGCGAGAACGGAGCCTTCGTGCGGATCGGCAGCGTCGCGGCGTCGAGGCACGTGACGTCGATCGCGTAGTGCGCGCCGCCCGGATCGAGCTGCGCCTTGCCGACATCGACGATCCACGTGCCCGGCGTGATCGGGCCGGGCAGGTAGCTGCGCGACGATTCGTCGACCCCGATGATCGCGTCCTCGGTGTTCCCGCCGCCCCAGCCGCGGAAGCCGTCGGGGCTCCACACGCCCCAGTCGAGGATCACCGAGTCCGAGCCATCGGTGTGGACGATCTGGATCTCGACCGTCCCGACCGGGACCACGAACTCGACGTCGACGTAGTCACCGCCGCCGACGGGAACGTCGGCTTCGTAGTGCATCGTCGAGAGCACGGCGACGAGCGGCAACAGCATGGCGTATCGTCACGCGGCCGGCGGTCCCGCACAACTGGGACCTTCCGGCCCAGCTGCGGACAACAGTTGGCTACACCGGAGCTAGGCGGGAAGGTTGGTCCATTCCGCGCTCTTGGTCCACAGCGTCTTCGCGAGCTCGGCATCGTCGGCGAGCCGCGCGGGCTTTCGCTCCTTGCCGCCGACGTCGTAGTAGCGACCGGTCTCCTTCGCGAGCTCCGGCGCGGTCGCGCAGCGCAGGCTCGACTCGGCGCCTTGCTCCGGCGTGATCATGAACCGCTTGACGAGCCAGCGGAACGGCGGTGGCACGCGGCGCCACACGTCGGTCGCGACGACCCCCGGGTGCACGGCGTAGGTCGTCACGTCGCTGCCCTCGAGCCGGCGCGCCAGCTCCTTCGTGAACAGCACGTTCGACAGCTTCGACACCGCGTACTCGCGCATCGCGGTCACCGTGCGCGTCGGCTTCTGGAGCACGCTCCAGTCGATGGCCTTGGCCTGGTAGTGCGCCTTGGACGAGACGTTGATGATGCGCGCATTGCCGGCCTGCTTGATGCGGTCGAGGAGCAGGCGCGTGAACAGGTAGTGCCCGAGGTGGTTCGTGCCGAACTGGATCTCGAACCCGTCCTTCGTCTGACCGCGGTGTCCGCCGAGGCCCGCGTTGTTGACGAGCCCGTGGATCGGCAGCTTGCGCGCGAGCAGCTCCTCGGCGCACTCGCGCACGGACGTCAGGTCTCCGAGATCGAGGTGGACGTACTCGACGTTCGGGTTGCCGGTCTCGCGCTTGATCTCGTCGATCACGGGCTCGGTCTTGGACTTCGAGCGGCACGCGAGGATGACGTGCGCGCCCTGGCGTGCGAGCTCCTTCGCGGTGATCTTGCCGATGCCGGTATTTGCACCGGTGATGATGAAGGTCTTGTTCGCGAGGTCCGTCATGGGCGCGCAACATAGGGCGCAAACGCGCGCCGGCAACTAACGTGAGGTGCCTTGCGACGGTTTCGCGGCTCGAGGTGCCCTGGTTTCACGTGCTGACGACGCATCATCCACCACCTGATTGACCGCTCGCGTAGGAACGCGTTACCGAGGTCCCCTCATGAGACAGCGTGCACGTCTGGTCATCCTCCTGGCTTTGCTTGGAGGCGCATTCTTCGGCCTCGGAACGTCGCTGGCCGAGGACCAGGACGGCGACGGCACGGAGGACCCGCCGGTCGCGAACAAGCCCGACGAGCCGAAGCCTGCCGATGACGGCAAGCCCGACGCGCCCGGGGACAAGGACGGCGATGGCAAGCCCGACCAGCCTGCCGAGGCCGATGGCGATGGTAAGCCGGACCAGCCCGCGGACAAGGACGGCGACGGCAAGCCCGATGTGGCGGTCGTCGATGCCACCGGTGACGCGAGCAAGGACTCCGATGACGACGGGACTCCGGACGTCAAGGAAGACGCGGATGGCGATGGCGTTCCGGACGTCGCCGAGGACACCGACGGCGACGGCGTGCCGGACGGCAAGGAAGACTCCGACGGTGACGGCATCCCCGATACGCGCGAGGACGCCGATGGCGACGGCATCCCCGACAACCAGGAAGACTCCGACGGCGACGGCATCCCCGACAACCAGGAAGACTCCGATGGCGACGGCATCCCCGATGGCAAGGAAGACCGCGACGGCGACGGCACGCCCGACCTCCTCGACGACTCCGATGGCGACGGCGTCCCCGACAGCGAGGACCTCCCGGGCGATGTCGACGGCGACGGCATCCTCGACGCCGAGCAGGAGTTCGACGAGGAGGATCCGCCGACCGATCCGTTCGACGCCGATGGCGACGGCACCATCGAGCCCGACGAGGTCGCGAATCGCACCGAGTTCGTCGCGTTGTTCAAGGACATCCCGAACGAGCCGGACTTTCAGGCCGTGGCGCGCCGCAGCGGTGACGTGCTCCGCGCGTCGCTCACGACCGAGAACTTCCGCAAGCTCGTCGCGGTGGCGAAGAAGGTCGTGCTCGCGAAGATGATGGTGAAGATCGAGAAGAAGTCCGACAAGAAGATGCGGACGTTCTCGTACATCGTCACCGGCTTCTCGGCGCTCGGCATCTTCCTGCTCCTGATGCCGCTCGCCCTCAAGAAGCAGTACCCGGGGCAGGGCAAGGTGCTGTTCAAGTACTCGGCGCTCGCGGCGGTCACGTTCATCGTGACGGTGAACCTGTTCGGCGGGGTGATGTACGGGCTACGCAAGGTGCAGGGCACGCTCTCGAACTACACCAACCCGAGCCTCGCGCTCGTGGGCGGGACGTTCGACACGCTGGACCGAGACGCCGAGAAGTTCACCACGATGGGCAAGGAGTTGTTCGGCCCCTCGCTCGAGCAGATGCGCAAGCACCCCGACGAGCTGCCGATCAACATCATGCTCGAGAACGGTCAGCGGATCGTGAAGGACGCGAAGGTCTTCATCTCGATCAAGAACATGATGAAGCGGATCGACTGGCTGTTTCAGATGATCCCGATCGTGCTCACGCTCGTGACGTTGATCCTGTTCGTGCTGGCCGTGAAGCCGACCTTGATCCAGATCGTCAAGATGCCGGCCGAGGCCGCGAAGGGCACCGGAGGCGTCGGCAAGGAGCTGGTCAGGAAGAGCCTCTTGCGGGTGGTGGGCGAGTTCAAGGCCACGCTCTGTACGATCGGGGTCCTCGTCCTGTTGACGCTGGTCTCGTCGTTCGTGCTCGGGAGAACCGTCGGACCTGCGCTCGGCGCGTTCATGGAGTACTTCGCGAGGTCGGTCGACTACCTCGCGTTCACCGAGGGCGCGTCGTCGGGGCTCGTGTTCCTGGCGTTGTTCGGCGTGATCTTGTTCCTGGTGTTCAACCTGGCGACGTTGATCCTCTCGATGGCGTTCTTCCTCGGCAAGTGCCAGAAGATCTTCCAGCAGCGCTTCCACGAAGGCACGCCCGTGTCGACGCACCAGCGGTTCTTCGAGTGGGGCGTGCCATCGGTGTTGCTCGTGCAGGTCTTCCCGCTGCTGTTCGCGCTCGGCGCGGGCAAGCTGCTCGGATTCATCAACGGCAACATCATGGAAGGCGCCACGAAGTCCGAGTCGGTGTCGTGGACCAAGTTCATGCTCATGGGCCCCCTGATCCTGGTCGCCGTGTTCCTCGTGATGTTCTGGGCGGTGCGCGGCCTCAAGGCGATCAAGTTCCTCGCGACGTACAAGGTGAAAGTAAAGACTCCCCCCGGCGTTAGCCTTCCGCCGGAGGCCGCGGACCCGGCATCGCCGCGCTGAACAGGAATCCAGTGCGTCGCTTATTTCGCCGCGCTGGTCCCATCGGCTTCGCGCTCTCTGGTACGTAAGGCCCGATCTACTTGCGAGCGCCGCTCGTAAGGCACACGGGGCGCCTTGATGCCTTTTTCCAGTTAACTCTCGGGAGGAACAGCTATGCGTATTCGGATGATCTTCGTGGTCGCGCTCGCGGCGCTCGGTTTGTCGGTGGTTGCGTGCGGCGGCGACAAGAAGGGCAGCGGCGGCGACACCCTGAAGGGCGGCGGCGGCGCCGCCGAGAAGTCGCTCTACGATCGGCTCGGTGGCAAGGACGCCATCACCGCGGTCGTCGAGGAGTTCGTCGGGAACGTCGTCGCGGACGAGCGCATCAACACGTTCTTCAAGAACGCCGATGCCGCGAACCTCAAGAAGCAGCTGGTCGATCAGATCTGCGAGGCCACCGGTGGTCCGTGCAAGTACGCGGGCAAGGACATGAAGACCGCGCACGCCGGCATGGGCGTCAAGGAAGCGGACTTCAACGCGCTCGTCGAGGATCTCGTCAAGGCGCTCGACAAGTTCAAGGTCCCCGAGAAGGAGAAGGGTGAGCTCCTCGGCGCGCTCGGCGGCATGAAGGGCGACATCGTCACGCCGTAAGCGGACGATCGACTCGCGTACAACGGCGGCCTCGTGCCGCCGTTGGCCATTGTCCGGATGCTCGCTCGCTCGGCCGGACGGCCTCGCGAGACTTTGGTCGTCTCAGTACGGCTTGCCGCCGGAGTTTCCACCGGGACCGTAGTCGCAGATGATCGCGTTGGGGTACGTCAGGCCGGCGCAGTTGCCGACCGCGCAGCCGACCTCGAGCGTGGTGCGCCAGACCAGCTGCGTGTAGTGGCCGCAGACGCCGCTGCACGTGTTGGTCGCGTAGTTGTAGTTCGCCTGCTCGGAGGCCCACAGCTGCACGGCTTGCTGCGCGCTCGCGGCTCCGCCCGAGGCGTAGATGTTCTCGCCGACGTAGTACGGGTGGCCGTTGGAGCGACCGGGGTTGTGATCGACGAGGCCGATCGGCGCGTCCTGATCACGACACTGCGCGACCCAGGCCGCGGCGGTCGCTGCGAGTGCTGGGCTCCAGGTGAGCGACGGCAACGGCGTGGCCGTCTGGACCATCGCGCGGACCTCGTTGTGAAACAGCGTGATGCCGGTGAGCTCCGCGGGCTCTCCGACGCCGCCGGGGACGTCGGGTGTCGGGCCGCCATCGGTCTGGCCCTGGCCGTCGCCGCCGCTATTCGCTGGCGCGTCGGCGATACCGGCCTCGGTATCGATCTGGCCGGAACATGCACCCAGGACAACGAACACGAGAGCGCGGCCCCACATGACGAACATGATCGGCCCGGTCGCGCCGTCGATCAACCTCTGATGTACGTCAGCGATGTACGCGTTCGCGCCACGGCCAGACGATCCCGAGTTGACTTGGAGGACGGACCCGCCTACGAAGGGGCTCCGGAGGCCGACGATCGACTAACGCAAGACGAGCAACTCCGACGGATGCAGGGAAGCCGGCGGTCGCGATCATGGATCGGGACCCAGACGGCGCAGCCCCCGCTACTGTGACCGGGGACGATGCGGCACGGCCACGTGCCAGCCACTGGGAAACTGGGAAGGCGCCGCAAAGGACGAACCGGAAGTCAGGACACCTCTCTAGTCGGAACTTCGGGGTGAAGGCGATCTGCTCGCGTCACCCCGCGTCACGTGGGGTGACCTATGAACCGACTCGCTACACATTCGTGCGCTCTCGCCGTGCTCTGCGCGGCGAATGCCTCTGCGGACGAGGTCGTCCCGGGAGAGGTCGCTCGCGAGACGATCGTGATCGAAGGCCGCGCACCGGATGCGGCGGTGCGCGATCGAGCGCGGAAGCTCGGTGACGCCCCATTCGTGACCGTGCTGCATCCCGACGACCATCCGGCAACGGCCTCGGTGGCAGACGCGATCGCGACGGCCGCGGGTGCACACCGGCGCAGCCTCGGCGGCCTGGGAGCGTTCGAGTCGATCAGCGTGCGCGGGGCGTCGCCCGGCCACACCGCGGTGCTCGTCGACGGCGTGCCGCTCGCGCGGATCGCGGCGGTCACCGCGGACCTGGGACGGTTCGCGATGGACGCGTTCGGCGAGGTCGAGCTGTATCGCGGCGCGGTGCCGATCGAGCTCGGCGGCGCCGGTGTCGGGGGTGCGGTGAACCTCGTGACGAGGCTCGGGCGCGGCGAGCGGGGCGAGCGGATCCGCGCGTCGATCGGCGCGGGCTCGTTCGGTGCGCGCCACGTGCGAGCCCACTACGGCGACGATCACGGACGAGTGCTGTCGTCGACGACGATCGGCTACCAGGGCGCGACCGGCGACTACTCGTACTTCTACGACGGCGGCACGCCGCTCAATCCCGACGACGACGCCACCCAGATCCGCCGCAACAACCAGTTCGATCTGATCGATGCGGCGACCCGCGCGGGGCTCGAGGACGGTGGGCTCACCGGCGGTGTGCGCGTGCTGTGGAAGCGCCAGGGCTTGCCGGGGAGCACGGCCCAGCCAGCGTTCGAGGCGGAGATGTCGACGATCGACGTGATCGCAGACGGCCGCGGCGACGTGGAGGTCGGTGCGGCCAATGCCCGCCAGCTCGGGTACCTGCTCGTCGAGCGCCAGGTGCTGGGCGATCCGATGGCCGAGCTCGGCCTCGGGACCCAGGACCGCGGGTACTTCACGATCTCCGGCGGTGCCTCGACGACGTGGACGGTTCCGATCGCCGCCCATCGCGGCCTCGCGGGGATCGAGCTGCGCGGCGATCGGTTTCGCGACTCCGATCGCGACGGCTCGCGCGCGGACCTCGTCGGCACGCGCGGCAACGCAGCGGCCTCGCTCGCGTTCGACCTCGCGCTCGCAGAGGCGCTGGTCGTCACGCCCGCCGTGCGGGTCGATCTCGTGCGCACCGCACCGACGCCGATGACCGAGGGACCCGACGCGTTCGCCGACGTGCCGACGCGCTGGGATCTGGTACCGAGCCCGCGGTTCACCGCGCGCGCCTCGATCGAGGACGACGTCGCGCTGAAGGCCTCGGCCGGCTGGTACGTGCGGTTGCCGACGCTGCTCGAGCTGTTCGGCGATCGCGGCACGATCGTCGGGGCGCCGGGCCTGCGACCGGAACGTGGTCCGTCGATGGATTTCGGAATCGTGTGGGCACCGAGCAAGCCGCTCGGACCGGCGGACCGGATCATGGTCGAGGCCGCGGTGTTCGCGACCCGCGCCCGCGACACGATCGCCCTCATCTCGACCGCGGGCTTCGTGGCACGAGCCGAGAACATCGGCGCGACGCAGACCTATGGCGCCGAGCTCGTCGCCACGGCTCGGCTGGGCGAGACCGTCTCGCTCACGGCGAGCTACACGCGGCTCGTCGCGGAGCAGCGCTCGATCGATCCGAACCTCGACCGCAAGGCCCTGCCGCGGCTACCGGGCCACTTGCTCTACGCACGTGCCGACGTGGCGCGCCGCGTGGCAGGCCGACTCGCGAACGTCTGGGTCGACGTCGCCGTGCAATCGACGAGCTTCCTCGACCAGGGAAACTTCCAGCGCATCCCGGAGCGAGTGCTGGCCGGAGCCGGCGCGCGCGTCGAGATCGCCGGTGGCGTCGCGGCGGCAGTCTCCGTCGAGAACCTCGCCGGCACACGCGTCGTCGAGATCCCGCCCGGTCGTCCGACCGATCTCGCCACCAAGGCAGCGCTCTCCGATCTCGCCGGGTTTCCGCTGCCCGGCCGCAGCTTCTACCTGTCGCTCGACTGGACCTACTGAGAGGGAATCATGACCAAGCAAGCACTTGTCCTCGTCTTCGCGCTCACCGCCTGCGGAGACAACCGCGCGCTCGAGCTCGATGCGGCCCCGGCCGATGCGCCGCCCCCGAGCCCGCGCGCGGTCGTGGTCGCGGGTAGCTTCACGCCGGGCGACGTCGGCGTGATGTCATCGCTCGATCTCGGGACGATGCAGCTCGCCCAGCGCGTCGCGCCCAATGGTGCGATCGGCAGCGACCCGATCGTCCGCCGCGTCGATGACGAGCTGTTCGTCGTCAACCGCGCCGACGGCAACAACGTCACGGTCCTCGACGCGAAGACGTTCGCGGTCAAGGAACAGCTCGCGACCGGAGCAGGCTCGAACCCGCAGGACGTCGCCGTCTTCGGCGACAAGCTCTTCGTCCCCGTGTTCGGCGGCTCGGGTGTCGTGGTCCTGACGCGCGGCTCGACGACGATCGACACGATCGATCTGTCGAACCTCGATCCGGACGGCGAGCCGAACTGCATCTCGGCCTTCCTCGTCGGCACCGACGTGTACGTCGCGTGCGAGCTGCTCGACGCGAACTTCGCCCCGCGTGGTCCGGGCAAGGTCGCGGTGATCAACGCCAGCATCCAGACCATCCGCACGACGCTGACGCTCGCGAACGCGAACCCGTTCGGCGTGTTCGAACAGATGCCCGAGCTTGCAGGTGGCCACCTCGTGATCCCCACGGTGCCGAACTTCGGAGACTTCTCGGTCGGCTGCATCGAGAAGATCACGCCGGGCGAGACCCCGGTGGTGAGCGGCTGCGTCGTCGCGAACCAGGCGATCGCAGGCTACGCGGCGCGGGTCGATTTTCAGCTGGTCGACGCGAGCGCGATCATGTGGATGGTCGTGAGCAAGTTCGACACCGAGGCGCGCGGCAACCTGCAGGGCCACGACCTGCTCACCGACTGCCTGTGGCCCGAGCCGATCTCGCCGCCGACCCAGGTGCTCGTCGACATGGCGATCTGCCCGAACGACACGGTCGTCGTCGCCGATCAGACGATGGCGGCGAACGGGCTCCGCGTGTATGTGGGTGGCATCGAGACGACCACCACGCCGCTCGCGATCGGGCTCAAGCCCGGCTCCTCGCACGGCCTGACCTGCTACTAGCCCCCATGCCGCTCACCTAGCGTTTGCGCGAGCATTCGATTCGCCCACTCGGTTCGAGGCCCAATCTCGACATCCAGAGGGAACGCCAGGATCGCCACAAGCCGCCAGCAAGAACGCCAGAAGAGATCTTCACGAGAGCTCGCACCAAGGCGGCCCGAAACACATTCTTCTGGTGGCGTTCCTGCTGGAGTCTTGTTGCGACCCTGGCGTTCTCTTTGACGTTTGATCGGATGGCCTCACCAGTTGTGCCAAACGTCGCCTGGTCCGTCGATGTAGGGACGCCGGAACGCGTCACGTTCATCTCGGCACTTCGGCCCAGAGGCAGAAGTCCGCGAGACATGGTCGCGAGCGTGACGAGCTGACAAAGCAAGACGCAATCGGATTGCAATAACTCCGACTCTGCGCGGCGCTCCGAGATGACACCTGCTGTCCGGTGAACAAACGTCAGCTCTCTACTTCACGGAAGGCGAGCCTAGCTACTCGCGCGGGCGCACGCAGTACGCCTCGGCCACCACTTCGATCGTCGACGACGGCGACGTGTTGCGATAGTCGCAGCGCCAGCTCGCGGGTGACACGTTGTCCGTCATCGCGATCGGACGCGCCGCGACCAGCTGGGCCATCCACTGCGGATCGGCGTAGCAACCACCGGTGACGAGCAAGTCGTTCGCGCGATCGCAGCTCGCGACCGCGGTCGCGACGAGGCCGGCACCGACGGAGATTCGCGATTCCTTGCGAACGATGTCTTGCTTCGCCCCGTAGGCGGCGATCGGACCGGGTGGACCTTTGGGACCTTGCGGTCCCTGCGCGCCCTGCAGGCCTTGTGGACCTTGGAGGCCCTGCACGCCTTGCGGACCATCGGGGCCCGGCGGTCCCGGATCGCCCTTCGAGCCGCGGGGACCCTCGGGGCCCATCGGTCCGAGGCCACCGGGACCGATCGGACCGGGTGGACCGAACGGACCCTGGGGACCCGGTGGTCCGGGTGGGCCCTCGAGTCCAGAGGCTTTGCCTTTCGCGAGCAGCTCCTGCGCGACCTGCTTCGTGTCGATCTGGCCGCGCCGCTCGATCGATCCGATGCGGAGATCGTGATCGTCGACACGCGCGCCCGTCTTCTCGAGTCGCGCTTCGGTGTCACCCGCGCGGCAAGCCGCGAGCACCAGGAGCACGATCGAGGTGCGCGAGCGCATGCGGCGATCCTACAGAAGCAATGCGTTGCGAAGGGTGCTCCGCCGGTTTTTTGCGCCGATCGATCGAGTGGCGTACGACCGAAGGCGATGAGCGGACCCGAACACGTGATCAATCTGGTCGATGTCCGGCTCGACAACCCGCGCGGAGGTCAGCCGCTGCTCGGCGGTGCGAACCTCGGCGTCGCGGCTGGCGAGGTGGTGTTGATCGTCGGTGCAGCAGGCATGGGCACGTCGCGGCTCGTCGCGGCAGCGCTCGGTGAGATCGCGCTTGGCGGCGGCCGACTGGAAGTGCTCGGCCGCGACGTCGGCAAGCTGCGGCGGTCGTCGTTGCGGCTGCTTCGCCGGCGAGTCGGCATCGTGCCGCAGGATCTGTGCTTGCTCGAGGATCGCAGCGCGCAGCTCAATGTCGTGCTGCCGCTCGAGATCGACGGCATCCCGCGCTCGGTGTCCGTGGTGCGTGCGGCGCACGTGCTGGCGCAGCTCGGCCTCGAATCGGAGGCGTCGCTGCCGGTCGATTGCCTCAGCGCATCGGCCCGCCAGCGAGTCGCGGTGGCACGCGCGCTCGTTCGCGAGCCGGAGCTCCTGATCGCAGATCACCCGACGAGCATGCAAGACGCCGAGGGCGCCGAGCTCGTGTGCACGGCGATCGCCGTCGCCGCCGCGCAAGGTGCCGCGTGCCTCGTGCTCGGTCGCGATCCCGCGTTGCGCGCGCTGGCCGACCGTCACCACTGGCGCCAGCTCGGGCTCGTCGAGGGCGCGCTGCGTCCGCTCGCCGAGCTCGAGATCGATGGCCGTACGATCGAGGACGTCCTCGTCGGGATCGAGTCCGCACCCACGGCGCTCCATCCGCTCGGGGATCCGGCGATCCCGAACGTGCTGCCGTTCAAGATCACCGGCCGAACCGCAGGTGTCCGGTGAAGATGCGCACGCTGCGCCGGCTTCGCGCACAGGCGCCGCGCACGCTGCGCCGTGGCGATCGCGAGTTCGACTTCACCGATGCGACGATCGAGCCGCACCCGGACCCGGCTCCCGAGGCGGTGTTCGATCGCTTGACCGGACCGTTCGGTCGCCGGCACTCCGGTTTCTGCGACGAGGAGACGTGATCGAGCCAGCCTCGCCGCGACCTGGTCACGGCTCGTCGCCGCTGCGAGGTCGCGGATCGGCGCGGCTGATGTCGGCCATGCGCCGCACGCTGCGGATCGCCGTCGAGCGGCCGCGGGCCGCCCTGTGGACCACGCTCGCGCTGACCTGCGCGCTGTTCGCCGTCGCGGTCGCCGGCGTCGCGGCCGCCAGCGTCGACCAGTGGAGCTCGGATCGACCGGGCTCGAGCGCGAGCATGGTCGTGTACCTCGGCGAGGGCACCACCGAGGCTCGCGCGGAGGCCCTCGTCGGCGAGCTGCGTGCGATTCGCGGCGTCGAGCGCGCCGAGCTCGTGCCCGCGACGGAGTCCGCGCGGCGGCTCGTCACGTCGCTCGGCTCGGACGCCGCGTTGCTCGAGGGCATCGACGTCGCGGCCCTGCCAGCCTCCGTCGAGGTCACGCTCGCACCCGGAGTTCGCGACGTCGTGGCGATGAGCCCGACGGTGCGCGCGCTGCGCGGTGCACCCGGCGTGGCCGAGGTCATCGTCGAGGACACCGGCGAGGATCGGCTCTCGGGCGCGTTCGCCGCGATCCGCACGATCGCGTGGTCGGCGGCGGCGCTGTTCGCAGGGCTCGCGCTGATCACCGTGCTTGCCGCGATCCGCGTGCGGCTCGATCGCGGCCGCCGCGAGCTCGCGGTCGCGGAGCTGCTCGGCGCGGGTCCCAGCTTCTTCGTGATCCCCACCGCGCTCGCCGGTGCTTTGCAAGGCATCGCCGCCGCGCTGCTCGCCGCGCTGCTGGTCGCGATCGGCCTTCACGTCTACGGTGGCTCGATCACGGACTCGCTCGCGGGCTCGCTCGGACCCGTCGAGCTCGCGCTTCCCACCGCCATGATGCTCGCGGTGTTCGTGGCCGCCGGCGCGGTGGTCGGCCTCGTCGGCGGTGGCCTCGCGGGAGCCTCGCGTGTCGCTCGGTGATCGCGCACGAGCGTCGCTCACGGGCGAGCGGTCCGGCTGGCGCATCCAGCGGATCGTCGCGCTCGGCTTCACGCTCCTCGCGCTCGTCGCGACCGCACGTGCGGACGAGCGCGCGCTCGATGCAACGATCGATGCGAGCACCGGTGCCGCCGAGCCTCGCGGCTCGATGAAGCGGCGGCGCGTCGCGGCCGACGAGGCGCGTGATCCGCGCGAGGTGCTCGTGCAGCAGCTCGCCGACGAGACGGTCGCGATCGATCGCGCGCTCGCGACCGTGGATGACAAGCTGGGCGTCATCGACACCGCACGAGCCCGCCGGCTCGCCGCGGCGTACCGGGTGCTCCAGCCCGGCCCGAAACACCAGGCCGACGATCCGATGGCCGGGGCGCGCCGCCGTGCTGCCGCGCGCATGTTGATCGAGCGCGATCTGATCGAGCGACGGATGCTCGCCGGCGAGCTCTCGCAGCTACGCACCGCGGCGACTCGTACCACCGCGGACGCGGCGCGAATCGCCGAGCTCGTGCTGCCTCCCTCGATCAAGCGGCCGGCTCGCGGCACGATCGCGCGGCGGTTCGGCACGCTCGAGCACGAACGCTCGAAGGCCACGCTGTCGCGTCGCGGGATCGATCTCGAGGTCGACGCGCGGGCGACCGTCGTCGCGCCGGCCGACGGCACGGTGCGCTACGTGGGCCCGATCCGCGGGCTCGGCTCCGGCGTGATCGTCGATCACGGCACGTACTTCACCGTGATCGCGAAGCTCGGCGAGGTCGTCGTGCCGGTGGGCGCGCCGGTCTCGCGTGGGGACCGGCTGGGACGCGCTGCGCGTCATCGTGTCTACCTCGAGGTCCGCGTGAAGCTCGGGGCGGGTGCGCGACCGATCGATCCGGTGCCGTTGCTCGAAGCGCAGAAGCCGCGCTGAGATCGGGTAAGCTTCCGGCTTGTACCCCGAGGGAACTTGCTCGCGTGGCGGCTCGCCGCGCCGTTACGCGTCGCACGCCGCGACCTTCCTGGCCGGTGCGATCGTCGCGAGCGCGGTCGCCGCACAGGCGGTTCCTCGCGATGTCACCCGCTTCAAGACCCTCGATGCGTTTGCCCAGGCCCTCGCCACGGTGCAGACGAGCTACGTCGATCCGGTCGACGAGAAGAAGCTGATCTACGACGCCGCGCGAGGGATGCTGCACAACCTCGATCAGTACTCGACGTTCCTGCCGCCGAACCGCTACAAGAACCTGCGGCAGGACACCGAGGGCGAGTTCGGAGGTGTCGGCATCACGCTCTCGCCCGGGACGATCGACGACACGCGACCGGGCATGCCGCCGTATCCCACGATCGAAGGGGTGGTGCCGCGCTCGCCGGCCGACATGGCAGGCCTGCAGCCCGACGATCGCGTCGTCGCGATCGAAGGAGCCGTCACCGCCGAGGCGGGCAAGGAGCTCGCGAACGCGACCGCGTGGGAAGCGCGCCTGCGCGGGGCGTCGGGCACTCGGGTCGCGGTCAGCGTGGTGCGTGCGGGCTGGAAGGATCCGAGGCCGTTCACGCTGGTGCGCGCGCAGGTCAAGCAGCCGACCGTGACTCGCCGGGTGATCGAGCCGCGCATCGGTTACGTAGCGATCTCGCGGTTCGCGGAGGCCACGTCGGCCGACACGGCGACCGCGCTCGCGCAGCTTCGCCAGCAGAACGCGCTCGACGTGCTGATCCTCGATCTACGTGCCGATCCGGGCGGGCTCGTCGATCAGTCGATCGCGGTCGCCGATCTGTTCCTCGATAGCGGCACCATCGTCACGATCCGCGGGCGCCAGGGCAGCGTCGAGACCCAGAGCGCGCACAAGGGCGGCTTCGCCACGACCGTGCCGGTCATCATCCTCGTCGATCAAGGCACCGCCTCCGCGTCGGAGATTCTCGCGGCGGCGCTGCGCGATCACGGACGCGCGAAGCTCGTCGGCGTTCCGACGTACGGCAAGGGCACGGTGCAGACGTTCTTCGATCTCGAGGACGGTGCGGGCCTCAAGCTGACGACGGCCCGGTACTACACGCCAAAGGGCAACTCGTTGGAATCAAAGGGCCTCGTTCCCGACGTCAAGGTCGACAACTTCGCCGGCGAGGAGATCGTGGCGGGCAGCCACACTGGGAGTGGCGCGGGTGCGGGCAGTGGTGCCACAATCGACGCCGACGACGACGAGGATCCACAACTGACCGCTGCTGTAAAGCTCGCGCGTCAGGCTCTCCGAAGTGGAAACAAGTAGTCGGTCCAACAGTTGTTTTGCTCGAGCTTCGACTGGTACAACCAATGACACGCTGGCGTTCGCCATGGACGCCACCGTTTACTTGAAGCGGGGACGCAACCGATGTTCAAGCTGGTGATCCAGGATGACGAGGGGAAGACCACGGTCGTCCCTCTGATCCGCGACGAGATCACGATCGGACGCAAAGAAGGCAACACGATCCGGCTCACCGAGCGGAACGTGTCGCGCCGTCACGCTCGCATCCTTCGCAACAACGGCGAGGTCCACATCGAGGACCTTGGTAGCTACAACGGAATCCGCGTCAACAACGCCCGGATCGCCGAGCGGGTGTCCCTCCGGGTCAGCGATCAGGTCCAGATCGGCGACTACAAGCTCTACCTCAAGGCCGAGGGGGTCGAGCAGGTCGATGACGCGCGGACCATGCCGATCGAGCGCGTCGATGCCACGGCGGAAGTCGGCGCGGTCGCCGCCGCCGCCGCCGCCGCGCCGACCGCTCCGGTCCCGATCCCGGTCGTTCCCGGGATCCCGAAGACGCCGGCCCCCGGTCAGATCAATGCGCAGCTCGTCGGCCATCCGAACCACACGCTGGTCGCGGTCGCCGACACCGATCCACAGGGCCGCCCGCTCGCGAGCGCCGCCGCGATCGCCGCGCTCGCCCCGCCGATGGGGTTCGGCAAGCTCGTCGTGCTGTCGTCGAACTTCGCCGGCAAGGAGTTCGACCTGTCGCGCCCGCAGATGATCGTGGGACGCACCGACGAGAACGATCTCGTCATCAACCATCGATCGATCAGCCGCAACCACGCCAAGCTCGTGCGCGAGCCCGATACCGGTCGCTACACGATCAGTGACCTGCAGTCGTCGAACGGCGTGCGGGTCAACGGCCAGGACTATGGCAAGGTCGAGCTCCGTCGCGGCGACGTGATCGATCTCGGCCATGTTCGGCTGCGCTTCGTCGAGCCGGGCGAGGACTTCGTGTTCTCGCGCGACGCGGTGATCACCGATGTCCCCGACGTCGGCGGCAAGAAGGGCCTGCTCGTCGCGATCGTGCTCGGTATCCTCGTGCTCGGTGGCGTCGCGATCTTCTTCCTGACCCGTGGCCCCAAGGACGACACCAAGAATGCCGGCACCGGCTCGGGGAGCTCGTCCGAGTTCATCCCCGACGCGGGATCGAACACGGTCGCGATCGGCCCGACCATCGACGCGAAGGAAGACGTCATCCCCGAGCAGCCCGACGCCGGCAGCAACGTCCCGACCGGAACGGATGTCGCCGAGCGCGAGCTGCGGGCCGAGTGCTTGAGCTACCAGGCCAACAAGAAGTGGGTCGAGCTCGAGACCTGTGCCGCTTCGCTGGCCAAGTTCGATCCGAAGGCCAAGGAGCTCACCACCCGGGCGGTCAGCGAGCACAAGGCCGAGGTGGCCCTACGGAACCTCGGCGACGCGTTGACTGACAAGGACTTCAAGAAGGCCCGGACCCTGCTCAAGGACATCAGCGACGGCTCGGTCTATCGCAAGGACGCCGACGCGACGATCCAGAGAGCCGAGAAGGTCGCGATCGACGAGCTCGTCGGGGACCTCAGGGGGCTGCTCACCAAGGACTGCGTCAACTACAGGAAGCGCCTCACGCAGGAAGCCTCCACGAAGGGCGAGCACATCGCCGATGCGGCACGCAAGCAGGTCAAGTGTACCGAGCGGCCCGATCCGCCTCCGCTCAAGACCTGCGCCGACACGGGCTGCCCGGCGAACCAGACCTGCGGTGGCGACGGCAAGTGCAAGCAAAACGTCGTGGTGGTGCAGCCGCCGGCGTGCGACCCCGCGGTCGTGGCGGCGGACGAAGCGACAGCCGATGCCAGCAACGCCCAGGGTAGCTTTGCGGCCGCGCTGTCCAAGTACGAGGCCGTCTTGAAGTGCAAGGGCTCGGTTCTGCAGAAGACCTACATGGCTGCCTGCAAGGCCCGGAAGTTCGACAAGGCGAAGACGTACTTCGACAGGGTGCCGGCGACGCGGCAGGAATCGCTCTCGCAGATCTGCATGCGAGAGGGATTCGATCCTCGGAAGCCCTAATGTTGTTGGCCACTTGTTTGACCGCGCGACACCACTTGGTGTAACGAGGGGACAAGGCCAACCGGGTCGGATTTCCTCTGTGATCTCCGGGCGGTCTCGACAACGGAGACCACATGTCCATCCGCCTCGGGTCCACCGCAGCCATCACCGCGTTCGTCCTCGCGATCGCCGGCGCACCAGCAACCGCGGAAGTCGGCGGCAACGTCGACCTCAGCGTGTTCCGTCCCGCGATCGATTCGCGTGGCTACCTGACGATCAACGCATCGCAGGTCCTCGGGCACAAGGAGCTCTCGTTCGGGCTCGGTGCGCTCGACTGGGGCCACAATTTGCTCGTCCTCGACATGGATGGGGCGAACGGCAATTCGTACAAGATCCAGAACGTCATCACCGCGACGATCATCGCGGCGTTCGGCATCAAGGCGGGGCCGATCGAGCTCGAGTTCGGAGCCTCGGCGCCGCTGCGGATCATGAACGGCGACCGCGCGCCCGATAACGCGGGTGATCCGGGCAACGCGAACGACGACGAAGACTTCAAGCTCGACGGCCAGGGACTCGGCAGCGTCGGCCTCCACCTGAAGACGCGGTTCCTCAAGACGAGCCGGCCTCCGCACATCGGCATCGGCGTGATCGCGAGCATCTTCCTGCCGTCGGCAAATCCGAAGAACACGTTCCTCGGTGAGGACACCGCGGTCCCGCAGATCATCGGCATCCTCGACAAGGAGTTCGGTCGTCAGGGCAAGCTGCGCATCGCGCTCA
>Ga0299915_10000068_pt1 | contig 70541 bp, 45 predicted proteins | sample RVTome_13_FD_200263 | JGI IMG/M metagenome (GOLD analysis project Ga0299915, IMG submission 200263) | Soil microbial communities from uranium-contaminated site in the Upper Colorado River Basin, Wyoming, United States - RVT92D227 (version 2) ...
CTACAGGTTAGCCCCAAGACTATAGTTTCAATGCTCCCCATCGCCCAAAATGTCAATGGGAAGCAAAATCCGGCCCTCACTGAGAATATTTCAAAGGTCTCTTGTTAGGGGTGTGTAATTCTCAATTGTTGCACGAAGCTGCAACAATGCGATGATTTTCGAAAATGATTACAGGCATTCCCTTTGACCAATGGCTGTTGCAAAGGGATTATTATCCGTCCGATATTGTTTCGGTTGTCTAATATCCTGTGCATATGCTGCAATTGTCCCAATTATCCATTGCAGCAATTCTAATATACCAGATCGTGAAAGATTCTACAAGGACTTTTTGGGGAGCTTTTCAGGTGGAATGCTGAATGGACTCCTGATCATCCCAGCGACAGCCTGCCAGATTTCGTTTTTGCCTTGCCCCGGTTAGGGTACCCTAATCGAGATTGGCGCCACCCAAAATCTGAACGAAAATCCCTTGACATGCTCCTCTGAGCTTTCTTAAATTTAGGGAAAAGACTCTTGGCCTATGCCTGTTCCATCGAAAATCAATAGCATGACGGCGTTGGATTTTGACGTTATCTGGCAAGCGCTGAAGGATCATCCAGAATCATACGTCAACTTTGGCGAATACTGGTGGACCCTGAAGCGAATGCTGGCGGATTGGGCTGAAGAGAAGGGCACCCCGGCCGACGCGGAACTCATTCGCGGCCGCACTGCGCCGCGCCATGCGGTGGAGCTGGAAGAGAGCGAGGTCTATCAATTTCTCGATGAGTTTTCCGGCGTGGAAGATTTTCTCGATTGGATCGCGTATGTGAATCCGCGGCCGGTCTGGGATGAGGCCGCCGGGGAAGAGATTTTCATTGAAGACCCGGAATGGGAAGAGAATTTCGTGTGATGCCCTCCCGGGATGAAGCAGCGCCCGACGGCGTCGCCGCCGCGGCCAAGTTGCGGGTCGCCCTGATCTCAGTCGGGGCGGCGCTTTTTTTGACCGGAGCCAAGGCGTCGGTGGGGATCTGGACAGGATCGCTGGCGTTGCTTTCCGAAGCCGCCCATTCGGGTTTGGATCTGTTTGCATCTGCGATTACGGCGGTTTCAGTGCGCGTGGCGGATCGCCCGGCCGATAAGACTCACCACTATGGGCACGGTAAGATCGAAAGCCTATCCGCCCTCTTCGAAGCCGCGCTCCTCTTGATCACCTGCGCCTGGATATTTCACGAGGCGATTCACCGTTTGGCTGAGCGCGGCCCGGGGCCGGTCATCAACGTTTACAGTTTTCTGGTGATCCTGCTGGCGATCGGGATAGACCTATATCGCTATCGCGCCTTGATGAAGACGGCGGTGCGCTATCAATCTCAAGCGCTGGAAGCGGATGCCATGCATTTTTATTCCGATATTCTGGGCTCAAGCCTGGTGCTGGTAGGATTGATCGCCGTGGCGGTGGGCATACCTTCTGCGGACGCCCTGGCAGCCATCCTGGTGGCGGTTTGGGTGGCGACGCTGGCGATCCGGCTGGGGAAAAAAAATATAGATATCCTACTGGACACCGTGCCGCAGGACTACGCGGATCAGGTGCGCAAGATCGCTTCACGGGAGGAGGGGGTGCTGACGGTCGAAAGCGTGCGGTTGCGGAGATCGGGATCATCGCTGTTCGCCGATCTGCGCGTGGGACTGGATCGCACGCTGCCGTTTGAGCGAGCTCATACGATCGCTCGAGAACTGGAGCAGAAGCTGGCGGCAAAGATTCCCGGCCTGGACGCCGTCGTGCATACGGATCCAACGCTGGCGCCGAACGAAGCGCTGGATGGGGGCATCCTCAATTTCATTCGCACGCGCGGCCTGCAGGCGCATCACCTGATTTTGCATCGCGACCAGGACGGCTATTCGGCAGAGTTGCACCTCGAGGTGGACGGGCAATTATCCATTCGCGAAGCGCACGCGTTGGCGAGCGAATTGGAGCAGGAGATACCGATTCTGTTCCCTAATATTACTTCAGTTCGGATTCACATCGAAGAAATCGGCTGCCTGCACTACCAGGAAATTACTCAAAGCGAACCGCAGCCGGAACTGCTCGAGCAGATCAGCCAGATCTGCGCCGCTCAGATCGGCGAGAATCGCTGCCACGATATCAGCCTGAGCCGCTCGGGCGGGATTTTCTCGGCGACGCTGCACTGTCTTTTTCCAGATAACACCACTGTCAACGAAGCTCATCGCCAGACGACGCGCCTGGAAGAGGAGCTGCGCCGCGATATGCCGATCCTGGACCGCGTCCTGATTCACGCCGAACCGATGCATTCCTAAGCTCCGAGATGGTCACGTCCTTATACTCCTCTGCGCGTGCCGTTCGAGTATTCTGGATTCCACCAGCTTTGCTCTTCATTACGGCGGCTCTAGCCAAATCGCAGGAGCCGCTCGCCTTTCTGCTGGAGATCTCCAATTATGGCTTTCGATTGCCGCCGGCGCTTGAGGCTCTGCTGGCTCTTCTGCTGCCCGGCGCGGAAATGCTGTTGGGTTGTCTCCTGCTTTTCGGAAATTCACGCGCAGCGGCGGCACTGAGCATTGCGATGCTCGCCCTTTTTTCCATCGGAATATTTGCGGCTTTGCCTGCCGGATACTTGCACCGCTGCGGCTGCTTGGGGCCGGAACGGTTGGATCCGACCCTGGCGTTGATCAAGAACGGCATTGCCATGGCACTCTTGGTCTTTGGATTTCTGCCATTTGGGCGACGCGCCGGCAAGACCAATCCCTGGGGTGCGCTGGGAATCGTTATGGGAGGGACGCTGTCAAATCCAGCCGCTGCCGGATTGTTGATTTTGTGCGGCTTTTTATCATCCACATCGGGACGACGCGCTTTTTTTGCTCTGCTGATTGGACTGGCGCTGGGATTTTTTTTGAAGCTGACAGGATTTCCGGTGATCTCGCTGATTGTGCTCGGATCCGTTCTGTATTTCTTCGCGGTTGCTGAGGAACGCCAAACAGGTGTGTGGCGGGCAATGGCTTGCGCGGCGATAATTACGGCTATCTGCTGGGTGGGATTTGCCTATCCGACGGCGCCAAGATTCCTCAGACCGGTTCTCGGGGCGGGGCAATCTCTGCCGCCTTCGTTGAGCTTTAGTGAGCCAATGGCGAAGGACGAGAAGGGGAGCTCGCTGTTGCTGTTCCTGCAGCCGGACTGCGACGAATGCCGCGATTGGCTGCCGATGGCCGCGGCGATGGCGCGACGGCCGGGTCTGCCGCCTTTGACGGGAATCGTTCCGGGAATGGCCGTCAATGCCGAGGCTTTTCGGGAGAAAGAGGAACTCCCCTTCGATGTGCGCGCTGTTGACGTTTTTGACTTTAACCGGATGGTGCGGCGCACGCCGCTGCTGATTCTGGCGGAATCAGGGAAAGTGACGCGGATTTTCACCGAAGGCTCGATGCCTCAGTCAGCGGCCTTGGCGGAGGCGATGCGATGAAGCATTTCAGGCGGGTGCTTTGTCCCCTTATCTTCGCGTTGCTTTTAGTTGGCTGCAATCGGGGGGCAGATCATGAGCGGATTGTCATTTGGATGACAGGTGGGCTGCATGGTGACTTCCTGCCTCATGGCGATTACGGCGAGCCTCAGGCGGGTGGGTTGTCGAGGATCTCTCGTGCGCTGGAGCTTTATCGTCAGCCGGAGGATGTGCTGGTGGATTTGGGGCGGTTCCGTCATCCGGTCGGCATTTCTGGCGAGAGCCGGCGCTGGAGAATTCGCGCTAGCGGCTTCCTCAAGGCCATGACGCGGCTGCACTATGATGCCATCAATGTTTCGGTTCAGGATCTGCCGCCCTGGCCGCCGGAATTAGCCGATCAAGTGCAGGCATACGATCTGCCCTTATTGAGTAGCAATATCAGCAAGGACGATCTAATCTTTCCATCCCAGATCATCTGCCGCCAGAAATCCGCGCGAATTCGGATCATCGGAATGTCTGGCGGGCAAGGTGAGTTTGGGCATTGGGTGGATGCTCAAGCGAAACTGTCTGGGGAATCAGACGAATCTTCTGATTTGGCCATCTTAGTGGCGGATGCTTCGGAGGAGGAGATCGCCGCATTTTGCGCCGAGGCGCAGGATCTCGATCTGATTCTCTGGCTGAACGAGGGCGAGCCGGTGGCGAAGGAGATCGCCGGGGTGATGGCTTTGGGCCTGGGGGATCAGGGGAATTGCTTGGGGCGGCTGGAGATAGCGCTTGCGGCAGAGATGAAGCCGCGACTGACGCGCAGCGACGCCGCCGGCTGGTCGGACGGAAAATCCTTCCGTCATCATCCTGCTCGCGAGGCGCTGCTCTCGGGATTGTCATTTTGGCGCAAGAGGCTCAGATTGCGGGCTTATCTCTGGAAAATCCCCGGGGAGCTCTCGGCTGAGAAGCATGCTGAGGCGCAGCGGCGGCAGACCGGTCAAGAGGCCGATCAATACTCAGAGTTAGAAGAGATTCATCGAGGCGCGCCCACTGAGTATGCGGGATCGAAGCGGTGCCTGGATTGCCATGCAGCGGAGCATCCGAGAGATCTTGCCAGGCTGCATCTGCGCCAACAGCGGCCGGAAGTGCAGGACTATCCGGTTTACGAGAGATGCCTTTCGTGCCATGCGACGGGATTCGATGATCCGGCCGGATTCCTGCTGCCCTGGGAGAGGCCAGACCTGTTGCAGGTGGGTTGCGAGGCATGTCATGGAGGGAGCTATGCGCACGCGCTACAGGGTGAACCACCGTTCCCGCCGAAGCCGGAGGAGGAAGTCTGCGGCGGCTGTCATCGTCAGGGGGCTTGGCCGGTAGGGCATCCGGGAAGATTGGAGCGATAGGGAAAAAAGGAATCAGATGTAACGAGCCGAGGGAAAGATGTCATTACCGCTGAATCTTCTGGGCATTTCCGGCAGCCTGCGCAAGGGATCGTTTAATACGGGGCTTCTGCGTGCGGTGCGAGAGTTGCTACCGGAAGGCATTGATCTGGATATCTACAGCCTGAGGCAAATACCGCCGTATAATTTTGACATGGAGGTGGCCGCCTATCCCGAGCCGGTGCGGGATTTCAAGGAGCGCATCCGCGCAGCGGACGGTTTGATCTTCGCCACGCCGGAGTACAACTACTCCATTCCGGGAGTCCTAAAGAATGCCGTTGACTGGGCGTCACGGCCGCCCAAGGAGAATCCATTCAACGAAAAGCCTGCTGCCATCATCGGTGCTTCCGGCGGGCCCTGGGGAACGGCTCGAGCGCAATACGAACTGCGCAAGGTCTGTGCCGCGTTGAATATGCTGCTAATGAATCGGCCGGAAATCTTGATCGCGAACGGGGAACAAAAATTCGATGTAGACGGCAATCTGACCGATCAGGACACTCGAGAAAGGCTGCGCAAAATGGTGGAGGCTTTTGCCGCTTGGATTAGGCGACTGAAAGTCAATTAAAGATGATCCTCTTCTGGGGCGGCACGGCCATATTATGCCATGCCGTATGCTATCACGGCGAAGCCGAGAAATCAAAGTAAAAAGAGCCCCGTTTGCGGGGCTTGTAAAGTCTATAGCCCCGTCCTTTGGCGAAGCCACCACTTCGTGGGAGGGCGGGGCGGAGGAGGCTTTGATAAGTCAGATCCTACAATTTTCTTAGTCTGGCTATTGCCTCTTGAAGCCGGTCATAAGGCTGCGAAAGAGCCAAACGAACGTACCCCATTCCAGATGCCCCAAAGCCTCTGCCCGGGGTGAGGATCACCCCTCTTTCCAGCGCCGCGTTGACCGCCTTCATCTCATCCTCAGCAACTTTCGCCCAGACGTAAAACGTCGCGGGCGAGCGCAGCGCCTTCCAGCCGATTTTCTCTAATTCCGCTTCGACGAATTTGCGCCGGCGCTCATATTCGGCGAGATTCTGCCGGACTTCGGGCGGTGGGATTGCGCCCTGGTAACGCGTGAGGCCATCCGCCATGGCTCGCTGGATAAAGACCGGCGCCCCGGAATCCAATTGAGCCTTCAGCGCCGCCAAAGCCTTGATGTACTCGGCCTTCCCGACGGCAAAGCCAATGCGAAAGCCAGTGGCGTTGAAAAGTTTGGACAGAGAGTGGATCTCGACGGCTTGGCGCGTGAATTGCAGAATGGAGGGCGACTGATATCCGCCGAAGGTCATTTCGCTGTAGGCAGCGTCGTGGACGACGACGGTTTCGGGGTGCGATTCGGCGAAGGCGGCGGTTTTCTCCATGAAGCCCGGTGGAGCGACGGCTCCGGTGGGATTGTTGGGGTAATTTAGGAAGAGCATCCGAAAGCCGTCATCTGGCAGATCGGGGATGAAGCCCCTCTCGGGGATTAGGGGCATCGCGACAGGATGCGCATCGTTCAGCAGGCCGCCAGCCTGTGCGTAGACCGGATAGGCCGGATCGGGCACGGCGATCTTGTCGCCGGGATTGACGAAGATGCGAGTTAGATTCGCCAAGCCCTCCTTGGCGCCGATCACGACGCAGATTTCATTCTCAGGATCCAGATTCACGCCGAATCGGCCTTGAAACCAGTGCGCAATAGCGCGCCGGACCTCTGGATCGCCTTGGCTGGTGGGGTAGAGGTGGGCGTCAGGATCATCCAGATGGCGGCGCAACGATTCGACGAAGAAATCGGGCGGCGGCAGATCGGGATCGCCGATGCCGAGGTGGATCAAGTCCACGCCTTTCTGCTTCATCTGGGAAGCGCGTCTCTCCAGCCCGGCGAACAGATACGGCGGCAAAGATAAGTAGCGATCAGCGAATTTCATAATTTAGTCCCACAGTCAGGATCGCCCCGATTCTGGTTCCGTAGTCGGAGTCGTCCCCGATCCCGACAAGCTCATATTGCAAATACCACCGCCAACACAATCAATCCCATACCTCCCGCAAATTCTGCCCACTTCCCCAGACCTTTCGCGGCTCCGGCGCCCAAAAACATGCCGGTGATGGTCATCAATCCGGCGGCAAGGCCGATGACGACGCAGGCGGTCAAGATGCCGCTGCCGATCAAGCCCAGGCTGAAGCCGGCGACCAGAGCGTCCACCGAGGTGGAAAAAGAGAGGATGACGAGCGACCAGCCGCGAGTTGGATCGGGGCGTTTGGCGTTCTCCTCTTGATGCCTCAGAGCTTCGCGAGCCATGCGAAAACCGATGCTTGCCAGACCGGCGGCGGCTACATAGTGTCCGGCATGGCCGATGAGATTGGCGGCGACGCTGCCCAACGCCAGCCCGATCAAGGGCATCAGGAATTGAAAGAGCGCGAAGTGAAAGGACAATCGAAAGATCCGGCGCGGCGTTAATCCAAGCGACCCCACACCGATGGCGACGGAGAAGGCGTCGCAACCCAATGCCACAGCAATAGCCCAAAGCTGATAATTAATCACGCCGTGCTCATCTGGGCCAACCGATCTACCAATTCTTCGAACGAAATCCCCACGGCGGCCGCGGCCTTGGGGACGAGGCTGGTGGCGGTCATGCCGGGGATCGTGTTAACCTCGAGGCAAAACAGCTCGCCGTCGTTGCGCAGGCGGAAATCCACGCGGCTGTAGTGGCGGCAGCCCAGGGCGCGATGAGCTTTCAAGGCCAGATCGCGGATCTGCCGGGTCTTCTCTTCCGAGATGGGAGCGGGACAGAGATAATCCGTGTGGCCTTTGGTGTATTTGGATAGATAGTCGTACACTCCGCCGTGAGGGCGAATTTCGATGGGAGGCAGCGCCTCGCCGCCCAGGATGGTCACCGTCAGTTCCTGGCCGGCAATGTAAGGTTCGATCAAAATGTCGTAGCCCAGAGTTGTGATTTTGGCCAAGGCATCGCTCAGGCCGTTCCTGTCTTGCAGAATGGTCAAACCCACGGCAGAGCCGGAGGAGTCGGGTTTCACGACGACCGGGAAACTGAAATAGCCACGAATCTTCCCTTCCACAGTGGACTCGTCAGCTTCGCCGCGAGGGATCAGGAGCATTGCCGGCGTCAGGACCTCGGCCAGCAGAAAGAGGCGTTTGGCGTAGGGCTTGTTCATGGCCAGGGCGCAGGCTAATGATCCGCTGCCCACGAAGCGCATGCCGACCATTTCGAGGGCGGCCTGCAGGCGGCCGTCTTCGCCCATACCGCCGTGCAGCATGGGGAAGACCAAGTCGGGCTTTTGGCGGTCAATGGTTTCGAGCAGGGCGGCTAGCCGGCGCGGAGTAAATCGCGGAAGCTCCGACAAATTCGGCGGAACCTCGCCGACGGCTTCCGTGAACATGGGAACCCGGGCGGGAACGATGCGGACGGAATCCACCAGGTCCACCTTATAGACTTCATGGCCGCCAATCTCGAGGGCGTGAGCCACGGCTTCGCCTGAAACCAGGGAAACCCGGCGTTCGGCGGATTCGCCGCCCAGAAGGACGATGATTTTCATGCTATTCGCTCGATGGCGATTGAAGACAAAATATACACTTTGCAGGTGCTGTTTTCAATCACTTTTTGGCGCAAATTGGAAAGGCATAAAAAATATTGTCCCTTTCGCTTTCTTTGGCTATCTTACCCATCCCGGACATGGAAAAGCGATTGGCAAAATTCTTGAAGGCCCTGGCGGGCGTATTCTGCTTGGCCATCGGTGTGCTGCTCTGGCGCAATTTAACCCTGCATTTTGCGCAGATTGAACAGGTTCTGCCTCAACTGCGCCCGGCCGACCTCTATCGCGGCAAGGGGTCTTTCCTCATTTTGATTGTCCTATCAACCGGATTGGGAGCCCTTCTGACCCGGCGGCTTCCCTGGAACGCGCTCTTCGGCGGAATCGGGCGGCCATTGCGCACTCCCTTGGCGGTTTTTCTGATCGTTCTCACCTTTATTCCCATATTCTGGCTGCGCTTCGGCGGGGCGGCCTGGCTGATCCTGATTCTTATGGGGCTGTCATTCTTCTGCAGCTTGATCGGCATTCTTGAGATCAGTTCGTGGTTCGCCAGCGTGTTGCCGGATCGGAGGCGGACGATTCCGGTTATTTGGAACCGGCTGCAGCCCTGGCTGCCGGCGGGATTGCTGCTGCTGGCGGCCATCTATTTTTCAGGTTATTGCTTTCTGAATCTTCCCCACATCGAAGATTCCATCGCGCAACTCTTGCAGGCGCGGATCTTCGCCTCCGGAGAAGTCTTTTCCACTCCATTCGAGCCGAAGGAGTTCTTCTTCTTCGGCTTCATGGCCGATTCCGGGCGTTGGTTTTCGCAATATCCGCCGGGGCACCCATTAATGCTGGCGCTGGGAGTCTTGGTGGGCCTGCCGCAACTTGTCAATCCTCTTCTGGGAGCCGCCTGCGTCATTCTGCTTTTTTTATTGCTCAAAGAGCATTTGGGATTCGGTCGAGCGGTCTGGGGAGCCTGGGCTCTGGCGGTGTCGCCGTTCGTCATATTCATGAGTTCGGAATTCATGAATCACAGCATGGCTCTGGCGGCCACGCTGCTGGGCTGGCTGGCGTTGAAGAAGGGCGAGGAGGGGCGCGTAGGGTGGCTGCTGCTGGCGGGACTTTCCTTCGGCTATTGCGCCGCCACGAGGCCGTTGGAGGGAATTGTTTTTGCCGCCATCGGCGGGCTGTTTATTCTTTCGAATCTTGGCTGGAAAAATGAGAAGGGGTGGTTTAAGACTCTACCCTATGCGGCGGGATTTCTTCTGACGGCTTCGCTCTATTTGGCCCACAACGCCCTGACGACAGGCCACGCCTTCAGATCAGGCTATTCGGCGACCTGGGGCAGCGCCGGATTCGGTTTGGGGTCGGTTAATTGGGGGCCGCCGCACACTTTGGGATATGGATTTATTAATACCTTCATGTCTCTGGCGGGTCTCAATGTTTTTCTCTGGGAAATCCCCATGCCGGCGCTGTCGGCGTTCTTCTTATGGGCGATTTTGGGTGATCGCCTTTCGCGTTGGGATAAGGCCTTCCTCGCCGCGGCGATTTCGATTCCAGCGGCCTATCTCTTCTACTATTTCCACGATTACAGTTTCGGGTCCAGATATTATTATGTGATTCTCCCGCAAGTGATCTATTTCAGCATCAAAGGAATTCAGGCCCTGCGGAGCCGCTTGGAGGGGAGGCTCAACCTCCCCCCTGGGCAGGTGAAGCGAGGGCTCATCGTCGCGGGCCTCATTCTGCTGGCTTTGCAGATGGTTGTTGCAGTGCCCTATCGAGCTTCCGTGTACGCCGATGCTTATTGGGGAACGGATGACGGGCCGATGCGCGAGGCCAAACGATTGAATCTGAAACACGCCGTGATATTCATCGAGAATCACCCCTGGGAAATCCTGATGACCAACCTGCACGCGCTGGGCTTCATCATGGGGGACGCCTACCGGTTTATTTTCCTGATCACACCGGAAGGATTGGATCAGGTGCTGCAAGGCATGAATCTCAAGCCCGATGAGTTATGGAACGCCAAGGTGGATCGGTGGGATCTGGAGCAGCGCATTTACGAATGGAATCGCAACTATATGAAATCCGGCAATCCGCCGGTGAATCCCTGGGCGGAAGGCGGGTTTTGCACTTATTTCTCGAATGGAGCGGTGCATCTGGACCCGCGCGATCGCGATCCGGATATTGTCCTGGCTCGCGATTTGGGCACGCACAATCGCCGCTTGATGGAGATATATCCGGATCGCCGTTATTTTCGTTTTGCCTGGAGTAGTATCGCAAAGAGATTTACTCTCGAGCCTCTGAATGAGTGAGAACTCCAGCCAATCTTCAGATCGCCCGGAATCCGTTGTTCTGGCTGAGCATTTGGGTTATTTCTATTTTGCGGAATCGGCGCCGGCTCTGCAGGATGTAAGTCTGGAAATTCCGCGAGGTCAGCTTCTCGCCATTCTGGGAGCGAATGGCAGCGGCAAATCCACCCTGGCGAAGTTGTTGGCGGGGCTGCTGATGCCATCAACGGGATCACTCCAAGTTTTGGGATGTAATCTGACTGATTCGCAGCGCGCTGGGGCCTTGAGGGGACGGGTGGGGATCGTCTTCCAATCGCCGGATCAGCAGATGGTGGCTACCACCGTGGAGCGGGAGATCGCCTTCGGGCCGGAGAATTTGGGCTTGCCGCCCGTGGAGATCCGCGCCCGCGTCCAATTCATGATGAAGCAATTCAAGCTGGAGCCGCTGGCTTGCAGGCTTCCGCATCAGCTCTCCGGCGGCGAAAAACAGAGGCTGGCTCTGGCTTCGGTGCTGGCCATGCAGCCAGAAGTTCTCATTCTGGATGAAGTGACCTCGCTTCTGGATCCCTGCGACCGGAAAGAGGTATTGCGAGACATCGGGAAAATGAAGGGGCAGCGCACGATCATTCTGATCACGCAATTCGCCGAGGAGGCGTTGATGGCGGATCGGGTTCTGATGATGCATCAGGGGCGCATCGCGCAGGAAGGATCACCGCTGGAGGTTTTCGCTCAGGCGAGGTCGGATGAGATATTCGGCGTCGAGGTTCCACTGATTCATCAATTGTTGCAGCTAATTGGCAAGGAATCAAGGCCATAGCGAAGGGCGCCGAGGCGGAGACCATGATCCCTAAATCCGCATTATCGCGTTGACATGTGGGCGAGAATTGGGTAAATTTTAAGGATATAGGATTCCTTCAAGGAGGCGAAAGTGAAGCGCTTTGAACCACCCCGCAAGGAGCTGATCGAAGGCGTGGCGGTCAAGGATCTGAAAGTCATCCCGGACGAACGCGGGCGGCTGATGGAGATCCTGCGCCGCGATGATCCCATCTTTCAGAAATTCGGGCAGGTTTACATGACGACCAACTACCCGGGCGTGGTCAAGGCGTGGCACTATCACAAGAAGCAGACCGATCACGTCTGCTGCGTGCAGGGGATGATCAAGCTGGTGATGTACGATGGGCGCGAAGGGAGCGCGACGCAGGGGCGGATCAACGAGTTCTTCCTGGGCGAGCATGGCCGGCAGTTGGTGAGGATTCCTCCGGGCGTGTGGCACGGCTGGAAGGGGATCGGCGAAGTGGAAGCGCTGGTCGTCAACGTCACCACCGAACTGTATGACGGCGATGATCCCGACGAGTTTCGCCTGCCCTACGACACGGAAGAGATTCCGTATGATTGGGCGATTAAAATGGGATAAGGGCAGTTCGATTTCTTGGAATTGCCAAAGGGAGCCTGAAACATGCGCTTCAAAGTAGTTCTTGAGCCCAGCGACGAAGGCGGCTACACGGTATATGTGCCATCCTTGCCGGGCTGCATCAGCGAAGGAGAAACAAAGGATGAGGCGTTGGCGAATATCGATGAAGCCATCGAATTATATCTCGATCCTGTTTTGGATTAAATGTCACGTGACTGCCATTTGGAAATCGGAGAATCATTGCTCAAATTATAGACATGTTTGAAGAAAGCAGCAATTGAGTATGGTCATGTCAAATACCAACCCATTGGAGCCGTCTAAGAGCACCATAAAGGGGAAAAAATTTGACCGGAAACCCCTTAAACTATCTGTGGATAGGACGTCAAAAAATATTTGTCTTGTCCAGCCAGCATTCCTATTGAGTGAAGCCGATTTCTTGCGATTGAAGTCCCATGGAAATATTTTGTATCGCCTGGGTGAAGTAGTTTTGATATTTGGGATAAGCTTTGGTTTATCACATTTTGATGAATTCAAGAGCTTAATAGATGGTCAAAGTGCGAATCCAAGTTCATCTTCAAGCTTATGGATAACTGGTGGTTGCGCGGCTCTGGGGATCGTTCTTATCATCTTAAGTTATGTTTTTTCACCGACCAAGCAAAAAGTGATTAAGAAAATAGCAGGGCATTTTAGGGACAATCCAGGAAAGGCTGAAGCTAGAATGGAGAAGCAATGAAGATCGACTACAAACTTCCTCACGAATATACGCCCTTTCAGAAATTAAATCTTTGTAACAACGCGCTGCAGGGTGTGCAAATACCGCTTACATTTAACAATATTCCTGTTCTGTTAATTGGAAAAGGTGATATTCCGCGCATTTGGCTTTCGGCGCCTTCAAATCAAAAGGATTTGATTTGGAACTATGCTGTTATCGATAATAAATCAATTAGTCCGGCGATTCGTGTGGGCATAGATCCAAAATCGTCAGAAGTCTGTCTGGAAGTAGATAAAATAGAAATCCTTCGTGTACAAGCCACCTCTGCAGAGGAGGCTAATATTAAAAAGCTTGATCTACGACCAATCGGCATAAATATATATGGATCGGAAACTGAGCTAACCGTCGGCAATATGAAGATATTACAAAATACCTTTCTAAATAGTATTGTTGCTGTGGCAACGGGAAGCACAAGCGGTAATTAATTTCTTACATTCTTGGTTTTTTACCAGAATGCTTGGCGACATAAAATATCGCTGAGGCCTCGTTTATAAGATAATAGGAACTCTGATAAATTCCTTACAGACCATGTACGACAAACTCATCTTCGAAATATCCCGCCAGGGCAAGCGCGGCGCGACGTTGCCGAAAGTGGACGTCCCCCGCAAGGACAATTTGATCCCTCCGAAAATGCGGCGGCAGGGGCGCATCGGCCTGCCGGAGGTCTCCGAACCGGAAGTGGTGCGCCATTTCGTCAATTTGTCCACCAAAAATCACCATATAGACAGGGGCTTCTACCCGCTGGGGTCGTGCACGATGAAGTATAACCCCAAGGTGAACGAAGCTGCCGCTCGGCTTTCGGGATTCGCGGGACTGCATCCGCTGGTGGCAGAAGAATTCGCTCAAGGTGCGCTGGCGCTCATGGTCGAGCTGGGCGAGGCTCTAAAAGAAATCTCGGGCATGGACGGCGTGACGCTGCAGCCGGCGGCGGGCGCTCACGGCGAACTGACCGGCCTTCTGCTCATGCGCGCCTATCACGAAGCCCAGGGCAAACCGCGCCGCAAGGTGATCATCCCGGACAGCGCGCACGGGACCAATCCGGCTTCCATCATCACCGCGGGCTACGAGGTCGTTCAGATCCCCTCGAACCGCGATGGATTGATTGATCTTGACGCGTTGAAGGCTCAGATTAACGGCGAAACCGCCGCCATGATGATCACGAATCCCAGCACGCTGGGCCTGTTCGAGACTGAGATTTTGCAAATATCCGAGGAGCTTCACAAGGTCGGCGCCCTGCTCTACATGGATGGCGCCAACTTGAACGCGTTGATGGGAATCGCCAAGGCTGGCGATATGGGCTTCGATGTGGTGCACATCAATCTCCACAAGACTTTCACGACTCCTCACGGCGGGGGCGGCCCCGGATCCGGGCCGGTGGCCGTCAAGAAGCATCTGATTTCATTCCTGCCGGGGCCGCTTCCGTTTAAGGATAGCATGGGCTATCGCTGGGCAGAGCCCGGGCCGAAATCCATCGGCCGGATCGGCGGATTCTACGGCAATTTTGGCATCATGGTGCGAGCCTACACCTACATTCTGATGATGGGCGCAGAAGGGCTAGCCGAAGTCAGCAAGCGGGCAATCATCAATGCCAACTACCTGCGCGCTTTGCTGGAGCCTCATTACGAGCTGCCCTACAAACGCCGCACGCTCCACGAAGTGGTCTTTTCGGGGGACCGCCTGAAGCAATATGGCATCAAGACGACCGACGTGGCCAAGCGGCTGTTAGATTACGGCTTTCACGCGCCGACGATCTACTTCCCCTTGATCGTCCACGAAGCGCTGATGATCGAGCCGACCGAAACCGAATCGAAAGAGACGCTGGACGCCTTCGCTCAGGCGATGATCTCCATTGCGGAAGAGGCGCGGGACAATCCGGATCTTCTGCGCAGTGCTCCGGTAACGACGCCCGTGGGCCGGTTGGATGAAGCCGCTGCCGCGCGATTGCTGGATCTGGCCTACAAACCGAAGGAATCGGACGCGGCCTGATCCGGTTGCCCCGGTAACACATCATGGCCGAAACGTATTCCCCAACTCCACTGCCTGCCGATCTTTTGGCGGCTTTGGGGCTGGAGCGTTTTGTGGCTTTCGACGTCGAAACCACCGGACTGGATCCCAAATATGAGCAGATGATCGAAATAGGAGCGGTCCGTTTCGAAAAGGGAATCGAAACGGATCGCTTCACGTCTTTCATCTCCTGCTCAAAATCTCTTCCTGCCGAAATTATTCGCCTGACCGGCATCAATGATGCGATGTTGGCCGGCGCGCCCTTCGAAAAAGCCATCATTCGAGATTTTCTCGATTTTGTTGGTGATGATCCGCTCGCCGGTCATCACGTCTCCTTCGATCTCTCTTTTCTCACCGCCGCCGCCGAGCGCGCCCGTCGAGGCGAGGCCCTGAAAAAGCGCCCCTGCGCGGATAGCTCGCTGCTGGCCCGAGTCCTGCTGCCAACTCTCCCGTCCCGATCGTTGGGGGCGCTGCGCCGATATTTTAATCTCTCGGCGGAGGACTCGCATCGCGCCCTGCCGGATGCCCGCGCCAGCGGCCAGGCGCTGCTTTGTCTGATGGCTTATTTCCCTCGCGTAGATATCAAGACGGTGGATCTCCTGCGGCGGGTGGCCTCAGGCCTGAATCACCCCTCGGCGTGGATTATTCCGGCGTGGGCGGATTATTTGATTCGCACGTCGTCTCTGGAAGGACGGCTGAATCCCTATAAATTGCCCAATCTATTCGATAATATCCTCGGCAAGCTGACACAGCCGACCTATTCGCGCGAAGCCGATGAAGAAGAGGAGCCTTCCTATTGCACCGTAAGTGTAGAAGAAGTCGCGGCATTCTTTTCGCAAGAGGGAGCTTTGGTGAAAAGCTTCCCGCATTATGAACAGCGGCCTGAGCAGGAGGAGATGGCGCGGGGCGTCGCACAGACGCTGAACGACGGCGGGAAGCTGGCGGTCGAGGCGGGCACCGGCGTGGGGAAGTCGCTGGCCTACCTGGTTCCGGCGATTCGCTGGGCGCAGGAGAACGCGAAGCAGGCGCAACGCGTGATCGTTTCGACCAACACGAAAAACCTGCAGGAACAACTCTTTTACAAGGATCTCCCGCAGTTGGTGCAGTCTCTGCCGGAACCTTTCAGCGCGGTTCTGCTGAAGGGGCGGAACAATTATCTCTGCCTGCGGCGCTGGGAAAATCTCGTCACCGAGCAGCCGTTGAAGCTCTCTCAGAACGAGCGACTGGCGCTGCTGTCGCTGGTCTTGTGGGCCTCGCAGACGCGGACGGGGGATATTTCCGAAGTGGGAGCCTTCGCAGGCGAAGGATCGCTGGCGGTGTGGAACCGCATCGCCTCGGATCAAACCAGTTGCCGGGGGAGGCGCTGTCAGGAGTCGGGGCATGGAAGCCGTTGTTTTCACGCCCGCATTCGAGCGGCAGCGGCACGAACGCACCTGGTGGTTGTCAATCACGCCCTGCTGATGGCGGATATCGCTGCTCAGCGCGTGCCCATCGGCGCGTATTCGATGCTGATTGCGGACGAGGCGCATCACCTGGAAAAAGCGGCGGCGCAGCATCTGGGCAAAGAGCTGAACGCGTGGATGTTCAGCTTTTGGGCGCGGCGCGTGTACGATGCCGAGGGGCTGCCCCAGGGATTGATCGCCCGAATTCTTTTGGGAATTGGCGCGGCCCAATCGGATCATCCGGCTCTGCCCAGCCTGACCAAAACGCTGGAAGAGGCGGGTCATTTGACGGGCCGATTCCGTCAAGCCGCGGCGGATTTTTTCAAGACAGTCACGGCGGCGGCGCGCCAGAGAGCGGCGCAGCAGCCGAGCGGGTCCCGGTCGCGAAACGGAGATTACACCCAGAAACTACGCCTGCGAAATCCCGGTGAATCCCTTGAAATTGCCACGCCGGAAGAAACGCCACTCTATCAAGCGCTGAAAGATCTGGTCCAATCCCTCGGCAAGGCCGCGACGGCCTTGGGCGATATACCTTTGACAGCGCTGCCCCGAGGAGACGAGTGGCGCGATGAGATCACGAGCTCTTTGGAAGAGCTTGCCGGAATGGGGGAAACGTTCAAGTTCTATTTCGGCGCGCCCAGCGAGGATTGGGTGTACTGGGTGGAGCTTCCGCGAAAGCAGGAATACGACGCTGTGCTCTACGCCGCGCCGTTGAATGTTCAAGCCATTCTGCGCGAACAGCTTTTCGCGCCCCTGCGCGCCACGGTTCTTACTTCGGCCACGATGACGGTGGCGGGGCGGTTTTATTATCTGCTGAAAAAGATCGGCCTCAGCGATGCGCCGAACGTTTGCACGTTGCAGGTCGGCAGCCCGTTTGATTTCGGTCGGCAGATGTTTATCGCCCTGCCGGCATTTCTGCCCTCGCCGCGCGCTTCCGATTTTGAAATGCAAGTGGCCATGATGCTGCACGAGTTGCTCGGGCGGGTGCCGCGCGGCGCGTTGGGGCTTTTCACATCCTACCGGGCCATGAGATCGGTGGGCGAACTGCTGCAGCGGGAAATTCCGGAGAGAACCCTGCTGATCCAGGGCCAGGACGGATCGAGGGATCGCTTGCTTTCGCAGTTTCGCCAGGAACCGCAATCCATTCTACTCGGCACAGACAGCTTCTGGGAAGGCATTGACGTTGTCGGAGAGGCGCTGGAATTGCTGATTGTGGCCAAACTGCCGTTCGAAGTGCCGTCCGATCCACTGGTGGAGGCGCGCTTGGAGAAGCTGAAGAACGAGGGGAAGGATGGCTTCATGCACTACACGGTGCCGGAAGCCATCATCCGCCTGCGGCAGGGAGTGGGGCGGCTGATTCGTTCGAAAACGGATCGCGGGGCGGCCATCCTCTGCGACACGCGGCTGGTGAATTCGCGCTATGGAGAGGCGTTCCTGCAGTCCCTGCCAGTGGAGGCGAAAGTATTCAACTCAGCTGAGGAGATGATGAGGGAACTTGAGAAATTTTTTAAAGCATAATCCCCCTAAATCCCCCTTTAAGAAAGGGGGACTTGCCAGTATTCCCCCCCTTTTCTAAAGGGGGGCAGGGGGGATTATGAAATATTTTCAAAAAGGCTGGGCTTTGCGAGGTGCATAATGAATCGAATTAATCACATCGCCATCGCCGTAACAGACCTGGAGGCGGCGGAAACGACCTATCGGGATGTGCTGGGGCTGGAGTGGCAAGGGCGTGAAGAGGTCGTCAGCCAAAAGGTGATGACCAGCATTTTCAGAATGGGCGAGAGCCGGGTGGAGCTCATCAGCCCGACGGCGGAGGATTCGCCCATTGCGGCATTCCTGGCCAAGCGCGGCAATGGCCTGCATCACATCTGCTTTGAGGTGGAAAATATCGAAGCCGAGATGCAGCGGCTGAAGAGCCGCGGCGCGCGGTTGCTCAGCGAAAAGCCAACCGCCGGAGTGGGAAAGTCGAAGGTGATCTTTTTGCGTCCCCAGGATGCACATGGGGTATTGGTGGAATTGGTGGAAAAGGCTCGTTGAGAAAATGTTGCTAGTCACACGACTCTGAAATTCATCTGCGAACAACGAACTGAAAGGACTCTTGAAAGGAGCCCTTTTTAATTTCTATCTTTGAAATTTAAGGGCGATGGTTCGCGCCAGCATCTTCTCCACGTCGTGGTTGAGGGAAGACACAAATAGCCAGCCGTGCCACAGCTTTTGGAGATGGCAATCTTCAACGTGGAATATCCATGAGTTTTAAGCCGGAATAATCGTCGTGAACGCGCTTGACTTCCCAGTCTTGCGGGCGGATGACGAATTCGCCGGTGATGGTTACCCGGGCGCTGAAAAAGTGCCCGGAATGGGCCGCGTAATCAGCGCCGGAAATCACCGCGTGAGCGTGGATGAACGGCTTGCCGTCCACCAGAGTGATATTGCCCAGGTAGCTGACCAGCTCTAAGTTGCCCGGGAATTTCTTGCGCAGATAGGTTTTGTTGGGCAGATCGTAGAAGCCCAGTTCGGCGTCGCCGATGCCGCCCAGGCCGGTAACCGAGCCCGCGTGGATGCCCTTTTCGGCGAGAAAATTGGTCAGCGCTTCGGTGACCTCTTCGCCGCGTTCGAGGCGGACCAGATAGCCGCCGGTGAATTTTTGGATGAGCATCTTATCCTCAACAAGTCTCGTACCTCTCTCACCAATTCATCAACAATTTGTCCTTCGGAAACGGTGCGCAGGATTTTCCCGCCGCGGAAGATTAGTCCCTTCTTTTTTCCGCAGGCCACGCCGACATCGGCGCCGCGGGCTTCGCCGGGGCCGTTGACGGCGCAGCCCATGACGGCCACGCGCAGAGGTTCTTTCACATCCGCCAGCGCCTTCTCAACCCTCGTCGCGATGCCGATTAGATCCACTTCCGCCCGAGCGCAAGTGGGGCAACTGATGAGTTCGATGCCGCGCCGGCGCAGACCCAGGCTGCGCAAGATCTCCCAGGCGACTTTAATTTCTTCAACAACGTCGCCAGTGAGAGAAACGCGCAGGGTATCGCCGATCCCCTCTGCCAAAAGCGTGCCGATGCCCACGGCGGAACGAATGGAGCCGGTGAAGGGAGTCCCCGCCTCGGTGACGCCCAAATGCAACGGCCAGTCGGTCTTTTCGGAGATGGCGCGATAGGCCTCGATGGTGGTCAGGGCATCCGAAGCTTTCAGTGAAAGCACAATCTGCAAGCCGGTGACGGAAGACATGAGTTCAACATGGCGAAGGGTGCTTTCGACCAGGGCGGCGGGGGTCGGTTCGCCGTATTTTTTCAGCAGGTCCTTTTCGACCGACCCGGAATTGACGCCGATGCGGATGGGGACGCCGCGCGCGGCGGCCTCCTGGCCGACCGCCAGAGCGCGTTCCTTTCCGCCGATATTGCCGGGATTCACACGAATCTTATCGGCGCCGGCCTTCAAAGCTCCCAGAGCCAGGCGGTAATCGAAATGAATATCTGCAATCAGTGGAAGATCAGTTTGTATGCGGATCTGGGCGAAAGTTTCGACGGATTCCTTATCCGGCACCGCCAGGCGGACCAGTTCGCAGCCGGCCTTTTGCAGGCGGCGGATCTGCCTCAGGGTCGCCTTGACGTCCGTCGTCGGCGTGCTCGTCATGGACTGGATGCGGATCGGTTCGAAACCGCCCATTCCCAATCCCCGGATTTCGACGCGCCTTGTCGGTTTGCGGAAAATCAAATCCTTGCCCTAAGGTGATGCCAATGAATCGAAATTGGAACTCGCTCGGCCGAGGCGCTGGGATTTGATGCCATCGGGATTGATCACGATGGTAATCGAGCGGCCGTTGGGACCGAGTACGCCGAGGGATTCGCCATCCATTTCGAGCTCGAGGCCGCCGGCATTGCCGATCAGCAGTTCCACCTCATTCTTCGCGCGCAGCACCAGCGAATCGCCGGGAGCCAGGAGCGCCTCCCGCGTGGTTTCCCCGTCCAGAGTGGCGCGCAGCCAGCAGCGCTGGCGAGCTCGAGCCAGGAGGTTGACGCCCACGGGGATTTCGACCGGAGGAGCGTTCAGGCGGGGCAGGGTCTCGACGAGCCGGATGGAATCCAATAGAGCCGTAGCTGAATCCGAAGGTGCCAAGGCCGAATCGAGAGGGATTGAAGCGGAATCCGGAGCGGAAAGGGTATCCTGAATCGCGGGTTCCGCGGCCAGGGTCACGGGGATACTATCCTGAAGGCTCTCTCGGGACTCCTCTTGAGGAACCATTCTATTTGAAAAACTCGGCTTGAGAATAATATAGAGAACAACGGCAGCGGCTCCCAGAATCAGCAGGCCGGAAATAATCCATCCGACCGAAGATTTTCGCTGCGGCGTTTGGCGGGGCGGCTGAGTGGGAACCGGTTCAGGAGGGAGTTCCTCTTCCGGCGCTTCGATGGCCAGCATCTGGCGGCGCAGATCGCGGAACATCTTCATAACCTTGGGGACGTTCATGCCCACGACCTCGGCGTAAGCCTTCAGGAAGGCTTCCATATAGGGCTGGGGCAAAATATCCCAATGGCCGGCCTCCATAGCCTCCAGATAGCGCATCTGAATCTTGGTGGCGTCAGAGATCTGCTCCAGGGTGACACCCTTAAATTTGCGGGCGCTGATGAGCTCGCGCCCGAAAGCTTTGGCAATGTCCCTCACGGCTAACTCGCGGTTGGTGGCGGTTCCTGCATATTTAGAAGCAGTAGGTCCCAGAGCTGAGATAGGGGCAATCCTACGACGTTGAAATAACAGCCCTGGATTTCCCGAACCCAAAGCCCTCCCATGCCTTGAATGCCGTAGGCGCCGGCCTTATCCAGGGATTCACCCGATTCGACATAAATCCGGATTTCATCCGGTTCGAGATGGCGGAAGAGCACGCGAGTGCCGCAGAGTACGGTCCGGGGATCGCCTTTGGCTGGGATCCAAAGGCATAGCGCCGTCCAGACTTCGTGCCAGCGGCCGGAGAGGCGCTCGAGCATTTGCCGGGCTTCGTCTCCGTCCCTCGGTTTGCCCAGGACATCCCTTTCCAGCAGAACGATTGTATCAGCGGAAAGCACGGCGTGGTCAGGGTAATTTCTTCTAACGTCTTGCGCTTTTTCGAGAGCCCGCTGCCGCAGTTTTTCTCCTCCGTCCCAGGAGCCGTAAGCCCCTTCTTCGATGTGGGGAGTGACGATCTCGAAGGGCAGACCGATCGCGCGCAGAATTTCCGCCCGGCGCAGAGAAGCGGAGGCCAGAATCAGGGGATCGGTGATCCAGCGAAGTTTCCAGAGGGGCGCGGGATTCATGGTCTCCGATATTTCTTAAAGATCGGGTTTGCCGATGAGCAGCGCGCACAAGCCGACCAACATGTCCCATTTCAGCCAGGAGCTCAGCCGATGAAACTGCGGCGGCTGCGACCAGAACCACTGAAGAATGGCGACGGCCAAAAGGACTGGAAGCACGCCGGATAGAACTACGGCCAGATAGTAAATCTTATAATTTGTCAGAAAATGCGGGAGAGGCAGCGATACGAGCAACACGAGCAAGACGAGACTCGTTACCCATCTCCCAACCCTCAATCCGTAACGCACCGGCAGCGTCCTGGCGCCGGCGGCCCTGTCGCCGGAAAAATCTTCCATGTCCTTGATGATTTCCCTGGCGAGGTGATAGCAAAACGCCAGCCAAGCGGCCCAGAGAGCCGAGCGGGCGAATCCGATCGCAGCGGCTCCGAAAATGAAGGCCAGTCCGGCGACCAAAGCGACGACGATATTGCCAAGAAGAGGCGCGCCTTTGAAATATCGGCTATAGAGCACCAGCAGGAGCGCCGCCGAGGAGGCAATCAGCGAGCAGAGCGGGCTCAGAAGCAAGCTCAGCGCGATTCCCAGGGCGAGACACACCATCGCCCAATTCCGGGCCGCTCTGGGTGATATTTGTCCTGACGGCAAGGGGCGCTGAGGCTTTTGCAAGCGATCCAGATCGCGGTCGCAGTAGTCGTTATAGGCATTGCCGCCGGCCGCGATCAGAGCGGCGGCCAGAGCGGCGATCCAAAGATTTCCCGAATCAAAGAACCAGGTGCGAGTGGCGAGCTGCCCTCCGATGATAACGGATAGCGCCGTGATGAATACGTTTCCCGGGCGCGAAAGTGTCCAAAGGGATCGGATGGAAACTGGCAAGCGATATTTCCAAGTCTCTTAATGATAGGCCTAATATACGACAGGCGAGGGGACAAGTCAAGGCTCGATTTCGGTTGGATTCGTGCGAAAGGGAGAGGGGGTGGACGCATCAAAAGATGGCTTCGTGGCGCCCAACGCAGAGACCATCCGTAATTGGTTTATAAATACTGCTCCAGCATGGTCCATTGTCTGGGGCTTTCCGGTTTGATGCCGCGGTCGAAGTAAATCAGGGCATAGAGGCCCTTATCGGTGAGCAGTTTGTAGTAGTTGCGGTGGCGGCGGTTGCGCCAATTGCGCTTGGTGGCGGCGGGCGAGTAACCGTAATCCTGCCACTGATCGAGGATTTCCACGACGCAGTGTTCTTCTTTTCGATAGCGAAAACGCAACGGATCGCCGCCGGTGGAGGTTTCCAGCATGGCGATGGGCTGGCCGATGAAACGCTTTTCGGGAGCGCTATCCTGCAAATCGCTTTTCGCTGACATCTTTAAAAATTTACTTTTGGAGAAAAAAGCCTTGCCTTTGTGAAGTTTTTTCCATATATTAAGGAAAGCCCCAAAGCATGGAGGTTACCATGATCCGCAGGTTCTCTCTGCTTTTTATCGCGGCGCTTCTTATACACATCGCTCGCGCGGCAAGTTTCACTTCAGCGATCCATCCCAGGACCTCCGAGACTTCAGAAGGTCTGACGATGAATCGAGCAGCCCTTCCGACACAGCCCCCTGCGACTGACGACTGGACTTATAGCACCAATGCCGCTATCCTTGCCTCCCCCAAGCTGGCCGATCTCAATAACGACAACGTAGATGAAATATTATTAACAACATACGATGTCGTCAATCCCTACTGGGGAGGATGGCTGTATGCTTGGACCGGGTCAGGAGCCATCATCCCGGGTTTCCCGATCCATCTGACGGGAGCCTCCCCGGGGACGCCGGCGATTGGGGATTTGGATCATGATGGCGACATGGAAATCGTCCAGGGCACCTGGAATTATCTCTATGTTTTTAATCATGATGGATCGAGTTATCCCGGTTGGCCTCTGAGCATGTACGTCACCCAAGCCGCAGCCCTGGCGGATTTGGACGGAGACCTGGATCTGGAAATCATCGTGCCGGTGAGCAATCAGATGCGGATTTATCACCACGATGGCGCGGTCTTCAGCGGCTTTCCAGTATCGGCAATCCATGATCTTACGGCGGCCTCTGTTGGCGATCTGGACGGCGACGGTCAACTTGAAATTGTTGCGGGGAGTCTCGTGGCTTCAGGCTCGCCGACGGATTACGTCTATGCTTGGCAGGCCAGCGGGACACCGGTGTCTGGATTTCCCGTTACAGCAGCAGGTTCGGTGAAATCTCCGCCGGCGCTGGCTGATCTAGATCAAGACGGGAGCCTCGAGATTATTGCCGATTGCTGGAGCCTGACGGGGTCCGACTTCCTCTACGTCTGGAGGCACACAGGCGCCTCGTTCCCTGGCTGGCCGGTCAATGCCGATTATATCCGCCTCTCCAGCCCCTCAATAGGCGATCTGGATTTGAACGGCGACCTCGAAATTGTTGTGGGCGGTTGGTCCACGACACCTTCCGGTGAGAAGCTCTACGCGTACCATCAGGGCGGCACCGCCGTGAGCGGTTTTCCCGTCGTCCTATCCAATTCACCCAGCGGCAACATTAATTCTACCTGCACCATAGGCAACATTGACCAGGAACCATATCCGGAAATCGTCATTAAGGCCGTCAACAATATTTTCGCTTTAAATCACAATGGTACTGTGGTCCCCGGTTTCCCCATTTTCCTTGATGATACCGGCCACACAGGCACCACCAGTCCCACACCTGCTATCGGCGATCCGGATGGCGATGGCTATGCTGAGATCTTCGCCGCCAGCACCTTTAACACGGTCATGTTGATTGACCAGCCCGGCCAGTATTTCGCCATGCAGAATTACTGGCCCACCTTCCGTCGCGATCCTGCCAACCAGGGCTGCTTCACCCCGACCGTTGTGCCCAGCGATATTATGATTTCCATGCGGCCGACGACCTACCCCGTACAAATCCCACCCGGAGGTTCTTTCGGCTATGCGATTGTGCTGAGCAATCCTTCCGACAGCACCCAGAGCTGCGATGTGTGGATTATGGTTCGATACCCCGATGGTACTTGGCATGGCCCGGTCTTGGGGCCGGTGATAGTAACTGTCCCGGGCGGAGGCGCAATTTCCCGCTTGCGCAGGCAAACAATCGCACACACCGCACCTCTTGGGATTTACTTCTATGAAGGCCGCGTGGGGGACTATCCTGGCGCCATCTGGGATTCGTCGGGCTTTGCATTTACGGTCATCGGGCCCGATGGAGGCGGTTGGCTGGGGTCTGGCGACTGGTCAAACACTGGTGAATCCTTCAAGAGCGCGAATGACGAATTCATAATTCATCATTCATCATTCATGATTGCTGCCCGTCCCAATCCCTTCAACGCCTCAACAGCTATCAGCTTCGAGCTGCGAGCTGCGAGCTTCGTGAATCTGGCGATTTACGACATTTCTGGTCGGAGGGTGGCGACACTGGTGGACGGCTGGCGGGAAGCGGGCGTTCACGAAGTCACCTTTGACGGTTCAAGTCTCCCCAGCGGTATCTACATTGCCCGGCTGGAGGCGGGGGGGCAGACTCAAGTGCAGAAAATGGTGTTGATGAGATAAAGGAGATATCATGCGTGGCTCATTCTCGATCATCGTCCTCTGCGCGCTGCTAACCGGCCCGACCGCGGCCCAGCTCAGCGGTGCCTTAAGCGGCCAATTAGGCCCGGGAAGCTATGCCGTTGTGGGCAACATCTGGGTGGCGACGGGATCGTCGCTGAACATCGCCCCGGGAACAACTCTGCTCTTCGGCCCTTACCGATTCAAAGTTGACGGTCTCCTGACGGCTTCCGGCAACGCGGCGGACAGCATCCATTTTGCCAGAAGCAATTCCCATGTGCCCTGGAAGGGGATTCATTTCACCAACATCTCCAACGATTTGAGCTGCCTGGATTATTGTGCGATCGCTGGCAGCGATTCCGGAGGGGTGCGGTTCACTGGATCCAATGCCCGGGTATCTCACTGCACCATTCGCGATAACAGAGCAAACGTCGGCGGAGGCTTGTACTCCTACGACAATTCAAATCAACAGATCTCGCATTGCCGCATAGTGAACAACACGGCGAATTCCGGTGCTGGAGGTGTTTTCTTCGGTTGGGGCCAAAGCGCGGCGGTGATTTCAGATTGCATTATTGCTGGAAATCATGCCCCTCACGGCGCTGGCCTAAAAATCGGCACCAATAGTACGGTGCGCCGGTGCCGGATTTACGACAACGTGGCAACCATCAACGGCGGCGGGATCGAGGTGGATCAGTCCAGCCCCCAGATCACCGGCTGTTATATCCACGATAATGTGGCCGTGGACGGCGCCGGCATCAGCGTGAACAAGGGTTCGCCCATCATCTGGCGCTGCCTCATCGCCGGAAACACGGCCGCCGCTGTAGGGGGCGGAATCGCGGATGGCTGGGGATCCTCGCAGATTCTGCATTGCACCATCGTGAACAATCACGCCGCCGGCTACGGCAGCGCCCTCGTGGCGGACCTGGCTTATACAGACCTGTCCAACTCCGTCATCGCCGGTAATACCGGCAGCTACGCCCTGGCCGGGCTGGAAAACGCAGAGATGCGGGTGCAATATTGCGGCTTCTACGACAACGAACCTGGCAATTTCCTCAATCTCTCGCCTGCCCTCGGCGTTAAAGTGGCGGTAAACGCGAATGGTGATTCCTGCGACACATACGAAAACATCTTCGAAGATCCCATTTTCGCCGACCCCGTCGCCGGAGATTACCGGATCACCTGGGCCAGCTTCCCCGTGCCGGATTCCACGCGGTCTCCCTGCATTGACGCGGGCTCACCGCTCGCTGCCTTTGATCCGGACAGCACCATCGCTGACCAAGGCACGTTCTATTTCAATCAAAGCCAGCCTGTCATAGATGGACCTGCTGAAATGGCGTCGGGTACGAAGCATGGAATGCCGGCCATCCCCATGCCTGTTGCGCTGTGCCTGCTGGCCTGCTTCCCCAATCCCTTCAATCCCTCAACCACCATCAGCTATCAGCTCTCGGCCGACAGCCCCGTTAGGCTTCAAGTGTTAGACGTTTCCGGCCGCCTGGTGGCAACGCTGGTAAATGGCTGGCGGGATGCGGGGGTGCATGAGGCGATTTTTGATGGGGCGGAATTGCCATCTGGGATTTATTTCTATCACCTGCTGGCGGGCGATACTGGAGCCTCCGGCAAAATGCTCCTGCTAAAATGAGAAACAAAAATTCATGCCATATCTGAAGATCTGAACTACTTAAATTGGAGACGGCCATGAGCAAACAGACTTTGACAGCGATCGCGCTTCTGCTTATCACCGCTGCCTCGGCAACAGCCCAAATCCTGTGGGATGAGGTGGGCGTACCCATACGGATGAATAGCGACGTCAGTTGGTGGGGCGGCTGGGCGGTCAAAAACAACAGCGGAGATCTCTATGTCGCCTGGGAGGAACTCCGCGACCTGACTCCCAATGTCTATGTGCAGAAATTCAACGCTCAGGGCGCCAGTCTCTGGGCCAGCGATGTGGAAATTATCGAGGGCCCTCTCATTTGGCTGAGCAACTGCGTTGAAATGGACATATGCCCCACGTCAGATGGCGGATTGGCGGTAGCCTGGGGCGAATTCGTGCCATACATCTACGGGAATCTCTATGTGCAGAAAGTGGACGCGAACGGCAACATCCAGTGGCCGGCGGGCGGAGTCCCGGTGGGCAGATTTCTCTATCAACCGGGTCAAAACGGCCCGAATCAGCCCGACCCGAATCGCGGGAGTTTCAGCTTCTTTAACGCGGTAGGCGATAGTTCCGGCGGAGTCTTTGCTGTCTGGGTGAATGAAATGACCAGCCCTTATATAGACCTATTCGCCAACCACGTGATGGCCGACGGCCAATATGCCCCGGGTTGGAATCCGCACGGCAATGTCATCCAAGCGCGGGTCGGCTATCAGGGGGAGTATTATTGCAAATTCGTCTGCAGCGATGACGCCGGAGGATTCATCGTCGGCTGGCAGCGTGAGGTTGCCTTCCTCCCTTACAAAAACTTCGCCCAGCGAGTGGATGGCGCCGGCAACCGGTTGTGGGGGAATCACGGGCTGCTAATTTGTCAATACGGCGCACAATACGCTTATCCTCGACCGGCTCGCGATGAGTATGGCGGAGCCTATTTTGTCTGGCAGGATGCTCGCGGTGCCGATGTGTATATGCAGAGAGTGGATAGCGAGGGCGACGTACTCTGGCAAACCAACGGGATTCCCGCGATTCAGGCGGCGGGGGAACAAGATTCTCCGAAGATTGTAGAGGATGGCTTCGGCGGCGCGCTGACCGCCTGCCAGGATGCTCGCAACGGCAATCAAGACGTCTATGCGCAGCGCGTTGACGAAAATGGCAATCTGCTCTGGGCCGCTCAAGGAGTCGCCTTGACAACCGCAACGGGCAATCAGCAGGATTTTGACATCGCCGCCGACAGCCTGGGCGGTCTTTTCGCCGACTGGGTTAGCTACATCAGCTATCCCCACTACGATGCCTACTTGCAGCATATCACGGCGGCCGGCCAGCCGGCCTGGCAGCACAATGGAATTCCCCTGCGCACGGGCAATGACAAGTCTGTGGAATATGTCGCTGTCGAGGGGGCAGATGACGGCGGCGCCCTGGCGGTTTGGTTGGAGGCGAGAAGCGACCGAGCGGGCGTATATCTACAGAAGGCCGATGAGGCCGGATCGTTTCTCCTGGGACCAACCGGACAATCTATCACAGAGGCCCTGGCCGGGGATGCCGAGGATTTCCAGCTCACGGCGCTGACTTCGGATCGCTTCTTGACCACGTGGACGGATACTCGAAACTACCAGATGACCGGGCGACTGATTTGCTACCAGATCACGGATTTAAGCGGCAGTGGCCTTCTGGCGGAGAACGGGATTCCCATCTGCACCCATACGAATGACGACCAAGAGTTCCCCGTGTCCGCCGCTACCCCGGATGGGGGCGCAATCATCACTTGGCGGGATTGGCGCAATGGCGTCATCAATGCCCGTGTCTATGCCCAAAAAGTGGATGCCGATGGAAATGCCCATTGGCAGGACGATGGCGTCGTGGTAAATACCTGGGATGTCACCCAGGCCGACCAGCGAGTATGCTCCGATGACACCGGAGGTGGCTACGTCCTCTGGCGAAATTATGACGATGATTTGCTTGTGCAGCATCTGGACGCCAACGGCAACCGGCTTTTCGGCGATACTGGAGTGTATCTCACCTCCACGGTTGAAGATGAAATCCCGGACGCCCTGGTTGCCGACGGCGCAGGCTGCGCAATTGCGTTTTACCGTTATGAGCAGATAGATGGCTTGTATGCCAAGCGAGTTCTGCCTTCTGGTGCGGTAGACTGGACCATTACAGTGTGCCAATATTATCTGGGCGAGCCGGTGGCCATTCCTGCGCACGACGGCGGAGCCATCGTCACTTGGCAGGATGCGCGCGCCGGTTCAGTCACGGACATTTACGCTCAGAAAATAGACACTGCCGGCGCTATGCTTTGGGCGCCGAACGGAGCCGCCGTTGTGGTCTGGCCGGCGCACCAAATGTACCCCCAACTGCTTGAAGATGCGGATGGATTTGTCTATTTCGCCTGGGAAAACGCCCTGTCGGACGTCTATTGCCAACGGCTGAATCCGCAGGGGGTGCAGCAATTTCCCCCCAGCGGCCTGATCGTCTGCCGCGCGCCGGATTATCAGCAGGATCAAAAGATCGTCGCCGATGGTGCCGGCGGTGCGCTGTTCTGCTGGGCGGACTATCGTGAGGTAGTTGACATCTATGCGACTCACTACGATTCGCAGGGCCAGATCGCTGATCCCTTCTGGGTGTGGAACGGCAATCCCATCTGTAATGCCCCAGTCAACCAAAATTATCCTCAGATGGTCTCCGACGGAGCCGGCGGAGCTGTTATGGCCTGGGCGGACAGCCGCGGCCTTTACGCGCAGAGAATAAATGATTTCGTCTCCATGCGAGAAATGGCGATTGCTCTGACCCCGCAGAATTCACTTCTCTTGCGCAACTCTCCCAATCCCTTCAATCCCACAACAGCGATCAGCTATCAGCTTGAAGCGAGCAACCACGTCAGCCTAAAAGTCCACGATATTGCTGGCCGGTTGGTGGCGACACTGGTGGGTGGTTGGCGGGAAGCAGGGATGCACGAGATCACCTTCGACGGGTCGGGATTGCCGTCGGGGATTTACATTTATCGCGTTGCCACGGAAAGCTGGTCAGAGACCGGGAAAATGATCCTGCTTAAATAAGAATTAAAGAACTGAGAACTAAAAACCAAGAACTGAAATACATTCGGAGGTGGAAATGAAGAAGCAAGCTTATGCACTGCTCGCGGCGCTCGTTCTGTTGACCGTGCCCGCTTTTGGCCAGGGCTGGAACGTGGATCTGGTCAGTACCTCTTACGGGGGCTGGTCTGCAGCCCGCTACATTGTAGCGAATGGCAATTATGCCTATGTGAATTTACAGGGAGGGGACATCGCCGTGGTGGACGTTAGCAATCCGGCGAACCCTGTCGAGGTGAATCGCTGGGATTCCGGCGACATGAATTCAACCAATTGCCAGGAAGTGGCAGGTAACTACCTCTATGTCAATTTTGGTTGGGACGGATGGGGTATCCTGGATATCTCCAATCCTGTGGATCCAGTGCTGGCGGTGCGCTTCCCCGCCCTGGGAGGTCATTTCTGCTTTGTAGGAAATACGGCTTACTTGGGCTCATTCTCAAACCTCTACACCTACGATAATACCGATCCCTTGAATCCCATCATGCTCGGCCAATTCCATCTGGATGATTACGCCGCCGACGTCGAGGTTTCAGGCGACTATGCCTATATATCCTATGTAAATGCCGACGGGGGCGTGCGGGTGATAGACGTTTCCGATCCGGCAAATCCAGTGGGTATCAGCTTTGTTCCCCTGCCGGGAAATACCGCTGACCTCGCCGTTTCCGGAAATTATGTCTTCGTAACCTGTTGTTGGTTCGGGATGTACGTGATTGACGTGTCCGATCCGGCGCATCCGCTGGTAGCGGCTCGCTTCTACCCAAACTACGGTTGGTACGACCATTTGCGGATGTCTGGCAATATTATATTCCTCGCCACCAGCGGGGGCCAAACATTCTCTGTGGACGTTTCGCAGCCCACCAACCCACAGCTCCTTTGCAGTTACCAACCCCCAGGAACCAACCTGATGCTCTATGACATGGACCTGGACGGCTCCCGCCTGTACGGAGCGTACGACTACCACGGCATAAAGATCATTGAGGCCTCCAACCCGCAGAATCTCCAGCTCATGAGTTCCTATGAACCGGACTGGATATTGAGAGACGTCGCCTATCAGGAGGGCTACGTCTTTATAGCTGCGGAGGATGAGGGTCTTCTGATTCAGGATGTTTCCGATCCGGAGAATCCGTTCCAGATCGGCTACCTCGATAGCATTGATAATTGCATCAATGTCATCCTCATGGACGACTACGCCTATCTGCAAACGTATTCCGACACTACGATGATTGTGGACATTTCCGATCCAGTCCACCCCAGCGTAGGGGGCAGCTTCAATTTAGAGGGTACCCTCCAGAAAATCCAGGACAATTTGGCTTATGCTGGCGGCTACGAAAACATTATGATCCTGGATATGGCTTCGCCGCTCAATCCGGTACGGCTCGGAGTATTTTATCTACACTTAGCCAACTTTGGAGATTTGGATACCGACGGGCGTTTTCTGTACGCCATCGCCACCTTCGCGGGAATTGACTGGTCTGCCGCGGACAGCCTGTTGGTTTTAGACGTCAATGATCCGGCCAATCCCCAGTTTCTCGGCATGTATCCCCTGGGTGGCTGGTATTCGTGCGAAAGCCACCTCCTGGCAATGGGTGACGGCTTTCTCTGTGTTACCAGAGAGGGCGACAATCTGAGGATTTTCAATATCTCCGATCCGACGCAGGTCGTTCAGGTCGGTCAACTGACGATGACGATCGCCCCGTCCGATTTAGTTGTTGTCGGGGATTTCGCCTATTTGGCGAGCGTAGGATATCAGGGCATAGGACCAAGAATCATAGACGTCTCCGATCCGGCCTGTCCCATGCTTGTCGGATACTACATGGAGTCGGCTGGCTATTACCTGCATTTGGCGGTTCACGAAGATTACATCTACGCTAACAAGAGTACCCAATTTGTGATTTACGACTGCTCCGATGCCACGCACAATGACGTGGAGGTGAGCATCGTTCCCTTTGTCCAGCCCATCCAAATCCCCGCCTCCGGCGGCAGTTTTGATTTCTACCTTTTTGCTGATAATAGTGGTCCGGGAAGCCAGACAATAGATCTATGGACGAAAGTGATTCTGCCCAATGGATCTTCCTTGAGTCCGCTGTTGGGACCTGTCAGCGTTTCTCTGGATTCCGGGACCATCGGCTGGATTCGTCATCAAAACGTCCCAGAAAGGGCGGCGGCGGGCCTATACACATACATCGCCTGTGCGGGCGATTATCCTAACAGCATCTGGGCATCGGATTCGCTGCAATTCACCAAGCTGGCCACTAGGGACTGGGGGGCGGGATCTGGGGATTGGTCAAACACCGGCGAATCCTTCGAGATCGCGAATGATGAATTCATAATTCATCATTCATCATTCATAATTTCTGCCCGCCCCAATCCCTTCAACCCCAGCACAGTTCTCAGCTTCGAGCTGCGAGATCCTGGATTTGCGAAGCTGAGTGTGTATGACATCTCCGGCCGCTTGGTGGCAATCCCATTGGACGCATGGCGGGAGGCGGGGGTGCATGAGGTGACGTTTGACGGCTCAGAACTGCCGTCTGGGATTTATCTCATTCACCTGCCGGCGGGTGATTTAGAAAGCAGCGGGAAGATGGTGCTGATCAAGTAAATGGGAAAAGAAAGGAGCTTGCGATGAAAAGATCTCATTCCCCTCTGGCGGCCGCTGCCCTGACAATAGCCGGTGTGCTTACCAGCGCTGTCGGGATTCAAGCGATTGTTTACCAGCAATGGGCGCGGCGCGAGATAACGCCGTGGCACTGGAGCGGATCGGCGTGCGGCGTAGATGCGGATTCGGCCGGCAATGTTTATGTGGCCGGAACCAGTTGGTTCCCCCGCACGGGTGAGGATTATGCCGTCCTAAAGTATTCACCTGAAGGGGAGCGACTATGGATTGCACGCTATAATCATGGCTATGAGTCGGCCTGCGATCTTGAGCTTGACGCACAAGGCAATATCTATGTTTCCGGTTCTAGCCAGCGTTCATCGAACAACATGGATTATGCAATAGCAAAATTCAACAGTGATGGACAGCAACTCTGGGCTGCTCGGTACGCGGGACCGGCCGGGGAGGATGAGTGGGCCACGGACATGGCGCTGGATGATGAAGGAAATTGTTACGTGACTGGCTACTCCTGGGCGCCAGATACACATTGGGATTGTCTCACGATTAAGTACGACTCGCAGGGAGTGGAACAATGGGTGGCGAGGTACAATGGGCTAGCCAACGGTCATGATCGAGGATATGCTCTCGCCGTGGATGGAATGGGTAATGTCTGCGTTACTGGGTCGTGTGATAGCCAACCCGGTTCCAGCGTGAACGTGGATTATCTAACTCTCAAGTATGATGCCCTGGGTGTTCAGCAATGGGTTACCCTCTACGACGGCACGGCAAGTGATGACGACCACGCGTATGTTCTGGCGTTGGACGAAAACGCCAATGTCTATATCACCGGAACGAGCCCGGGAGCCGGGACAAACGAAGACTGTGTCACCATCAAGTACAATCCTGCGGGCATTGAACAGTGGGTGGCCCGTTATGACAGCCCCGGACATGGCTATGATAGCGGCAGTCAGCTTAAGCTCGATTCGGAGGGCGATGTCATCGTGATGGGGGGGAGCGGGGGGCCGGGCTACAACAATTCCCTGTTGCTTAAGTATAATGCCGACGGCCTTCTACAGTGGCTTAAAACTCTGAGCTGGATAGGAACCAATTCACTGGAGCTGGACGCCAACCAGAATATTTACCTTGCCGGGAATAAGCCGACCCCTTCTCTTGGGATTAGCGACGGCGCTGTAGCCAAATACGATCCCCAGGGCAATTTGCAGTGGTTAGCCTGGTATGGTGATGACGACTCCTATGAAAGAAGCGACTATCTTGCCGTGGATGCGGAAGACAATGTCATCACCACGGGAGTTTTCTTCTGGCCTGAATATGGCGGCGGCGATTATCTGACGATCAAATACAACCAGATTGATGGCAACCTCATCGTCGGAATGGTCCCGCAAATATCCCCCATTCAGATTCCTGCCGGCGGCGGCCGCTTCAGCTATCATTTGATGGCCATCAACAATGTGACGGACAGCCTCGCCGTGGATTTCTGGTGGCAAATGATCTTCCCAGGCCCCGATCCTCGAGACCAATGGATTGGACCTATCCAAGAAATCTTGCTGCTGGACAGCACCGCCTGGATGAGAACCCAAAGCATGCCAGCCATCGCTCCCGCAGGGACTTATCAGTATATCGTTTACGCCGGCGACTATCCTGATCTGATCTGGGCTTCAGATACTCTTATCGTTGAAAAGCTCCCCGCTGGTAACGGACTCAAAGTAGACGGCTGGAATCTTCATGGCGCTGCCGAGCCCGTGGCCGACCTGGAGTCGTATCCAAAAGCCTTCATTCTGCATCCCTGCCATCCCAATCCCTTCAATCCCACGTCAGTTATCAGCTTCGAGCTTCGAGCTGCGAGCTTTGTGAAGCTGAGAGTGTTGAACATTTCCGGTCGGCTGGTGGCGACTTTGGTGGATGGGTGGCGAGGAGCGGGGGTCCACCAAGTGACATTCGACGGGTCGGCCTTGTCATCGGGGATCTATCTTTACCGCATCACGGCGGGAAGTTGGTCAGCGAGTGAAAAAATGATGCTGCTTAAATAAGAACTGAAAACAAGAAATTTGAAATCTTCGGAGGTGGAAATGAAGAAGTATTGCCTGTTCGGGTTGACAACCGTAGCGGTTATGGCTGCCTGCTTGGGTTCGACGCTGCCGGCTGGCGCCCAGGTCACTCAGGAATGGGCCCGCAGAATGACCTTCGGGACCCAGCTTGGAAACGATCAAATCGAGGGCTTGAAGGTGGACGCTCAGGGGTACATCTATGTGGCGGGCGACATTGACCTGCCTCACGGACCGAACGCCATCGCCTTGGTCAAGTATTCTCCGCAGGGCGAACGGGAATGGGTTACGCCATATACCGGACACTTCCCTGAGGGTTGCTATGTGCGAGATCTGACCCTGGATGAGGATGGGTATATCTACGTCGGCGGTACCGGTTATGGCTTGGGCCCGGGCGAGGGTGGGGACTATATGACGGCCAAGTTCGACAACCAGGGGACGCCGGTCTGGTTGGCGGTTTATGACGGTCCGGCTCACTATTTTGATCACGCCTGGGCGATCGCACTGGACGACAGCGGCAACGTCTACGTGACCGGCGAAGCGGCCAACGAGGGTCTCCCCTATGAGCCGGACGATTTCGGTACTGTCAAATACAATGCCCAGGGCGTGCAACAGTGGGTGGCCCTGTATGACGGCCCCGGGCATGGTCAGGATCGCGCCGTTGACGTGGCCGTGGACGGATTGGGCAATGTATACGTCTTTGGCGACGCCAGGATGAGCGGCCCCAGCTACGTTACCGACTGGGCGCTGGTCAAGTACGATGCGCAAGGAATGCAACAGTGGGTTGCCCACTTTGGTGGTGCGGGCTACTTCGCGGGCAATCCTTGCATGTTATTACTGGATGACCAGGATAACATCTTGCTCACCGGGGAGATTTCCAGTGGCGGCAATGCCGATATGGGTATCGTCAAATATAACCCGGAGGGGGTGCTGCAGTGGGTGGCTCAGTACAATACGCCGGAGAACAATTCTGAAAATGTTTCCGCTATGCGCCTGGATGCGGACGGAAATATCATCCTCGCCGGGTCCACGGATCTTGATCCCACGCACCGGACGCTGATCCTAAAGTTCGATCCCAATGGCAACCAGATCTGGGTGCGCCGGTATGAGAGCACCAGCAATTCCGGTCACAGTTTGGCTGTAGATGCTGAAGGCAACATCTATGTTACGGGTATTGACGGTTGGGCTTATGCCCACTGCCTCACCCTCAAGTACAGCCCCGCGGGTGATCTCGTGTGGTCCACCATTTTCAATGACCACGACAATTGCTCCTACGGTAGGCATGTGGCTCTGGACGGGGAGGGCAACGTGCTGGTGGCGGGGAATTGCCAGCTACTCCGCGAACCGTATGCTGGAGACGATTTTCTGACCATCAAATATGACCAGAGTTTCGCGAGAACGGCCCAGGGTAACTGGACCCAAAATGCTCACTACTCATCTCAGAACATACTTGCCGGCTCTCCCAATCCCTTCAACCCCTCCAAAGTTCTCAGCTTCGAGCTGCGAGCCGCGAGCTTCATGAATCTGAGTGTCTACGACATTTCCGGCCGCCAGGTGGCGATACTCGTGGACGGCTGGCGGCAAGCGGGAGTGCATGATGTCACGTTTGATGGCTCGCGTCTGCCTTCGGGAGTTTATCTCTATCGCCTGCAGGCGGGCGATTTTACGACCAGTGGCAAAATGATTCTCATGAAATAATTGAAACCAACAGCTAAACGTAGGGCCGAGACGTGTCTCGCCCCCACAAAAACCTATCTAAATCGAAGGAGACAACCTTATGAAACAGATGCTTGGCGTTCTGACAGTTCTGCTCCTGCTGACGCTGGCCTTGCCGGCCGGAGCCATTGTCACCCCCACGTTCTCACCGGCCCAGGCCATCTACTGGGGCTCGGGGCAGATTATCAACGTGGGCAATAACGGGGTCATTCCCAATGTCGGCGATTGGGACATGGACGGCGTCAAAGATTTGATGGTAGGAGTCTACCAGTCCGGTAACATCTACTACTACCATAACACCGGCACCAATGCCAATCCGGTGTTCCCCAGCCGGGAAATGCTGACCGCGGGTGGTACAACCATCTCCGTCACCTATGGCTGATGCATGGGAGCGAGTCCACAGATGGTGGACTGGGACGAAGACGGGGATAAAGACCTCTTGGTCGGCGAATACGATGGCCACGTGCATTACTTCAAAAACATCGGCACTGCAACCAATCCCAGTTTAACAAATATGGGGCATGTGCAGGCGGGCGGCGTGGACATTGACGTCAGCCAGTTGGCCATTCCGGTCATCAACGACTGGGATGAGGACGGCGACAAGGATCTGATCGTCGGCAATGATAATGCCAACATCAAGATCTTCATCAACATCGGCACTAACTCCGACCCGATCCTCAGTCCGTCGGTGCTGATGCAGACCAATCCTCCCATCAGCCAGATCAAGAACGGGCCGGACATCGGCGACCTGAATGGCGATGGCTTGAAGGATTTGGCTTATGGCTGGTGGCAGGGGACAGTTTACTACTACCCCAATTCTGGCACGAACGCCGCTCCGGTCTTCAACGAGGTTCATCTGTTGACCGCGTTGGGCGATACCATTCAGCCCAACTTCCCCACCAGCGGCTGGACGCACCTGGAGCTGAACGATTGGGACGAGGATGGCGATCTGGATCTGGTTTACGGTGAATGGACCGGCCAGGTCTATGTGTACTTGAACCTGTCGGATGACCTGGATCTGACGATGACTCCGATCAATCCGCCGATCATCATTCCGGCGGGCGGCGGGAGCTTCAGCTATGATCTGTCCATCGCCAATAACACCATCTACAGCGTCACGGCCAAAGTCTGGACGGTTGCTGTAATACCCAGCAGTGGTTGGCAGACTGGAGCGCTGTTGTTGGTTCCCCTTACTCTGCCCCCTGGTGGCAGTCTGAGCCGCACTCGTACTCAAACGTTGCCCGGCAGGGCCCCCGCCGGAAATTATCTCTTCTACTTGCGCTGGGGGACCTATCCCAACGATGCTTGGGCGGAGGCTTCCTTCCCCTTCGTCAAATTGGGAACTGGAGATTCGGGTGCCGGGGCCGATGATTGGACGAATACCGGCGAGCCGCTTGAGACCGAGTCGGCCAAGATCGTCTCACCCCTGCAGCCGGAGAAGTCTTCGGTATCCGTGATGCGGAACCCCTTCAATCCCTCAACTGCCATCCGCTATCAGCTCTCAGTGGATGACTACGTCAAGGTCGAGGTGTTCGATTCGGCCGGCCGCCTGGTAGCGACGTTGGCCGACGGCTGGCGCGAGGCAGGAAGCCACGAAGTGACCTTCCAAGCTGGCGATTTGCCCTCTGGGATCTATGTCTACCGCGTGGCGGCGGGCGAATTCGCCGTCTCCGGCAAGATGGTGCTGATGAAGTAGCTGTGAGTTGTGATAAGGGGCGGCCAGGGGCCGCCCCTTTCTTATTCTCACTGAATCTTTGAAAAATAAAAGAGATTTCACTTGTGTTCTATGAAAAATAATTGTAAATTGGCGATGGTTCCATTTTGAGGCATAAATGACCCGCGCCGCGCTGGTTTATTTGATGGCGCTAACTGCCTGTATATCTGTAGTTTGGGCGCAAACTTACCTGACTCCTCTGGACTTTGGCCTAAAACCCCTACCCCATGGCCGCATAGACTACACCCACACCCCGCCGAATATCCTGGTCGGCCAATTCAACAGCGATTTCTATCCTGATATCGCCCGGTTTGAAGGCGAAAAGCTGGAGATTTATCTGCTGGAGGCAGGCGGATATCCCGCACGACCCCAGTTACAAAGGCATTTCCGTAAAGCCATTAAATCTTTGCGCTTGGACGGCATCCCCTGGGACACCCGACAAAATTTGGTGGTCACCCTGCAGGATGGCTCCGAAGAGACATTTGCCCAGGGCCCAGGCCTGTTGGACCTTCGCGAATACGACGGTTTTCTGCCCGTCTCTTCAGGCCATTTTGGACCCCCCCGACAGGTCTGCGATTTCGACTTCCAACTGGTTTGGCAGAGCGATCCGAAGCCCTACGGCATGGATCGGGTGGCGGCGGGAGACTTAGACGATGACGGAATTAACGAACTGGTCACCTGGTGGAAGGATTCTCTATACGCTGACACGGCTTATATCCTAATCTATAAAAGCACCGGGGACAATCAATACGAGCTTTTCATGAATGAGCCCTTTTTTACAGAAGAGGGCTCTACCCCGGGATTGACGGCGCTGATGATTACCGATCTGGACAGCAATGGCCAGAAGGAGCTGATGTTCACTCTGGGCTACTGCCATTTTTGGGAATTTTCCGCGCCGGGAATTTACACCGAGTGGCGTTCCGATTTCATGTTTCCGCGGGCGGTGCAGGACATAACAACCAGCAATGTAGATGTGGATGGCCGACCGGAGATTGCCGCCGTAACGGGCAATTACGGGATGACTCCCCCCTGCTATTACTACGTGGAGGAATATCAGGCGAAGAACACGGCCGATTCGATCTTTATGTTTACGCTCATAGCCGAATTTTCGCAGGAGTGGCTTGACTGCCGCCTGGCGGTGGGAGATTTCGACAATGATGGCGTTTGCGATATCGTTTCGGGCTGGCCCGGATACCTGACCGGCTGGGAGGCCACCTGGGTGCAATATTTTCGCTATAGCCTCTACTCGCCGAATCATTTCGTCCAGCATTGGTTGATCCCCGGCATATATGCTACCTGTGGCACCCCGGCGATTAAGGATTTTGACCGAGATGGCCAGGAAGAACTTTATTCCGCCGGCTTCGGAGGGTACTCATCGGGCTCAAATGGCGGCGGATCAGCCTATATTTGGGAGGGCCTTAGCTTGGATTCCGGCTATGTCGCCTGGTGGGATACGACCACGATGATTTATGGGCCCAGCGTAGTTGACATGGGTTATGTTGATTCTATTCTCTGTATTTTGAATAATGTAATTTTCCTTATTGACGGATACTTTTACCTTTTCGGATATGAAAACAATCAATATCAATGTTTATGGCAAACTGGGGAATTTGACAGCCTGTCCTTTACCTGGACCCCCTTTTGCGATATGGATCAGGATGGAAAAATGAACTTTGTAACGGGCCAGCATATCGGCGACTTCACGGTGCCGGATAATGTCACGGATTGGGAGCAGACTTCAACCGGAATGGAAATGCTCCCTGTCTCTGCGCCGCCTTCGACCTTCGCACTTTATCCCAATATCCCCAATCCCTTCAACAAAGCCACCCGCATCCCCTTCGAATTAGCGCTTCCTTCCGATGTTGAGCTAGCCATTTTTGATATTTCAGGACGAAAGATCCTGAATTGGCAATGGAAAAATCTATCTGCAGGAAAGCATGACTTTATCTGGCAACCCGGCAATCTATCCTCCGGAATCTACCTCATCCGCCTGAGCACAGCCGCGCAGAAACAAATAAAAAAGGCTGTCTTGTTAAAGTAATGAAAGGAGAGGAGATCATGTTAGGAAAAATCAGGATTCTGCTCTGCGCAATAGGCCTTGCGCTTCTCTTGACCATGCAGGCCTTTGCCTGGCTCGATGTCGTCGCCGATCGCTATCTGGATCCTTATGCCGGCTTCGGACTCGACGCCGAAAAGATCAGCAACCTCAACTTCAATGGGGGCGATGATTTTCGCGATTTGGTAGTGACCCATCAAACCAATGGCGGGCACGTATATGTCAATAGGCATACGCTGTTCCCGCCCTATTTTACGCTACACCCTCAAAGTCTGGCTGCCGGTGGATGGCAGGCCAGATTTGGCCTTCTCCGTCAGGGGCAACCCTACAAGGATCTTGCGGTTGCGGATGGCTGGGTCAGGATCTACTTCAACAATAACACTGGTACTCTGCAGTAGAACGAAACCGTGGTGAATGGCGTAAACGAATGGATTGCGTTTGGCCAGCTAGATCCGTCACCAGAAATTCACATTGACCTAGTTGGCTCTGATAATCAAGCGATCTACGATGTAAATCGGTTCTTCAATGACGGCAGCGGGAATCTAATTCCTCAATATCCGCCATTTTTGCCCAGCACCGACTCGGATCAATTGGAATTGGCGGATCTGGATGATTACCAGTTAGGAACCCTCCCGGAGCTAATTGTCGCAACTGGCTACCAAATCAAAATCTACAACAACAATGGCGCGGGGTCCTTTAATCCCACACCCCGGCAGGTGCTGAACGTGGATTATCCCGATACCCCTGTAATGGATTTCGTGGTGGGCGACATTAATAACGATGACTTCCCCGACATCGTCGCCTGCACCATTTACACCATCAAAACCTTTATCAACTGGGGAGATGGAATGCTCTACAACGCCAATCAGCCTCTGCTTCAGCAGGACTACTGGGAATTGGTCGCGCTGACTAATTGGGACGATGATGCATACCCTGATCTCGCCCTTAGTTATGGCCAGACGCTGCGCATCTATCCGGATACCAACAGTGGATATTTCGCCACAGCGCCAGTATGGCAGGGTTGGATGGAGTCATATCCTTCCTACGTGGCCGGGAAAGAACTCATCGTGGCCGACCTAACCGGGACTGGAACCCACAGCCTAATATGCACCGGCCTGCAAGCCTATAGTGGTCCGGGTCTATGGGTGTTCAAGGATCATGGTGATCCTAGGATCTGTCCCGTCAAAAATTTCAATGTTATGGACGGAGAAGGTCATCACCCTGAACTGCACTGGCAAGCCAGCCCGGCGGATGATGCCTGGAAATACCGGATTTTCCGCGCGTTGACGGAAACCGATGATCCTCCGCCGCTGGACGCCTTTGTGCTGATTGATTCGGTGGACCATCCCAATGATTCTTACACCGATTATGATGTCTACATCGTCCAACAGCATCCCAACTGCAAAATCTGGTACTTTGTCAAGGCCGTTGATCTGGCTGATCAGGAGTCCGTGCCCTCAAACGTCGTCCGTTTCTGGGGCATCTATCACCCGGAATCCAATCAACCTGCAAAGGAGCTTGTCGCGGTGGCCTCGCCGACTGCCCTGCAACTTCATGCAGTTCCCAATCCATTTAATCCAACCACCACCATCGGCTTCTCGCTGTCTGAGGCTTCCCACGTAACCTTGAGCGTTTACGACTTGCAGGGCCGCCAGATGGCGACGCTGATCAACGGCTGGCGCGAGGCAGGAAACCACGAAGTGACCTTCCAAGCTGGCGATTTGCCCTCTGGGATCTATATCTACCGCGTGACGGCTGGCAAATTCAATTCCTCCGGCAAGATGGTGCTGATGAAATAGCATCAAATCGCGTAGGGGTCAAGCTTTGTCTTGACCCGCTCTTGTAGGGGCACATCCGCCGTGGTGGATGCGCCCCTTGTTATTGCTTGGCTACTTCGTCGCGACAATCCGACACCGATCCATCTTCCCTTCATGAGCCACTTTGGACATGAACATCATCTCCCCGCCCATGGCCTGGAACAGCTCCAGATTGTCTCCGATGATCTTTAGGGCGTCGAAGCTCAACTGGTCAGTTAGCATCTTGATATAGAAATCTACGTACCCGCCGAATTCCGGGAAGAGCTCTTCAGCAGAGACAATCTTCAATCCCGCCTTCTCAATCAGCTTCTTGTAGCCCGCCAAACTCTCCATGTAGGGGAATTTCATGAAGGTGTTGACGCGCTTGGCCTCCTCCTCGGAAAGGCCCTTCGCGCCTTCGATCCAATCCGTGAAGGCGAGCGTGCCGCCCGGCTTCAGCACGCGAGCGGCTTCCGAAATCAGCTTCTCCTTGTCCACCACGTAGCACCAGGCGTCCTCGCCCCAGACGAAATCAAAAGTCTTATCCGGCCAGGGGATGGCAGTGGCGTCGCCCAGCTTGAATTCGATGCTGTCAGCCAGGCCTTCGGCTTTGGCGCGTTCCTGAGCTTTCTGGTGCATGGTCTTGGTTCCGTCCAAACCGCACATGGTGGCGCCGCAGAACTTGACCAGAAAGCGGCAGCCGGCGCCCAGCGCGCTGCACAAATCCAGGCCTTTCCAGCCTTTTTGGATGCCTGCTTTGTCCGCTAAAGCTCTGGACGACTTGAATCCTCCGACGTGAATCTGTTCGCCCATGATCAGTTCCCAGAGTACGCCTTCGGGGCCGTCGTACACGGCGTTCACGTCTTTCAAAGTGATGTTGAGGTGTTGCATCGCTCCTCCGTTTGTTGGATTAAGTCTGGAGACGCTGCGGAAGGGTGAGGAGACGGGTTCGGAGGAGAGCGGGGGGAAGGCTTCAGATTTAGTTGGGATTAGAGGCGACCCCGACTACGAAATTTGCCTCCTTTCAACGCGCCGCTCCGAACGGGCTCCGGATATCCGCGCTCGGCGGATTATCCCTTCAGTTCAGGCGCAGCGCAGATTTAGGTTCATGTTTCTCATGATAGTATGGCCGATTTAGGATTGCGCAGTTTGGACTTGATCGAACGCCTTACTGCTTATATATTTAAATTTAGCAAGAAACAGCGTCAATCGCAACACTTTTCCCAAGGAATATTCGATGAAGATCTATACTCGCCGCGGTGATAAAGGGGAAACCAGCCTGCTGAGAGGCGGGCGGGTTCCCAAATACAGCCTGCGCGTGCAGGCATACGGGACCTTCGATGAGCTGAATAGCTGGATCGGCTACATCCGAGCGATGAATGGCGACGCGGAGGTCGAAAAGGCGTTGGCTCGCTTGCAGCCCAGACTGCATTTGCTCTGCAGCGACGTGGCGGCGCGTCTCGATGCCGATGATCCCGGCAAAACTCCCCGGATTCAGCCCAGCGAGGCGGCAGCGTTAGAAGCAGAGATAGACCTTTTGGATCAAGATTTAAAGCCGCTCGAGCATTTCATCTTGCCGGGGGGATCGCCGGTGGGAGCGGCTCTGCACATCGCGCGGACGGTCTGCCGGCGCGGGGAGAGGCACCTGGTGGAATTATCGGCGTCAGAGGGAGGAGTCAGCGAAGAGGTGCTTCGCTTTGCCAACCGCCTGTCGGACTATCTATTCACCCTGGCACGGTGGGCCAATTGGAGGGGCGGGGTGGAGGAGACTATTTGGAATGGGTAGGCTGCGTGAACCGATTGAGGCGGATCAATATCAAAAATCACAGATAAAAACAAAGGCGGCCGCAGGCCGCCTGTCTCATTTCCCCCTTTTTTAAAGGGGGATTAAGGGGGATTATTCGAGTTACTTACTTCACGATGGGGATCTTTTCCACCTGCGAAAATCCTGCGCCGACCAACCGTGCGAAGTAAACACCCGTCGGCAGGTAATTGGCGCTGAAGGTTGCGTGATGCACTCCGGCGTTGCGGAAGCCATTGATAACGGTCGCGATCTCGCGGCCGCGGATGTCGTAAAGTCTCAGGCTGATGGAGCTGGACTGAGGAAGATTGAAATTGAAACCCAGATATCCATCGCCCGCGCGGTTCGCGCGGAATTCCATCTGGGGCCGATTTCCGGCAGTCAGCGTGGGTGAATCTCCGGTGGCGACGGGAACCATTTGAATTTCCAACGGCGTTAGAGCATTGTTCACGACCACGTTCTCGATGCGCTGAGTCTGATATCCGGTCATCGCAGCCAACACCGCATAGGTGCCGTTGTTCAGCAAGCGGGTGAAACGACCGAATTGCGGTTCCGCAAATCGGGGACGAACCTGCGGAGAGATGCGGCCTCGAATTTCCACTCGCGCTGCAAGAGGCTGGCCGGTCTGAATGTCGCGGACATGTCCTGTGATCCCCGGCCCGGAGAGGCGTTCGAGCAGATAGACGGTGCCGTTCATGTAGCGCTGCGTGCGTTCGGCTAACTGGCTGCCGGGCGGAATGAACATAGGATAAGGACACAGCTCGATGTCGTAAGCGATCGTTCCCATATTGCCATAGAACCAATTCGGGAAGCGCCCGCCCTGCCCCGGGTAGATACTGTAGGAGAAGGCCGAACCGTTGTCTTTGAGAAAATGTGACGCCAGCGCATTGCCGATGGTGTTGATGACGTCTTGGTCGGGTGCATATTGGCTGCCGGGCCAGGTCCAGGGAGCGATCACCACGTCGCCGTAGCTGTGGAAGCTGATCCCCGCCACGCAGTGCTGCAGTTTGGCCAGAGACTGGACGGCCTGGTTTTCGCTTTCGGAGAAGGGCGCGGAGCCGCGATAGTCGTAGTTCCAGGGATCACTGGAGCCGTCGTTGCTCCAGTACCAATTATAGTTGCGGTTCAGGTCAATGCCTTCGTGGTCGTTGGTCCACCAGGTGCCCCCGAAGAATTCGTAATAAGTGCTATCGAGGTCAATGTCGCGCGCGTTCTTGCGCCAGAAGAGGTTAATATTGGAGGTCACGGCGTAATGGCCGTCGGGATTGACCAGCGGCAGGAACCAGATTTCGTAGCTGTTCATCCATTGAGTGATTTCGGGATCAATGCCATAATTCTGGAGGAAATGGCCGATCATGTAGAGCAGCGTTTCGCAGCCGACGATTTCACTGCCGTGATGCGTGCCGCAGTAGATGACCGCGATCTCGTCCTCTTCGATGGGGGCATTGTCCGACAGCTTAACCGCCCACATGGTGCGCGGGAATTGGGTGGCGCGGCCGATGGAATCCACTTTGCAGAGCGTAGGATATTGCGTTTCGTAGGCGGCCAATTGCGCCGTCAGCTCTTCGTAGGTGTGGTATTCGGGATCAATCAGGTCGGTTTCGCGCAGGGGCAGGGGTACGATGTCTTTGATGACGTATCCGGCGGAGGTCAGCCGCTGATATGCGGTGTCATCGAGAATGACGTCCACGAAGCCGGGCGTCTCATCGCTGTAGATGTTGGCTCCCAGAGCCTTCAGTTGAACTATTTCTACGGGCGACGAAACGGGGATGCGGCCGACCATCGGCTGCGCCCAGAGGGCGGCCGGTATCACGAACATCATTAAAACCATTAGCCTCTTCATGAGCCTTCTCCTCGAGTTAGATCTGTCTCAGCGCCCTCTGCGCTCCCTCTGTGTCCTCTGCGGTTGAAATATTCTTATTGGGGGGAACTCGTCAATTTGGCCGTCAAGTATCCGGCGGCGAAACCGATGACCAGAGTCAGCAGCGTCAAAATGATCAACGACATGTCCACCGCCCAGAAGAGCAGCCTGAACGAGACCACGTGGAAATTCTGCAGGACGATGATTAGTGCAATAATGATCAATACCAGCAAGGCGATAACTTTTGGCTTCATGCTAACTCTCTTTGAAACGGTTGGTAGGGGCGGGATTGCCCCGCCCCCAAAATCCTATTCGCACTGGCCGCCGATAATTCCTTCAGCCAATTATTTCAGCAAAATCAGCTTTCCAGCCGCCTTCGATCCGCTCGTTTCAAGCCTGTAAAGATAAACTCCCGAGGGTAGATCCGATCCATCGAACGCCACCTCATGCGTCCCAGCCTCGCGCCAGCCATTCGCCAGCGTCGCCACCTCCCGCTGGCAGGTATCGTACACCTTCAGAGTCACATGACTCGCAACTGGTAGCTCGTAACTCGCAACAGTCCTGGCATTGAAGGGATTAGGCCGGATCTTGACAACCCCGAATTCATCCGGCGAAATCGCCACGTTCTTGCCATTTGGCAGCGCAGATGAGGAACCATCCGAGAGGATGTCTATCTCGCGAATATTGGGCAGGGAATTAGAGGTCGTCACGGTCAGAGTGAAGGTTCCGGTCTGCGTGGGCGCAGGATTAAACGTAAGAATCGCCTGCCCAGTGGAATCGGTCAGCGCGGTCGCGTAAATCTCCTCATTCATGCCGCAGACCATGGCTTCAGCTTGAGGGCCCCAGGGGGAGGTGACGGCGACGGCAAAGGAGGTGGCGCCAACCTGAATGCTCGAATCGCAGGCGACCGCCAGCGGATAGGGTCGCATGCTGCGCACGTAGAGAGAGGGATCGCCGAAGAGATTCCAGGCGCGAAACTCACTTTCGCCCTGAGATCCGAAGTTGTCAATCATCCGGCCGGAACCGTTGAAGCAGTATCCACCCAGCGTGACCATGGATTCGGCGCACAGAAGATTCACGCCCTCGTCCTGCATGTCGTAAGGAGGAAACCAGGTCTGGCTGATCTTGGACATGTAACAGCCAATCGTGCCGGTGGGTTCGCCCGTCGTGTGATTGAAGGCGCGCATACACACTTCGGCCAGGCAGGTATAGCTCTGGAAATTCCCCGGTTGGCAGGCAACCGTCGTAACATGCGGCAGCATGTTGTCATTAACCAGGCTGCTGACATTGGATGTGGTAAAATTGGGCGGGCCGATGCTGGTGACCGAGCCGTGTCCGGCCTGATTCCAGATGCTACATCCATTATTCAGCTTCCGGATGATCATGGAGGTGGTTCCCCAATTCATATAAACGGAATCCACCATGCTGTAATTCCAATGCAGCAGTTTGCGGGCGATAACGGTAAGGTGCTGGGCGTCTGTCGGCTCAGGATTACAGGGGCCGTCCAGATCCGCGTGTCCCAATCCTCTGGCGTACCAGTTGGAATTGGGATTGGGAAATTTCTCATAGTTCAGCGTGCGTTCAACCTGGGTCTGCACCTGCGCGACATTCTCGGCGGAAAATCGGCCGACGAATATGTCCGGGTACCAGTCTCCGGATCCACCGAGCAATGAATAGACCGGATCCGAGCCGCTGGTGAACGAGGGGACCTGCGCTTGGTCGCCAACCAACAAGACGTAGCACAGATCATTCAGGTTGTAGTAGTTTTGAATGTAACTCAAGATCTGGGTTGTCGTGGAGCCGACCTGAGAGACCGGCACCATGGTTGTGGGGAGGCCCTTCTGGTTTTTCCAATCCACCAGCGGCTGCACATCGCTCATGAAGGCGTCGTAGCAGATGACCAGCAGGCCGCCGGTTTCGTAGCATACAGGGTAATCCAGGGGATTGAAATTGATGAAATGCCGCCGGTAAATTTTCGCGAACTGGGGATCCATCTTCTGCAGCGCCTTCTGCCGCACGAAGACGTTTTTCCCGTCTGGTGCAAACCTCTTCACTTCAATGGTCACATCGGTGTAAATCCGCAGGATGCGCTTGGCGGGATTGTACTGGAACGCGTTCAATTGCACCACCACGCCCCGGAAATCACGCATGATGTAGGGCTCGCCAAGCTCCGCAATCTTGCCCGGGAAGAAGGCATCCTGGCTATAAACGTTCCCAAAGGTGTAGGGAATGGATTCGGGATTCACGTCGCGGGTAAGATGGCCTTTGGAGGGTGCGATGTCAATGTCGGGGATTTCGACGTAATCAGAGGTGAGGATTCGCGCTTCCATGACGCCGTTGTCGGGGATGATGATGGAGCGGTTGACTCGCGGCAGACGGGGTTTGCCCGGCTCCTCTATGGTGCTCTCCCCGCGCAGTTTTTCCAGGAGAGCATAGGCTTTCCCCGAGATCATTACTTCGCCGCTGAGAAAGCGGTTTATGCTGTAATGAACTGTAGTGCCATTCCCATCCGATTGCAGGACTTGAACCGTGATGGGCTCGGCCGATTGATTCAAATCCGTCCATTCTCCGGCCCGGGTGCTGAGGCTCAGCAGGAGTGTCAAAGCGAGCAAAAGCGCGATTCTTCTCATTGTGCCTCCAGCCTTACATGACGATGTGGATGCCGATTTTGGCATATATTCATAATTTAACAAAAAATTACATCAAAGTCAAGCACAATCCAATGAAACACCAATTTTTAACTCTATAAAAAAGTGGGATTTATTCATTTTGACCAATTCCTCACACCTAATCCCTAACCCCCACTTAGAATCCCATAAACGTCCCCTGACCGCGCCGTCGTTCAACCTTAATGTCTTCCAATTGCGGAGATTTGAGGCTAATCTTCAGATAGTAGCCCTGCCCGATGCCCAGCGGATTCCAGACCAGGCGCGCTTCCCAGCAGTGCAGGTCTCGGTATATGGTCAGACCGGCGGAGACGACTTTGCTTTCTTTGAGATCCAGACGCGTGTTGTAGCTGACTTGCCAGTTGCGCGTAATGGAGGCGTCCACCGAGGCATTCATCCAGAAGGTTTCGGTGGGATTGTCAGGACTAAAGCGGTTGACTGTATAATGAAAGGCCAATTGCAGATCCCAGGGAACGGAGCCCAAGTACCACTCCTGCGGCCCTTGAGGCGATTGCGCTTGAAAGGTAGGCTGGAGGACAGTGTCGGATTCAGCCGGGGCGAACTCTGCTCCGAACTCGGACGATTCTTCGCCCTCCCCGCGAGCCTTGTCCAGCGAATGGATTAGCGCGCCGATAGACAGTCCGGCATTGGTGGAAACGTCGAAGCTGCGCAGGCGCAGCAGCTTTCCTTTCAGCGGATCATAGTAGTATTCGTTATATTCCCCGGCGCTGCCGAATTTGTAAAAGCTGTGACTGGTTGAGAGATCAAATGAGATATTCTTCAGAGGTCCTAGGGGCTGTGCGCCCGAAAGCGGCGTGGCGCGGAAACTGCTGGAGAGCGGCGCGAAGCGCAGACTATCGGCGACGAAATTGTAGCCGGTAGAGAAGTTCAGGGTGAAGAGGTCCACTTTCATCTTGTCCTTCTCTTCCCCGGCGCCGTACTTCATCTGGAAAAGATTGGCGAGCTGGAAATTGAGCGCAAGGGACTTGCCCTGCGGAGTCGAACCGTAGAGCGATCCGGTGAAGCGGTCTTTTTTCTGCGTCTGGCCGGTGGAATCGGTGATCTCCTGATAATATCCCCAGGCGGGATCGGAGAAATCGGGAGCGAAGCTCAACGACAGCGTGGGCGTGGCGGTGTGGCGGATGGCGTCCACGCCGGGGAAGGGATTGGTCCAAAAGCCGTAGAGCTTGGTGTTCAGTCCCAGCCCTGTGCTGAACGTGCGCCTCGCTCGAAAGCCGATGATTTTCTCACCTTCCGGATTGTTCGAATAATCCTGGTATTCATCGAACCACTGTTCGTTGTAGCTCAGGCTCGGATTCACGCTGAAATAGCCAATGCTCTGCGGGCCGTTCAGGCCGATTGAATGCTTCGCCGCCGAGCGGCGATCCTGCACCAGCGTCGTGTCGGTCGCCGAAATCGTTTCATCCAGTATGCGCCGATGCCAGAATTCGCTGGAATAAGAATAGGTGAAATTATGATACCACTCAGTTTCCGCGCCCGCCGTATCGCCCGGTGTTGTAACCGGTCGGGGAATGAGGTTGGATTGGCCGCGCCGGAAATTGATGCGTGGAATGTCCTGCGTTATGTCTTCGCTTTGCAGGTTTTGCTCATGATGCAGATTGAAGGACATCGAATTCTTGCCGCCGGGAAAAGTGTGGGTCAAGGTAGCATCGGATCGGAGCGTTTGAGCTAATTGTTCATTCAGATTAAAGGAATACTGCTGATAATAGCTTTGATCGCTGACGAAGTTGGCATCCACCTTCAGGTGCGTGTTGGGATCAATCGTTTGATCGTGGCCCAGCTTGATCTCCCAGCGGCGTTTTTTTTGAGCTTCGAGGTGCTGGCGGGTGATGGCTCCCTGCATATATCCCGATAAATGATAACGCCAATTATAGCGCGCATTTCCGTGGAAGAGAAATCCGGTCCTCTCGTAGTAGTCCATGGTGGCGGCGACGTCGTAGTAATCGCTGGGGGCATAATAATAGCCCAGATGATGCAAAAATCTGCCCTGGGTGGAGCTTTCGCCGTAGGTGGGAATGATCAAGCCCGACTGCCGGCCGGTGCGCGATGGAAAAACTCCGAAGGGGATCGCGGCGACCGGCACGTCCTTGAAATATAGCACCACCGGCTTGGCGACGGCTTTATCATTCACGATTAACTTCATCTGCTGGCTGCGGAAGGTATAGTGCGGCTCATTGTTGCTGCAGGTGGTGAAATGGCCGGGGCCGGCATATAGCACTTCGGTAGTGTCCTTCTTCAGCGCCTCACCCCAGTAATAGCCGTCCAGATATTGAGTTGTCCCTTCGGTGATGCGACCGCGGCGGGATTTCAAGTTATAGGTCATCCTCGAGCCGGTGATCTCTTGGTCAGCTTCAGCGAAGATCGGCTCGCCCTTGACGAAGATCGAATCAACGACTGTGTTTAGTGAATCGGCCCAGATCGTATCGGCGACGCCTTCCGCCGTCACCAGGTTCTGATCCCAATCTACGGCAATCTTCTCGGCGCTCAGAGTCATGGCCTTGTAGCGGATCCTGGCATTGCCGGTGAGAAGCATGCGCTTCTGATCCACAACGAATTCGATATTTCTGGCGGAATAGCTGATCGTGGTGTCGAGGTCGGCAGACTTCGTCCGCGACGTGTCGGGCTGGACGGGTGGGATGGCTGAGGTGTCGGCTTCCTGGCCGAAAGCGAAACAGGCGAGGATCAAAACGAAGCTGAAACCCGCCGGGAAAAGACGTGCCGATGCGCGAATCATCGCCGTAATTTACTTATTTTCAAGCGCCGATGCAAGTTCCCTCGGGTCGGAATGACTTGCAGGCTGGAAACAAGAAGCCCCCTTTCGGGGGCTTCTTGGATACTCCAATCTGCGCTGATACTACTTAAGCAGCAGCATCTTCTGCACCTTGCTGAAATTATTGACCTTGAAAACCGCAAAGTAAACTCCGCTGGATAGATTATCGCCGTCGAAAAACGCCTGATGCGTTCCCGCCGAACGGTAACCGTCCACCAGCTTTACCACTTCCCGCCCGATTAGATCATAAACCGAAAGCAGAACATTGCCGGCTTCCGGCAGATCATAAATCAGCATGGTTGTCGGATTGAAGGGGTTGGGGAAGTTGCGATGCAGGTCATAATGGGTAGGCAGAATGATTTCCGCCGCAAGTTCCTCCTCCCATCCGAGGAGCGCCCAGCCCCGATTATGCCTGGCCGCTTCGTCGCCCGCCAGCTTCTCGAAGTTGAATCCCGAGCTGTCCCAAACCTGCCATGAAGCGCGGTCTGCGATATACATGGTGTAGCCGTAAATCCCGGGCGGCGCGCCCGCCGGGACAAATTGGGTCATATCACGAAAGCGACCGCTGGCCGGTGCCATGTTCACATCCACGCCCCACAAGCTCAGCTCGTGGCCGTTAGGAAGCAGAATTTCGTTCCATAGCCGGAGCTGGTAAGCCTCACTTCCGTAATTCGTGATGGCCAGGGTGTAGTCGAACGATCCTCCGCCCGGCGGGATTACGAGAGTCGTTGTGTCGGGTGCTAAGACTATTCTTACCGGCGGCCAGATGACGGCGGTGGTGGTGAAGGAAGAAGAGTCTATCGCCGACGGCGAGGTAAGGGATACCGCGCCCAGATAGCCCATATCCACCAGCGAGTCTGGCGGCGCCAGCGGAATGGCATGAGCGATAACCAGCAGGCAACTATCACCGGCCGCCAGGTTTTCGATGCTATCAATCACCACGCTCATCGAGGCATCGTAGATGGTCACATCCCAGGCGGCGCCGGAGGTCCAGAGCGCGTAGTCATCCTCCATATTACCGGTGTTCACAACGTAGAAGTTGTAAAGTACTGTGGTTCCGGTATTCGCCGTATCGGCCAAGGCTTCCGGCGTGATCAGCATTGCGATATTCTCCGGAACCGAGGTAGTGAAGGAAGCCGTATCGGCGACAGCCGGATCCGCGGTTATTACCGCTCTCAGGTAGCCGGTATCGGCATCCCCACCCTGAGCCGTGTCAGGGACTGTATGCGTCACCTTCACCCACTCGCTGTCCCCCACGGCAATGGTGGGAGTCACGCTGATGATCGTCGTGCCGGCGCTGTCGTAGATGGCCGTAGGCCAGGCGGCCCCGAACGTGAAGAGGCTGCACGCATCCGCGACATTTCCTTGATTGACGATGTAGTAGTAGTAGGCGACGTCACTTCCGGCGCTGCCGGGGAGAGCCTGCGTCTCAGGCAGCACGGCGACACTGTAGAAGGCCGCGACGCTGAACTCATCTCCGCCGATGTCCGGGGTGATGGCGTTGCGAGCTTCGTAATCGAAGTCCACTGTCACTTCCGTCACCGGCGTTCCGGCGCCGTCTACCGGCGACGGAGCCGCGGTGTTAATGTGCAGGTTGAAAGGCGCCACAACGCTGAGGAAGTTGGGATCCGAGCTGATACTGTTCGCGTCCAAACCTGTGGCGGCTCGCCAGGCGGTGAGATCCGTTTGGACTGCCGTGTAGTAGCCCACGCTGCTGTTGGGCGCGTACAGATCGTTGTAGTCGCTGGTTATGGGGTAAGTCGCAAGCGCGCCGGAGATGTAAATGGCGTACTTGCTGGTAGAACCTGAACCTCCGTTGAAGAAGATGTTGTTCTTCAGGTCGCATCCGGTCGAGTTGTAGAAGTACGTGACGTAGTTTGTCGTAGCGTAGTTCGAGTTCAAGTAGACCGAATTGTAGTAGAACTTATTATAGGTGCCGTAGTAGTTGCGGAGACCGTAGTAATCCTGACCGTAGATCAGGTTGTTGGCTATCAGGTTGTAAGAACTGTAGTACACCTGAATTCCGTAGTAGTCTCCCTGGACTTCATTATTCAGGATGTTGCCGTACTTGAGACGGTACACGTAGATGCCGTAGCCAGTGCTGGCTGGGGCGATGTCGTGGAAGTAGTTGTTCTCGATGTTGACGTAATTGCTGCTGTCGGTGCCCACGTAGGTAACGAAAACACCTGCGTAGTAGCAATTCGTGATTTCAAAGCCCTTGATGGTGATATAGTCGGCGCCGGTAACGTAGAATCCATTACCGTTGGTGGAGGACGTGCCAGTCGAGTTTAACACGACGGGACTTGCCCCGGCCGCCGCCTGGATTGTCAGCGTATTAGTGGCGCTCAGTCCGGTGATCGTGTTGGGCAGGTTGACCTGTCCGTCATAAGTTCCGCTGTACACGTTGAAGGTCACCGGCCCGGCAAGACCGGCATTGTTCAGAACGGTTGCCGCTGCCACGATGGTGGGATAATGGTTGGCCCCGCCGCCGATGTCATAGCTGCCGCTCAGGGCTTGATAGACTGTGGGGCCTGTCAGGTAACCGGTTTCGGGGAAGCGGTAGGTATTGCCGCCAAATCCGAACTGAAAGTAGTAATTGTGAGTGCCTTCGGCCAGAGTCGTGGTGTGGTAGAAGTTGACGCCCACGGCGTAGTTTCCAGATCCGTAGGTGGAATCCACCAAGGCGAAGGGCACGTCGTCAACGTACACCTGCGCCGAGGTAGGCGGTAAGTTGCCGGAGTTGGCGTAATTTATCTGGTAAACGAAATTCGTACTGGTGTTGCCGCTGGGCGGGTTAACCAGACCGTTGGTCAGGAAGACTCCCGCGGCCGGGGTGAACTCATCCCCGCCAATGTCCGGAGTGGTGGCATCGCGAGCTTCGTAATCGAAATCCACGGTTACTTCCGTCACCGGCGTTCCTGCGCCGTTCACCGGCGATATACCCGCGGTGGAAATGTGCAGGTCAAAAGGCGCCACCACGCTGACGAAATTGGGATTGGCGCTGATGCTGTTGGCGTCCAAAGCGGTGGCCGTCTGCCAGGCGGCGAGGGTGGTTCGGGCAGCCGTATAGTAGCCTACGCTGCTATTCGGCGCATACAGGTCGTTGTAGTTGCTGGTTACGGGATAGGTAGCTAACGTACCGGAGAGGTAGATAGCGTACTTGGTGGTCGAACCTGAACCCTCATTGAAGAAGATGTTATTCTTCAGCACGCACCCGGTCGAGTTGTACCAATACGTGGCGTAGTTGGTAGTAGCGTAGTTCGTGTTCATGTAGACCGAGTTGTAGAGGTAATTGGTGTATGTGGTGGCATAGCTGCGGATGCCGTAGTAATCCTGGCCATAGATCAGGTTGTTGGCCACCAGGCAGTAGGAGCTGTAACTCAGGTTTATCCCGTAGTAATCGCCTTTGACGTCGTTGTTCAGGAGGTTGACATATTTGGCATTATAGACGTAGATGCCATAGCCGCTGGTCGTCGGGGCGATGTCGTGAATGTAATTGTCCTCGACCGTGATGTACTTGGCGCTGTCGATGCCCGTGGCGTAGTAGACATTGACCCCCGCATAGTAGCAGTTCGTGATCTCGAAGCCCTTGATGGTGATGTAGTCGGCGCCGGTAATGTAAAAACCATTGCCGGTAGTGCTGCTCGTGCCGGTGGAGTTCTGCACGATCGGATTTGCACCAGTCGCCGCTTGAATCGTAAGGGTATTGGTTTCGCTCAGTCCGGGGATGGTATTGGGGAGGTTGACCTGTCCGTCATACGTCCCATTGTACACATTGAAAACCACCGGTCCTGCAAGACCTGCACCACTCAACGCGCTGACCGCCGCCACGATGGTGGCAAAGTCGTTGCCGCCGCCGCCGACGTCGTAATTGCCGCTCAACGGAGCGTAAACCGTGGGACCCGCTAAGTAACCCGTTTCGGGATAGCGGTAAGTGTTGCCGCCGTATTCGAACTGAAAGTAGTAATTATGAGCGCCGATGGCCAGTGTCGTGGTGTGGTAGAAATTAACGCCCATGTAGTAATTTCCCGCGCCATACGTGGAATCAACCAGTGCATAGGGCACATCGTCAATGTAAACCTGCGCGGAGGTCGGAGCGGCCGAGGCCGTGTTGCGGTACTTGACCTGATAAACGAAGTTGGTGGATGTGTTGCCGCTGATCGGGCTGACCTGCCCATTGGCCAGAATCACACCGGTGAGGGGCGTGAAGGTGATGGCCTGACCCTGGCTGAAGCTGTTGCCGCAGGAGAGACCGGCGGTACCAACACTGTCGTCAATACCGCTGTTAAAGGGGGAGCCGGGAATGATATTCCGCAGTGAGTCGTACTGGAAAACGACTCTCCCGTCGCTGTAAAGCAAGATCTCCAGATCCTTGGCGTAGGTCGGGTCATAGCGATAGGTAGTGTTGTAGTAGCGGGCGCCCTTGAACTGCACTACGAACAGGCTGTCGCCGAAAGCTTGATAGTAGTAGTGCGAAGGGACTGCCACCGTATCGGCGCCCAGGTGATACATGTCGTAGCACCAGGGATCAATGCGTGGTGGCTGGGTGTTCGAAGGCACCGCCGTGCTGTACGACACGCTGGATGCCGCGTTGAATTTCAGGATGATGTTCGCGCTGACGTAAACCGTGTCCTTTTGCATCCAGTAGAAGGGGAAAGTGAAGGGGAGCAGAAAGCCCGGCGACCAGGTGTCGTCCTGGTTTTGTAACGGCCAGATTTCCGTCCCTGTCGTGCTGATGTCCATCCAGCTGAACGCCTGTCCCCCGGAATTCTGGTCCACCGCCGAATACCAGCCGTCGGTGCCCCAGGAAGTATCCAGCCAGGGATTCAATCGTTGCTGTCGCGTCAGGTAATCCTCCAACTGCGATTTCTCGCCCGGAGTTAATTGTATCCCTGCAGCTTCTCTGGACTGCAGAGCCTGAATCTCTTCGCTCATCATTTCCGCCCAAGCGCCAACCGTAAAAACGAAGAGCAAAATCATAAAAACCATGATGTGCTTACGCATGACTCCTCCTGTTTAGGTTCATTATATCGGGTCATTTTAGGGTAAAAATTCTTCTTGGATCCAGTCAAGATTGCATAAAAACAATTTAATGATTTTTTTCACCAGCAACAAGTGATTTTTTGCGCTTTTTCTAAGAATTTTTCTTTTCGCGAAACCTCTCCAAAAGACCCAAATTCGAAACTGAACCAACCGCCCAACGCCAGCAGCCCTGTGGCGGCATTCTTATCCTATTATTATTTGTAGAATTGAATCACGTGATTTCTATCACATTTGGGTTTGGAGTATTGCAGACCCCTTTAAATCCAGAATGGCTATTGGGGAGCCAAACGGGCGGCCAAGTGCGGCCGCCCAAAGCAGTTTACGAAATACGCTCGTGAGAACGGCGGGAATCGAACCCGCGACCAACGGCTTAAAAGGCCGCTGCTCTACCGGCTGAGCTACGCTCTCGTTAAATTATGAAAGGGACCCTTACTCGCCGAGATGGTAGCCTCTTGGCCGGCTCCCAGGGAGATCATTTGGACGGGGACGCCGGTGAAGGCGGAGATCCGATCCAAATAGGCCCGGGCGGCGGGGGGCAGAGCATCGTAATCGCGCACGCCGCGGCCATCATCCCAGCCCGGCATCTCTTCGTAAACCGCTTCCACAGCTTCCCAATCCTGAGTCGTCAGCGGAGCGCCCTGCAGAGCTTTGCCTCCCAGCCGATACTCACTGCAGAGTTTGAGGGATCTTAGGCCGTCGAGGACGTCCAACTTGGTGATGGCCCAGCCGTTGATGCCGTTCCAATGGGCGGCTTCGCGTGCGGCCACCAGATCCAACCAGCCGATGCGACGCGGACGGCCGGTCGTGGCGCCGTATTCGCTGCCTTTTTCGCGAATCACCTCCGCCATGCCATCTTCCATTTCAGACGGGAAAGGCCCTCCTCCCACGCGTGTACAATAGGCTTTCAGCACGCCCAGAACATAGTCAATCTTGCGCGGCGGCAGACCCAACCCGATCACCGGCCCACCGACGGTCGGATGGGACGAGGTGACGTAGGGGTAGGTTCCCAGATCCAGATCGAGAAGCGTCCCCTGTGCGCCTTCCAGCAGGACCATTTGATCCGCCGCGACTGCTTCGCGCAGCAAGCGCACGGCGTCGCCCGCGTAGAGGCGTAAGACTTCAGCCCATTTCTCCGTGTGTTCCAGGAATACTTTCTGGCTTGGAGGTTGTTCCTTATAGAGACTTTTCAGTGCTTTGGCATGATGCTCATAAAGCGCCGTGCAGCTTTTTTTGCGCGTTTGCGAATCAAGGATGTCGCCCACACGCACGCCGCGGCGAGCCGCCTTATCGCAATAGGCTGGGCCGATGCCGCGCGAAGTCGTGCCGATTTTATCGTTGCCGAGGGCTTTTTCCTGGCAAACTTCGATCTGCTTGTGCGTGGGAAAAACCAGATGTGCGCGCTGGTCCACCGTCAAGCGTCCCTTGAGCGAGATACCGAGCGCCTCGATTTCGGCGAGCTCTTCGATCAGTTCGTCAGCATCCACTACGACGCCCGGGCCTATCAGACATTGGGCTGTAGGCGTCAGGACGCCGGAGGGGAGCAGGTGGAGGATGATCTTGCGTTCGCCGCGGCGGATGGTGTGGCCCGCGTTCGCCCCGCCCTGCGAGCGCGCCACCACCTGGGCTCTGGCCGCCAACAAATCCACGATCTTTCCCTTGCCCTCGTCGCCCCACTGGGCGCCTATGACGGCGATCACCGGCATCGAAGCTCTCCTTGTCTCTCTCAGCTTAGCGCTGTGTTTTCCGTTTTTGGAGCTTCTCGGCCCGCGCGTTCCATTCGATCAGGATGGGGCTGGCGATGTAGATGGTGGAGTAGGTTCCCGCAAAGCTGCCGATCAGCAGCGCCAGCGCGAAGTCGCGAATCAACGTGCCGCCAAAGATGAAAAGGATCCAGAGCACGATGAAGACCGTCAAATTGGTCACGATGGTGCGCGAGAGCGTCTGGTTGATGGAGATATTGATGATCTCCTCCAGGCCCTTCGTCTTCAGGCGCTTCAAGTTTTCTCGGATGCGGTCGAAGATGACGATGGTGTCGTTGATGGAGTAGCCGATGATGGTCAGCAACGCCGCAACGATGGTCAGGGACATCTCCTTGCCCAGGATGGAGAAGATGCCCACGGTCACCAGGACGTCGTGGAAAAGCGCGAGCACCGCGGCCAACGAGAAAAGAAATTCAAAGCGCGCCGAGACGTAAATCAGGATGCCCAGCATGGCGATGATAGAAGCCCAGACGGCCTTGCCCCGCAGTTCCTTGCCGATCTTCGGGCCGATGGTCTCCACCTGCCGGACGTCGAAGGGATTGTCGGGGAACGCCTGCTGAAGCGCGGCTTTGATCTGATCAACGGTGCCTTCTCCGGCTTCGGTTCTTTTGAATTGAATCTGGATATCCGAAGCGCCCCCCAGCTCGCTGATGCGCTTGATTTCGCTGTCGCCCAGATTGATGCGACTCATGACGCCGCGCACGTCGCCTTCGCTGATGGGCTTCTGAAATCTCAACTGCACCGAAATGCCGCCGCGAAAGTCAATGGAGTAGTTGGGCCCTCCCCGAATGATGAGAGAGATGATGCCGGCCAGAATCACCAGGGCCGAAACCGCTATGGCCTTGCGGCGGATTTTCTGAAAATCGTAGTTGGCGTTTTTAAACCATTCCATGATGATTTTCCAGGAGTTTTTCTAAATGCTCAGGCGCTGCGGAGCGAATTTCTTCGTGTAGAGATCAAAGATCAGCCGGGTGCCGATGATCGCTGTGTACAGCGATACCACCACGCCGATCATCAGGGTCAGAGCGAATCCTCGAATGGGGCCGGTGCCGAACTGGTAGAGCACGATGGCGGCGATGATCGTGGTGATGTTGGCGTCCAGAATCGTCACGGTGGCGCGCTGATAACCGGCGTCAATCGAAGAGCGGATGGTCTTGCCGCTGCGCAATTCTTCTCGGATGCGCTCGTAGATCAGAACGTTGGCGTCCACCGCCATGCCGATGGTCAATATGATGCCGGCGATGCCGGGCATGGTTAAGGTGGCCTGAAAGCCAGCCAGGATGGCCAGCAGAAAGATCAGATTGAGCATTAGGGCCATGTCCGCCACCAGGCCGGCTAACTTGTAGTACCAGATCATGAAAAGGCAGATGACGATGAAGCTGATGATCGCCGCCAGTTGGCCCTTCGAGATCGAGTCGGCGCCGAGAGATGGGCCGACGGTGCGCTCCTCGATGATCCCGACCGGAGCCGGCAGCGCGCCCGCGCGCAGCACGATGGCCAGGTCTCGGGCCTGTTCCATATCATCTGAGCCTTCGATAATGGCGCGGCCGTCGGGGATTTTCACCTTAATCACGGGGGCCATATGCACTTTGGAATCGAGCACGATGGCGAGATTGCGGCCGACGTTGGCGCCGGTGACGCGCGAGAATATTCTCGCCCCTTCGCGGTTCATGGCCAGCGAAACAATGGGCTGCCCTTCACGGCCGGGATCGCCGCCCGAGCCGATCTCCACATCGGCCTTCGTCAAGTACTTGCCGGTGATCTCCGGAGCGGCCTTTAAGACGTAGAGGTTCCAGTACTCCTTGTTGTCCGGTCCCATCCTCGTTTCATTCGACCAGAGGAATTCGACCTCCCGGGGGATGACGGCGCGGATTTCCGGCCGGGCCAGAATGATCTCCACGGCGCGGCGATTCTGCTTGACGACGGCAATTTCATCGCCGATGTTGCGCAGCAAGGCGTAAAAGGGATGCTCCTCCTCCAGTCCCTCGGCTACCACCAGCGAAGTATCCTCGCCCAGAGCTCCTTTTTCTCCTTCTTCGGCAAAAAGTTCCGAGGCCTCGACGACCTTGTCCTTGGCCAGAGGAGCTGCCGCCGTGTCCTGAGCCGTCGTATCCTTTGGGGTCTCGGCCAGCAGGGCGGCCAGCGCCGTGGTGTCGCCGGCGGCGAGGATTCTCTCGCGTTTCAGCGTTCGATCCACGTCTTCCAGCACCTTTTGAGCCGAGGCCGATTCCAGCAGCAGCTTGAATTCCAGAAGAGCCGTCTTGCCGATCAGCTCGCGCGCGCGCGCCGGGTCCTGCAAGCCCGGCAGCTCGACAATGATGCGCCTCGCCCCCTGCTGCAGAATGGTCGGTTCGGCCACGCCGAATTGGTCAATGCGGTTGCGCATGATTTCGAGGGAGCGGGCGATGGCGTCATCCGCTTCCCTGCTCAGGTGATCCAGGACCTGTCGGTTCGAAGCCTGGGATTCCAGATAATAGCGCGAGAGACGCACGCCGGCGCTTTCGAAGACATCCAGCACCGTTTCATTGAAGTCCAGCCTGGGGTCTTTCAATCGGCGGGCGACTTCAGCCGTCAGAGAATCAAAACGGGCATCGGGATTATTCGCCATCTGCTTCATCAGCTCGACCAGGTCCACCTCCAGAACCAGGTGCATGCCGCCCTGCAGATCGAGTCCCAATTTGAGCGAGTGGCGCTGACTCCTGTCCAGCTTCTCGGACAGCTCGCCCAGCAGCTCATCCGCTTTCTGTTTGGCCAGCATCCGATTTTCAGAGCTCAATTCACCGGCGCTGATATGATCCATCACATCTTCGTTCCGACCTTCTTGAACGGCCCGCTTCAGTTCAGCCGCGGATGAGCTGGTCAACTGGGCCAGTGACAGGATCTCCTGATCCTGCACCTTGCGAAGTTCGGAGAACCGGTAGGTCGGGTAGAGATGGTAAACGGCCAGGAAGATGAACAGAAGCGTCAATCCCAGACGCAACAGGAGTTTGCGTTGTTTCATGCTTTTCTCGATTCAGGCTGCTTACGGCGCGGCGGCGAGTCGCCATCTGCCTTGTTTTTCACAAAATACTAAATATATCCTATAAAGCCTCCAGAGTCAATTCTTTTTCTGGAAATCTGCCCAAATTGATTCTCCATGACTTTTAGTCCCACGCATGCGCCTGCTCTTCCGCCGAACAGATGCCTCCTCAGCCCCTCGCAAAGGCCAAATTCGAATGAAATTCACTACTAAGGCTTGACTAGAAATGACGGATTGACTATATTCAAAACTTGAAGCTCTACTTGCCTGATTCTCATAAACCGTGGACGATTCCTTCCATAAGATTGAAGTGCTTTCAGCCGCCTCCGGAGAAAGCCTGTGGGATGCAGCCGCCAGTGCCTATGCGGAGGCTGTTAGCCGAGACATTTTTGATCCCCCGCGCTGGATCGTTGCAGATGGGCGGCATCGGCGCGCCGCGGAAATAGCCCTGCTGCGAGCATCCGGACGCTCGGGATTCCCCACAAGCGGAATTTGTACGCTGGCTTCTCTTGCCGGTGACATCATGGGCTGGCCGGTGCAGACGGCGCTCGCATCTCCGACGATCGCTTCTCTGGCTCTGACAGACATCCTATCACATAATCCCCCCGCAAGTTATCGAGACTCCGGCGACAGACCCGGTTTCGCATCGGCCTTCTGGTCGGCGGTAGTGGAGGCAGAATCGAGAGGGCATTTCCCGCGAGAGTCCATCGGGGAAGCCGAAGGCAAGCGGCCACCCACCGAATTCGGCGATCTTCAGGAACTCCTTCACGGGGCGCTTCGAAAACAGCATCTTTGTACACCTGGCCAATTCCTGCGGGATGCAATGCAGGCATTGATAAAAGGCTCGCATCGGAAATCCGCCACCACGCCATTATTGTTTATTGGGCCTATCTTGAATCTGAGCGCGCTCGACCGAGCCTTCACCCGAGCCTTGATAAATCGCGCGAATCGCGTGCATCTAACGCTAACAGCCGGTCTGGCAGCGGAGGGCTGGCTGAATGCCGCTGATGCTTCGCCGGCCGCAGATGACTTGAAATCCGCCCAGCGAATACGCCCCATCACTTTCCTGAAGCCGCTGATGCCCGAGGAGGAGATAGAGGCGGCTTTTGCGCTAATGGCCGAGTGGATCGCTCGTGGCGAGGTAGGTTATCGCGACATTCGCCTCATTCATCCTTTCCTTTCCGAGGAATTGCCTCGGCTGAAATCGGCAGCACGGCGGTATCGAGTGCCGATTCAGGGCGCAACGGCCATGCCCCTGAGTCAATTTTCGGGCGCAATTCGCCTGATGAAAATCTTCGATCTTTTCGAATCGGGCTGGGGCCGGCAGCAAGTTCTGGACATCCTGCGGTCGCGGATTTTTCAGGCCCCGCCGGATAAGATCGCTCTCATGATCGAGCGGGTCTTGCAGACGCCCGATCGCCGGTCGAAGAATCCCTGGGAGCCATGGCTGAATCTGGCGAGGCAAATTGGAGCGAGAGAGCTGGAGCAGAATCTCCTTCGGCTGATCGGGATGGACAAGGCCGCTTCAGACCGGATAAGAGGATCGGAATTCGCCGCTTGGACAGAGTCCATAATGGAATTTGCTCAAAGTCAGCGAAGTGATTCGGATGCGGACGATGAAGACGGCCAGATGGCAGAGTCCGAAAAGGCGGGCTGGGAGGCGTTGCGAAAGGTATCCCGGGCAATGGGGCGATTCTTTCGGGAGCCGACGGAGCGTGCGGTGCTTGTCGAGGTTTTGCGTCGCAGTCTGGACAGCGCCGAATTCACGCCTTCGGATAGCTTTGCTGATGCCGTCGAAATCTGTTCCGGTCATCTCGAAGATCATCTGCCCTGTAAGGCGGTCCTCTACCTCTCCTTGCATTCCCGAGTCCCATCGCCAGGGAGGATTAATCCATTTTTGGGCGATTCCCATGCTCCGGATTACTGGAATCAGTTGCGCCTCTTTCACCTGCAAATCGCCAATGCCCAGGAGAAAGTAGTTCTTTCCTGTCCGCAGCACGATGATGATGGCGAGTGTCTGGCGCCCTCGCCCTTCTTAAGTTCTCTGCCGGGATTGGCTGAGGCGCTGAATGCGGGCGAACCGTATCTCCCGCAGGCTCTCCGTTGGTGGCCGTTTCACATGCTTTCGCCGCAGATCCGCCTGATGACGCGCGATGCCGAGATTTCTCCGTCCGGACGGGCTCGGCGTAGGAATTCATTGCAGATCCTGAAGCGCGCCGGCCGGCGCTGGAGTTCCACGCAGCTTTCCAACGCGATCCAGTGCCTCTATCTGCATTTTGCCGGAGACGTGCTGCGAATTGAGCCGCAGGCCGACGCCGTGATCGAGGCGGCCACGCCGGCGCTTTTGGGGCGCATCGCTCATCAGATCCTGCAGGAATTCGTATCGAAGCGGCTGCGGGGTGAGGACTATGACATCGTTCGGCGCTGTCGAGAACGGTATCGAGAGTTCACAGCGATTTACGAGCCACATTTGGAAACCGACCGGGCTGAAGAAGAACTGGTGCGCTGTCTCGCGCATTTTGCCGAGCTGGAATGGGAGAGACTGGCAACCGATTTCACGGCTCGGACCGACCGGCTGGAGCTGGCTTTCGGCGAAGGGAAACGCTACCCCTTCCTGACGCTCAGCGCGGACGAAGAGGAGTACTTCATCGAGGGGATCATTGACCGTCTCGATCAGGCGAATGATGGGCGCGTGCTCATTGTTGAATACAAATATCGCAAAGCTGATGGCGAAAGCAAAGATGAGTTTTGCGAGGCTTTGCTTCAAGGGAAGCAGCCTCAGTTGCCGCTCTACAGCCTGGCCGCCGAACGGCTGATGGGACTGCAAGTGGCGGGGCTTCTCCAGATCTTCCTGCGGTCTGCCGCCGTCCGCGGCCTGAAGCTGCTGGAGTTCACGCCACTTTTCGATGAAACTGGTCTCAAAAGTGTTTCACCGGGGCAAAAAGAACAGATGATGGCGGAGGTTCAATCTATTCTGCAGCGCAAGGCGAATTTCATATCAGACGGCGTTCTGACCGCCTTTCCCGACGATTTCGATAGTTGCGGGCCGGGTGCCTGCCCCTATGCCGACTTGTGCCGGTTCCGTGGCCAACCCTATGATGTCAATGGCTGGAAATAATTCATCGCGCCTGAGGCCCAAGCAACTTCAGGCCGTGGACGCCTCAGCCTCTTTGGTCGTGGTGCGAGCGGGGGCGGGAAGCGGCAAGACCAGCGTCTTGGTGGAACGCTATCTGCGGATGGTCTTGAATCAAAAAGTGGCTCCGGCGCGAATCCTGGCGGCGACCTTTACCGAAAAAGCAGCCGCGGAGATGAAGGAGAGAGTCGCCCGGGATTTGCTGGCGGCCGGACGCCCCGATTTGGCGGCGGACCTGAATGCCGCTCCCATCTGCACCCTGCACAGCTTCTGCTCGCGGTTGATTTCGCCGCACGCGCTGGCGCTGGGATTGGATCCCGCCTACCGCATTATCGAAGAACATGAGGCCGAGCTTCTGCAGGAAGTGGTATTGAGCGATTTGCTGGCGCGCTGGCGGCGCCAAAAAACAGAGTGGCCGCAGATTCTGGCAACGCGATTGCATTGGTCGGGTGATTATGGATTTCGCCCCGGGCGAACGCCCGGTTCGCGCGGATTTTCGCGGCAGCTTCTCAACCTGATCCGTTCGCTGCGCTGTTCGGGTCAGAGGGACGGGGAGCCCTTCAAGCCCCTGGAGGTGGACGCCGAACGAATCCTGTCGCAAGCGCGAGAACATCTCGTGAAATTGAGTGCCTTCGTGCGCGCAGCAGAGCCCGGCCAAGCGGTGAAGTCAGTGGACAAGGCGCAGGCGGCGAAGCGGTTTCTCGAAGGATATATTGCTCTTTCTGATAAGCGCGGAAGTCAAGCGATGGAGATTGCAGATAATATCGCCAGGATTTCTCTGCAGGTGTCGGCGGAGCTAAAGGTTATTTTGCGTCCTATTCGACAAGAACTGTGTCCGCAGATGCGAGATCTGTGCCGCGAGCGGGATTACGAAGCGGTGCGGTCGATTCTCAATGCGCTGGTCAAGCAGTTTATCGAGGCGTACCGGCAGCGCAAAGTGGAGTTGGGGGCGTTGGACTTTCTGGATCTGGAAGAATTCGCTCTGCAGATTCTGCAGGAGCGGCATGCCGATGCGCCGGTTGATTTGATTCTCATTGACGAATCGCAGGATCTGAATCCGGTGCAGTGGGAGATCATCCGTCACCTGCGCCGAGATGCGATGCTTTTCGCCGTGGGGGATGGACAGCAGTCCATCTACGGCTTTCGCGACGCCGATGTGGGGCTGTTCCTGGACTTGGCGGGGGAAGCCGAGACTGGGACGGGGCAAGTAATCGCGCTGGACGAGAATTTCCGCAGCCGGCCCGAAGTACTGGCAATAGTGAATCGGTTTTTTGAGAAGCTCTTTCCCGAAGCGGACGGCAGCTCTTTTTTGCGGCTGGAGGGGAAGTATCCTTATCCACCGACGCCGGATGACGATGTTGAACTGCTGTTGGCCGCCGCTGAAGATCGCCAGAAGGCCCGAGAATCCGAAGCCCGCCTGCTGGTTCAGCGCTTGACAGAGTTGGTCGAGGGGGACCAATTCAAGGTTCACCATGAAGCAGGAAAAGACGCTGACGGCCGGCCAATCCTGGTTCCGGATCAGCCCAACTGGGGCGATGTTTTGGTTCTGGTGCGAGCTTCGACGAGCTTCGCGCCGCTGGAGCGCGCTTTCAAGGAGCGCGACATTCCTCTGATTATCCAGGCCGGGCGCGGCTTCTGGGATGCGCTGGAAATCAGCGACCTGCTGGCGCTGTTGCGGTCGCTGGAGAATCCCGGCGATGATTTCAGCCTCGCCTGCCTGCTGCGCTCGCCCGCCGTCGGATTCAGCGATGACGATTTGATCCAGTTGCGATTCTTTCCTGAAGCAACACCGGACGAGTCATCCAACAGCCGAACTCGCCCGCTATATGAAGGCTTATTGAAAATCGCATCCGAGCGCGGGGAGGAGGGAGCGCTCGCCTGGCGCTCGGAAAAATTCGTGCGTCTTTTCCAGCGTCTATATCGTCTGAAAGATCGAATGCCCCTGCGTGAGATTATTGAGATCTGGATTCATGAGACGGGACTGGAAGCCTACTGGGCGCAGGAAGAGCAAGGGCATCTGATGGCGGCCAACGTGCGGAAATTTCTGCGGCTTTGCGATGCCCAAGGAGCAGAATCCGCCGCCAGGCTGCGGGCAATCTTCGAGGAGATGCGGCTGCGCGACTTGCAGGAGAGTTCGGCTCCGGCGGCGATGATGGATCGCGGAGCCGTGCGCGTCATGACCGTCCATGCCGCCAAGGGGCTCGAAGCCCCCATAGTTGCTATCTTCGACATGAACCATCAACCGCGCGGCGGCAGCGGCGATTTCGTCTATTCGAGAAAGGATGGAGCAGCCTTCAGCTTGGCCGCGGAAAAGTTCGATGAAAAATCCTACAAGCCTCGGCTTTTCGAGAAGATCGTCGAAGAGAAAAAGCAGCGCCTGGGCGACGAAGAAGCGCGGGTGCTCTACGTTGCCATGACCCGTGCTCGAGAAAAGCTGATCCTGACAGCTTCCGCGAGCCTGAAGGATGAGAAGCGGATTCGCGTGGGCGGCTGGTTCAAAATGCTCTGCGATGCAAATCTGTTGCCGCCGTTAGAGACGCTGTTGGATGCAAAGGCGATACCGCAAGCCGAGATTTTGATCCCCGACAACGAGGGCGTAATGGCGCCTCTGGATCTGCGGCGCGCCAAGGCGGGCATGGAGCTGCGAATTCCTCAGACATCCGCCGCCCCAAAGAGGCCCGAATCCGAAGCGCCGCCGGCCGGATTTCCCGCGCCGCCAGAGGTGATATCCAGGCCACTTGCGGTGACGGAATTTCTGAAGCGCAAAGGCATTTTTCCAAAAATTCTTGAGGATGCGCCCGATGAAGATTTTGAAGCGGCTGGGAGTCCTGAGGGCGGGATGAGTCTTGGAAGTCTGGCGCATCGGATCTTGCAGGTGGTCTTGCAGAATGGCGGCGGAGGCAATCTGGAGGAGGTGGCACGCTCCGAATCAGTCAAGTTGTTTCATGAGGAGTCCAGCTCTGAGCTGATTAAAGAGGCCGCCCTGCTCTGCTCGAATTTTCTGAATTCGGATCTGGCGGCGCAGGCCCAAAAGGCGAATAAGATGCTCAGTGAATTTCCTATAATATTCGATCATAATGGCAATCTATTTAAAGCGAAGCTTGACATGGCTTTTGGGGATGAATCGGATTGGACTCTGGTGGATTTCAAGAGCGGCCCGGCTCCCTCGAAAGAGCTTTTAGCAGCCTACAATTCTCAGTTGCAGATTTATGCTATCGCGTGGAGGGCTATGACGGGAAATCTCCCTTCCCGCGCGCTTATTTTTCTGCTGAATTCGGGGGAGGTGGTGGATGTGCCGATGACTGAAGAGGCTCTGCGAGCGGTGGAAATTCTCTTATCCGGCTCCGCCCCGTCCTAGATAACGGGGCTGAAAATGGACAAGGGCGAGAACTCGTCATTCGTGCGGCAAGAACTCGTCACTCAATCGGGAAGAGAACTCGCCCAAGTGACGAGAAGTCGCCAGTTGTTAGTCGTTGGTTGTTGGTGGGTAGGGGCGGGCCCCGAGGGGGTGGCTTTGCCACAAAAACGCAGAGGTTTCACAAAGGGCGCAGATGACGCGGCTTATCTAATTGTCTGAATCGCCGATTTTATTATTGTCTGAACCGCTGATTCCCGCTGATTTTGGGATGACGCAGATAAATCAGGCGGCCTCCGAGCCGCCTTTCACGTTTGACATTTGACATTATCCGCCAGCGGGCGGATGGTCCGTCAGTTGACGGACTCATTTGAGAAGCACCATTTTTTCCACCCCCACATACTCGCCCGCCTCGAGCCGCACAAAATACATCCCCGCCGCCAGACCCATTGCGTCGAAGGTCACCTCGTGAGCTCCGGCTTCCCGCCAGCCATCCACCAACACCGCCACCTCGCGGCCGGAAATGTCATACACCGACAGCTTCACATAGCTCGCCGCTCGCAGCTCGTAGCTCGCGACTGTTGTGGGATTGAAGGGATTGGGAGAGCAAGGATGAAGGAGGAAGGTGGAAGGATGAAGGTCATTTGCCATCCCGATCTCATCATCCCAGCCGGAAACGCTCCAGCCGGACACCGGCTTCCCACTCCGGCCGTCATTATAGTCAACCTTCGTGAACGGGAATGAATCCTCCGACCAGATTTCTTGCGTCTGGTAGTCTCCCACATGCCCCCGCATTGAATAGGTCCCGGATGGCGCGGTCGCAGGAATCGATTGTCTAATAAGTCTGGTCATTTGGTAGGACGGTGCAAAGGTCAGGTCAGTTCGCAAAATCACCGGCCCATAGATGCTGGAATCGGGCTTTAAGATGTCAATCCAGATATCGAAAGTCTGCGGCGCTGTTGTATTGTTGTATAGACTTAAATAGTAACCCACCTCGCCGCCCCAGGGGTAGATGAAGATGGGCTCATAGAGTGGTTCAAGGTCAATGGAGACTGGCGAAATACCCTCACCGGACATGGAGACTTCTGCGTTTCCGCCATTGGACGTAATTGAGAGTTCCGCCAAATACAAGCCCACAGAGTCCGGTGAAAAACTGATGATTAGATTCAGGCTATCTCCGGGCAGAATTAAGCTATCGGCGGGAGCATAGGATGTTGTGTAGGCAGCATTCGATGAGACTATTTGAGAGATAATAAGATTGGCCGCGCCGAGGTTGTAAAGCGTCAGCGGCAAGTTGTTGGATCTACCGATAATTGTTACAGGGAATGTCAATGAGTCAGCCGATATTTCCAAAGCTGGCATCTGGCTTTGGTCGAAATAGAACGCTCCAATATCGGTAATAGTCCCATCGGGATCGAGCGGCGAGGTTGGGTCGCCAGCGTCTATGCAAGGGGAATTTGCCTGCAAGTGGAAATCACCAGTGGCAGGATCAATGAACAGTGGATCTAAGAAGATATTGAAGAAACCATCGCAAGAATCGCCGTTGGCGTTTATGGTCACCAACTGACCAAGGTACTGTGGAGGAGTACCAGTAAATGAGCCATTCTGATTATTGTAAAAATCACTAAAGGCAACATAGTGATTTGATATTTGAAAGAAAATGCCACCATATCCAGAATTGCCTTCCGCGATAATATTGGTGATGATTGAGCTAGTATTATACCAAGCAAAAATCCCGCCACCATTTCCACCAGCCGAATTATTACTAATAGTGCAGTTGCTGATGAATGCGCTGGCGCCATCCCCCATGGACATCCCACCACCACCTTGACTGGCTGAATTATCATAGATTGTGCAGTGATCTATTGTCAGGTTTGAAAAAGCAAGGTAGATACCTCCGCCTTCAACAGCTGAATTACCAGTGACTGTGCAATGACTTATATTAGGGCTGGAGGCCCAGCAATAAATACCACTGGAGCTGCTACCGTTGACAAGGGCGTATTCAAACCTGTTGGAATCTGAAGCAGAATCATAGAAATTTATCCCGCCCCATGAATTCACCCCCTCGTTTGGTATAAATCTTATGCTGTCGTCTTCAGTCCCGACGGCAAATAGATAGCCATAAATATTAAATGGAAAGCTGCCATTAAATATTAAGTCAACCCCTGGCTGGATTGAAAGTGAATCTCCATTTTCCACGCTTATGCCTCCAATCACAAGATATATTCCCCCAATAATTGTTCCGCTCAGCGGACCCGAAAGTTGAATATATAGAGTAACATCTGGCAAAGTGGCTGAAGAAAAGAAATTTTGGTTTAAAATCTGACCAGTCGAATAGCCGATATAGGAATAATAAACATCGTAATAGCCAGCCGATAACTGAATTTGGAAATATCCAGTTGAATTTGTGTAAGTCGAATCTGTCACCGCAGAAGGCGAGTCCGCCTGAAATTTGACTTTGATTCCTTCGTGATTTGTCTGCCATGCTAGAAAACAATAACCATCCACCTGCACCGCGCCGCAAATCGCTGCAAGCCCCAACATCATCCCCACCACCCCCGCCAAAAGCATGAATTTCCGGAACATGACTCCTCCTTCAAGGTTTGGTTGTCAAAATGTTAGTTAGGCGTCAGGTCACGGGCTGCGCCCTAGGACCTGACGCAACTTGTATGGTCATTGCGAGCGTAGCGAAGCTCCGAAGGAGCCCCTAAGCGGCAATCTCTACTCATGAAGAGATTGCTTCGGGGCTGCGCCCCTCGCAATGACCACGACGGGGGTGGCATGCCCCTGGCCCCGCAGGGGACGGGGCATGTGCATTCTACATGCTTCGTTCAGCCAAAAGCGCTGAACAGAAGCATGCCACCCATCGCGCTACGCGCTCCCCCAGACTAATGCCTCCCTGAGGGACTTATTAAGGGGGGTAGGGGGGATCCGGCAATATCACACGGAACTGTAGTTTAATTTACAAAATTTTTTGGCCCAAATCAAGCGCTATTTTGCGCAAATTTTATAAGTTTCACGCAAAGACGCAAAGACGCAAAGATGGCGCAAAGGACGCAAAGAAATAGGCCGTGCTTTCGCCAGCCTCGTCCCGCGCTAAAGCAATGGGCTACATCTCTCAAAAAGCTCGCTGAAGCGGGCTTGAGCCCCGTTCACGAGTTCTTTGAAATATTCTCAATGATTATGCTGTTCGCGAGGAACCGCGAGAGACTTCGAGAATTAGATAGGTAAATCCTATCATTCGTACGAGGAGCCGCCATGGTTCGCAGAGAAGAGCAGCAAATATCATTGGCCGATGCGCTGGTTTATGAGCGCGTTCCGGGCAACAAGGTTTT
>Ga0299915_10000069_pt1 | contig 70286 bp, 53 predicted proteins | sample RVTome_13_FD_200263 | JGI IMG/M metagenome (GOLD analysis project Ga0299915, IMG submission 200263) | Soil microbial communities from uranium-contaminated site in the Upper Colorado River Basin, Wyoming, United States - RVT92D227 (version 2) ...
GAGGGCGGTGTGGTGGAGGGACCGGTCCACATGACGCGACCGGACAAGGCCGAAGCGGCAGCCTCTTGACACCGGACTCAGAACCGTTTAGCGTTGCCCCCTGGTGATATTGAGACGCGCATCCGGAGGCGACGATGAAGCGTGCCGAGAAGTTCTTCGTCCAATACCTGCGTGACAACAACCTCAAGGTGACGAAGGAGCGTCTCATGCTCCTCGAGGAGTTGTTCAACTCGACGGGGCACCTGGATGCCGACTCACTCCTGTTCCAGCTCCGCAATCAGGGCAAGAGGGTCTCCCGCGCCACGATCTACCGCACCTTGGACCTGCTTGTGCAGTGTGGGCTCGCGCGCAAGTCCCGCCTCGGGCGTGAACATTACGTCTACGAGCGGGTCACCCCGGGCAAGCGCCACGACCACATGGTGTGCACAGGGTGCGGCAGGATCATCGAGTTCTACGACTCCGACCTGGACGAGCGCCAGCGGCAGGTCTGCCTGGAGCACAACTTCCGACCGAGCTTCTACAGCCTCCAGATTCAGGGGCTGTGCGCGGAGTGCCAGCGCAACGAGTGATGCCATCCCGCCGAAGTGACGGTGCCTCCTGAGCTGTTAAGTATACTTGACAACCTGCCGTCGCGGCCCCACACTGGGTGTGACGCCGAGTCCGTTGCCTGGACCCGCGTCCACAGATATGAGCCGCGCACCGGACCTCGCCGCACGCCCCACCGCGCCACCGGTGCTGCTGGTCGGCAACCCCAACGTCGGCAAGAGCGTGATCTTCGGCGCCCTCACCCGAACCTACGTGACGGTCGCCAACTACCCCGGGACGACGGTCGAGATCACCCGCGGCCGTGCGCTCTCGCTCCCGGGCGCGCCGGACGTCATCGACGCCCCGGGCACCAACTCGCTCACACCACAGTCCGATGACGAGCGGGTCGCGCGCGACCTGCTGCTCGCCGAGCCCGACGCGGTGGTGCTTCAGGTTGGCGACACCAAGAACCTGCGGCGTGTCCTCTACCTCACCGCCCAACTCGGCGAGCTCGGCCGAAGGCAGCTGCTCGTCCTGAACCTGCAGGACGAGGCGCTGGACCTCGGCGTTCGCGTGGAGGCGAGCGAGCTGGAGCGCCGGCTCGGGGTCCCTGTGATCCCCGCCACGGCTACGCGCAACCAGGGGCTCGATGCCATCCCCGGCCGCCTCCATCAAGCGACCGTAGCCCGCCTCGAGTGCGCATACCCGGGGGTTGTGGAGCGGGCGGCGCTGGAGGTTGCCGCGCTGTTGCCCGAGGAACTGGGCAACGCCAGGCGCGGGGTGGCGCTCATGCTGCTCTCGGGCGACCGCGGTTTCGCGCAGTTGCCTCACTGCACCCTCCCCGAGGGCGCAGCGGAGCTGGTGGAGCGGCGACGGCGAGAGCTGGAACGGGCACTCGGCACGAGCGCCGCCACCGCCATCGCCCGCGCGCGCCAGCGGGCGGTGGTCGAGCTTCTCCAGCAGGTGTTTCACGTTCAGCGCGGGCGCGGCGTCACGCTGCGCGACCGGCTGGGGGACCTCTCCATGCACCCGATCTGGGGAGTGCCGGTGCTGCTGGCGGTGCTCTTCCTCGCTTACGAGTTCGTGGGCGTGTTCGGTGCCGGCACCTTGGTGAGACTCGTCGAGGACGGGCTCTTTGGCAAGGTGATCAACCCTGCGGCGACGGCCCTCGCGGGCAGGGTGCTGCCGTGGGAGTGGGCGCGCAGCCTCTTCGTGGGGCCGTATGGCGTCGTCACGATGGCGCTGACGTACGCCATCGCGATCGTCCTCCCGGTGGTAGGAACGTTCTTCGTCCTCTTCGGGGTGTTGGAGGACTCGGGCTACCTCCCGCGCCTGGCGGTGATGCTCAACCGGATCTTCCGTGGCATGGGACTGAACGGCAAGGCCGTTCTGCCCATGATCCTCGGCCTCGGGTGCGACACCATGGCCACGCTCACCACCCGTATTCTGCCCACCCGCAAGGAACGGGTCCTAGTCACGCTGTTGCTCGCGCTGGGTGTTCCGTGCTCGGCGCAACTCGGGGTCGTGCTGGCGATGCTCGGCTCGATGGCACCGGCGGGGACTTTGATCTGGGGCGGCGTCGTGGCGGGGACTCTGTTCGGTGTCGGCTGGGCGGCGGCGCGGTTGGTCCCGGGGAAGGGCTCGCAGTTTCTCCTCGAGGTCCCGCCGATGCGGGTCCCGTCCCTCGCGAACATTCTGGTGAAGACCGTGGCGCGCACGGAGTGGTACCTGAAGGAGGCGCTACCGCTGTTCGTGCTCGGGACGCTGCTGCTGTTTGTCCTCGACGTCACCGCGATACTGCCACGCTTGGAGGCGCTCGCCCGCCCGCTGGTGGTTGGCCTCCTGGGCCTCCCGGCGCAGGCGACGGACGCGTTCCTCGTCGGGTTTCTGCGGCGCGACTACGGGGCGGCGGGGTTTTTCGTGTTGCGTCGCGGCGGCGAGTTGGACGGGGTGCAGTCGGTCGTCGCCCTCACGGTCATCACCCTGTTCGTGCCGTGCATCGCCAATTTCTTCGTGATGATCAAGGAGCGCGGCCTCAAGGTGACGCTCGCCATGGTGGCGTTCATCGTGCCGTTCGCCTTTGCGGTCGGGGCTGCCCTCAACTGGGCGCTGCGCTCGCTTGGGGTCCACCTGTGAGCGCGTCGGGGGGCGGTGGCGAGGTGCGTGAGATGCAGTGCCCGCTGTGCGGCGGACGGTTCCCCGGGCGGGAGTCATGCGTGGCCGGCTGCCCGCTTCCCGCCTCGTGCCGGACGGTGTGCTGCCCGCACTGCCACTATCGGTTCGTCGAGGAGTCCACGCTCGCCCGATGGGTGGGAAGGCTCCTCCACCTGGGGCGAACATGAACGGGAAGCGTTCCTTCGACTCGCGCCCTGCCGCCATCGCGCACGAGGAGGTGCTCGAGGAGCTGTGGACCGCCCGCGAGGGAGGGACACCGCTCACCGTCGCCCGCCTGGCCGAGACCATTCACGCAGGGCCCGGGGAAGGGTGGAGCGAGGTTGTCAGGGAGCTGGTCGAGCGGAGGCTCGTGCGGCTCGCCAACGGCGAGCTGGAGCTCACCGAGACGGGCGAGCCGGAGGCGAGGCAGATCGTCCGCCGCCATCGCCTGGCGGAGGTGCTCTTTCACCAGGTGCTGGAGCTGCCGATGGAGGTGACCGAGGCCGAGGCCTGTAACCTGGAGCACGTGCTCACGCCACAGGCCACGGCGGCCGTGTGCTCGTTCCTCGGCCACCCGCCGCTGTGCCCGCACGGGCGGTCCATCCCGCCGGGCGAGTGCTGTTCGGCGCTGTCCCGGCGAGTCCCGTCGCTGATTTGTCGCCTGGCCGACCTCGTCCCCGGCGAGCGTGGGCGGGTGGTGCTGGTGGCGCCCCGCCAGCGGGAGCGCCTCCATCAGCTCGCCGACCTCGGCATTATGCCGGGAGCGATGCTCGGGCTGCGCCAGCGCAAACCATCCATGGTGGTCGAGGTTGACCAGACGGTCCTCGCCCTCGAGGACGAGATTGCGCAGGCGATCTACCTGCAGCCGATGGTGGGGCCATGAGCCATGGCTGAGACGCGCGACGCACGCTGCGGAGGAAACCTATGAGCACTCGACCACGGCTCTGGCGCGCCTTCGAGGACAATGAGATCACGCACTCCGGGGCGCACTACCTCCTGGCCATCGCGTCGCTCGGCAAGCTCGGAGACGCGCCGCGTGCGGCTGATGTGGCACGTCGCCTGGGCGTGACCCGCGCCGCCGCATCGCTGCAGCTGCGTACCCTCCAGGAGCACGGTCTGGTCGAGATCGACGATCAGCAACGCCTGCGCCCCTCGCCGGCGGGTGCAGACCTGGTTGGCCGGGTGGCGAGCAAGCACGAGGTACTGCTGGTTTTTCTGCGCGAGGTCCTGGGGGTCGGGGAGGACACGGCGGAGCTGGATGCCTGCAAGGTCGAGCACCTGCTCTCCGAGGAGACGGGGGCGGCGCTGGTGCGGCTGATCCGGTTCGCCCGCTCCGGACAGCCCGAGGCGACGGCGTTTCTCTCCGAGTTCAGGCGCACCACCGCCCACTGCCCTCCGGGCGCACTCTGCGAGCTTTGCACCGAAACGTGCCTGCTTGCCGCCGGAGGGCTCGGCGTGAGGTCGGGGCCTAGGAGAAGGTGATCCGGGCGAAACGACGCTTGCCGACCTGGACGAGGTAGCTGCTTCCCGATCCTGCGGCCACGGTGGCGAACGGGTCACTCACCGCCTCGCCGTCAAGCCTCACACCACCCTGTTGAAGCAGTCGGCGGGCCTCGGAGTTGCTGGGGGACAGACCTGCGCTGACCAGCAACCTGACGAGTTGGGGAGGCTCCGCGCTTGCGGGGAGGGTGATCTCCGCGACGTCCTCGGGGGTCTCGCGCCGCTGGTGAACCGTGCGAAAGCGGGCCTCGGCGTCGGACGCAGCCTGGGGCCCGTGAAAGTCCGCCGTGATCGTGCGCGCGAGCGAGAACTTGGCGTCCATCGGGTGGCGGGCGCCAGAGGTCACGCTCTTCTGGAGCGAGGCAACCTCACCGGGGTCGAGGTCGGTGAGCAGCGTCCAGTACCGCCACATCAGGGGGTCGGAGACCGACATGAGCTTGCCGAACATCTCCTCGGGTGGATCCTGGACGGCGACGTAGTTGCCGAGGGATTTGGACATCTTCTCCACGCCGTCGAGGCCCTCGAGCAGCGGCAGCGTCATCACGATCTGTGGCGGGAGGCCGAGCTTGCCCATGAGGTCCCGGCCTACCAGGAGGTTGAAGAGCTGGTCCGTGCCGCCAAGCTCCACGTCGGCTTTCAGGGCGACGGAGTCGTACGCCTGGGCCACCGGGTAGAGGAGCTCGTGCAGAGAGATCGGCTCGCCGCCCTCGAGGCGCGTGCGGAAGTCATCCCGCTCCAGGATCTGTGCCAACGTCACCTTGGCGGTGAGCCGGATCCACTCCTCGCTCGAGAGCGCTCCCAGCCAGCGCGCGTTGAAGTCGACGACCGTTGCGTCGGGATCCAGGAGCTTGAAGATCTGCCGCTTGTAGGTTTCGGCGTTGGCCGCGATCTCGTCGCGCGTGAGCTGAGGCCGCGTCGACTTCTTGCCGGTGGGGTCCCCGATCATCCCGGTGAAGTCGCCGATCAGGAACACGACGCGGTGCCCGAGTTGCTGGAAGTGGCGCATCTTCCTGATCACCACCGTGTGCCCGAGGTGGAGATCGGGGGCCGAGGGGTCGAACCCCACCTTTACCGTGAGCGGCCGCCCCTCGCGCCCGGCGGCGACCACGCGTGCCTCGAGGTCCTCGGGGCGCACGACGTCCACGCACCCCTTGAGCAGGAGCTCCATCTGCTGCGCCAACGTTCGCTTCACGATCTCCATGGCACCTCCAGCCGGCCCCGGCGGCCTCAGTGCGGGGAAGCGGATTTTCGCACACCACCCTTGCGAGCTGGCGGCGCGACCACCTGCGGTGCTCGACCGCGCGCAAAGCGGGCGAGCTTCTCCCAACCAGGGAGCGCGGTGAGGACGGCAGTCACATCGCGAGGATCCATCCCCAGTAGACCGGCGTCCGTGGGCACCACCGGCAGGAAGACAGCGGCCGCGGCTCGTGCCGTGGCCTGAGCCGCGTCACCGTAGAGGAGCGAGAGCAGACGGCGCGCCGCCGTCGTCGTCTCGCCGGCGGTGGTGGGGCGACACGCGCCTTTCCAGAGCGACGCCAGGCGGGTGTCGAGAGCCGGCACGTGGGCACCCCCGTCTACGGCGACCGCGAGCAGGAGTCGTCCGGGTGGCACCAGCAGGAAGGTGCGCACACCCGCCTCGTGGGACAGCCGGTCCTGCGCGACCTGGCCCGCCACCAGGCCGGCGGTGGTGGACGGCAACTCCACCATCCCGATCTCCTGGGGTGGGCCCTCTCCAGCCTTCCAGGCCAGCCCGGGAGAGGCCAAGGCGGCACCGGTGCGCACGCCTCCTCCGGACAGGCTGCCAAAGAACTTGCCGGCGGCCTCGGGCCCTTCCTCCACCTCGGGCGGGAGTGCCAGCGCCACCGAGACGGTCTCAGCGGTCACACGCTCCGCGAGACCGAGGGCACGGGCCACCTCGGTGTCGAGGTCGTCGCCGGCGGGAGAGCCTGGGGCCGCCAGGACCTCGCTGATGTGCTCCATCACCGAGGTGACTCCGGCGGCGGGTGACGCAACCGCCAGGGTGGGGACGCCGAGCGTGTCGCCCACGGTCGCGGCCCATCCCTCGCTCGCGGTCGCCTCGGCAGCCGCGGTCAGGACCCTCCTCGCGGAGCGCGGGTCGACGCCTCCGAGCGCGACGGCCACGACGCCGGTTTCGCCGGGAATCCAGCGCACCGACAGCACCACGCCGTTCTCAAGCGTTTGCGGTGGCTCGATCTGCGGCCGACGCTCCTGCTCCACCACGGTGGCGAAGCCGGCGTGGCCGTCGAGCACCTGATGGGCGAGCTCGCTGAGGGTGGCGGGATCAACGGCGGGCGTGGCGAGCGCACCCGCAATACTCCCGCCGAGGGCGAGCCGCTCCGCCAGCTCCTGGGCTGCGGCCGTTCCGGCCACTGCCGCGCGTGCGGCCCGCGACTGGCACGACGCCACGGCGCGGGCCGCCTCGTCGTCGGTCGGAGGTGTCGCCGGAAGCGCGGCCAGGCGCTGCCGCAGGCCCCGGAGAACGACGCGCGGATGCTCGGTGCCCGCAGGCAGGCGCACGAGCAGACGCGCGCACGCGCCCTCGAGCTCGCTCTCCACCCGAACGTCCCGGAACGCAGCGGTCAGCCTGGCCCGCAGGAACGCCGCCAGGGCGGGCAGCGTGTCGTAGCGGGGGTCGGTGGGGCCGGGAACGGCGAGCGCGAGAGCGACGCGCTCCGGGGTGCCGCGCAGCACCTCCACGCCACCCTCCGCGAGCACGCATGGCACCCGGGCCAGAGGCCGGACCGGCACGCCCTCGAGGGCCGCCATTGGTCCCTCGAGCTCGCGCGCGGGCACCGGGCCGAGCGCCACGACGGCCGCGGTGCCTGTCGGCGAGAGAGCCCGCACGAACTCCGAGAACGCCGGCAGGACGAGCAGCGCCGGCACGCGCACGGTCCACAGCAGCGCGCCGCGCCGCGAGGTGACCTGGGTGGGAAAACCCGCAAGGGTGTCGGGAGGTGACGCGTCGGCGGGGAGCACCGCGGCAAGGACCTCCACATCACCTCCCGCCACCTCCGCGACCGCCACGGGGAGGTCATGGGTGGTCCGCCACTCACTCGTGGCCTGGCCGAAAGCTGGCACAGAGGCAACGAGACAGAGCGCAACGCGCGCGGAGATCGATCGCATGCGGGTATCATAGCTTTCATGCGACTGAATCCCCTTTCCCCCCGGGTGCTGGTGCTTTCCTGGGGGGTGGCGCTGCTCGCCTGGCCTCTGGCCTGGCTCCTGCTGGCGGTCGCCCAGGGGCTCGGGACCGTGGTGGCGGGCGGTGGCTGGATCGGATTCGCAGTCCCGCTGGGCCTCCACCCCTGGGGGCTGGTGAACGAGCCGAGCATCGCGTTCGCACACACACGCGCGGCGCTCCTCCTCTACTGGCTGGCACCGCCGCTCGCCGCGCTGGCGCTGGCAGCCCTGCTGCCCACGGTGGTGCCGGTTCCGCCATCGTGGTTCTCGGAGGTGGGCGTTTTCCAGCTCGCGGTGGCGTGCGCCGTCCTTGGCCTCGGCTGGGCCCCTCCCCTGGGGGTCGCCGACGGGCCGGCGGCGGGGGTGGCACGCTTCTGGGGGGCTTCTCCTCGCCTCTTTCTTGCCATAACCACTGTGGTCGGCGCCGGTGTAGTTCAGCTCGCAGTGGCGCGGCTCGCCAGTCACCTATGGGTGGAGCCGGGCGGGCCGCTGCGCACGCGCCGTCTCCTGGTGGCGCTCGCCCACACCTTCGTGCCGGCTGCGTGGTGGGGCTTGGTGGTCGTCGTCCAGGGGTGGGCGGTCCCACCGATCGCGGTGCTGACCACCGTCGCGGTGCTGGTCGGCGCGCTGCTCGGAGCCTGGTTGTGGGTGCCACACTCCCCGCTCCACCCGCACCCGCATCTCCGCTGGCGGACGGTGGTGGGGGTGACCGTCGTTGGCGCGGCCGTGTTCGCGGCAGCCTCATGGGCGGGCGCACCGCGCCGCGGCCAGGGCACCGCCTTCGTCTGGGGCCATCCGGGACAAACCAACAACGTGCGCCCCGGGATGGCGGTGGTCAGGGTTATGCGGCTCCCCGCCCCGAAAAAACCGCCGGCACAGTGAGCAGCAGGATCTTCAGGTCGAGCCACAGCGACCACCTGTCGATGTAGGCTAGGTCGAGCTCCATCCAGGTGGCGAAGTCGAGTTGGGAACGGCCCGAGATCTGCCAAAGGCACGTGATGCCGGGCTTCATGGCCAAGCGGCGCCGTTGCCACGGCAGGTAACTCTCGACCTCCTCCGGAATCGGGGGACGGGGTCCCACCAGCGACATGTCCCCCTTGAGGACGTTGAGCAGCTGCGGCAGCTCGTCCATCGAGGAGCGTCGCAGCAGCCAGCCCACAGGCGTGACACGCGGGTCGCCGGGCGCCTTGAACACCGGCCCGTCCATCACGTTGAGGTGGGCGACGTCACCCTGCATCTTCTCTGCATCCGCCACCATGGTGCGGAACTTGAGCAGCACGAAGCGGCGCCCGTGCAGCCCGCAGCGCACCTGCCGGTAGAGCACCGAGCCGCGAGAGGTGAGGCGTATCGCGAGGGCCGCCGCCAGCCAGAGCGGGAGCGAGAGCAAAAGCCCGGCCAGCGCGACCACCACATCCAGCATGCGTTTGAGGAACAGCGCCAACGGGGCGGTGGGCATGGTCGCGAAGGTCAGCAGCGGTGTTCCGTCGAGGGCCTCGACCTCGACGTGCGGTTGCAGGTGGGGGAACGGTTGCAGTGCCACGCGCACTCGCACCCCCAACTCCTGGCAGTGCAACAGGACCGGCTCGAGCTCACCGAGCTGGCGCGTCGGGACGGCCAGCACCACCTCGTCCACCACCTCCCGGGAGAGCAGCTCCGGCAGGTCCTCGACGCCCCCGACGACGGGGATGCCCTCCACATCGCGGCGCCCGCAGCCGTCGGCGTCCACGATCCCGCGCAGGGAGAGCCCCCAGGCTCTGTGGGTGACCACTTGGCGCGCGAGCGCCGCCGCCTCCGTGCCGCAACCGACCACTACCACTACACGCTCGGGGACCTCCGCGAGCTTTCGACCCCACGGCGTGCGGCGCTCCACGATGCGCGCCGCCGCCAGCACCGCGCCGTTGATGACGCCGAAGAGCAGCAGGAACGGGCGCGAGACGAAGTGGAGGCGCAACAGGTACCCTGCGGCCGCGAGCAGCACCACACCCAGCGCGGCGACCTGGATCTCCTTGAACGCCTCGCGCCGCAGAGAGAGCACTTGCCCCGGGGCGGTGAGCCGGTGGGCGGCCAGCAGCACCATCCAGAGGGGCAGCACCACTGCCAGCAGCGGAAGGTAGTCGCTCAGCGGGTAAAGCCCCCCGGGGAAGAGCGAGGGAAGCAGCCTCGGAATCAGGTTGGAGCGCACCTGGTGGGCGAGCAGGAAGCTGCCGGCCGTGAGCAGCACGTCGAGCAGAAGGCGCCGGTACGCGATCAGGCGCGCGGGTTCCCGCAGCACAGCCCCTCCAGTAGCCGCTCGTAGGCAGCGGCCACGTCGTCCCAACGGTAGCGTGTCAGTGTGCGCTCGCGCGCCGCCACACCCAGGTGGGCCATCGCTCCCGGTTGTGCGACGTACGCCTTGAGCTCCTGCGCGAGCGTGCCGCCCCCGGTGAAGACGAACGGCACCCCCGCACTGCACACGACTTCGCGGTTGGGCAGGTTGTCCAGGAAGAAGACCACGCGACCGGCTCCCATCGCTTCTACGAGTGCGGGGTGGGTTCCGCCTATCTCGGTGGCGTGAATGTAGGCGCCGGCGTGGAAGAGCAGCTCGCGGTACCCATCACCGTAGATCGGCCCGGTCAGCACCACCCGCGGGTCGGCGGCCGCGGACTCGTGCAGGCGCCGGGTGAGCGCACGGGCGTAGGGCGCCCCCCCCACCATCACCAGCGGCAGGTCGCCGGGAACCTCGCGGTAGGCCGCGATCACGCGGTCGGGGTTGTTCTCCGGCTCGAAACGCGAGACGTAGAGGAAGTAGCGGCCGTCGCAGAGGCCGAACCGGTCCAGCGTTTCCTGCCCCTGCGGCGCGGGAAGGTCGCCTCCGTAGGGGATCATCACCGACGCCCGGCGCCAGGCGCGCCGGTAGTAGACCTGGATCACGCTGGCGTCGGTCACCACTGCGTCGGCCCAGCGCGCCGAGAGCCATTCGCAGAGACGGTAGTAGGCACGACCCATCGGCCCCCACTTGCGGCGCTTGCGCTCGAGGCCGTCCACGTTGAGGGCAACGGGCAGACCTCGCGCGTGCAGGAGCGGGATGAACGGCGCGTTGGCCGCGTTGCACAGCAGCACGACGTCGAAGGCGCTGCGCCCGACATCGAGGGACGAGAGAAGCGTGTGCGAAAACGTCTCCAGCGCCTTGAGGCGCAGCGCCGGCAGGAGGCGTACCTTGACCCCGCGGTGGACCGTCACGCCCGGAACCGCGGTGTGGGAGCGCGTGTATACGGTGACCGCATGGCCGGCCGCGGCCAGGCGGGCCGAAAGCTCCTCAGCAAACGTCTCGAAACCCCCGTAGCGCGCGGGGATCCCGCGCGTCCCGAGGATGGCGATCCGCATCACGTCCTCACCGCGCGCACACGGCCCCCGGGCAGGAACCACCGTGCCACCCGCCACCCCGAGACGAGCGCCCGGGACGCATTGGCCCGCCCCCGCCCCCGCTGCTGTCGGCGCAACGCCCACGCCTCCTGCAGCCCCGGCAGCGAGGAGCGCTCAACCGTGAGGCAGGCCAGTGCCACCACGAGGTCGCGCACGAGCCACCAGGGGAAACAGGCCGCCAGCCACTGCCAGTCGGCGTTGGACCAGCGGAGGAGGAAGCGGTTGCGCACCGAGTGACGGTTGATCTCGGGAGTTGCGCTGCGCCGGTGCTCCGGCTTGAGGCCTCGCTCGTGCCAGGCCCGCGCCGGCGGCCAGTACAGGCACTGCCAGCCGCGGCGCTGCAGGCGCCACGCCAGGTCCGCGTCCTCGCGGTACGAGAAGAAGCCTTCGTCGAACACCTCGCCCGCAGGGTACGCCACGTCGTCAACGGCCTCGCGGCGGTAGAGCGCGGCCGCGCCCGAGGCGCCGAACACCAACGCGGGTCGCGAGAGGGGCGCGCGCATGCCTCGTCCGGAGGCGCGGTCCAGGTGCCTGCCCGAGGCGGTGACCACCATGCCGGCCGAGTCCACACGCTCGGTCGCCGAAAGAGCCTCACCCTCTCCGCGCAGGAGCAGCCCGGTGGCCGCGCCCACGCGCTCCCGTGCCGAGGCGGCGGCGACCAACTGTGCCAGAAAGTCGGGTGCGAGGCGGCAGTCGGGGTTGAGGGCGAGCACCCACTCGGCCCGGGTGTGCCTCAGGGCTTCGTTGGCGGCGGCGGCGAAGCCGCGGTTCTCGTGGAATCGATATAGCTCCAGCGGGATGGTCCGGGCAAGATCCTCGATGACGCCCACGGACCCGTCGGCCGAGCCGTTGTCCACCACCACGATCCGTGTCGGGCGGACGGTCTGGCCGACGAGGGACGTGATCGTCGAACGAAGCGTCCGCGCGTGGTTGTGGGCCACCACGATGGCGTCGACCCCGCTCATCGCTCCACCATCAGCCGGTCGAGCACGGCCTCCCCACCCGGCGGTGCCTGGAGCGTGATGCGCAGCGCGTGCCTGCCCGCGCCCGGCACGCCCGGGAGCGGAACCGACCCGGTTCCCTGGCCGCTCACGGGGACCCGGGTTGGTGCGGCGCCGTCCCAACTCACCAGCAGGGCAGCCCCCTCCCGTGAGGGTCCGTCCAGCCACCCCACGAGGGCAAGCCCGGCACGCTGCGGCAGGTTGAGCGGGACGACCACGCCCTCCGCGTCGGCGACCCGCCACCCGTTGGGGTACGAGAACCGGGAGAATGTCCCAGGGGGAGGCTCGAGCCTGCCACCGATCTTTTCCACCTGAGGGTCCTCCAGGTCCACGACGTGATCCGTGCGTTGCGTCACAGCGAGCACGGCCGTGGCCGCGCCGGCGAGCCACACCACCGTGGTCGCTCGGGCAAGCCCGCGGGCGAAAGCGGGGTGGGCGCGCATCGAGAGCACCAGCAGCACCACCAGGGCGACGAGCCCGAGCGGCACGAGAAACGTGGCGGGGGAGGGGCGCAGGAACGACGGGATGAGGTGGCGCACGTCGCCGGCGAAGCGCCGGGCAAGAGCGTCGGCAAGCCACCAGCCGCCGTCGCCGGAATTGACAGAAAAGTGGGGACGGGTGACAAGGGTCCACCACACGAGGACGCTGGGCGGCAGCAACACCCAGGCGAGGCGGCGCCAGCGGGGAGCCGTTCGCAGCACCATCGCGCCAGCGAGGGCGAAGGCCGGCAGGAGCGGGACGAGGTAGCGCGCTGGGGGGGAGCCGCCCCCGTACCACTCGTGGGAGTGCAGGAGCGCGACCACGGTAGCCACCCCGCCGGCAAGCAGCGCTCGTTCGCCGTTGCCCCCGCGCCGCCAGAGCGTGACCGCCCCCGCTAGGGCGAGCAGCAGCAGCGGAGCCGCGAACGCCAGCCCCCCGGCCGGGTCGAAGAGGAGCCCGCCGAGCACCGTCACGGCGCGCCCCGGGCTCTCCGGCACCAGGGTGGAGAGCCGCCTGTAGCCGAGGGGATGCCCGAACGTCGCCCAGCTCGCGGCGAGCCCGACCCCAGCCGTCGCGACGAGCACGAGCACGGCCCGGCGAACGTCCCTGATGCGAAGTCTCGCCGGCCACCAGCCCACCAGCACGAGGGGAAACATGATCAACCCGAGGCGCGCCTTCACCGCGGTTGTGAGCGCGGCAAGAACGGCCACCCCCCCGCGCCGTGGGCGGGGCAGCGCGAGGAGCACCACGGCGGCGATGGTGGCCAGCGCAGCGGGGATCTCGACCCAGATTTGGGTGGAAAACGTCGCCAGCGGGTGCGTGACGAGCAGGACCATCGCCAGCAGCGCCACCCGGGTGGGCGGGCAGCCGAGCTCCAGGGCCCTGCGGGTGATCAACGCTACCAGCGCGGCTCCGGCGAGGGCGAGCAGCGCCAGTGCACCGGTCCTGCCCCCGACCAGGTAGCCCGGTAGGAGAAACATCCCGAGCACCGGCGGCTGGATGAAGGCGCCCATGTAGATGCGGTTGTACGGGCGGTGCTCGAGGTCGTAGTTGTTGGCGAGGTCGAGGTCGTGGTCCTTGGTGAGGGACTCGAGGACGATCAGGTGGAATGGTTCGTCGCCGTACAGCGGCGGCGTAAGGTGCGGGGTCGCGAGGGCGATCGGAACGAGAAGGGCCGCGGCAGTGACGAAGCCTCGCCGCCGTCGCAGCCACGCCGCCGCGGCCGGCAGCCACGCCGAAAGGGTCGCCGCCAGCGCGATGTCCACCCCGTGTCGCTCCCCGACGAGCCGCAGCGGCTCGACCGGGAGCCGGGCGAGCAACGAGGCGGCGGTCAGCAGCACCCAAGGGAGCGCTGCGGCCGGCCTTCGCCACGTCCGGCTTGCGACCTGCACGAGGGCAACCGCAATGCCGGCGGCGAGGATCCACATCGGCAGCGGCCAGTCGCGCGGCGGGGTCGGCTGCTCCGTGCCGGCGGCCGCCGCCACCAGGACGACCTGGGGTGGAAGGGTCGCCTCCCGCACGAGACGTGGGCGCACGCGCGCCGACAGCCGGGCCTCGGTGCGGCCGGCCACGCCCCACACCGCGTTCGACCCGACTTCCCCGGGGCGCCACACGGGCCGCCTGGGGAGCGTGTGCGCGACGTGTGGGCGCACGTCGGGCCGTTCGTGCGACCACTCGGCGGTGTCCACGCCGGCGCGGAGGGCGAGCGGCGCACCGGCGTCCAGCACTGTCGCCACCGTTGTGCCTGTCTGAACCTCCGCGGCGTTCGCCAGCGTCAGGTCCAGCACGTAGACGCCCTCTGCCGAGAGCGGGAGAGCCACCTCCGGGCTGGCCGCGGTGACCTCCACCGCGGGCCGGTCGGGGGGTGGTGGGCGCACCGGTGCGAGGGTGACGGTCGCGGCGAGCCAGGCCGCGCCGGCAAACGCCCCTGGGAGGAAGGGCGTGATGGCGAGGGCGGCGAGCGGCGCCGCCGCGCCTGCCCACCCCGCGTGCGGGAACGCCCGGCTCGGTGCGATGCCGCCCCAGGGAGCAAGCGAGGCCGCAACCAGCGCGAGCGCCGTCGCGCCCGGGAGCCACCCGGCCAGGCGAGGCGGCTTCGCACCTGCGCGCGGAACGGCGAGACTCGCTGCAGCCGCCGCGAGGAGTGCCAACGGCACCCAGAGGGGCGCGGTCTCGAGCGGGAGCGTGCCCGCCAGCAACCCGCAGGACGCGCCCGCGAACCCTCCCGCAAGGCGCGTGGTGCCCCAGGCCAGGGCGGCTGCAACCGCCAGCACCAGGGTGATGTGCCACCACTCGAACCCGACGAGACCGAGGCCGCCCCCGGCGCGGGCGGCGAGTGCGAGCGCGGCCACCAGGAACGGTCGTGCGCGCTCGCTCGCTCGCGGGAACGCAGCAGCCGTGGCCCCGGCGGCGACGAGCAGCAGGAGCGGCGGCAGCATCATCCGCCGCATGGTCGGATCACCCACCAGCACGAGTGCGAGCGCGGCCGGAAGCAGCAGCGCCTCTGCCGCACGCCGACGCCAGCCGGAGGGGGCGATGAACCCCGAGGGGAGCAGCGCCGCCCCCACGCTCGCACTTGCCCAGACCACCTCAATGCCGGGCACGCCCCCGACCCAGGCAATGCAAAGGCCGAGCAGCGCGAACGCCGCCCACGGCAGGGCCGCCAGCACCCGCGCTCTGTTCATCCTCCGGAGTATACGTTCTCGCGGGCTGCGGCCATGATCGTTACCTGCCCGAACCTGGCCGAGCGGCGAATCGCGCCCGGTTGACTCCCGCACCTCGAAGGCCAACAATCGCGCCTCTGGAGGTCGTCCATGCTTGCGCGAGAGCTCTTGCGCACCTCACCAGACCGGATCCGGGCCGCGCTGGCCGCCCGCGGGAGCGATGCACCGTTTGCAGAGCTGCTGGCCGCCGACTCGCGCTGGCGCGAAGCCCAGGCTGAGTTGGAGGCGCTGAAGGCCGAGCGAAACCGCGGCTCCAAGGAAGTCGGCGCGCTGTTGGCGAAGGGTCGCACGGAAGAGGCGGAGAAGGTGCGCAGCGGCATGGTGAAACTCGGCGCCCGCGTCGCCGCAGCCGAGGTCGAGGCGACGGCGCTGGCCGAAGCGGTGGGGGCGCTGGAGCTCGTGATCCCGAATCTGCCGCACGAGACGGTCCCGGTGGGGCCGGACGAAACTGCGAATCGCGTTGAGCACAGCTGGGGCGAGCCGCCGACCCTCGACTTCGAGCCGCGCTCGCACTGGGACCTGGGCCGGGCGCTCGGGATCCTCGACTTCGAGCGCGCGGCCAAGGTGGCCGGCGCGCGCTTCGCGGTGCTGTGGGGGGCGGGCGCGGCTTTGGAGCGCGCATTGGTGACGTTCATGCTGGACCTTCACCGGGGGACCGGGTACCGGGAGGTGTACGTGCCGTTCCTGGTGAACGGTGACGCGCTGATCGGAACCGGCCAGCTGCCCAAGTTCGGGGCGGACCTTTTCCACATCGAGGGGACCGAGCTTTACCTCGTGCCCACGGCAGAGGTCCCTGTCACCAACCTGCATCGCGGGGAGGTCCTCGAGGAGGCATCGCTCCCTCGGCGGTACTGCGCCTACACACCGTGCTTCCGCGCCGAGGCCGGGTCGTACGGCCGTGACGTGCGCGGCCTGATCCGGCAGCACCAGTTCGACAAGGTCGAGCTCGTGCACTTCGCGACTCCGGAGACCAGCTACGCGGAGCTCGAGGTGCTCACCAAGGCCGCGGAGTCCGTCCTCCGTCGGTTGGGGCTCCCCTACCGGGTGGTCACGCTGTCCACCGGGGACATGGGGTTCGCGGCGGCCAAGACCCACGACCTCGAGGTCTGGCTGCCGGGGCAGGCGTGCTACCGGGAGATCTCCTCGTGCTCCAACTGCGAGGATTTCCAGGCGCGGCGGGCCGACATCAAGTACCGGCCCTCGGCTGGCGGCAGGGCTCGCTTTCTCCACACTCTCAACGGTTCCGGTCTCGCGATCGGACGCACGCTCATTGCGATCCTGGAGAACTACCAGCACGCCGACGGCACAGTGACTGTGCCGGAGGCGTTGCGGCCCTACCTGGGCGGGCTGGAGCGGCTCGTCCCGGAACAGTGAGGAAGGGGGACCACCATGCTTGCGGCAACCCTGCTCGCGGTCGCCGCCTCGCTGCCCCTGGGGGTGTGGCCCTCCGAGACGGGCCCGGCAGCGACGACGGTGCACGACGTGGAGTTCTACGTCGCTGATCCGGAGGACGATTACACCATTCTCGCCGTGCAGCCGTTAGCGGCGCCGCTCAAGAAGGCAGAGCCGGCAGAGCTCCGGCGGTTGGCCGCCCTCGCCGAGAAGCTCGGGGCCGACGGCGTGTTGCTCCTGGGCGAGATGCCCGAGAGGAGCGTCCCCGAGGATTACGACGCCCCGCTGCCCACCACCGGGCGTTACTCGGTGGCGGTGTTCGTTAGCTTCGACGGGGTCGATGAATGGGAGGGTAAGCTCGCGGTGCCCAGCATCGCTCACCGGGTCCGATCCCGGTCGCGCGTACTCATGAACGGGCACCGTCACAGAGACCGGCTTGTGACAGCTCTTCACGACGGTCCGTGACTGCGCGGAACGACCGGAGCACGCTGTCACTCCCCTGCTTGGGTGTGGGCTCATGAGACGGGGCGCGAGCACCCTTTTCGTCCTGCTGGTTCTGCTGGCGGCTGCCGTGCGCTGCGCTCTTGTGCCCTTTCACCAGTTCCTCCCCAATCGGGTGTGTACGCCCGACTCCCACGCATACCTCGAGCTAGCCCACAGCCTGAGGGAGCGCGGCGTCTTTGGTCGCGGTGCGCAGGTGGCAGGGCAATCGGCCGAGAACCCGGCGGATGTGGAGACATTCCGAACACCGGGCTACCCGTTTCTTCTGGCGGGGTTGATGCACTTGCCCGCGCCCACGATCCCGCTCGTCCTCGGCCTCCAGATCTTGCTTGACGCCGTGGCGGTGGCTCTCGTCTTCCTGATTGGGTGCGAGTTTGTGCCCCTACGATGGGCGTTTGCCGCAGGTTTGCTTCAGATCGTCGACGTGGCAAGAGTCGTGTACTCCAACATGGTCATGTCCGATGTGGCCTTTACGTTCCTGCTTTCGCTCGCGGTCTGGCTGGTGGTGAGCGCCGACGTGGAACACCCCAAGGGCCGATCCGCGCTCGCCGGGATCGCCCTCACGGCTGCCACCGCGGTGCGACCGGTGGGATTCCTGGTCTTTGTACCCGTTGGTGTTTTCCTTCTCCTGCGAAAGGCGGGCACCAAGGCGATCGCGACCATCACGGTCACGGCCATCATGTTTCCGGCTGCGTGGACGGTGCGCAACGGCGTTCGCGCCGGCCAATGGACGATGAGCAGTGCCTTTGACCTCAACCTTTGTCTGGTTGCTGCGGCAAAGGTCAAGGCGCGTGCCGAGGGGATCTCACGTGCCGAGGCGGAACGGAGGCTGGGGGAAGCAGCCGTCGCGTCGAGCCCCGGCCCCGACCTGGCGGCGCGGAGCGCGGCGTTTCGCACGGTCGGTTGGAGAACGCTCCGCCGCTACCCTGGTGCAGCCGCGCACGAGCTACTCTTGTCGGCCATGGAGATCACACTTGCCGGCGAGCGGCGCAACCTGCTCCGCTTGCTTGGCCGTCCTGGCGGCAGCGACGAGGTTTCCGCGCTCGGAGAAGGGCCGCGTGATCCGCGAGCCATGGTCGGTGCGCTGACTCGGGGGCAGCCAAGTGTGGCCGCGCTCGTGGCTGTCCAGGTGGTGTGGAATGCCGTGCTGTTGCTGGGTGCGGCAGTCGGTGCCGTTGAGTTGGCCCGCCGGAGAAAGTGGGCGGAAGTCGGTTTGTTGGTGCTAATGCTCGTGGTCGTTCTGGGCCCGTCCCTGGTAGTTGCCAACGGGCGGCTCCGCATGCCGGTGTCTTTCGTGGTAACGCTTCTTGGAGTGTACGGAGTCTGGACCGTGTTGTCGCGGCGCACCGTTTCTCGGCCGGGCACACGGTTCAAGCGCGCTGGACACACGAGAACCCTGCCGCCGGCACCGCGCGCGCGTGCCGTCGCACGAGTCGATCGTTTGCCAAAGGGAGGGAAAACATGAAGACCGGAATCAGGCTCGCCCTCATCGTTGCAGGCACGTTGCTGGTCGCCGCGGCGGCTCCGGGTCAGGACGAGCTCACAGAGTGCCCGTACTTCACCGCGATGCCCAGCTACCAGCTCACCAGCTCGGACGATAAGGAGTTCGACGCGCACAGGTTCTTCAACGGCAAGGCACTCGTCAACGTCGAGGGGAAGCTCTGGTCGAAGTACTACGAGCTCAAGGAGGGCGCGACCCAGGCGAGCGAGCTCCTGGTCATGAGGAACTATGCGAATGCGCTGCGGGCGATCGGCGGCACGGTCCTCATCGATGGGACGTGCGAGGGTGCGAAGTGCGAGGACTACGAGGGCTGGGCATTTGTGAGCGGAAGGGCCAGCAAGGACGGCAAGGAGATCTGGCTCGAGATCGTGCCCCACAATTCGGGGGCGGACTACCAGATGATCGTGGTCGAGAGGGAGGCGATGAAGCAGGACGTGAGCGCCAGTGGCCTGGTCGCGGCGCTGAACGCCGCCGGTCACGTGGCGCTTTACATCAACTTCGAGACCAACAAGGCGGACATCAAGCCCGACTCCAGGCCGATCATTGACGAGGTAGTCGCAATGCTGAAGGAGATCCCCGGTCTGTCGCTCTCCGTCGAGGGGCACACCGACGCGACCGGGACCGCGGAGAAGAACAGGGCTCTCTCCGAGCAGAGGGCCAGGGCCGTGGTTGCCCCGCTGGTAGCGGCGGGGATCGACGGCGCCAGGTTGTCGGCCGTGGGTCACGGGCAGGAGAAGCCGGTGGCGGACAACTCGATCGAGGATGGCCGCGCCGCCAACCGGCGGGTAGAACTGGTGCAGCGTTAGCTAGGCCCGCGCGGCGCGGTTGATCGCGAGGCCGCCGCCGCCCAGCAGCAGGAAGATCAGCGCCTGGACCGCGGTCTTGTACTGGATGGGCGAAGCCGTCACCGCGGCGATCAGAAACGCCACCCCCAGCAGGGCGATCAGCGCGTAGACACCGGTCATCACGCGTGCCGCCCTGCGCCGGGTCTCAGGAGTGTCCTCACCGAAGCGGCGCGCGAACAGCACCAGGCCGGCCGCCGCCAGCACGTCCAGGACCGCGAACATCACCCAGAAGAGGCGCGCCTGCGCCCCTGCCCTCGGCGTGCCCAACGCCGGCTTGAGCATGCGCTCATAGAGGAACGCGCCCAGGTTGGAGCCGAGCAGCGAGCCGAACACGCCGTAGAGGAACGCGTACCCCATGTAGACCGCCTTGCGGTCGGCCGGGGCCACGAGGCCCACGAAGCTGTAGTACTTCGGGTGGGCGGTCATCTCGCCGATCGAAAACACCGCGATCCCGGCCACGAAGACCCAGGGGTTGCGGGAGACTGCAAGACAGGCGAACCCCACCGCCCCGAGCGTCATACCGGTGACCATCACGGGCAGGGCCGGCCGTTCCTTGACGACGCGCGAGACCAATACCTGAAGCAGGATGATCATGCCGGCGTTGATCACGGTCACGTGCTCGGCGTCAAAGGTGAACGTCCACGGCAGACCGAGCGCGGAGAGCAGCGAGGTGACGGCCGCGCTGACCGGTGCCCGGTCGACGAAGTCGCGCAGGTACCAAAGTACCGACCCGAAGTTCTGGAAGTAGAGGATCCAGAACCCCGAATACACGACGATCATGAGCATGAACCGCGCGTCGCCCAGCACCTCGGCGGCGCCGAGCAGAACGTCCTTGAGCTTCTTGGTGCTCTCGGGGCGCGGTGGGTCCCGGTAGAGGAACGCCGCCGGCAGCAACATCAGCCCCGTATAGGCGGCCGAGGCGGTGAACACGTACTGCCAGGAGAACCCCTTCAGCACGCTCACCACCAGCGGCGCGAGGAACGCGCCCAGGTTGATCATCCAGTAGTAGATCCCGAAGCCGACCGACGAGGTGCGCTCGTCGGTGCTGCGCGCGATCGTTCCCGAGATGATGGGCTTGAACAGCCCCGAGCCGGTCGCCATCACCAGCAGCGCCAGGAAGACCAGCGCGTAGGCCGACATGTAGCCGGCCGCGAAGTACCCGGTCGCGAGGAGTGAGAACGCCACCAAGAGCATGCGCCGGTAGCCATAGCGGTCGGCGAGCGCGCCGCCCAGGATCGGAAGCACGTACGTCGCCGCGTAGACGATCCCCTGGAGGAAGCCGACCGCCTGTTCGGAGGCGCCGATGCCGCCCGCTGCGACGCCGATGGTCAGGTAGACCGCCAGCACCGAGTTGAGCCCGTAGTAGGCCGCGCGTTCGAACAGCTCCATCACGTTGGCGACCCAGAACGTGCGCGAGAAGTCGCGCACGACACTCACCTTCGCCATACCGCCTCCGCTTCGCCACGATCCAGGGCCACAGCGATCCCGAGCCGCTCTCGCATCTGTCCGACGTGATCGGTGTCGTGGGCGAGTGCAAGCGCGACCAGGTCGGCCACGCTCGTCTCGCCCCTCACCGGGTGCACTCCGACCCGCGCCAGCCCGGCTGCGGAGCAGCTCGACAGCAACTCCAGTGTCTCAACTCTGCGCGAGCGAAAGCGCTCGAAGGCGACAGCCGGAGGCCACGAGTTGTAACCCGCGAGCTCGGCCAGCACCGCCCCCTGGAACGGCTGCAGGAACGGCCGCTCTGAGGTGAGGACCAGGCGTGTCCGGGTGCCGAAGAAGAGCTCGGCGTCGGCGAGGTGGGCCAACACCTCGACGGGCGTCCACACGCCCTGCTCTGGCCGGCGCCTCCAGGCGTCGGGTGGAGCGAGGCGAAGTAGCTCCGCCACACGCGGCGGCGTCTCCGCGAGCGCCTTGATCTGCACGAGGGCTTCCAGGAGGTCGGCCATGGAGCTCCGGGGGATTCTACGTCAGCGCCGCCCGGAGGGGCTGTAGAATCCGGACCCATGGACGAGACACCCGCCGCACAGCCCATCCCGGGTCTGCCGGACAACGCGTATCGACCGCTGGCGCCCGGCGAGACGTACCAACCGCTGATCGCGCCGGAGAAGGTCGTGCCCGAGCTGACCTGGCGCTCGTTGGTATTCGGCCTCGCGATGACGGTGCTGTTCTCAGCCGCAGCGACCTACATCGCGCTCAAACTCGGACAGGGAATCGAGACTGCGATACCGATTGCGATCCTGGCCGTGGGTTTCTCCGCGCTGGTCTCGGCGAGCGGCCGGCGCCCGAGCACGCTGCTGGAAAACCTCCAGGTGGCGACGCTCGGCGCCACCGCCGGCATCGTGGTCGGGGGTTCGGTGTTCGTGATGCCGGCGATCTTCGTGCTGGGCCTCGAGGGTCGCTCGGGGTTCTCCCAGATATTCCTGGTTCCGTTCCTTGGGGCGGTGCTGGGGGTGATGTTCCTGATCCCGTTCCGCCGCTACTTCGTTTCCGAGATGCACGGCAAGCTGCCGTTCCCGGAGGCCACCGCCACGACCGAGATCCTGGTCACCGGCGAGAAGGGAGGGCGCGCCGCGGGCGTGCTTCTCGGGTCCATGGGCCTTGGCTTCGTGCTCGACTACCTGGCGGCGGGTTTCGAGGCGTGGCGCGACACGTTCACCACGGCCCTGGTGCCGGCGTTCGACGGATTCACCAACAGGCTCAAGGCGATCTTCACCCTCAACACGTCGGCGGCGGTGATGGGGCTCGGGTACATCATCGGCGTGCGTTACGCCGCGATCATCTGCGCCGGCTCGGCGCTGTCGTACTGGGTGCTGGTGCCGCTGGTGGCGCGAGTCGGGGGCCAGGTGCCGGGACCACTCTTCCCCGGCCTGCCACCGGTGGCGGGGCTGGACGCGGAGGGGGTGTTCGGCAACTACGTGCGCCTGATCGGCATCGGCGGGATCTTCGCCGCGGGGATCATCTCGATCGCGAAGATGAGCCCGGTGATCGTGCAGGCGCTGAGGACGGTCCTCAAGGAGCTGACCCGGCTGAAGGCGGGAGGGGGCTCGCAGGTCCTGCCCCGCACGGAGCGCGACATCCCGATGGGGCGCGTCGCCTTGCTGACTGGGTTGGGCGCCATCGCCATTGGGGTCTACTTCCGCTTCGTGGTCTTGGGCGGGATGCCCGGCGCGACGGGCAAAGCGCTCGTGGCGCTTGCCCTCACTCTGCTCATCTCGTTCCTGTTCGCGGCGGTGTCCGCCTGGGCGGTGGCGATGATCTCGATCACGCCGGTCTCCGGGATGACGCTCACCACGCTGATCGTGTCTGCCGTCATCCTCTCCCACCTCGGCCTGGCGGGCGGGGACGGGATGCTGGCCACACTGCTCATCGGCGGGGTGGTGTGCACCGCTCTCTCGATGACAGGCTCGATGGTCACGCTGATGAAGATCGGCTACTGGCTGGGCGGGACGCCGAAGCGCATCCAGTGGTCGTTGCTCGGCGGTGCGGCGCTCGCATCGCTCACGGTCACGGGCGTGATGTTGCTCTTCGCCTACACCGACGGTTACGTACTCTCCGCGGCCCACCCCAGGCCGTTGCCTGCGCCGCAGGCGAACGCGATGGCCGCGGTGGCGCGGTCGATGATGGGCTCGGGCGAGGCGCCCTGGTTCCTGTATGGGCTCGGCGCGGTGATCGCCATGCTCGTGGAGATGACCGGCGTGTCTGGCCTCGCGTTCGCACTCGGGATGTACCTGCCGATGGACCTCAACTCCCCACTCCTGGCGGGGGCGATCGTGGCGTGGCTGGTCAAATGGTCCGGCCGGGGAACCGCGGGGTTGGAGAAGGCACGCAACGACCGCGGCACGCTGGTCGCATCCGGACTCATCGCCGGCGGGGCGCTGGCCGGTGTGTTCAAGGGAGTCATGGACGCGGTGCAGGACCGCTTCCACGTCGGCTTGGTGCCGCACCTGGGTAACACCGGGTGGGGCGGAAACTGGCTCGGGCTCGCGGTGTTCGTCGCGCTCGGAGTGGGTCTCTTCCTCGACGCCCGCCGCGCCAAACCGGCGACCTAGGCGTGGAACCTCACCGAGAGGGGTGGCCCATCCAGGTCACGTTCGGCGCGGAGAACGAGCAGTCTTGACATGCACTAGGTGGTCCTCACCGCGCGACCTCTGCCACGCGGTACACTCCACCCGTCTCGCGCATCACGCCGTTCGCCCAGTAGGCCGCGAGCACAACGCCCTCGGCCGCCAGGTCCGCCACCGCGGCTCCCGGTGCGCCCCACAGGCGCACCAAGGACCAGCCGAAGACGAGGCGCAACGCGACGTTGAGCGCCGCGGTCGAGTTGGCAAGCTTCTCGCGACCGGTGGTGTAGAGGTGCAGGGTCGTGGTGGTGTTGAGCAGAAACGGGACCGCCTGTACGGCGAGGATGCGCAGGGGTAACGCCGCGGCCGCATAGGCGCGCCCGAAGGCTACGACAACCAATACGTCGGCTAGGGCCAACCCGACCGCGACAGCCGCACAACCCGCTAGCGCCATGCGCACCAGCGCCCGGCCGTATAGGCGCTCACCGGCCATGCTGCCACTCTCGCCGTGGGCCGCCGCAAGCGCGGGGAACAACACCGCGAAGAACGACGCGGGAGCCAGCGTGAGCAGACCCTGCAGGCGCGCCGCGACCGAGAACATGGCCACCTCGGCTGGCCCGCGCAGGGCTTCGACGAGGAAGAGGTCGACGCGGAGCTGGAGTGCGCCGAGCACACCAGCCAACGCGAAGGGGAGGGAGCGGCGCAGCAGCGCGACGGTGCTGTCCATGGGCGAGGTGCCCGGCGACCCGCCCGGGGACGGGGCGGTCCCCTCCCTGGCGATCTGCGCCTCACCGCGGCGAAACAGCGCCATGCCGCCGAGCAGCTCGCCCACCTGCACGAGGATCAGCCAAGCGACGAGGGCGGTGACGGTTGGGGCCAGGAGGAGCACCGCGAGCACACCGGCGAGCTGCACCGCAAGACCCGTGAGGTTGACCAGCAGCACGTAGCGCATCTTTCCCCAGGCCCGAAACAGCGCCGCGAAGGAGCTGTTGGCCGCATTGAGCGCGAGGAGCACGCCGGACAGGCGGATGGCACCGACCGCGCCAGGGTCGGGTGCGAGGATCTCCGCTAGAGGCGGCACTGCCAGGAGCAGCGCGAAAGACCCACCGAGGGCACCCTTGGCGCGCAGCGAGGCGGCGAGCAGGGCGCGGCTGCGTTCGGGGCGGCGGGCTACCTCGCGGGTGAGGCTCGCCTCCAACCCGGCTTCGGCGACCATTCCGAGCACGAAGACCATCGCCATCACCGCCGCGTACTGGCCGAACGCCGTCGCCCCCAGCACCCGTCCGATCGCGACGGAGGTGAGGAACGCCAGCCCCTGGCCGACGCTGTTGTTGACCAGCAGGGTCAGGCCACGGTTGAGGAGCCCCTGCACGGGAGATCCACCACGCTCCGGAGGCGCTGACGATCCGCCGGGTACACGGGGGACCGGGGACGTGCTCACGCCCGACGTCCCCTGGAGGATGCTGCAACCCTGGTTACCGCCAGAACCCGGCGTTTCTCGACGAGGCGCGTGTACAGGCGGGTGAGCTGCCGCACCGAACTGGACAGGGTGTACCGCGACTCGACCGCTGCCCGGCTTGCCTCCCCGAGGGCGGTGCGGCGAGCCGGGTCACGGGCGAGTGCCAGGACCGCCTCGGCCAGCCCCTCATCGTCCCCGACCCGGACCGTGAGGCGCTGCCCGAACAGCTCCGGGAGCACGCCCACCGCGGTGCCCACGGTAGCGCGGCCGCACGCCGCCGCCTCCAGCGCCACCATGCTCTGGCTCTCGAAGCGCGACGAGAGCACGGCGAGGTCGCAGGCGCGGTAGTACGCGGGGAGTCGGTCATGCGCCACGGCCCCATGAAACGTCAAGTGGGGCTCCACTCCGAGCCTTTCGGCGAGGCGCTCGAGGTCGCGCCGGAGGGGGCCGTCACCGACCATGTGCAGGTGCGCGGCCGGGGTCGCGGCCGCCACGCGCGCAAGCGCACGGAGCAACGTTTCCTGGTCCTTGACGGGCACAAGCGACGCCACGTGGAGGATGCACGGTGCACCCGCCAGGTGCATCGCGGTGCCACCGCCATCGCTCGGATGGAAGAGGTTTGTGTCCACGCCCAGGGGCAGCCGCGAGAGTCGCCTGGCTGGTACGTGGGGCGAAGCAAGCCTCTCCATCTCGCGTGAACCTACGGTGACCACGTCCGCGTGGCGGAGCGCTCGGCGGACGAGCGTGCGACCGGCGATGGACAGCGCCGTGCCGTACCCGAGGCTGGGCAGGCCGACGAGCTCGCCGCCGACGAGGGAGACCACAGCCGGCATCCCGAGGGCCCTCGCCGCTGCGGTGGCGAGGAACCCGGCCTCGTCGGCCCACAGACCGTGGACCAGGTCGAAGGCAGCGCGCGCGTTCTCCCGGCGCACGCACGCGAAGGCTCTGGCAAGCAGCGCCAGGCGGCCGAACGCCCCGTCCTGGGCGGCGCCCAGCGCGTGCACGCGCGCGGAGAACGCCACGTAGCTCGCCTTCTGATGCGGATACCTCAGCGCGAACAGCTCGACCTCGTGCACCCTGGCGAGTTCCCGTACCAGCCCCGTAAGCGCCGGGACGCACCAGTCGCTCTCGTCAGCGGAAAAACCGGGTGTCAGGAGGGCCAGGCGCACCCTTTTCACCTCCCCGCGGGCGAGTGGTCGCCCCGGGCGGGTTTTCGGCCCCACGCCGTTGACGCCACTGTGGGCCAGCCGGACAATGACCCGCCATGCGGTGGGGAACGAAGTGGCGAGACGTCGCGAGCCTGTTCGCGCTGTCGCTGGGCATGCGGGCGGTGGTCCGCCTCGGGACCGGATTCGACGGGCTGTACGGTCAGGATCCGTTCGCCTACTACGGCTATGCGCTGCAGCTGCGCGATGCACTGGCGGTGTTGCACCCACCGCCTCCGTTCTTCTGGCCCATCGGCTACCCGCTGCTCGTGGCTGCCGCGTTCGCCGTGGTCGGGGCGCACCCGCTCGCCGGTCAACTGGTCAGCGTCGTGGCCGGCGCAACGGTCGCCCCCGTCGTGTACCTCCTGGTGCGCGAGGCTGCCGGGCGGGCGCGGGCAGGGGCGTTGGTGGCCGGCGCCGTGGCTGCGGTCGGCTCTCAACTCCTCCTCTCGAGCCTTTCGGTGATGTCCGATGCCTCTGGCCTCGCTTGGGTCACGCTCTCGGCGCTGGCGATGCTGCGCTATCTCCGCAGGCTCGAAGTGCGATGGCTCGCCGCCGCCGCGTTCGCGCTGGGCTGGGCAGTGCTTACCCGCTGGGTGTACGCGCTGGCCGTGATCCCCTGGGCGGTAGCAGCGGCGATCGCCTGGCGGGCGGCTGGGCTCCGTCTCCGGAGCGTAGTGGCCGCCGCGGCGTTGGCGGTGGCGGTCGGGGGTGCGGTGATCGGGGTGCAGTTCGCTGGCGACGTTCGTGGCGTCGGGCCATCCCACGTGGGCGACCTGCAGGTGGTGAGCTGGAACCCGGCGAACGCGCTCCTCGCCACCGTGCACAACTCCGATGGGGTCTTCCATTACCGCTATCCGATTGGGGTGTTTTACGCCCTGCCCCCACTCCACCCCGCCTTCGTGTTCCCGGTGTTCACGCCTTTCCTCCTGCTGGGGGTGGCCTCGCTGTGCTCGCTGCCCCGCGCGCTGGCAGCGCTGCTCGCGGGGTGGCCGGCCGTGGTGTGGATGTTCCTCGTTGGCATCGCGTGGGAAAACCCGCGCTTCTCGCTCGCGCTTCTCGTGCCGCTGCTGGTGTTTGTGGGCCTGGGTGTCCAGCGCGCGCTCGAGTCGGACGCGGGAAGGTGGAGGATAGCCGTGGCCGGCGCATGTGCCGTCGGCCTGGTCGGGGCGCTGGCGTGGTCGGTGCGCGACCTCCGCCGTTTCGTAGCGGAGAAGGATGCGGCGCTCGCGATGAGCCGGTGGGTGGAGAGCGAGCTTCCCCCGGGTGCGACGCTCCTCACGTTCAGACTCACCAACACGGTCGCGCACTACACCTCGGTTCGCGCGGTCGAGCTGTACAACGAGAGCCCGGCGTCGCTGACGGAACGGGCGTGCGGCCCGGATGCGCCCTACCTGCTGTTGGACGTCGGGAACCTCACGGCGCAGTGGAGCGGCCTCTCGCCCCATCTCAACTTCCTGTGGCTGCGCGACGAGGCCGGTCTCGCCGAAGTGGGGCGGCGTGGGGGGTATACGCTGTGGCGGGTCGGGGACCTGTGTCGCCACGCCGGGGAAGCGCCGCCTCCCCCGGTTTCCGGGCCTTGAAGATCATCTCGCAGCCGAAGACGTACCGGTACCGCTCGACATCGAACCCCATCGCGCGCAGGCGGGCCGCGAGGCCACGGCGGGCGAAGTGCGTGATGTGCTCGCCGGCGTACGCATCGGGGAGAAGCTTGCCGTAGCACCACTCGATCGCGCGCCACAGCAGCCTGCCGTAGTCGGGGGTACCGAGGATGAGCGATCCGCCGGGCGCGAGGACGCGATCGAGCTCGCCCAGCACATTTGGCATGTCGGGGAGGTGCTCGATGAGCTGCGAGCAGATAACGGTCCCAAAACTCGCCGCAGGAAACGGGAGGCGCGTGAGGGTCCCCTGCACCAGCGGCCCGTGCCGGGAGCGCAACCAGCGCAGCTTGGCGTGAGCGAAATCGAGCCCAACCGCGTCCGGAAGGTCCACGATGATGTGGCTCGAGCCGCAGCCGACGTCGAGGACCGGGGTGTGGTCGTCGAGTAAACCCAGGACGGTCCCGTGGCGCCGCCGCTGCCAGGCGCGCTGGAGCCACAGGGGACTGTCGAAGGCACGCCAGTCGTAGTCGGGGGCGGAAGCGGAGTTCCGCAGACGCCACATGCGCACGAAGGTCGCCAGAAACGCGCGGGCGAGCCGCACGAAGCGGACGTGGGAATCCCCATTGCGGCGGGGCATGTAACGGAACGGCACCTCGACGATTCGGTGGCCCGCGTTGTGGGCCCGAATCAAGATCTCTTCCAGGGCGTCGAAGTCCCGGGCGGCGAACGGGTGGGCCTCGACGACGCTTCGGTGGTACATGCGAAACCCGCTCGAGAGGTCTCGGATCGGCAGCCCAAGGGCCCACCCGAAGCTGCGGTTGAGAGCGCGGCTGAAGAGTCCGCGCACCCACCCCATGACGGCTCGACCGCCTGGGGCATATCGCGAGGCGATGATGATGTCGGCGTCCGCGCGCCGTTTCCAGAGATCCGGGAGGAACTCGCAGCGGTGCGAGAGGTCGGCATCCATTGTGAGGATCCAGGGCGCCGAGGTCGCGGAGAAGCCGGCCAGAAGGGCGCCCCCGTACCCTTCCTGGCGCTGCTGTACCACACGGGCGCCGAGGGCCTCGACGACCGCGGCGGTACCGTCGCTTGAGGCTCCGTCCACCACGACCACCTCCGCCGGCACCGCCAGCCGCGCCAGCGCCACCCGCAGGGCCGGCAGCAGCAGTTCGAGGTTCTCGCGCTCGTTGAGCGCCGGTATCACGACCGCGAGCGAGGCCCGCGCAGCGCCGGTCGGTGCGCTTTCCGTCACGTCGGCTTGCTCACGGTTGCTGGCGTGCATCCCATCACCTCTACGAGCCAGCGAGTGCGCCAGACGACGCGCCTCCCGGATCGGGGTGTGCGCGGATGCCGGCGAGCCATGCCGCCCCCAGGAGGGCCGCCCACAGCAGAAGGGCACCGTAGAGCTTGGGGTAGGCCAGCAGGGCCCACGCCCCGTGGTCAAGCCCGGGGGAGCGGTACGGCAGGTCGGCGGCGACCGGGAGGAAGGCCGCGGCAAGCAGCACCCAGGCCATCGGCGACCGCCGCTCCAGCGCCCACGCGAGGGCGATGGCGGAAGGGAGGAGGAGCATCGTGTACGTGTAGTCGAGCGACATGGGGCTCGCCACGACGCCGGCGATCACGAACGCCGCGAAGACACGGTCGTCGCGCGGGCGCGACCGCGCCACCCAGAGGCCAGCGCCGATGAGGGCGAGTAGTGCAACCCACGGTCCGAGGAACGCGACACCCGGTGCGTTGAGCAGCGGTGCAGGGTTCCAGACCGGGTCGGGTGCAAAGAAGTGGTGGAAGAAGCCGGTCACGCTCTGGTACGCGGTGACGGCCCGTTCGGGGCGCGTCGCGGCGACGGCGAGAGCGGCGGCGTCGGCTCGCCACGCGCCCACGCCGATCCACGGGAGCGACCCGAGCGCCACCGCGGCAACCGTAGCCGCCCCCCACGCCAGAGCCCGCCAGCGCCGCTCGGAGAGCGCGAGCACCCACAGTAGGCCCCCGGCCAGCTTGATCACCAGCATCAGGCCGAGTGCGATCCCGAGGACCACTTCGTTCCCCGCTCGGTACCCGTACCAGGCGGCGGTGGCTAGGGCGAGGAGCAGCACGTACACGTTGGCGACGTGAAAGTTGGCGGCCAGAGGTTGGTAGACGAGGGTGAGTGCCACGAACCCGAGGGCCCACGGCCATGGGAGGCGGGCCTCGCGGAGCAGCCAGGGTAAGGTGACCGCCAGCAGCACCAGGCTCAGAGCGGTCCAGGCGATGCGCGCACCGGTGTACTCGAGGCCTGCGAGGGGGAGCAGCACCAGTGCGGTGGTGGGTGGGTTGACGTTGATGTCAGTGACGCCGGGGGTGAAGCGGCCACTCTGGCCCGCGAACCAGGTATCGTCGTAGGTGAGCGAGAGATCCTCACCGTTGGCGAGCAGCCGTGCCAGTGTGTAGTGCGCCCCGAAGCACGCCGACGGGCGCACCGCGGCTCGAGCGACGAGCGTCGCGAAGCGCCACCCTGCCACCAAGACCACCGCCCCGAGGGTCACGAGCCCAAGCGTGGTGAGCCACTGCCGTGCGCGGGATCGTCGGGAGTCTGTCATCGACGCCGACCTAGAACCCGCTGGTTTCGGGGCGCTGGTACGAGAGCAGGTGGTTCAGCGCCCGGAGCTCGAGGGGGTGAGCGTAGATGTGGAGGCGGTACCGCCACCCGCTCGCCGCCTTCAGTACTGCCCGCCAGAACCCCCGCAGCTTGATATCTGTGATCGTCGGGTAGTAGGCGTTGAGCACCTGCTCGAAGTTGCGCACCTCCATCCGGGTGCCGTCGGAAAGCCAAGGCATGGTGGTCGAGCGGTGCTGGGCGAACTCCTGCCAGGCCGGGGAGATCCATTCCTCGAGCGTGTCCGGGAAGCGGAAGCCGGACGCCTTGGCGCGCTCGTACAGCTCGCCGTCGAGCGGCACAGGCGAGTACATGTACAGCACGATCTCCGCGTTCGGGTTAACACCCTTGACGCGGCGGATGAACTCGAGCGTCCGTCGGGTGTCGGTTTCCGGGTCCGGCGGATTGCCGAGGACGAAGGAGAGTTCGGGGACGATCCCGTAATGCCGCATCTTCTCGGCGATGACGAGAGTTTTCTCGGCCGAGGCGGAGCCGCCCTTGTTCATGCGCTTGAGGGTCTCGTCGGACCCGGACTCGGCCCCCAGGAAGACCATCTTGAGCCCCGAGTCGCGCATCATCCCCCAGCTCCGCTCCGAGTAGCGCAACAACGTGTCGATGCGTGCCTCCCCCCACCACGCGATTCGCAGGTCGCGAATGCGCTCGGCGAACTCCGTCGTGCGGGATTCCTGGACGAAGAAGTTGTTGTCGTAGAACTCGACCGCGTCCGCGCCGAAGCGTTCCATCAGCGTGCGCGCCACCCGGGCGGTGCGGTCGGCGGACTGTGCGAGCCATCTTCCCGAAACCATGTTGACGACCGCGCAGAAGTTGCAGAAGAAAGGGCAGCCATAGCTGGAGTGGTGGGGCAGGGTGCGTACCCCCATGAACGTCCGGCGCACGTACCGCGACACCTCGGCTTTGTGGTACGGAAAGTCGGGGAGGCGATCCGGGTGAGGGATCGGCGCCATAGTGTTGGTGACGGGCTCTCGCACGGCGTTGCGGTACGCGAGCCCAGCGAGGGAGGTGGGATCCCCGCCACTCTCGAGACGGTCGAGGAGCTCTTTGAGCACGAGCTCGCCGTGACCGCGCACTACGAAGTCCACGTACGGGGCGCGCAGGCAGACGTCCCAGTGCTGGGTGGGGAAGTAGCCGCCCCAGATCACCGTCAGGCGTGGGCGCAGCTCCTTGAGCCTTCGGCAGGTCGGTACGGCGCCTGCGAGCTGTGGGCCCGGCATGACTGTCACGGCCAGCGCTCGCGCGCCCCACTCACGGACGAGAGCGTCGATGGCGGCGACGGGGTCGGGCTCGAGGTTGCCGTCCACTAATGCGTACTCGTGGTGTTCCTCCAGCACCGCCCCCAGCGCCAGCAGCGACATGGGAAGCACCGGCTTGCGGGTAGCCGAGCTGGGTGGGTTGTAGAGCACCAGCCTCATGCGGCCCTCCTGACCCGGTACAGGGAGAGGGTCTCTGAGATCAAATGCCGGCGGCCGACCACCGCCGCCTCGAGACCCCCCGTAGCGCACCCCGCAAAGAAGCCGTCCGCCTCCGCGAGGGAGGAGAGCAACACCAGGGCGTGGCCGAGGGGCTCCAGGTGGGCAGCGAGCGACCCGGTGAAGCGTTCGAAGAAGTCCGGTGCGCGCCAGGAGGCATCCCAGAGGTCGCGCGGCGAGCCGCGGTAGAAGGGGGGGTTGCAGAGCACGACGTCGAAGCGCCGACCGTCAAACGGCCCGAACAGATCGCCCTCCGCAACCGAGACACGGTCCTCGCAACGGTTGAGCATGACGTTGAGGCGGGCGCAGCGCACCGCGTGGGGGTTGAGGTCGACCGCCGCCACCGAGCGGGCGAACTGTGCCGCCACGATCGCAAGGGCGCCCGAACCGGTCCCCACGTCCAGGACGTCGGCGGTGCTGGGAACGAGCTCGGGGGTGAGGGCCGAGGCGAAGAAACCGGTGGTGAGGAACAGGGTCGGGTTGAAAACCTCGGGCAGAACCAGGAGCGGGTGGCCGCCGAACCGCTCCAGGACCAGCCGACGGTGGCGGCGACGCTGGAACAGCACGAACCGCCCCCGGAGGTAGAGGCGGACGAGGCTAGCGCGCACCATTCCGCCTCCCGAACCGGGTTTCCAATCGACTTGCCGCCCAAGGGCGGCGCCGCCCAACGATGACCGGAAACGTAGCCCGTTCCCTCTGGCCCCTCATGGTTGCCAAAAGGGAGTGTCCTCGCATCGGCCACCAGCGGAGGGGCCGCAGCAACCGGAAGCGCAGCCCCAGATCGGTGGCGAGTTCACGCAATCGGCGATGGGTGAGGAAACCCTCGCTGGCGACGGCATTGGACGGGAATCCGTGGTCGCGGATAAACGCGTGCTCGCGCTCGCGGACCATCCGGGCCCCGCTCACTGCGTCGTGGTAGATGGGGGAATCCATGATCACGAGATGGCCGGTGTCGCCAAGAACCCGCAGCGCCTCGGCGAGCGTCACCACGAGGTCCGGGGAGTAGTGCAACGCGGCGTTGAACACCACGATGTCCGCCTGTCGCCCGCCGAACGGCAGGTGGTCAAAGTCCGCCACGACCGAGGTGAAAACCGTCGGGTAGTGCACGTGGGCCCCGAGTCCGTCGCGCGCGTCGTCGCAGAGGTCCACGGCTGCAAGCCGGTGTCCCCGCTCCGAGAGACGGTGCGACAGCCAGCTGTTACCCGCCCCGAGGTCCAGCACGGAAAGCGGCGTTTGGGTCTGCAGTTCGATGGGGCGAAGCACGCGCTGGACCAGAGTTGCATAGCTGGCCGCGCGGATTCGCCAGATCTCCTCGAAGCGCCCGGTGAGGTCCACGAAGGGGAGGGCGCGGAAGTAAGCGGGGCCGCGGCTGCCCCACCCTTCCCGGTGCCGCACCTCGCGGTACTCGGTCACGAAGCGACGCAGCGCCAGTTCGCGTTCCGGCGGCAGGAGGTGCCAGATGCCTCCATCGCGCGAGAAGCGCAGCTCGCAGGCCGGGCAGCGGAGGAGGTCGCGGCCGCTCGGGAACGGCTGCCGACACCGGGGGCAGGCCAACCGAAACTCGGTCGGCGTGTCCACGTTCAGGGCAAATGCGCTCTCACTCACGTTTGCGTAGCACCATCAGGAAGTGGTCGCCGGCCTCTCGCAGCAGCGGGAGGGCGCCGAGCTTTCCGTCCAGCCACCAGAGCGCCCGGCTCGCCCGGCGCAGGCGCCGGTGGAACCCCACGAGGTACGGAGGCGGAGAGAAGAGACCCAAGGCGCGAGACGCCTCGTGCGCGAACGAGCCCCGGAAGTGATCGAGAAACTCCTTCGGTCGGTAGTAACGGGTCCACACCGTGCCGCGGTTCAAGCCGACCGGGACCGCGCGTGAGCCGAGACGCACGAGCGCACGCCGCAGGTCGCCGCGAGCCACGAAGTACGCCAGTTCCCAGGGACAGAGCTTGCCCATGACCGACGCAACGAGCACGCCTCCGCCGTTGAGGAGGCTGCCGCAGCCCGCCGCAACGGCTGAGAGGTCCGGGACGCAGTTGAGGGCTCCCAGGTCCGAGTAGATGGCGTCGAACGGCCCCCCTGAAAGCCGGTCCAGCGCTTCGATACCCAATTCCAGGGCCGTGACACGCTCGGTAAGCCCCTCCTCGGCCGCACGGGCGCGGGTCCGGGCCACCATCTGTGGCGAGGCATCGATGGCCACGACCGTGTAGCCGCGCGCCGCAAGGTGGGCGGCGTCGATGCCGGTGCCGCACCCGACGTCCAGGAGCCGTGCGCCGGGGCTCACCCGTCGGGTGAGTTCATCGACCAGGCCTGTGCGCATCCGCTGGACGATTTCGTTGTTGCCGAACGGCCCGTCGTAGAAGGAGGCGACGGAGTCGAACGCCTGCCGGGTCTCGTGCAGCTGCGCCTGGGCGCTCACGGCTCACCTTCGCTTTGGGCGGTGGGTCGGGCGGCCTCGGTGGGAACCATGTGGGGCAGCAGCCCGACTCCGTCGTACGGCGCCCGCGCGAAGAGCGCGAGGCGCACCCGGGCGAGCGGCAGCGTGAGGGCGTTGTAGGCCATCGCCGCCGCGTGACGCAACTCCCGGCGGCCAAGGCGGAGGGGGTGCCGCAGCGCGTGGCGCAGGGCTCGGGCCGACCTTCGCGCGCGAAACTCCTTGTGCAGCACGGTGTGGAGCTGACGGTAAAAGCCGGTGGAGAAAGGCCCCCGGTAGAGCATCGCGAGATCCGAGGAGTCCTGCCAGTTCTGCTTGGCACCCAGCTCGCTGCGGACCGTTTCGAAGAAGCGTGTGCCGGGGAGCGGGTACGACACGGACATTCCGATGTCATCCGGCGCGCACGCTCGAACCATTTGGAGGGTCTTCTCGATGTCCTCGCGGGTCTCACCCGGATAACCGAACTGGAGGAAGAAGCAGACCTCGACGCCTGCCTCGTGCAGGCGCCGCGCGGCCTCGTGGATCTGCTCGACCCTGGTGCCCTTGTCCATCGCGTCCAGGATCCTCTGCGATCCGGACTCGGCCCCGACCCAGACCGTCCTGGCACCTGCGCGCGCGAGTGCGGCGATCGTATCCCCCTTGAGGAGCAGGTCGACGCGGTGAAGGCTCTTGAAAGGGACGAGCGCGTTCTCACGCTCTGCGACTTCGGCGAAGCGCTGGACCCAGCCAGGCTTGAGGCCAAGGATGTCGTCGGCGAAGGAGATCTGGTCGGGGTTGTAGGTCCGCTTGAGCCATGCGAGCTCGGCCACGACGTTCTCGGGGGAGCGGGCGTGGTAGCGCTGACCCCAGATCGGCTTGGCGCACCAGTTGCAGTGGTACGGGCACCCCCGTGTCGTGACCATGTTCATCGAGAAGTACCCGTGGTGCTTGACCCAAATTGCTCGGTACCGAGGGACATCGATGAGGTCCCACGCCGGGAAGGGGAGCGCATCGAGATCCGCGAGCACTGGGCGAGGAGCGGTATGAATCACCCGTGAGCCGACGATGGTGTCCGGAAACGCGAGCCCCGGGATCCGCTCCAGGGGCGTGTCGGTGCGGCCGGTGAGCCGGGCCATTAACTCGGCGAGGGTGGCCTCGCCCTCACCGATCGTCACGAAGTCTGCGCCGCGCGCGAGGTACTCCTCGGCGTGGTCAGAGGCGTCGGCCCCAGCCACGATCACCGTGCTGCCGTGCCGCTTCGCCATACCGATCATCGTGAAGGCTGCCTCGCGCATGCGCAGCAGGCACATCTTCGAGAGGTAGTTGAAGTTGTCCTCGAAGAGGACGGCGAACTGCGGGCGCTCACGGTCGAGCGCCTCGGACCACGCCCACTCCGAGTCGGCCAGCATCGCGTCGAAGAGGGCGACATCGTGACCGTGCTCGCGCAACACGCTTGCCGCGTACATCGTGCCCAGCGGAGGGTAGGGCTGCATCCCCTCCCAGAGCTTGGGATCAAAACGCAGGTAGTACGACTGACCGAGGAGGACCGCGCTCATGCCCACGCTCCGTCGAGCTGACGAAGGCGCGTCTCCCACGCCGCGAGAATCCGTGCCCCGTGGCCGTGGAAGTGGCCCTTGTACCCGTCGGCGTCGAACGCTGCCTCGCCGCCGGAGAGCTCACCGCGCGCGAGCTTTCCCTGCAGGTGAGATGCCTGCCAGCGCGCCAGCGCCGCCTCGATGCGGTCCCCGACGCGGCCGCGCAGCGCGGCTTCGGCCAAGCGCGCGAGGGCTCCGCCCACCCGACGCGGCGTCACCGAAGGAGGCGCGACTCCTGGGGAGTTGGGCAGGAAGATGCGAACCCAGGGGTTGGCCTCGCGCATGCGCTCGCACGTTTCGGGTCCCGCGATAGGCACCATCTGTAGCAGTTCGTGCGCGGTGTAGAGCGTGCGCTCGGCCAGAGCGAGCGCCCGTTCGGAGAGGACGTAGTTGGGGCAAAGACGGGTGCCGGCGGCGCCTGCCGCTCTGGCGAGGGCGGTCACCAGCGCCCGGCACAGCCAGACTCTCCCGGTACTTGCCACCACGAGGTAGTCGATATCCGCGTCGGGCTCGACGGCGTCCACAGCGAGGGCACCGGTGACCGCCACCATGCGAACGAAGGGAAGCGCCCCGAAAACCCGCCCCCAGCGCCGTGCGCGCGGCCACAGCGCCGCAGCCGAGGTCTCTCGCCGGAGGCGGACCTCCACTATCGCCTCGCGCCCCACGAGAGTGAAGAACTCGCCCCATCGCGTCGTGCGGTGCACGAGGCGCGGCGAGCGGTCCAGAGCCTCCGTGACGTCCGCGAGGGTGGCGTGCGCTGCGACCAGGTGCCGATGTGCCTCGGCAGCGGTGAGGGGGTGATCGAAGAGGTCGGCGTAGGCGAGCGTGGCGAGAACAGCGCGCGGAAGGTCGGGCACGGCCGGTGCGAGATCGGCGGGGAGAGACGTGTCGGTTGGGAGCCAGTTCGCCGTCATGCTGTATGCCCTACCCGATTGCGCGCGAACGCGCCGCTCCCACCGGGCTGCCCAACACCCTGAGCATCTCTTGCTGGAAGCGAGCCTTGGAGAAGCGCTGCGCCGTCGCGCTGACGCGCCGCGGGTCGAACCGTCGAAAGTTGAACGCCGTCAGGGCGGCCGCCAGCGTGTCGGTCTCCTGTCGGTCGAAGAAGACGCCGTTGACGCCTTCCTGGACGATATCGAGCGCCCCACCCGCTCGGTAGGCGATGACGGGCGTGCCACACGCGACCGCCTCGGCGGCGACGAGGCCAAAATCCTCGACCTGAGGGAAGATCAAGCCCCTCGCTTCGCGGTACAGGCGGGGCAACTGGGTCTCCTCGACCCAACCAAGGAACTCGACCGTGGGACCGGCCAGGCGCTGCAGGCGCTTGCGCTCACGGCCCACCCCCGCGATCTTGAGGGGGAGGCCCAACCGGGTGCAGGCCTCGATGCCGAGGTCGAAGCGCTTGTAGGGGAGGAGTCTTCCGACCATGAGGAAGTAGCCGTCTAACGTCGACCTGGCCCCGGTGCCGTTAACGCAGTACGTCTCGGTGTCAACGGGTGGAAAGACGACGGCGTCCGGCTGGCGGCCGTAGATCTCGCGAATACGGCCGGCGATGTGAGTGGACACCGCAAGGAGTGTGGTGGGGCGCAGCGCAGCTTTGCGGTCCCACCGTCGCATCACGCGGAAGAGCGCCTCGCCCACCGCGGTGACTGGTGGGCTGGCCAGGAAGCCGTTGACGTACTTGGTCACGTCCTCCCAGAGGTAGCGTGTTGGCGTGTAGCAGTAGCAGACGTGGGGGACGTGGGGCGGCGGGACGACCCCCTTCGAGTACGAAGCGCTCGACGAGAGCACCAGGTCGAACCCGGAGAAGTCGAAGCGCTCGACCGCTCCGGGAAAGCTCCAGAAGAACAGGTGGTGGTGGTTGCCTATCCGCTTGCCTGCCACGGGGAGGCGGCTCAGAAAGGAGGTGCGCACATCCTTAGAACGGAAACGTCCTCGGGTACGGCCCTCGTCGTAGAACAGGCTGAAGATCGGCGAGCGAGGGAACATCTCGCAGAGCACTTCGAGAACGCGCTCGGCGCCGCCGTACTGCACGAGGAAATCGTGGGCGATGGCGATCCGCAGCGGGAGGTTGCGGTCCCTGGGGCGGGGTTCGGTGATGACCGGCACGTGCGCTCGCGCGGCTGGCATGTACTCCGCAACCCGGTTTGGCCGCCGGAAATGCCAGCCTAGAGGATGGCAACTGGCTGGTCAGGCGCAGGTTATTGCCATCGAAATGAGACTCATCGGGGCAAAGGTATTCGGGGTGTCACGGCCCCAGGGGCCGTGGCACGCGGCCGGTCGAGCGGGCGCAGGAACCGGCCTCAAGCCCTCCTAGAACTGGAACCCGACCCAGAACGAGGTCTGGGCACCTCTGCTGATAGTGTGCTTGAAGTCCCACTGCTTGGAGAAGTCCCAGTTGACCGGCAGGCCGAACAGGTAGAGCGACATTCCGAACCCGTACGACGACACGCAGTCCTGGAGCCTGCCGTCCTTGTAGCAGGTGAAGTCCTGCTTGTAGCCTGGCACGTTGAAGTAGGCGCCGCCCACGTCCAGGAAGAAACGGCCGCGCACCTCGGCGAGTTGCAGCCACGGCAGGATCAGCCGGTCGATGAGCGGGAAGCGCCACTCCGCGTTGAGGTAGGCCGCGCGGTTGCCGACCAGGGTGTTGTAGTCGAAGCCCCGAAGCGTGTCGAGGCCCCCGAAGTAGTTGATGTTGGGGCGGTCACCGTTGGCCAGCGTGGCGTACAGGCGCAGGGCGAGCTCGTTGCGGCGCGACAGCGGGAGGTACTGACGCCCGTCGAAGGTGACGTCCCGTGAGAGCGTACCCCCGCCGGTGTTGAATGCGTTGCTCAGGGTCAGCTGGTAGCGGCGCCCGGCGTGGGGGCCGTAGCTCTGCCAGGACACCGTGTCTCCAGTAAAGGAGGCTTGCACGAAGGGGACCTTGTCCTCCACGTCGACGAACGCCAGCCCGAACTCCGTCTGAACCGGGTACGCCGCGCTTCGGTCGATGTAGCCCACCGCGCCCCCGACGCGGTGGTAGAGGGAAAGCGGGTACTGGGCGAACGCGGCAACGCCGGTCTCCCGATAGACCCGCTGTCGCAACACGTTGCCCTCGAGCGAGGCCCCGTAGACGTAGTACTGGCGGTTGTCGAAGACAGTTGCCCCCCACTGCATGCGCTTCGCGAGTTCAAGGTAAGTGAACTGGAAGTTGGAGAACCCGCTCACCGATTCGAGCAGCAGGTCGAAGCGACGGTCGCCGTACTGGTCGGCAAAGGAAAGGTAGGTCTGGGAGACCAGCGTGTTGTCGCTATTGACGCCGACGAGCACCTGGGCGCCATCGATGAACAGCTGGCGCTTCTTGACCGCCTCGATCTTGTCCTTGCTGACGGTCACGGTCACCGCCGGCACGTACGGCTCGCGCTCCTTCACCTCCTGGGGTGCCTCCTCCTTACCAGCGGGCTTGCCCTCGACCGGGTCGGTCTCGTAGAGCCAGAAGTGGCCCTTCGTGTAGGCCTGGTAGACGACCCGTTCGCCGTCGCGGGTCGGCACCGCCACGGGGTTGGTGGCTGCGCCGACGACTCTGGTCAGGCGGGTGAGATCGTGGGTGTCGAGGGCGAGCATGTAAACGTCGTAGATGCCGCCGTCGCGGTCGGAGGTGAAGAAGATGTGCTTGCCGTCGCGGGAGAAAGAGCTTCCCTCGTCGTTCCCGGCGGCGAAGGTGAGCTGCTGGCGTTCGGTCGGGTTGGTCAGAGAGATCTCGAAAAGCTTGGCGTTCTCGGCGGTCTGGGAGCTGTAGACGATGCGCTTCCCATCGGGCGTGAACACCGGGTCGGAGTCGTACGCGTCGTCGCTGGTGAGGTTGGTGAGCTTGTCGGTTGCGAGGTCCAGCAGGTAGACGTCGGAGTGACCCCCGGCGTAGGCGTGGAAGGCGATGGTCGTCCCGTCAGGCGAGTAGGCGGGTTGCATCGCTTGGTCCACGTCGACGGGGATCGTGCGTTCGATGCCGCCGGAAAGCGCGTTGAAGAACACGAGCATACGCCCGCGCTCGTGACGGGCGAAGGCTGCCACGCGATCGCCGTTGGGCGAGAACGCCAGGTCACGTCCGCGGTCGGGCCCGACGGTGAGCATCTGCGCGACCAGGTACTGGTAATCGGTGGTCTCGCGCGGGGTGAGGGTACGGAAAAGACTGCGGTCCGGGACCCCGAGTAGCACGATGTCTATGTTCTCCCTGTAGGTGGAGAAGGCGGCAATCAGGTCGCCGGAAGGCGACGCGATGGGCGAGGTTTCGTACGAGCGTGTGCCCTCCGGTCCAGCGATCCTGAACTCCCGGCCGAACTCTCGCGGATCTGCGCGGTCGGCAATGGTGGGCTGGTAAAACTTGCGCAGCCACGCGCGGAAGCGGGCGTCGAACTCGTCGGGTTCGATGTCGAAGGCCCTTTTGAGGGCCTTCGCGACCCCGCTGCCGAGGGTGTTGCGGAACTCGTATATGAAGTCGCGGAGACCATCCTGGCCCCACTCCGCCTCGACGAATTGGAACACCATGTGCCCGAAGCGGTACGCAGCGTACCCTTGGATGTCGACCATGACCGAGGGCACACGATCAGAGGCCACGGCGTCGCGCATGACGGCCTTGGCCATTGCGTCCTCATCGTTGCCAAAGTACGACGCCATCCCCTCCATGAACCACTGCGGCGGACTCATCGCAAGCGCCTTGCCCAGCCTCCCCTGGTACATAATCTCGAACTGGAAGACGTGGGTCAGCTCGTGCTGGATGAGTTGCTGGAGTTGCTGGTCGGGCATGTCCACCGGCAGCACCATGCGGTTGCGGGCGGGTACCGCAAACGCTCCGACGCCCTCCGGGATGAACTCGGCGATGACGTTGTTCTGCTCGAATTCCGCGTGGGTGGCGAAGGCAATCAGCGGAATCGGGTCCGGGACCTGGTAGTTGAGCTTGCGGGCGAGCTCGTCGTAGGCGGACTCGGCGAAAGAGGCGAGCTTGGGCAGGGAAGGCTCGACGTGATCGTAGAAGGAGATCCGGAAGTGCGGTGTCGGGTAGACCTTCCAGCGAAAGGTGTCGTAGCGGACCTTGTTCTTGCCGAAGTATTGTGCGGCGGCCGAAGACGCGAGCAAGAGCGCCAGCACGGGAACGATCAGACGCAACTTCATCGCGCCCTCCCTAGGGTACAAAGAGCATTCGCCTGGTCTTGACGCTGCGGGGGACAAACACGCCAATGATCTGGTTCTCCAGGGCAAAGAGGTTGGCAAACATGCCGGTGAACTCGTCGAAGTTTCGCTCCGGCTTCTCCTGAAAGTCTTTGAGCGGCTGTTCGAAGACCGGGGCGCCCGTACGGGCGTCGTAGACGTTGAGCAGGATGTCGTACGTGAAGCCTGTCTGCTCGACGAGCACCTGACGGTAGAACGTTTGCCCGGTGACGGGAGACTCGTAAGGCTCCATCTTGTAGGCGGTGCGGTCCTGTACCTCGAAATCGATGGACCCGGCCACGATGTAGTCGGCACCGGTCTGGGTCCCAAGCTCGCGCCAGAAGTCGGAGCTCTTTGCCAGGCGCAGGGGGTCGGAGGTCGGTGGACGGACGCCCTGGACGGCGGGGAGAAGGATGTACTTGCTCTCCTTGCGGAGCAGCTTGCGGATGTAGCGCTCGAACTCTGCGGGGACGTCGAAGGCGAGGTCCGGTGCTTTCTCGTCACCTTTCCGCTCCCGCACGAAAGGGCCGATGTACAGCTTCTCGTGGCCGGTGAAGGCGACCTTGGAGCGCACCGGCAGGGAAAGCTGCACGTCACGCATCCCCCCGACGCACCCGGCGGCAAGGACGCAAATGGTGATGGCCAGTCTAGCGTGGCGCATCGGACCCCTCCTTCGGCTTTACGCCCTTGGCGTAGCTGGTGTAGAACTCGGCAAAGCGGGCGTAGTTCTTGCGAATGACGCTGCTCTTGGGGGTGTCCTGGAGCGCCTGCTTATAGGCTGCGAGAGCCTCGTCGTAGCGGCCCAGGGCCTCGAGAGCCACCGCGAGGTTGTTGAGGACCTCTCCGTTCGTGGGGTTCAGGTTACGAGCGCGCTCGAAGCGGAAGAACGCCTCTTGCCAGTAGCTGCGCTGCGCCGCCCTCACGCCCTCACGCATCTCGACGTGCGCCGCCGCCTGCGGTTTGCTGCCGCTGGCGCAGGCGCCGGAGATGACTGTAAGTCCCAGAACTGCTACTGCAAGCCGCATAGTCCCCCCGAAAACGTCCAGTTAGTATAGGCTCACACGGAGGAGCGCATTCCCATGTCTCGTCTCGCCTTGGCCTGTGTTGTTGCGCATCCGGAAGGCAGTCGCAGAGCGCGGGAGGTGGGGCGCGCCTTCGTAGCGGACCCGGATGTCGCGGGCAGCGAAGCCGATGAGATAAGGACCGCGCTCGAGGCCCGGGTGCCGGCCGTGGAGGGCGAGCTTTCCAGACTCGGCTGGCGCTTCGTTACGCCCGGCGATCCCGCCTTTCCACGGCGTGTCGCCGCCATCGTAGACCCACCCCTCGGCTTGTTCGTGCGCGGGACCCTCCCTGACGGGCACGCGGTGGCACTGGTCGGGGCGCGTCGGGCCAGTGCCTACGGCCGCGAGGTGGCGGAATACCTCGGCCGCGAGCTCGCCGCTTCCGGCGTTGCGGTGGTCTCCGGAATGGCGCGGGGCGTGGACGCGGCCGCACACCGGGGTGCACTCGCGGCGGGCGGACCCACCGCCGGCGTCTGGGGTGCGGGCCCCGACCGGGTTTACCCCCCGGAGCACGAAGCGTTGGCCGAGGAGATCGCCGCCCACGGCTGCCTCGTGACCGAGTACCCCCCGGGGTGCGCCCCGCTCGCCCATCACTTCCCCGAGCGTAACCGGATCATTGCCGGTCTCTCGGAAGCGGTGGTCGTGGTCGAGGCGGACGAGCGCTCCGGGGCGCTCATCACGGCACGCCTTGCGCTCGAGGAGGGGCGCGAGGTGATGGCGGTGCCTGGTTCCGTGTTCTCGCGTCTCTCGGCCGGGCCGAACGGTCTCCTGCGCGCGGGCGCTGCACCGGTGCTCACCGCCGACGACGTGCTGGGCGCTCTCGGTCTGCCCCCGCACCCCGCGCGCGTCGACGCTTCTGAGGAGCCCCCACTGCTCGCAATGATCCGGCCAGGGGAGGCGGTCACGGTAGACCGCCTGGCCGTCGAGAGCGGATTCCCGATCGCACAGGTGCTGGAGGCGCTCCTCGCGCTCGAGCTCGCCGGCCGGGTCTCCAGGCAGGCTGACGGCAGGTATTGCCGCTCGCACGTCGGCCCCGACTCCTAGCTCTCGGATCCCAGCCGGAAGGGGATTCGAACGTTGGTCTCTTCCAGGTCGATTTGCAGCTCGTACGGCCCCGTTTGCACTCCCATCGGGATGTCGAAGTAAAGGCGACCGATCGCCACGTCCTGATCGTTGACCCACACGGATTCCAAGGCGAGGCCCGACCCTGGGGGCACGAGAAGGTCGAGGCCTTTCGGTCGGCGGCTTGGGTAGTAGTCGAGGGGCTCGCTCGCGACGTCCGCCCTCGCCAGCACCGCGGCCAGCTTCGGGTAGGCGGCCCCGAATTCCTGCTGGGTCGCCAACGGGATGATCTCGCCGCTGGGGGTGCGGATCGCGATCCTCTCCCGTTTGACCTCCACCGAGTTCCGGGTCTCGGCCGTGATGCCGACATCGAGGAACAGCCAGTCCTCACCTGGGTTGGAGTTCGCGAACCGGTAGCTGAGCACGACATCGAGCTCCGGACCGCGGTAGTGCAGGATCGTGCCGCCGATACGCTCCACCCCCGGGGTCGCGGTCGGCGTGGCGGTGGAACACGCAAGGTTTGTCGTGAGTGCAAGCGCCAAAACGATTCCCATCGCAAGCCTCGTGGGCTTCATTTTTCCTCCAGACCGTCAGGCGACGGCCACACGCACCGGTACGGGTGAGCAAACGCTGTGCCAATCGTAGCCGAAGAGAGGCGCCTCAGGCGGGTGCCGATACTCGGCCGTGCGACCGATCAGGGGACAGGTTGTGTCCTCACTGAGGGACGGGAACGGAATGACCCTGCCAGGCGCCCCCCTTGACATCGCTGCTAGAGTGCAGCCCCGGAGGAAGAGTGGACGAGTCGCTGGTGATCGTGGAGTCCCCCGCCAAGGCGCGGACGCTGGGCCGCTACCTGGGGAAGGGGTATGCCGTTGTGGCCTCGGTCGGGCACGTGCGCGATCTTCCGAAGAACGAGCTCGGTATCGACGTCGAGCACGGGTTCGAGCCGATCTACCAGCCGCTCCCGGCCAAGCGCAAGGTGATCGCCGAGATCCAACAGGCGGCGCGTAAGGCCGCGCGGGTTCTGGTGGCCACAGACCCCGACCGCGAGGGGGAAGCGATCGGCTGGCACCTCGCGGAGCTGCTTGGCGGAAGCGGCAAGCCGGTGGAACGGGTGCTCTTCCACGAGATCACGAAGCAGGCGGTGAAGGAGGCGATCGCCCACCCCCGCCCCCTCGACTACCATCTCATCGACTCTCAGCAGGCGCGGCGGGTGCTGGACCGCCTGGTCGGCTACAAGCTCTCGCCGTTGCTCTGGGACAAGGTCAGGCGCGGCCTCTCGGCGGGTCGGGTCCAGTCGGTCGCTCTGAAAATGATCTGCGACCGCGAGGCCGAGATCGAGGCGTTTGTCCCGGAGGAGTACTGGCATCTGGACGCGCGGCTGGCGGCGGGGCAGCCCCCCTCGTTCGTCGCCCGGCTGGCCCAGCGCGACGGCAAGAAGCTCGTCGTGCACGACGGCGAGACGGCCGCGGCCGTGAAAACCGAGGTCGAGCGGGCGCGCTTCGTCGTGGCCAAGGTCACGAAGCGGCGCCGTCAGCAGAAGGCGGCACCCCCGTTCGTGACCGCGAAGCTTCAGCAGGCCGCCTACAAGCGCCACCACTTCCCGGTGCGCAAGACCATGCAACTCGCGCAGAAGTTGTACGAGGGCGTGGACCTGGGCGGCGGGGAGCGGGTGGGTCTGATCACCTACATGCGCACCGACTCGGTGCGCGTGGCTGCGGAGGCCCTCGCTGCCGCCCGTCAGCTGATCGCCGAGGCGTATGGCAGCGAGTCTCTCCCGGAGAGGCCGAACTTCTTCAAGAACCGCTCCGAAGCGCAGGACGCGCACGAGGCAATCCGCCCCACCGATCCAGCCAGGACGCCGGACGCGATGAAGCGCTACCTCGCCGCCGACGAACTGAAGCTCTACACGTTGGTCTGGCAGCGATTCGTGGCGTCCCAGATGACGCCGGCGCTGTTCGACGTGACCGACGTGCTGGTGGAGGCGGGGCGCTACGGTTTCAAGGCCCGCGGCGAGATCGAGGTGGAGGCGGGCTACCTGCGGGTCTACCGCGAGGACGAGACGCCCGAGCAGAAGCCGCCCCAGGAGCAGGAGGAGGAGGAGGCTACCTCGAAGAGGCTCCCGGTGCTGAGCGAAGGGGAGATACTGGCGCTCGAGGAGCTCACATCGACCCAGAAGTTCACCCAGCCGCCGCCGCGGTTCACGGAGTCGACGCTCGTGAAGGCGCTGGAGGAGAACGGCATCGGCCGTCCCTCGACGTACGCACAGATCATCGCCACCCTCGCCGACCGCTCGTACGTGGAACGTCAGAAAGGGACGTTCTTCCCCACGGAGCTTGGGAAGCTGGTCAGCCGGCTACTGATCGCCTCGTTCGGGGATCTAATCAACGAGTCGTACACCGCCCGCATGGAGGAGCAGCTCGACGAGATTGCCGAAGGCAAGCTCGACTGGCGAGTGGCGCTCGCCAAGTTCTGGGCCACGTTCACGGACGACCTCGAGCGCGCCAAGGCCGAGATGGCCTCGGTAAAGGGCCAGGGGGTGGAGACCAAGGAGACGTGCCCGACGTGTGGCGCCCCCATGGTCCTCCGCTTCGGGCGCTACGGGGAGTATCTCGCCTGTTCCAACTACCCAACCTGCAAGACCACCCGGGAGCCAGGCGCACCCGGCGTCACCGGGGAAGCCCCGGCGTGCCCGGAGTGCGGGGCCCCCATGGTGCTCAAGCGCTCCCGATTCGGACAGTTCTGGGCGTGCTCACGCTACCCGGAGTGCAAGGGCATCCGCAAGCTGGTCACCGGCACCGTGAGCCCCAACACCCCGTCGGGAGTGGCGTGCCCGTCGTGCGGCGAGGGGGAGCTCGTCGAGAAGCGCTCGCGACGCGGCCGCGGCTTCTGGGGGTGCAATCGCTACCCGAAGTGCAGCTTCACGCTTCCGGCCAGGCCGGTTCTCCACCCCTGCCCGTCGTGCGGCGCGCCGTTCGTGATGGAGAAGAAAACAGTCCGGCGCGGCGTCGAGTGGGTGTGCGCCCGCGAGGGCTGCGGCTTCCGGGGTCCCGCCGAAGACGGGGGATCGAGAGCCGGGGTCAGGGATCCGGAAAAACCAGGGAAGGATTAGATCTTGGTCGGATCCCGTGGGTTCGGAGCCCGGACCCTGGGCCCCAGAACCAGTGGGGTGGGGCGAGCGAGTTCGGGTGGCCTCTCGCGAGGCCAAGAGGCCGATGAGTGATCGTACCGTGACCGTGGTCGGGGGAGGCCTCGCCGGGTGCGAGGCGGCCTGGCAGCTTGCCTGCGCGGGCGTTCCGGTGCTTCTGCTCGAGATGCGGCCCGGGTCCTCCACTCCGGCGCACCGAACCGGCACCCTCGCGGAGCTCGTGTGCTCCAACTCCCTGCGCTCCGACAATCCGGAGAACGCGGTGGGGCTGCTCAAGCGTGAGATGGAGGCACTGGGCTCGGTGATCGTGGCCGCGGCGCGGGCGGCGGCGCTGCCGGCTGGGGACGCGCTGGCGGTGGACCGCGAGGTGTTTGCGGACTGCGTGCAGGAGGCCGTCACCTCCCACCCGCTGGTGACCGTTACGCGGGGGGAGGTGCGGGAACTCCCTTCAGGGCCCGCGATCGTCGCCACCGGACCGCTCACCTCCGAGGCTCTGCACGCCTCTCTCACCGCGCTCCTTGGGGAGGGTTCCCTGTCGTTCTTCGACGCGATCGCCCCGGTGGTCGCCGCCGACTCGTTGGACACGAACCGCCTCTACCGAGCCTCCCGCTACGGCAAGGGGGGCGGCGAGGATTACCTCAACGCCCCGCTGGAGCGCGAAGAGTACCTGGCGTTCGTCCAGGCTCTGCGGTCGGCGGAGAAAGTCCCCGTCAGGGAGTTTGAGCGTGAGATCCCGTACTTCGAGGGATGCCTGCCGGTCGAGGTGATGGCGGAACGAGGGATCGACACCCTGCGATACGGGCCGATGAAACCGGTGGGGTTGCCCGACCCGCGAACCGGTCGGCTCCCGCATGCGGTGGTTCAGTTGCGCCGGGACGACCTGGCCGCGGTGCATTGGAACCTGGTTGGCTTCCAGACCCGCATGACGTTTGGCGCGCAGCAGCAGGTCTTCCGCCTCATCCCGGGCCTCGAGGGCGCGCGCTTCGCTCGGCTCGGCATGATCCATCGCAACACCTTCATCTGCGCTCCCAGACACGTCGACTCACAGTTTCGCGTGAAGGTGCGACCATCGCTGCGGCTGGCCGGCCAGCTCACCGGTGTGGAGGGGTACGTGGAATCCGCCGCGATCGGTTTGCTCGCCGCGCTCTACGTGACAGCAGAGCTACGAGGCTCGGAGGTCCCAACCCTCCCCGCGTGGACCGCCCACGGCGGCCTGGTGCGCCACCTTACCGAGCGCCCGCCGCATCGCTTCCAACCCGCCAACGCCTCTTGGGGCCTGATGGTGGACCCGCCGATTGAACTGCCGAGGGAGAAGGGCGCTCGGCGCCGGGCATGCGTGGGCGTGGCGCTGGAAGCGGTTCGGAGTTGGCGAGCGGCGTTCCCGTGGCCGGTCCCGGATAGCGCGCGACGCTCGTTCAGTAGCTGACGAGCGTGCGGAGGGCGGCGACCTCCTCTGGCGTGAGCTCACGTCCCTCAGCTTCGGGCAGGTCGGCGAGTTCCACCGGGCCCACCGCGACCCGGATCAAGCGCCGGACCTTGAAGCCGATGGCCGCGAATAGCCGGCGGATCTCGCGGTTGCGTCCCTCGTGCAGAACGACCTGCACGCGCGTGCCGCCGCGCGGGGCCTTGCCGAGACGGGTCACCTCGGTGGGCAGCGTCGTTCGACCGTGGATCGCCACCCCGCCCCGCCGCACCGTTTCGAGGTCCCTCTCGCGTGGGAAGCCCGCCACCGTGACCAGGTAGCTCTTGCTGACCCGGCCCGGGTCCATGAGGCGCTGGGCGAGGCGCGGGTCGTCGGAGAACAACAGCAACCCCTCCGAGTCCTTGTCCAGGCGCCCCACCGCAAACCACTCACGGTAGCCCTCGGGCAGCAGCTCGAACACCGTGGTCGCGCCGCCCTCGCGGACGCGCGAGACCACCACCTTGCGCGGCTTGTGCAGCGCGAAGATGCGGGCGAACCTGAGCGAGGAGGTCGCCGGGTCAGCCACCACCACCCCCCATCTGAGAGTGGGTCCGCCGCGCCAGCTTGACCAGCTCCCAGTAGGGGGGAACGTAGCCGCGGTTGCGCTCAAACTCACGTACCAGGCGGAGCACGCGGTCCCTGACCTGCGCGTGGGTTCGGACGAACCGCCTGGTGCGCAGCGCCCCCGCGGCGGAGAGGCCCTGGGGCACCGGGCCCACGAAGCCGAAGGAGTTCAGGGCGGAGCTGTAGAGCTTGGCCAGCCGCGCCGGTGCGAGCAGCGTCCATGCGTAGTCCAGCGTGTCCCCCCGCTCGGCGCCCTCCAGCATGGCGTCCACGACCGCGTTGTCCACGTGGTCCGCGAGCAGAGTCGTTGGGTCGCGCCATTCGGCCACCACGGCGAGCTGCGGGTCGTACTCCAGGTCGGAGGGCTCCTGCGTCTCGAAATGGGTGACCCCGAACCCCGAGAGCCAGGAAGCGAGCCCCGGCGAGGAGATTCTTGAAAGGCTCATCCAGAGGGTGATGCCTATACGCTCGAACGCGGCAGATGCAACCTCCGAGCAGAAAAGCCTGCCGTGGTCGGAGAAGTCCATTGAGAAGTCGTACGGGATGTGGTGCCCCCGCGCCTCGCGAACGGCCGCCGTGGCCGCCTGGTGCGGCAGCGTCGGATCTGCGGCCATCCGTGGGAGGTCGGCGCGGAGGCGGAGCACCATGACCCGCAGCTTCACATCCGCCAGGTATTCGGGCAGGGTGGCCACTGCCACCCCCCTCTCGATGTGCGCCTCGACCACCGAGGCGCCCCCTGTGCGCCCGTCCACATGAACCAGCGCGACGTGAGAGAAGTTGCCCGGGTAGTCGTTCCCCCGCGCGATCAGCGCCGAGGTCGGAGCGCCGCCGCGGGAGACCAGGACGTCGCCGCTGTGGACCCGAACCCCCAGGATCTCGGCGAACGGCGTGACCGAGGGCTCATCGTCGCCACGGACCAGGGCCGGCACCGTCCCCCGCGGCGCCTGAAGCATCGCCTCCTCCACCGCGGCCCTGCCTGCGTACAGCATGCGGTAGAGCCTGTCGCGAGTCGCAAGCTGACCCATGTCCCAGCGCCGTGACTGCGTTTTGACCACCGACCGCATCGTGGTGACGAGGTCGATGTAGTTCGGGATCCTGCCAGGGCAGGCCCCGACCATCGGGCCGAGCTCGAACGTGGCCCGCTCGAGCTCGTCGAACACCGCGCTCTTCGGCTCGAGCTGGCGGGAGGCCGCGGCGGCGAGCAGCCGACGACCGTCGCGCAGCGTGGCCTCGATCCGAGGCGCGACGCTTTCACAGCCGTCGGCTCGGGCACGCAGGAAGCTCGCCTCGAGAGCCTTCCACCGCTCGTCTTGGTGCCAGGCAAAAGGAGTACCGGCGGCGGTGTGCGGTGGAGCGGGCTTGGGAGCGGGTACCAGCAGGAACAGAAGGGCCGCCAGCGCGGCGAGGCCCGTCACCAGCAGCACCCGGCGCCACGGCGCATGGCTTGGTCTCCTTGGATTTTCGGGCACCCTGAGCCCGAGGGTACCACCGCGCACCCCGGCGGGTGCGGGCGGGTAGAATGCTGCTGTGCCGTGGCGCCTTGAGGAGTTCACCGCCCACCTGAGGGACGAGCGCAACCTCTCCCCGCACACGCTGCGGGCGTACGAGCGCGAGGTGGCGCAGTTTCTCGAGTTCGCCCGGAGCGAGATGGGGTGTCGCGACCCGCGGGGCGTGAGCCCAAACGTGGTGCGCGCGTACCTCGCCCACCTGCACTCGCGGCGCCTGGCGAGAATCTCCACGCAACGGGCGCTGGCTGCCCTGCGCACGTATTTCCGTTTCCTGGGCCGGGAGGGGGTCGTGGACGCCAACCCGGCCAAGGTGGTGCCCACGCCACGTGCCCCGAGGAAGCTCCCCGAGATGGTCACTGCAGTCCAGCTCGGCGAGCTGCTCGAAGCGCTCCCAGCGAACCCGGCGGGGCGACGCGACCGCGCCGCTCTCGAGCTCCTGTACGCGGCCGGGCTGCGGGCCGGCGAGCTGGTGGGACTCGACCTCGACGACGTGGACCTCTCCCGCCGCCTCGCGCGGGTGCGCGGGAAGGGGGGCAGGGAGCGTCTGGTCCCGTTCGGTCGCGAGGCGGAGAAGGCCCTGCGCGCCTACCTTCCCGACCGCGCCGCGTGGCGCTCTCACGCTCGCGCGCCGGCCGCCGGGGAACCGCTCTTCGTCAACCAACGCGGCGGCAGGCTCGCCGACCGCTCGTTACGGCGCATCCTCGATGCGGCGGTGCGGGAGGTGGCACTCATGCACCACCTGCACCCCCACACGCTGCGCCACGCCTTTGCCACCCACCTGCTCGAGGCCGGCATGGACCTGCGGGCGATCCAGGAGCTGTTGGGCCATGCGTCGCTGTCCACCACCCAGCGCTACACCCACCTGGATCTGGCCCATTTAATGGAAACGTATAGCAAGGCTCACCCCAGGGCGTGAGAACGCGCCCGGTGTCGCCTCAGCTGGCGAACAGCAGCGCGACGCCCGCCACGGTGACGGCCGTTCCGACAAGCGCTCGAACTGTCGGTCGGTAGCGCTCTGTGAGCATCAGGATCGGGATCACCAGCACCGGTGTGGTCGCCATGATCGTGGCGGCGATCCCCACGTCGGTGAGGTGCGCCGCCACGAGCGACAGCCAGACCCCCACGAAAGGCCCGAAGAACGCGCCGCCGACGATCGGGAGCCACGCGCGGCGGGTCGCGTCCGCGACCGCCAGGCCGCGGGCCCGTCCGGCCAGACCGGTCAGGGCCCAAATCACCGCAGTGGCCGTGCCCATGCGCACCCACGTTGCTGCGAGGGGTGGCACCCCCCCGGTCATCCCCAGCTTGGCCAGCACCAGCCCGAAGCCCTGGCAGACCGCTCCAACCACGGCGAGCGCCACACCCACTGCCCCATGGGCACCGCGGCGCTCACCCCCGTGCGGCTCGCCCACCACCCAGACGACGCCGCCCAGGGTGACCGCGATGCCAAGCAGCGCCAGGCGCCCCGGCTGCTCGTCCAGCAGAAGCAAGCCGGCCACCGATGCGGAGATCGGTGCCAGCGACATGATCAGGAAGGAGAGGCGGGGGCCGATGCGCCGCATCGCCTCGAACAGAGCGAGGTCGCCTATGACCAGCCCCACGACCCCACTGGCGGCCAGGTAGAGGGTACTGGTGCGGTCCAGCGACGTGAACGACGCGCCGGTGGCCACCAACGCCAGAGACAGCAGACCCAGCGCCAGCGGCAGCCGGAGCAGGTTGACGCGCAGCGCCCCGATGCGGCGGGCGGCCTCGGCGAAGAAGAGGCCGGTCGCTGACCAGCACATCGCGGTTGCGAGGGCGGCGAGCTCCCCGGTGGGCACGGCTGCCAAGGATACAGGGGACAGCCTCATCGGGGGTTGGCTTTCTTTGCTACCCTCGGCGGGGAGGTGTCAGATGCGGCAGCAGTGGCACCACACCACGATCTGTGCGGTCCGGCGCGAGGGGATCACCGCGATGGCGTGCGACGGGCAGGTCACGCTCGGCAACACGATCCTGAAGCACGGGGCGACGAAGCTGCGCCGGCTGGGAGGGGGCAAGGTCCTCGCGGGGTTCGCGGGATCGGTCGCCGATGCGCTCGCCCTTTTCACCCGGTTCGAGGTCAAGTTCGAGGAGTACTCCGGGAACCTCGAGCGCGCCGCGGTCGAGTTGGCGCGCGAGTGGCGCACCGATCGCGCACTCCGCCACCTGGAGGCGATGATGATCGTGGCCGACCGAGACCACCTCCTGCTGCTCTCCGGCTCGGGCGAGGTGGTGATCCCAGACGACGGCGTGCTTGGGATCGGCTCCGGGGGACCGGTGGCGCTGGCGGCGGCGCGCGCGCTGATCGCGCATTCGGACCTCGAAGCCGCCGAGGTCGCCCGCGAAGCGTTGCGGATAGCCTCGGAAATCGACCTTTACACCAACGACCACGTGACCGTGGAGGTGGCGCCGTGACAGCGCCGGAATACACCCCACGCGAGATCGTCGCCGAATTGGACCGTTTCATTATTGGGCAGGGCGCCGCCAAGCGAGCGGTTGCGGTCGCGTTGCGCAACCGGTGGCGGCGGCGCCAACTCACGGAGGAGCTGCGGCGCGAGGTGATGCCGGCGAACATCATCCTCATCGGGCCGACCGGGGTCGGCAAGACGGAGATCGCCCGCCGGCTGGCCCGACTGGCCAACGCCCCGTTCGTCAAGGTGGAGGCTTCCAAGTTCACCGAGGTGGGGTACGTGGGGCGGGACGTGGATTCCATCGTGCGGGACCTGGTCGAGGCCGCGGTGGCCACCGTGCGGGAGGAGCGCGCGGCGTCGGTGCAGGTGGCCGCCCAGAGAGCCGCCGAGGAGCGGTTGGTTGACCTGCTGCTTCCCGCCGACCAGGCCGGCGACCGGGAGGAGTCCCGACGTGCCCTGCGCCGGCTGCTGCGCGAGGGCTCGCTGGAGGAGCGCGAAGTCGAGCTTGAGGTGGCTCAGACCCGCATGCCGGTGCTGAACCTGTTCGGTGGGCAGGGCATGGAAAGCCTCGAGATGAACCTGAAGGACGCCCTCGGGGGGATGTTCACCCGGCGGGAGCGCCGCAAGGCGACGGTGAGAGAGGCGCGCAAGCTCCTGGAGGCCGAGGAGGTGGAACGACTCGTGGACCGGGAGGCCGTGGAACGGGAAGCGGTGGAGCGCGCCCAGGAGAGCGGCATCGTATTCCTGGACGAGGTCGACAAGATAGCCTCCCGGGCTGGCACCACCGGCGCCGGCCCCGACGTCTCCCGGGAGGGGGTGCAGCGCGACCTCCTTCCCCTGGTTGAGGGGACCACCGTCAACACGCGATACGGCCCGGTCACCACCGACCACGTCCTGTTCATCGCCGCCGGCGCCTTTCACGTCGCAAAGCCCTCCGACCTCATCCCCGAGATGCAGGGACGCTTCCCGGTGCGCGTGCAGCTTGAAGCACTCTCGGAGGCCGATCTGGCCCGGATCCTGACCGAGCCCAAGCACGCGCTCGTCAAGCAGCACCAGGCCCTGCTCGCCGCCGAGGGCGTCGAGCTGGAGGTCACGACGGATGGGGTGAGCGAGCTCGCCCGGATCGCCGCCGACCTGAACCGCAGCGGCGAGAACATCGGCGCGCGCCGGCTCACCACCGTACTCGAGCGGGTGCTGGAAGAGATCTCATTCACCGCGCCCGAGCGCAGCGGAAGCCACGTGGTGGTCGACGCCGGGAAGGTGCGCGAGGCGCTCGCCCCGCTCCTTGGGCACGAGGATCTTGCCCGCTACGTCCTGTAGGCATGAGGCGCGAGGGACGCGTTTCCGCCGTCGAGTTTCGTGTCCCAGCCACCGACCCTTACGCCTCATTCGTGGTTCCGTCTTTGCTAGAGTGAACGACGATGCGACCGCGGTGGCCCCTGCTGTTTGCCGTCGGCGTTGCGACCCTCGCCGGGTGCGGGCGCAAGCTGCCCCCGCTGCCGCCGATCATCGAGGTTCCCGAGACCACAACCGATCTTACGGCCTACCAGGACGGAACCGAGGTCGTGCTCACCTGGTCGTACCCCCAGCTGACCCGAGGCGGCCAGACATTGACGGACCTGGGCCGCGTGGAGGTGTGGCGCCTGGAGGTGCCGCCAGGCCAGGAGCAGGTGGGTTCCGGACCGCAGGGGGAGGAGCTGCGGCGCCAGCTCATGCTGGCGCGTGGCAAGCTGGCGGCACGCCTGGAGGGACCCTCGCTGCAGGCCGCCACCCGTGGAAGCTCCCTCACCTACCGCGAGAGCCTGCCGGAGATCCCGACTGGCACCTCGCTCCCCGCGCTCTGGTTCGTGGTCCGCTCGCTGCGAAAGGTCGGCACACCTTCGGCGCTCTCCAATATAGTGAGCTGGCAGACACGGCCGGTGCCGCCCACCCCAACCGGCTTGCACGCCAAGCCCGCGGCGGACGGCATTACCCTTTCCTGGGACGAGGTCCCTGGGTTCGGCTACGCCGTGGAGCGGCGTGCCTCGCCGGCCGCGGCGTGGGAGTTGGTCTCGCCTCTTGGGATCGAGAAGTCGTCGTTCCTCGATACCACCGCCCAGCAGGGCCAGACCTGGACCTACCGGGTGCGCTCCTACCTCAAGTTTGCGGCGAGCCTACCGAGCCAGGCGTCGGAGGTACCGTACCCGGACGTCTACCCACCTGCGCCCGTGACCTCGTTCATCTGCCTGCCCGAGCCGGGCCAGGTGCCCCTTCGCTGGGAGGCCTCACCTGAGCCCAGGGTCACGTACAAGGTCTTCCGCCGTCAGGGTGAGGGTGGTTGGGAGCATCTGGAAGAAGCGTTTCAAGGCATCGAGTTCACCGATACCGCCCCGCCGTCGGGCGAGGTCGAATACGCGGTGAAGGCGGTGGACGCTGCGGGCAACCAGTCGGACGCGGTGTACTGCACGGTGAGGACGGGCGCGTGAACTTCGCCAAGCTGCACGGCGCCGGCAACGACTTCCTGCTGTTCGACGGACGCTCCGACGCGTCCCTCGAGGCTGCCCTGCCGCCCCTCGTCTCGCGGCTGTGCGACCGCCGGCTCGGCCTCGGCGCCGACGGTGTGCTGCTGCTGAAGCCGGAAGGTCTCAGGCAGGCCAGGGTGGTGTACTGGAACGGCGACGGCTCCGAGGCGGCGTTCTGCGCCAACGCCACCCGGTGTGCCGCTCGCTTCGCCGCCGAGCGCTGGGGGTGGCAGGAGATGGTGCTCGCAACCGGCTACGCGCCTGTGCCGGCGAGCGTGGAGGGCGAGCGTGTGACGCTACGTCTGCCGGCGCCAACCGCCGTCGAGGAGTGGCGGCGCCTCGAGGCGGCGGACTCGGTGGTCACCGCCAGGTACCTGGTCGTCGGCGTGCCCCAATTGGTGCTGCGGGTGGCGTGGCCCGACTACTGGCAGCGGGCCCTGGAGCCCCTTGGGCCCACGCTGCGGAGCCACCCGGAGCTCGGCGAGGGCGGCGCCAACGTCAACTTCGTCCAGGTGGAGGACAACACGCTCGCGGTGCGCTCGTGGGAGCGCGGTGTGGAGGGGGAGACGCTCTCATGCGGGTCCGGTGACGTTGCGGCCGCGCTCGTAGCGCTCGCCGAGGGGTGGGTCCGGGCGCCGGCCGGCGTGCGGACGGCCTCCGGGAGGGTCCTCGTGGTGGAGCCCGAGGGTTCGCCCCCGGCGTGCCCCTCACGCCTCTCGGGTCCCGCCGAGTGGGTGGCCGAAGGGGTTGTCCACCCCGAACTGCTGCGCTGACCTCGTCTCGGAGCGGTCTTGGACGTCGCGTGTACACGAAACGAGGGGATCGGTGCCTCTTGTGGGCGTGGACGAGGGAACCGGCGGTCTGGTGCGGGCGGCGCGCGCGGGGGACCGCGAAGCGTTTGGCCTCCTGGTTGAGCGCAGCTGGCAGCGCCTCGTGCGTCTCGCGCGTTCGGTGGTGGGGGAGCTCGAGGCCGAGGACGCGGTTCAGGATGGTCTGGTGGCCGCCTGGGCTCGGCTCGGCACCCTCGCGGACCCCGATCGGTTTGACGCCTGGCTGAGCCGCATCGTTTTTCGGCGCCGCCTGCGGGCGCACCGGCGGCAGCGCGGGCGGGTTTCGCTGGAGGCGGTGCCGGAAGCACCCGTCAGCTGCGACCCGGCGGCGTCCGTGAACGCCTGGAAACTGCTCTCGCGTCTGGCACCGCGGCAGCGTGCGGTGCTGCACCTCACCGTGGTCGAGGGGATGACCGATGCGGAGATCGCCCCCCTCCTCGCGATCACACCGGCCTCGGTGCGGGCGCACCGGCGGCGGGCGCGGGAGAGCGCCGCCCGCCTGCTCCAAGGGGGGAAGTCATGAAAGACCCGGATGTCAACGACGAGCTCTCAAGGTTCGAGGCTGAGCTGCGCGCCTGGGGCGCACGGCCTGCGCGAACCTCGGCGTCCGTCGCGCGGACCCAAGTTACCGCACGGCTGCCTCTGGTGTGCGAGCCGATTCCATGGCTTCGGCTGGCGGCGAGTGCCGCGCTGGTGGTCGTTCTGGCAGTGGCGACGTGGTTGGGGGCACCGCGAGCGAGCCGCGAGGGCAAGGCATCGGTGCACGGAGAATCCCCTCCACCGATTGATCCCAACGTGGTGGTGTGGGTGATGGACACCCGTACCACGGTGTACTTCGTGCTGGGCCCGGATGGCTCGACGAAGGGAGGCATGTCATGACCACCAAGATGAGACTTGGGCTGCTGACTGCGACTGTGGTCTTAATGCTCACCTGCCCATTCGCCGCGATCGGTGGGGAGAAGGAGGGTGTCCTCACGGTGTTCAGGGTGCTCGTGGGTGCGCCCGCCGTGGGGGTCTCCCCCGGGAGCGTCCTGATGGTGCCTGGCCCCCTCGTGATGCTGGGTAGGAGTCCGGAGGCCGAGGCGCAGGACGTGCTCGACCTGATGGCCAAGCTCAAGGACGGCTACCGCCTTGGCGAGGTGTCGCTCGCGGCCTCGGTGGCGAGGGCGATGGCGTCGCAGGAGGAGGTCGAAGTGCCCGCGGTGACCGGCGACCTCGCGGTGCGCGTGACGCTGCTCGCGTTCGACGAGATGAAGGCGACCTACACGGTGAGCATCGCCAAGCACGGCGAGGCCCCGTCTGAGACCGCGGTCGTGATCGGGCGCGGGAGCCGGGGGATCGTGGGGAGCCGGGACGGCGAGGCGGCGCCCTACGTCTTCCTCACGCTCGAGCCGCTGAAGCCGGTCGGTCCCCCGGCGGGGAAATCGGAGGCCGCAAAGGGAGATATCACCACACCCAAGCTCATCTCGAAGGTGACGCCGGTCTTTCCCGAGCAGGCCCGCAAGGCCGGAATCGACGGTGTGGTCGTGCTGGAGTGCACCATCGGAACTGATGGGGCGGTGCAGGAGATCAGACCCGTCCGGTCGGAGCCAATGGGCCTGACCGAAGCCGCGGGCGAAGCCGTGCGGCAGTGGCGCTACGAGCCGGCGCACCTTGCAAATGGGAAGGCCGTGCCGGTCGTGATGACCGTCACGATCTCGTTCCGGCTCGACCGCTCCGCGCCTGAAATCCCAAAGAAGTAGCGGGTTACTGGACGACGAGTAGGGCCCCGGCGGTTCGAGCCGGGGCCCGTGCCGTTCGGGCGGGGCGAGGGCCTGCGGCCGACGTGGGGTTCGAACTACCCGAGGCCGAGACGCCGCCGGACGAGGTTCTCGGTTCCCCCGGCGACCACAAGTGACTGCGGCACCGAGCCGAGCGCGGGAAACGCAAACGTCTGTCGGCGATAGGTGAGCGTCGAGGTCGTGAAGTCGATCGCCACCTCGTCACCCGGAACGACGGTGCGCTGCTTCTCGGCAATTTCGGTTGCCAAGACCTTTCTCAGGTGTTCGACGAAGGCCGGTGTCTCGATGCACAGGAAGCCGTTGTTGAAAGCGTTTCGCAGGTACGTCTGCGAGAACGACCCGGCGATGACGAGCGGGATCCCCTTCGCCTGCAGGGCGGTCACCGCCTGCTCGCGCGAGGAGCCGGTGCCGAAGTTAAAGCCGCCCACCACGATGTCGCCTTGCCTGGTATGCGCGGCAAAGGAGGGGTCGTAGTTCTCCATCACGACGCGCGCCATCTCCTCCCGCGGGAGCTCCTTGTAGGTGTAGTCCTTGCCGTAGATCCCGTCGGTGTTGAGGTTGTCCTGAGGGAGGAAGATTAGGCGGCCCGCGAGCTTCTCGGGGAAGCCCTCGAGGATCGCCACCTTCTCGCTCGCGGGGGCGGGAGGCGCCGGCTGGGTCCAGCGCCTGGACGGGGCGCCGGCCTTCCAGCTCTGCGGCGCGGTGATGAACCCTGCGGCGGCGGACGCCGCCACGACCGCGGGGCTCGCCAGGTAGCAGGCGGCGTCGCGTGAGCCCATGCGGCCCTTGAAGTTGCGGTTGGTCGCCGAGATCCCTACCTCGCCAGGCTCCAGGACCCCCTGGCCGAGGCCGATGCACGCTCCGCACCCGGGAGGCAGGGCGATGGCGCCGGCCTCGAGCAGCACCTGCCATACGCCGCACCTTTCCGCCTCCGCCTGAATCTCTGCGCTGGCGGCTGCGAGGTAGAGCTTCACGGACGGCGCGACCTTCGTGCCCTTCAGGACACGGGCGGCCTCGGTGAGGTCCTCGAGACGGGAGTTTACGCACGACAGCAGGTACGCCTTGTGGATCCGGACTTTCCTTCCCGCGATCGCGGCGATGGTCTCCGTCACGAACACCGTGTCGGGTCCCGAGACTCCGGGCGTCACGTCGCCGAGGTCGAGCTCGATGCGCGCGGCGTAGGCGGCATCAGGGTCGGGCGACGGCGGCGTGGAGGCCCAGCGCTTCAGGTCCTGCGGTGAAATCCGGTCGATGCCGCGCGAGGCCAGGTGCTGGCGGCGGCCGTTGAGGTACGCGAGGGTGACCTCATCGACAGGGAACCACCCGACGAGCGCCCCCCATTCGGTGGACATGTTGGCGATCGCCAGGCGCGCGTCCATTGACAACCCCACCACCCCTGGACCTCCGAACTCGATCGCGGCGTTGAGAACCTCCTCCTTGTTGTAGATGCCGCAAAGCGCGATGATCACATCCTTGCCGCTGACCCCCGGCTTCAGGGTGCCGGTCAGGACGACCTGCACCGTGCGCGGGATCTGCCACCAGAACTCACCCGTAGCCCAGATCGCCGCCGCGTCGGTGCGCACGACCGGGGTGCCCACCGCGCCGAGGGCCCCGTACATGTTCGAGTGGGAGTCGGACGCGACCACGAACGACCCAGGCGTCACGTACCCCTGCTCCACCATAATCTGGTGGCCGATCCCGGCACCCGCGGGGAAGAAGTCCACCCCGCGCTCCTTGGCGAACGCCTCGATCTTCCGGTACTTGCTAAGGTTCTCGTCGGATGTGTTCTGGATGTCGTGGTCGAGGGCGAAAACCGGCTGGCGCGGGTCGGCGAGGGTGGCGGCCCCGATCGCCTTGAACTTGGAGATCACGGCCGATGTGTTGTCGTGGGTCATCACGTGCCGCGGCCGGATCGAAAGGAAGTCCCCCGGCCGCAGAGGTCGGTCCGGCCCCTCCGCCTTGTGCGCCTGCGCGGTCTTCTCGACGATCGTTTGACCCATACCTACCTCCAGCATATCCCGAAGTAGGGGCGGGGCTTGTCCCCGCCCGTGGCTGGGCGGCCGCAAGGGCCGCCCCTACCCGTCCTTCCTTGCCTTCAACATCCTCATCAGCTCGCTGACCGAGGCGAGGCTCTCGAGGTTCCACACCGCGCCCTTGACCTTCCGCCGCGCGCCGGCCGAGAGAACCGGCCCGGCCAGGGCGTCGAACTTCTCCTCGATCTCCTTGTCGGACAGAGGGTTTCGGGGATCGCCCTTGGGGTAGTCGAGCTGTCGCGTGAACTGCTGCCCGCCTGCGGTGTGGATCGTTACGACCACGCGCTGGAGCACAGGGAACACTTTCTCGATCTCGGCGTCGGCCACCACCTCGACCTTGCGGAGTTGGGCGCGAATGGCCGGGTCGTTGATCTTCGCCTCGGTGAACTGCTGAGGGGTCACCTGGCGGTCCACGATGGCGGCGGCGATCACGTAGGGGAGCGAGTGGTCGGCGGTTTCCTTGCTGCGGGGGTCGTACTTGGAGGGGTCTGCGAGGATGTCGGCGGCACGCGCGAGGGAACGGATGTGGACCTTGGTGATCTGGTGGGGAGCCAGGTTGTGCTCGTTGACCAGGTCCAACACCGCGGAGATTGGCGCGTGGGTAAGGGCCTCCGTCGGGAAAGCCTTCATGCCGCACTGGGTGATTCTCCACGACGCGCCGAGGCCCTCGGTGAGAACGTCGAGCTTCCAGTCGGGGCCAAGGCAGCGGACCAGCCCTTCCTTACCGTCGATGACGTGCTCGGGGCCGGTGTAGCCGCGCTCGGCCAGGAGCGCCGCCAGCACGCCAGACTGTGTCGCCATCGGGTCCACGGTGTTCTTCATCATCGTGAGCTTGCCGGCGGTGACTGCGCCGAGCGTTGCGTGGTGGCTGGCGGAGATGCCGATGGCGTGCTGGATCTGTTCCCAGGGGAGGTGCAGGGCGCGCCCCGCGACGATCGGCGAGACGAACGCGGTGAGGGTCGCATGGTGCCAGCCGCGCTCGCGGATGCCGGGGAAGGCGGCCTCGCAGAGGCGCTGCTCGAACTCGTGGCCGAGCGCGATGCCCACGATCAGCTCGCGGCCGTCGCCGCCGGCCCGCTCGCAGCACGCGATCGCCGCGGGGATGATGTCGGAGGGGTGGGAGGGATCCTGCTTCCAGTAAATGTCGTTGTAGTCCATCACGCGCACCATGAGGGCGTTGGCGAGGGAGGCGGAAACCGGGTCGAGCCTCTTGCCCGTGCCGATCACTGTGGCCGGGCCCCGTCCCGCCGTCTCGTCCAGGACCGCCAGCGCGATCTTGACGTCGCGCTGCAGGTAGCCCCCGAGGGCACAGCCCAGCGAGTCGAGCAGGAACCTCTTGGCCTCGCCCACCGCGGCAGGCGAGAGGTCCGAGTACGCGAGAGTGGCGGCCCAGCGGGCCATGGGGGCAGTAATCTTCTCCGTCGTTTCGGGCATGGGTGGGCCTCCAGTCACGTGGCGAGGTTTTTGAGCGGCAGGAAGCTCATGAAGTCGGCGTGATGAACGATGTACGCCTCCGTGGAGCGTTTCACGAGGTTCCCCTCGTCGGCGTGGGCCGCGATGATGTGGCAGACCCTGTCGGGAACGCCGGCCTCCATGGCAAGCGCCACGCCCGTGAACGGGTGGCGCAGGAGCTTCCCGCGCTCCGACTGCACGGCCTTCCCGCCCGCCTTCTCGTACTCGAGGAGCTTGCCCACATCGGCGAGGATCGCACCGGCGATCACCGTGTCCATGTCCACCGGCAGTGCGTGGCCCATGAACTCCGTCATGGCCTGGGCCGCGGAGCGCGCGATGTGTACGACACAGCGCTTGTGCTGGATGAAGGTGACCGGGCAGTCGGGAACCAACAACGTAAACGGAATGTGCTGCAGGTCCTCGGGCCGGAGGGGCGAGCGCTCGAGCGCCTTCACCCAGGTGTCGGCGACCTTGGTGCGGAGTTCGGTGTCGGCGATCCACTCCAACTCGGGCCACAGTTTATGGACGGCTTCGCGCATCGTCCCTCCGAGGATGTGAAAAATACCACAGGGAAGGTCTCGTTGGCGCTCCGCGCGGGAACCGCGCGAACCTTTGCCATTCCGAAACGTATCTTGAGACGTGTTCAACGGTGCGGGAGAGGCCTCCCGGAACGGAGAATTCCGTCTGGGCGATTGGCTGGTCCGTCCCAGCCTGAACCAGCTCTCGCGCGAGGACAGCGTCGTTCACGTGCGCCCCAAGGTGATGGATGTGCTGGTGCACCTGGCCGAGCACGGCAGCGAGGTGGTTTCCAAGGAAGAGCTGGTCGAGGCGGTGTGGGCGAAGGAGTTCCTTGCCGACTCGGCGCTCTCCCGGGCCGTGTTCGAGCTGCGCGAGGTGCTGGGCGACGAGGCGCAGCAGCCCAGGTACATCGAGACAATTCCCAAACGCGGGTACCGGCTGGTCGCACCGGTGGTGCGGGCAAGCCAGGCTTCCACGCCTGCACCGGTCACCGAGCCGCCGCGAGCGGGGTGGCGGGTGTGGCGAATCCGGCTCGCGGTCCTAGGCGGTCTCGTGCTTGTCGCGGCGGTCGCGTCGGTGCTGCGCTTCCGTGGGGTGGCGCCCGGGAAACCGGTGGGGGCGGCGCCGAAGAAGCTGGTGGTCCTTCCCTTCGAGAACCTTGGGCCCCCGGAGGACGAACACTTGGCCGCTGGCATGACCGACGAGATTAGCGGGCGGCTCGCGAGGGTGAGCGGGCTCTCAGTCATCGCGGGCACCAGCGCAGCGCAGTATGCGAGGACCACCAAGTCGACCAGGCAGATCGCGCAGGAACTCGGGGTGGACTTCCTGCTGGCAGGAACCATCCGCTGGGACAGGAGCGGTGCCGGCGCGGCCCGCGTCCGCATCATCCCGCGGCTCATCCGCGTTGCCGACGACACCCATCTGTGGGCGGATGTCTATGACCGTGTCGTCAATGATGTCTTTGCGGTGCAGACCGACATTGCGGAAAAGGTGGCCCAACAACTCGATCTCAGGCTCCGCCACGGGGAACGCGACTCCGCCGGGCGCCCTCCGACGTCAAGCCCGGAGGCCTACGAGATGTACCTCCGTGGCCTTCGCTATGCGACTTTGTCCGAGGGTGAGGAAGCCCAGCGCATGGCCTCGACGATGTTCGAGCGCGCGGTCGAACTGGACCCCGGTTTCGCCGCGGCGTGGAGAGCGCTTGCCACCGCCGACGGCAGGAGTTACCACTACGGCTTCGACCGCACTGACGAGCGGCGGTCGGCGGCAAGACACGCCCTCGACCGCGCGGTCGCGCTGGACCCCGACGACCCCGAAACGCACCTCGCCATCGCGACCTACAGCTACTTCCTCGAGATGAATGCCGCGAAGGCGCTCGCGGAGGTGGACAACGCCGAACGGACGTCCGGGCCGACGTCGGTGACCCTGGCGTGGCGTGCCTACGTCCTGCGTCGGCTCGGGCGGTTCGCTGAGGCCCGCAATGCCCTCGTTCGCGCCCTTGAGCTTTCGCCCAGGGACTCTTCGCTGGACAACGAGATCGGCATCACTGACATGTTCCTCGGGCGCTACAAGGAGGCGGACCGGTACCTGTCGCAGTCGGCCGAGCTCACCCCGGACCAGCACACCGCGTTCGAGTGGCGTTCGCTCAACCGGTTGTTGTGGACGGGGTCGCTGTCCGAGGCTCACGAAGAACTCGCAAAGATGCCGACCTTGCAGCGTTCGTCTGTTGCGTTCGCGTGGTGGGTTCAGGAGATGTGCGAGGGCGAGTACGCGCAGGCGCTGAAAAAGCTGGAGTTTCTCCCTGGAGAGACGTGCGCGCTCCAGTTCAACTTCTACCCGAGGTCGCTGATGGAGGCCGATGTCTACGAGCTCATGGGTGAGCACCAGAAGGCGTACAACGCCTACGACGGTGCCCGTGCCGTCCTGGAAGCGGAAGCGCGCAGGCGGCCCGAGGACCCGAGGGTTCCGAGTGCGCTCGGGCTCGCGTACGCGGGCCTCGGCCGGCGGGGCGATGCCCTCCGCGAGGCCGAGCGGGCGCTGGCGATCTGTCCCCAGTCGAAGGACTCGATCCGGGCCGGGTTCGCGGTTGCCACGCTCGCCAGGATCCACCTCATGACCGGAGACCGTGAGGCCGCCGCCCGGCTGGTGGAGCGCCTTCTCACGACGCCGACCCACCCGAACGCGGCCCCCCTCGTGTGGCTCGATCCCAGGTGGGCGCCGCTGCGGGACCACCCGCGTCTGCGTTCGCTCACGGTTGGCCGGCCGGCAGCGCCCTAGGGTCAACAGGCCCACTGCCATCTGCACGGACAAGGAAGAGGGAAGGGCCCCGACCGCGAGGCCGGGGCCCTTGCCTTTCACTGCGGCGAATCAGACTAGAAGCGCACGCCGGCAGAAATCACGAACGTGCGCGGCACCTGGTAGTCCCCGTTCGGGAACGGGTAGGTTGCCCCTGTGGTGGCGGTCAGCGGCTTTCCGAAATCGGGGCCCTTCTGCCAGTTGGCGCCCATCGTCGAGCACTGCGACGCGGACGCACCCTGCGGGCACTCGACCGGGTTTGCCGTGTTGAACGGGTCGAAAGGTGAGAGGCCCCGGCCGGGGTTGGCCGCGGTGTAGACGGTGGTGTTGACGTTAATGATGCCCTGCCGGTTGAACACGTTGGTCACACGGGGCGAGATGAAGAGCTCGACGCTCTCGCCGAACGCCGGAATCTTGAACGCGTAGTTGAGCGCGATGTCGGTGCTGTAGATGTTGTCGGTGCGGTACTTGTCACGCGCGGTGAACCAGTAGTTGACGGCGCCCGGCGGGGCGACGTATTCGGGTGCGTTGGTCACGTACGGGCGAATGATGATGCCGGCCGTCGAAGCGGCGCCATAGGGGAGACCGGAGTCGAAAGCCTGCAGCAGGCTGGCCGAAAGCCGGTTGTGCCTGGTGCCCAGGATGTCCCACACCGCAAACACGCGGGCACGGTGGCGCTGGTCGGTCGGCAGGTCGCCGTCAGGGTTGTACCACGACTGCTGGTGGTACTCGGGGTACTGCAGGTCGGTGGGCGGGATCGGGCCGGAGCCGAGGTTCTCGCCAACGAAGTTGCCGCGCAGGTGCGACCAGGTGTAGTTCCCGCCAAAGGTCAGGTTCGCGCCAACACGGTAGGAACCCTGTAACTGGACCGCGTCGTACGATTTGCGAAAGACATCGTCGTTGTTCTCGATGTACGTGAGGTCGGCGGGGATGCCGTTGGGGTCGACCACCTGGCCGGTGGTCTCGTCGATGCGGCTGACGTAGAAGTCGTGGAACTGGCGGTTGATGTAGTCCACGCGCACCTGGCCCGCGGTTCCGAGGAGCTTGGTGAAGCCCAGCGTCCACTCGTCGGCGCTCGGCGAGGCGAGCGAGCGCGGGATCTTGATTCCGAAGCCCGGAATAGTGGCCTGGACCAACAGCGCGTTCTGTTCCGCCTGCGTGAGCGAGTTGAACCAGGCAAATGCCTGTGCGATCGCTTGGCTCTGAGTGAGCAAGGTGGGGGCGTTGGGATCGGGGTTGATGTCGGGGCCGTTGTACAGATAGACGAGGATCGAGGGCGTGCCGGCCTGGGCGCCTGCGGTGGCGATGTTGTTGCTGTTGGCGAGCGCGGTCACGTACTTGGCGTAGCCGGCATCGAACTGCCACGAGCTGTCGCCGAACGGATCGAAGGTGACACCCATGCGCGGGCTTACCTTGTGGTCATCGGAGACGATGTTTCCGTCCGCGTCCTCGCCGTGGTTCTTGTCGTAGCGCACGCCGAGGTTGAACGACCAGTTGTTGTTCAGGCGCCACTTGTCGTTGACGAACACCGAGTCGGTGCGAAAGTTGTTACCTTCGGAGAATGAGTAGATCGGCCAGCTGATGACGAACGACCCGAACGAGCCACCGAAGAACTGCGGGTAGATCGTCCCGTCGCGGAGAATGATGTTGTCGTCCTGGAGCCAGTAGCCGCTGCCGGAGATGTAGTTGTTGACGTCGATCTTGTCCTCAAAGCGGTCCACGCCGAACACGATGTCATGCGAACCCATCCCCGCAGTCGAGAGGAACCAAGATCCCTTGGCGAGGATGTCCTGGTTGTCGCGCTTCTCGTCGGAACCCGCGCACACCGCGCAGAACACCGGCGAGTGATAGTAGGCACCGAGGTTTCCGTCCAGGAGCACGGTGCCGCGGTCAAGATCGGTGTAGCGGCTGCCGGAGTCCTGGAACTTGAAGTGGCGCTGCGAGAACTGCCCTTCGACGAAGAGGTTGGGGGTAAGCACGCCGGTGTAGTTGAAGGCGCCGAGGTCCTCCGGCTCCTTGCGGTCGTAGATGCTTTCGAGGTCCATGAACGGAGTGAAGCCGTAGTTTCCGTCCTGGGACTCGCGCGTCATGTACGACGCCACGAATCGGTGATTGGGGGTCGGCGAGAGCGTGAACTTGCCTTCGTAGCGGGTAAGCTTTTCGGTCGCGGTGTACGGGATGTTGGTGAAGAACGTCTGGCTCGCGTTCTCGGTGCTGCGGTCGCGGGCGGCGACGAAGAACCACAGCCTGTCCTTGAAGATGTAGCCGCCCAGTGTTGCCTCGTACGTTTCGTTGACCTTGTCCTCTCGGCTCACGGTGAGCGGGGACTTGGAGGTCCACGTGTCGTTGTCGAAGTTGACACGCGCCGAGCCGTGGAAGTCGTTGCCGCCGGACTTGGTGAGGGTGTTCACGACGCCACCCGCGAAGCGGCCGTACTCTGCCGAGATCCCCGAGGTCGAGGTCGTGGTTTCCTGCACCGCGTCCTCGACGTAGAGGTCGAGCGGTTGCCCGCGGAGGTTCTCATTGACGACGACGCCGTTGACGAGGTACAGGCTCTCGTACGACTGTGCCCCAGAGATCGTGATGGCACCGCCCGGACCGTTGGCGTTGACCCCGGGCGACAGGAGCACCGAGTTTTCGAGGTCACGGGGGATGGGGAGCTTGTTGACGAAATCGTTGGTGTACGTCGTGGAGGCAGTCGTGCCGATGGAGATCGTCTCCTGCGACCCTGCCACCGTCACCTCCTCCGCGACCCCTGCCTGGGGCATGGTGGCGTTGAGCTCCTGGGTCTGCGCGGCGGAGAGCTTCACAGTGGTCTCGAGCGTCTGGAAACCCTGCAGCTCGAACCTGAGTCTGTACTCGCCCGGGGGCAGGAACTTGAAGATGTAGTCGCCTTCAACCGAGGTTGTGGCGGTCCGGGTCCCCTGGAGGTTGGGCGATGACGCGGTGACCGTGACACCCGGCAACGCCAAGGAACCGTCCGTAACGTGTCCGGCGAGCGTCGCTGTGGGGTTTTGTGCGAGGGCCGGCATCGCGAGCAAGATGCAACTGGTAACAGTCAGCAGTATTTTCGAGAAATTCTTGACCATATACTCCCCTTTCCGTGCCGCTTCGCGGCGGCAACTTCTGGTACACCGGGTTGGCGTTGTGAGCCCGTGGCCACTAGCGCCATTCGGCTGCGGGGGGCGCTGCGCTCTCGACTTCTCTTGTGCGCAGGGAGTGTTTCAGGTTAACCCTTGTACTACGCCCAAACGCGTGCGGTAGTGCACCCCTTTCCGAGGATTCGAACCTGGGCAGTGGGCCGATCCCACGCCGCATGATGAGCAATTCCGGTGCCAGGTTCGGGGCTGGCGTCAGCAAACGCACAGATAATGAGGTCCAATCTCGCGTATGGAACATCCACAAATCTGAACACCGGGCGTCGCGAGCACCTCCCGGGAACGCCCTACTGGGTGTTGTGGTACGAGAAACAGAGCGGCGCCCCGCTCGAAAGCGGGGCGCCGCGAGTTCCTGGAGTGCTGATCTGGGTTAGAAGCGAACGCCGACGGACAACCGGAACGTGCGCGGCTGCTGGTAGTCCTCCTTGGCGACAGGCTTGCCGAAGTTGGATCCCTTCTGCCAGTTGTAGCCGGTGCAGCCGGTCTGGCCCTGCGGGCACTCGCGTGGGGTGGAGGTGAACGGGTCGAAGGTGGACAGGCGGCGAACGGTCGTGTCGGGGTTCCACACGCCGCGCTGGTTGAACACGTTGATCATCTCGGGCAGGAGGAACACCTCGAGTGCGGTGGTGCCCATCTGCATCTTGAACGAGTAGTTGAGCGAGATGTTGGTCGAAGTGATGGTGTCGGTGCGGTAGGCGTCGCGGGCGGTGAAGTAGTAGGTGTTCGTTGTCGGTGGTGTGAGGTAGCCGGGGTTTTGCACGTACGCGGCGACCCTCGCGTTGGTAATGAGTGCGCCGTACGGGGTTCCGGTGTTGACGCTCTCCATCACGCTCGCGGTCAGGCTGTGGTGCTTGGTGGAGAGGACCGTCCAAACCCCCCACAGGCGAACCTTGTGGCGCTGGTCTGTGAGGAGGTCACCCTCGGGTGCGAACCACTTCACGTCGAGATATTCCGGGTAGGTGAGCACCTGGCTGGTGATTGGGCCCGAGCCCGAGGTCTCACCGTCCCAGTTGCCGCGGGTGCGGCTCAGCGTGTAGTTGCCCCCCAGGTTGAACGTGTCGTTCCACCGGTAGCTGAACTGCATGTGGAGCCCGTCGTACTTGCGGGACAGGAGATTGTTGTCGTTGACCACGTAGCCCCGGTCGAACTCCTGGGTGATCTGCACGCCGGGGGCGAGGTCGACGGTCGCCTCGACGGTGCCCGTGGTCAGATCTCGCCTCGTGGCGTAGAAGTCGCCGAACGTGCGGTGGACGTAGTCGGCGCGGACCATGCCCCTGGCGCCAAGCCTCTTGGTCACGCCCACGGTGTACTCGTCGGCGTACGGAGACTTGAGGTCCTTCACGATCTCGTTTACGCCACGTATCTGCGGGGAGTCGTACCACAGGCTGGTGTTGGCGAGGCCGCCCTCCGAATCGAACCACTCGAACATCTTCGCGATCGTCTCGAACGTGGTGTACTGGGGAACGAACGTGCAGTTCGCACCGTCGGCGTCGCACTCGGCGTTGATCGGCGGGCCCGTGTACTGGTAGCCGAACCACGAGGGCACGCCGCCGCCGGAGCGGTCGGCGACGTTGTTGGCAACGGCGTTCACATAGCGGCCGTAGCTAGCCTGCAGCAGCCAACTGTCGTTGATCTCCCAGCTGGCGCCGAAGCGGGGTGAGACGGCCGAGTCGCTGGCGACCGTCTCACCGACGGAGTTCTTGCCGTCGTTCTTGTCGTAGCGCAGGCCGAGGTTGAGCGTAACGGCGTTCGAGAGACGCCAGGTGTCGTTCACGAACACCGAGTTGGTCTTGAAGTTGGTGCCCTTCGAGAGGCGGAAGATCGGCCAGTAGTCCATCTCGATGTAGCCGTTGATCATCGGGTAGAGCTGCCCGTTTGGCCCGTAGGTGGGGTCGGCCTCGTAAACGAAGAAGTGGAAATTGGACGGCGACTGGTAGTTGTTGTTGAGGCGGATGTCGTTGAACGTGTCGTAGCCGAAGACGATGTCGTGGGAGCCGACGTTGTTCGTCGAGAGGAAGTAGGACCCCTTCAGGAGGTAGTTCTCGTTGTTCCGGTCCTCGTCGCCGCAGGAGCCGCAAAACGCGGGGCTCCCCGCATCGTAGATGGTCCCGAACCAGTAGCTGATGTTCGTGCCGTTGACGCGGTCGCCGGGCGCTGCGTCACCACCCGAGCCCACGAAAGCGAAGTCACGTTTCGAGTACTGGCCTTCCAGGAAGAGATTGTCGGTCAGGGCGCCGGTGTAGTTGAGCGCGAGGAGCGAGTACGGCAGCTCGCGTCCCGTGTCGACGGTGGATAGCTCGGCCGGGGTCGTACGGAACGAGTAGTTCGTCTCCTTGGTGGCCCTCGACATGTAGGAGCCGATCAGCCGGTGGGCCGGGGCCGGCGAGAACGTGAGCTTCCCCTCGTAGCGCGTGTCGTCTTGCGAGTACGTGTACGGTTCGAGGTTGTACGTCTGATCCACTCGGTCCCAGCTGAACGAGCGGCCGGCGGTGAAGAACCAGAGCTTGTCGCGCATGACGAAGCCGCCAAGTGTGGCTTCAAAGGTGTTGTTGATCTTGTCCTCGCGGCTGGTCGTGAGAGGGGTCTTGGCCCTCCACGAGTCGTTTGCGAGGTTGTCGCGCACCGAGCCGTGGAAGGTGTTGCCCCCGGACTTCGTGAGGGTGTTGATGACGCCGCCCGAGAAGCGGCCGTACTCGGCAGAGACCCCCGACAGCGAGGTCGTGGTCTCCTCCACGGCGTCCTCGATGTAGAGGTCCTGCGCCTGGCCGCGGAGATTCTCGTTGACGACTACCCCGTTGACCAGGAAGAGGTTTTCGTACGACTGCGAGCCCGACACGGTGATGCCGTTGCGCGGGCCGTTGTTGGTCACGCCGGGTGCGAGGTTGGCGATCGCCGCAATTGTGCGGTTGACGACGGGGAGCGCCTGGATCAGGTCCCTGTCATAGGTCACCGCCGCCTGCGGCGTCGTCGACACGGTTTCCTGGCTGCCGATGACGACGACCTCCTCCTTGACCTGGGCAACCGGCATCACCGCGTCGAGGGGGAGCTTCTGGGCGGCGGAGATGCGTACGGTGGTGTCGATGGTCTGGAAACCCTCGAGCGCGAAGTTGACCTTATATTCGCCGGGCGGCAGGAACTTGAAGATGTAGTCGCCGCTGACCTCGGTGTAGACCGTCCGTATGCCTTGCAGGCTCGGCGAGGTGAGCGTCACCGCGACTCCGGGAAGCGCCTCCTTGCCGTCGGTGACCCGGCCGCCCAGCGTTCCGGTGGGGTTTTGGGCGAGCGCCGGTGCCGCCAGCAGGGCGCAGGCAAGCAAGGTCAGAAAAGTTCGCGTGAGACTTCGCATCATGTCCTCCTGTCCTGTTCGCGCATCCATCGTGCGCGGGTTTCGTCGCACGTCGCGGGCCGGGCGGGGGATTCCGCGGCCGGGACCCGACGAAAGGCTGGGCAGGGGGCTCGTCAGTGGGACGACTGGACGCTGGGTCCAGGGGCGAGGCGGTTGGTGCAGCGTGCCGCCCCGACCTTTCGTGCGTGGACTGCAGTTGTGATTTAGGTGGTCTCGAGGACCGGTTCGCTACGGCTGTTAAACCCCCTCCCCTGGACTCGCGCCTGGGCAGTGGGCCGAACCTG